>Ga0247823_10000652_pt1 | contig 29310 bp, 28 predicted proteins | sample 13C_PalmiticAcid_2_FD_192426 | JGI IMG/M metagenome (GOLD analysis project Ga0247823, IMG submission 192426) | Soil microbial communities from agricultural site in Penn Yan, New York, United States - 13C_PalmiticAcid_Day30 | ecosystem: Environmental > Terrestrial > Soil > Agricultural land...
GAACTCCGCTCAATTTGGGGGATCGAGGGGGTCAGAGGCGGGAGACGCCGTGTTTCGCCGCCACGTCGTACGAGGTGGCGAAGGCCTCCTGCAGCGTCTTCGTCTCCGGCAGCACGTAGACCACGCCTCGGCGCTTGTCGAAGACGGGTTCCAGCACCGCCTCGAAGAAGGCGGGCGGCACGTTGATGCAGCCGTAGGAGATGCGGTTGTCGTCCGGCGTGGGCGTGGCGAGGCGCTCATGCCGCCGCTCCTTCGGCTCGTTCGCGCGCAGGCGGTGCATCGACACCGCCGCGTCGTAGTCGACCCAGACGACGTTTTCGCCATGGGCATTGCGGCCCGGTTCGGCGACGAACCGGCCGGCGGGCGTCGTGCGCTCCTCGGGGCGCACCTCGGCGATGGGACGCTGGCCGATGCCGGCGACCGAATCGTCACCCGCGGCGGCGCCCAGCAGCACCGGCGTCTGGGCCTTGAGGACACCGTCGGCACCGAACACCCAGATGCGGGCGTCGCGCTTGTCGACGATCACGAAGTCCATCTGCCGGTTGTCGCCCGAGTCGGCGACCCAGTCGGCGACGTGGCGCACGTCGTCGTGCGGGGTCTCCGCGCCGAAGTCGGCGAAGCGGGGTTCGCGCGGTGCGGCCTCGGCCACGGCGGGCGGGGGATTCAGGCGGGGCACCGTCGTGCGCGCGCCGCCGATCGGCGGGAGCAGCACGGCGAGCGCCGCGGCCCCGAACACGACGCCCTGTTTCAGGCCGTCGAGCACGGGGTGGAGGGAACGGTCCGGATCACGCATGGTGGTGGTCGTTCGTTCGGCTCACCTCCGGCCCGGGGGCCGGAGGCCGGCACGGCCCGGATCAGTTCCGGTCGGCCTGAGGGGCGCGTTCGCTGTCCATCGTGGCGGCCGCGTCCGACGGCAGCGTGGAGGTGCTGTTGTCCACCGGGGCCGGCGTGGTCACGGCGGGCTGCGCGGTGTCGGCCGGAGAACCGGCGTTCGGAGCCATCGTGTCGCTGCCGGTCGTGCCCTGCTGGGCCGAGGCGTAACCGATGGTACCGACCAGTGCGGCGGCGGCGGCGAGAGCGGTGAGGGTCTTGGATGCATTCATGTCGTTTCTCCTGAATCAGTGCCCCGAAGGACACAGAGGGTGGGACGGATGACCGATCGGCGACCGGCTGCATTGACTTTAGGGGGCGCCCCATCGCACGTCCGTCGGTGTGGGGCACCGATGGCTGTAGGACAAGCCGAGACGCTTCCCGGTGACATTCGGCCCCTCCGGAAAGTCGGTCTTTCGTGCAGCGCCCCCCTTGGAGGGAGAGCCGGCGCGGTGCGGGCGCTGGCAAGATGCCGCCTTCGAATCCGTCGCCTCCGAGGAGTGAGCCCCCATGAAGAACCTGATCCGCACCGCCATCCTGGCCGCCTGCAGCACCGCCGCACACGCCGCCCCCGTCTACCTGGAAACGCCCGTCACGTACGCACCGGGCGCCGGTGTCGTGGACAAGGTGAAGGAGGAGTGCAAGATCGAGGACATGTTCGTGCGCGAGGCGAGCCCCTTCTTCTCGAAGGCCAACGGCGGCGAAGCCACCATCGCGGCCGACGCCGACCCGAAGGCCCCGCGCGTGCGGGTGCAGATCACCCATGTGCTGGGCGTGGGCGGCGGGGCCTGGAGCGGCCCGAAGTCGATGTCCATCGAGGCGAGCCTCGTGGAGAACGGCAAGGTCACGCGCTCCACGAAGCTGACGCGGACCACCACGGGTGGCGCGTTCGGCGGGTTCAAGGGCACCTGCACGATCCTCGAGCGCAGCGCGAAGGCGCTGGGCAAGGACGTGGTGGGCTGGGTGGCCAACCCGAAGGCGTCGGCCTCCGAGTCCGCTGCGGCGGAACCGAAGGCCGAATGAGCCATCAGCGGCTCAGCGGGATGCCCGTCTGGGCCTGCAGCTGCTCGAAGGTGAGCCCGTCGACCATGTCGACCACCGTGGCCTTGCCGTCCTTCAGGTCGATGACGGCGAGGTCGGTGATCACGCGGCTCACGCACGCGAGGCCGGTGACCGGGTAGGTCAGCGCCGGCACGAGCTTGCTGTCGCCGCCCTTGGTGACGTGCTCCATCATCACCCACGTGTTCTTCGCGCCGATGGCGAGGTCCATCGCGCCGCCCACCGCGGGGATCGCGTCGGGTGCGCCGGTGTGCCAGTTCGCGAGGTCGCCGTTGGCCGCCACCTGGAACGCGCCGAGCACGCACAGGTCGAGGTGGCCGCCGCGCATCATCGCGAAGCTGTCGGCGTGGTGGAAGAAGCAGCCGCCCGCCTTCAGCGTCACGGGCTGCTTGCCGGCGTTGATGAGGTCGTAGTCCTCCTCGCCGGCCTTGGGCGCCGGGCCCATGCCGAGCACGCCGTTCTCGCTGTGCAGCAGCACCTCGCGGTCGGCGGGCAGGTGGTTGGCCACCAGCGTCGGGAGGCCGATGCCGAGGTTGACGACCATGCCGTCGGCGATCTCGTTCGCCACGCGTGCGGCCATCTGGTCGCGGGTCCATTTGCTCATGTCGAACTCCTCAAGCCTTGAAGCCGCCGGCGGCGGTGACGGCGCGGTCGATCTTCACGACACGCTTCACGTAGAGACCCGGCGTGACCACGGTCTCGGGGTCGATCTCGCCCGGCTCGACGACCTTGTGCACGGTGGCGATGGTCAGCTTGGCGGCCGCGGCCATGATCGGGCCGAAGTTGCGCGCGGTCATGCGGTACGTGAGGTTGCCCAGGCGGTCGCCCACCTCGGCCTTGATCAGCGCGACGTCGGCGTGGATCGGGTACTCGAGCACGTAGTTCTTGCCGTCGATGGTGCGGGTCTCCTTGCCCTTGGCGAGCTCGGTGCCGTAGCCGGTGGGCGTGAAGAAGCCGCCGATGCCGGCGCCCGCGGCGCGGATGCGTTCGGCGAGGTTGCCCTGCGGCACCAGTTCCAGCTCGAGCTGGCCCGCGCGGTACAGGCGGTCGAAGTGGTGCGAGTCGGCCTGCCGCGGGAAGCTGCAGATGATCTTGCGCACGCGGCCGGCGGCGAGCAGCGCGGCCAGGCCCGTGTCGCCGTTGCCGGCGTTGTTGTTGACGATCGTCAGGTCGCGCGCGCCCTGCGCGATCAGCGCATCGGTGAGTTCGTTCGGGAGGCCGGCGGTGCCGAAGCCCCCCACCATCACGGTCGAACCGTCCTTCACGTCGGCCACCGCGGCGGCCAGACTGTCCATCAGCTTGTTGATCATGTCGGAACCTTCTTGAGGAAGTCGAGCACGCGGCCGGCGAAGGCCGCGGGGCGCTCCAGCACGCTGAGGTGCGAAGCGCCAGGGAGCACGGTGAATTCGGCGCCGGGGATGCCACGCGCGATGGCCTCGTTCATCGCGACGGGCGTGCCCGGGTCGATCTCGCCGGCGATCACGAGCGTGGGCGCCTGGATGCCGGGCAGGCGGTCCAGCGTGTCCATGCCCTGCAGCGCCTCGCACGTGCCGATGTAGCCACCCGGGTGGCACGAGGCCACGCGGCGGCGCCAGCGGTCGACGGTGGACGCGTTCGATTCGCGGAAGTCGTCGCCGAACCAGCGCGGCATCGCCATCTCGGCGACGGCGGCCATGCCCTTCGAGCGCACGAGTTCGATGCGGGCCTTCCAGCCGTCGCGGGCGGCGGCGTCGTAGACCGCGGTGGTGTTGGCGAGCACGAGGCCCTTCACGAGCGACGGATGCCGCAGCGCGAGTTCCTGCGCGACCATGCCGCCCATGGACAGGCCGATGAACACGACGGGGCCGTTCGCCACCTCGCGGATCAGCGCGGCGGCATCGTCGGCGAGTTCGGCCACGGTGTACGGGCCGGCCGGGGCGTCGGACGCGCCGTGCCCGCGCTGGTCGTACACGATCACGCGGTTGTCTTCGGCGAGCGTGGCGGCGAGGCCGTCCCACATCGACCGGTCGCAGCCGAGGGCGTGGCTCAGCACGACGGTGTGGCGCGGTGCGCCGCCATGGCGCGGCTCGCGCACGGCGTAGGCGATGGACGGCGACACCGCGGTGCGGCCCGCACGCCCGGCACCCGGGTGCGACACCTCGCGCACGTCGGCCTTCGGCAGCGGCACGCCCGCCTCGCGCAGGATCTTCGTGGCGAGCGCGAGGCCGGTGTTGGCCGCCGGCACGCCGGCGTACACGGCCGACTGCAGCAGCACTTCCTTCAGGTCGTCGGGCGAGAGCTGGCCCGGCGTGCCGTCGGCGATGGCGGCGCGCACGTGCAGCTCGAACTCCTCCCAGCGGCCCATCGCGCAGGTGATCGACAGCACGATGATGCGGCGGGTGCGTTCGTCGAGGCCGGGGCGGCCCCAGATGCCGTGCCACGCGTAGCGCGTGATGAAGTCCTGGAAGTCGGCGGAGAACGAGGTGGCGTTCGCCTGCGACTTGTCGACCCAGGCATCGCCCAGGATCGCGCGTCGGTTGCGGGTGCCGCGTTCGGCGTCGGAATCGAAGTTGTCCATGGGTTCTCAGTCCGGTTGGCGCAGGGCGGGGAGGCGGTCGTCGAACTGGCGGCGCGCGGCGGCGAGCGCCACCTGCGGGTCGAACACGCGTTTCACGGCGGCCACGTCGACCTTCTTCAGCGCCGGCTCCGACTGCACCGCGGCGAGCATCAGTTCTTCCAGGGGCCTGTTCTGGCGCACCACGTCGCCGCTCAGCTGTTCGAGCAGCGAATGCGCGCGGGCCTTGCCGATGACCGGCGCGAGCAGCGCGGAGGCCTGCTCGGCGAACACGAGGCCGTTCAGCGCATCGATGTTGGCGCGCATGCGCTCCGGGTGCACGTCGGGGGCGATGAAGACGTCGGCCAGCGCCAGCGCCGACGCGTGCACGCCGATGAAGAGGCCCGGCCATTCGGCCAGTTCCGCCTGCCACGTGCCGAGGCCGCGTTCGTGCTGCTGGCCCATGGCCGCGAGCAGCGCGGCCGCGCGGTGCGGCGTGCGCTGCGCGGTGGCCACCGCGGCGAGCGCACCCACCGGGTTGCGCTTGTGCGGCATGGCCGACGAACCCCCCCGGCCTGGCGCGGCCGGTTCGTTGAGTTCGCCCACCTCGGCCTGCGCCATCAGCGCGAGGTCGGTGCCGATCTTGCCGAGGCTGCCCGCCAGCACCGCCGCTTCCATCGCGACCCGCAGCCATTCGTCGCGCTGCGTGTGCCACGGCGACGGCGGCACGGCCAGGCCCAGGGCCTCGGCCATGTGGGCGGTGACGGCCGCGGCGTGGGTGCCGAGACCCGACTGCGTGCCGATGGCGCCGCCCAGCTGCAGCGCGAGACCGCGCGATGCGGCTTCGCGCAGTCGCGTGCGCGAGCGCACGAGCGGAGCGGTCCAGTTGAGCACCTTGAGGCCGAACGACGTGACCTGCGCGGGCTGCATCAGCGTGCGCGCGAGCACCGGCGTGTCGGCATGTCGTTCGGCCAGGTCGAGCAGCGAGGCGATCAGGCGGCCGAGCACGGCGTCGATGGCATCGACCGCGCGGCGCGTGCAGAGCGCCATCGCGGTGTCCTGCACGTCCTGGCTGGTGCTGCCCTTGTGCACGACGGAGGCCGCCTCGCCGCTGTAGAGCGACACGGTGTGCGTCAGCTCCTTGACCAGCGGGATGGCGAGGCTGCCCGCGCGGGAGCTGGCCTCGGCGAGTGCGTTCAGATCGTACAGCTCGGCCTTGCAGACGCTGGCGATGGCGGCCGCCGACGCCGCCGGGATCATGCCGGCGGCGGCCTGCGCCCGCGACAGCGCCGCCTCGAAGTCGAACATCGCCTGGATCAGCGCGACGTCGTCGAAGGGCGCCGCGGCGTCCGCCGGGGCGAGGAAGCGGTCGAAGAGCGGGAGGCTCATCAGGTGAAGTCGAAGAAGACGGTCTCGGCCGGGCCCTGCAGGTGCAGGTCCCACTGGTGCGTGCCGCCGGCCCCCGGCTTCGCGATCAGCGTGGCGCGGCGTTCGGCCGGCACCTGCTTGAGCAGCGGGGCGTCGGCGTTGTCGCCGAGGTACACGGCGCTGAACTGGTGCTTCAGCAGGCCGCGCGCGAACACCACGATGTAGGCGGCCGGCTCGTTCGCCACGCCATGGGCGGGCAGCGAAAAGCGGAAGCTGCCGTCGTCCTGGCTGTGGATGCGGTACAGGCCGGGCAGCCCTTCCAGCGCGGCGCCGGCGTTCGTGCCGGGCAGCCAGGCTTCGAGCACGGCATCGCTCACCAGATTGCCGTCGCCGTCGAAGACGCGGCCGGTGATCTGCACGGGCAGGTCCTTGTTGCCGGCGTCGAAGGCCCAGCGCCAGCCTTCATGAGGGAACGGGCCGATGGTCTGGGACGAGGTGATCGGCAGGGCGGGGGTCGGTTGGCTCATGGTGCGGAGTCCTTCGATTCAGAGGCCGAACGGCGTGGCATCGCGGCCGCGCAGCACGATGTCGAACACGTAGCCCAGCATTTCATCACCGACGGTCTCGTCCATGCTGAAGCGGGAGACCAGGCGCTGGCGGGCAGCGACGTCGGGCACGCTCTGGAAGATGGGGTCGAAGTCGAACAGCGGGTCGTTCGGGAAATACATCTGCGTCACGAGACGCTGGGCGAGCACGTTGCCGAACAGCGAGAAGTGAATGTGCGCCGGGCGCCACGCCTTGCTGTGGTTGCCCCAAGGGTACGCGCCCGGCTTGATGGTGACAAACCGGTAGCGGCCTTCGTTGTCGGTCAGGAACTTGCCGAAGCCGAAGAAGTTCGGGTCGAGCGGCGCGTTGTGCTGGTCCTTCTTGTGCCAGTAGCGGCCCGCGGCGTTGCACTGCCACACCTCGACGAGCGAGTTGCGCACGGGCTGGCCGTCCTCGTCGGTCACCCGGCCGGTCACGACGATCTTCTCGCCGAGCGGGGCGGACTGGCCGCGGGTGGTCAGGTCGGTGTCCCCGGGAACGATCAGCGACGGCAGGAACCCCAGGGACTGGTTCGTGGCGGCGGGCGCTGCGACACGGAGAGGCGCCTGGGTCGGACCGCGCTTCGCGGTCGATTTGTACGGGCTGTGGAGCAGGTCGGGCCAGGTGCCCTCGGGAATGGTGTCGAAACGCATCGCAATCTCCGTCAGAATGGACCCCGTTGTGCGAATACCGTACAAAACGGCTGAACGGGTGCTTGAAGGCCCCTAGCTTATCGACAACCATTGCGGATCAGCAAGCGGCCAACCACCGCAAGCACCGCGAATCGCCCAACCTGTGCGATTAGCGAACAAGGACAGAACGATGATGGACCCGATCGACCCCGAAGTTGGGGGTAACCCGAATGAAACGCCCGACGGCCCGCTCAAGCGCGACCTGATCGCCGGGCTGGAAAAGGGACTGGCCGTGATCGAGGCCTTCGACCAGGAGCGCCCGCGCCTGTCGATCACCGAGGTGGCGCAACGCACCGGCCTCACCCGCGCCGCCGCCCGGCGCTACCTGCTGACGCTGAGCCACCTGGGCTACGTCGCACAAGATCGCAAGCTGTTCGGCCTCACGCCGAAGGTGCTGCGCCTCGGCCAGAGCTACATGCACTCGGCGCGCCTGCCGCGGGTGATCCAGCCGCAGCTGCAGAAGCTCGCGTACGCGCTGCAGGAAGCCAGTTCGGCCGGCGTGCTGGAACACGACGACGTGATCGCCGTGGCCGCTGCCAGCGCGGGCCGCGTGGTGTCGGCCACGCTGCAGCCGGGCACCCGCGTGCCGGCCTACTGCACCAGCAACGGCCGCGTGCTCGTGTCGTCGCTGCCCGACGAGCTGATGGACCAGTGGCTGCAGCGCCAGCGGCTGGAGCCGCTGACCCCCAGCACCGTGACGAACCCCGAACGCCTGCGCCTCGAGATGCTGCGCACGCGGGCCAACGGCTACGCCGCCGTGGACCAGGAAATGGAACTCGGCCTGCGCACGATCGCCGTGCCGCTCCGCAACTTCCGCGGCGAGACCGTCGCCGCGATGAACATCAGCGTGCACGCGAGCCGCATGCGGATGGACCAGCTCGTGGACCAGTGCCTGCCGGCGCTTCTGCACGCCCAGGAACAACTTCGAACCTTGATCTGACCATGTCGACCACCCTCCCCCAACGCACGCAAGTCGTGATCATCGGCGCGGGCCCCTCGGGCCTGCTGCTCGGCCAGCTGCTGTACCGCGCCGGCATCGACAACGTGATCATCGAGCGCCAGAGCGCCGACTACGTGGCGTCGCGCATCCGCGCGGGCATCCTCGAGCAGACCACGGTGGACCTGCTCGACGCCGCCGGGGTGGGGGAACGCATGCACCAGGAAGGCCTGCCCCACGACGGCTACGAGCTGTGTTTCGGCGGCGCTCGCCACCGCATCGACCTGGCCGAACTCACCGGCGGCAAGCGCGTGATGGTGTACGGCCAGACCGAGGTCACGCGCGACCTGATGGAAGCCCGCGCGAAGGCCGGCCTGCTGACGCTGTACGAGACGCCCGACACGACGCTGCACGGCTTCGACGGCGCGGCACCCTCGGTGCGCTTCACGCACGAGGGCCGCTCGGTGGAACTGCACTGCGACTTCATCGCGGGCTGCGACGGCTACCACGGCGTCTCGCGCGCGAGCGTGCCGGCGTCGGCCGTGACCACCTACGAGAAGGTGTACCCGTTCGGCTGGCTGGGCGTGCTGGCCGACGTGCCCCCGGTCGCCCACGAGCTGATCTACGCGAACCACGAGCGCGGCTTCGCGCTCGCCAGCATGCGGTCGAACACCCGCAGCCGCTACTACATCCAGTGCCCGCTGGACCACAAGGCCGAGCAGTGGACCGACGACGCCTTCTGGGACGAGCTGCGCCGCCGCCTCGACCCGTCCGCCGCCGAGGCGCTGGTCACCGGCCCGTCGCTCGAGAAGAGCATCGCCCCGCTGCGCAGCTTCGTCGCCGAGCCGATGCGCTTCGGCCGCCTGTTCCTCGCCGGCGACGCCGCCCACATCGTGCCGCCCACCGGCGCGAAGGGCCTGAACCTCGCGGCGAGCGACGTGTCGTACCTGTCGCGTGCGCTGATCGAGCACTTCACCGAAAAGAGCGACGCGGGCATCGACCACTACTCCGACACCTGCCTGCGCCGCGTGTGGCGCGCCTCGCGCTTCTCGTGGTGGTTCACGTCGCTGATGCACCGGTTCCCGGATGGCGGGGACATCGAGCGCAAGCTGCAGGAGGCCGAGCTGGGCTACCTCGTGGGCTCGCGGGCGGCGTCAACGGTGATGGCGGAGAACTACGTGGGGTTGCCGCTGGTCTGACGACCGCCTCGGTCATCCCGGCGAACGCCGGGAACCACTCGACCCGAAGCGCGCCTGCCGAGGGTGGGCCCCGGCGTCCGCCGGGGTGACACCCCGGGGCTGATAACATTCCCGGCCCCGCAGAAAGCCCCCGCTCCATGTCCACCAAGCCGTCCTCCCCCGCCCCGTACAAGCCCGAGCCCATCACCGGCTACACCGAGTGGCTGCCCGAGGTCCGCCTCGTCGAGCTGCGGTGGCTGGACCACATCCGTTCGGTGTTCGAGAGCTACGGCTTCTGCAACATCGAGACGCCGGCGGTGGAAGAGATCGAGGTGCTGTCCGCCAAGGGCGGCGACACCGAGAAGGAGATCTACGCGCTGCGCCGGCTCTACGAATCGCCGAACGACGCCGAGCCGCGCGTGGCGCTGCACTACGACCTGACGGTGCCCATGGCCCGCTACGTCGCGCAGCACTACAACGACCTCGTCTTCCCGTTCAAGCGCTACCAGATGCAGAAGGTGTGGCGCGGCGAGCGCCCGCAGGAAGGCCGCTACCGCGAGTTCCTGCAGTGCGACATCGACGTCATCGACAACGAGGACGTGTCGATGAGCTTCGACGCGGAACTCCCGATCATCGTCTACGAGATCTTCCAGGGCCTCGGCGTGGGTCCGTTCTCGATCAACGTCAACAACCGCAAGATCCTGCAGGGCTTCTACCAGGGCCTGGGCATCGAGCAGGTGACGGAAGCCATCCGCATCGCCGACAAGTTCGACAAGATCGGCGCCGACGGCGTGCTGAAGTCCCTCGTGGACCAGCTGAACATCCCCGCCGACGTGGCCGCCAAGTGCGTGGCGCTCGCGCAGATCCGCACCGGCGACAGCAGCTTCGTCGAGCGCGTGCGCGCGCTGGGCGTGCAGTCGGAACTGCTCGAGACCGGTCTCACGGAACTGCAGTTCGTGATCGACCACATGAAGGACATCCCGGCCGGCCACATCTGGGCCGACCTGTCGATCGCCCGCGGCCTCGACTACTACACGGGCACCGTGTACGAGTGCAAGCTGCTCGACTACCCGGGCTACCCGAGCGTCTGCTCGGGCGGCCGCTACGAGAACCTCGTGGGCGCGTACCTGCGCAAGAAGCTGCCGGGCGTGGGCCTGTCCATCGGCCTGACCCGCATCTTCGCGAAGCTGCTGAAGGACGGGAAGCTGCCGGTGGCCGCGAAGTCGGGCACGCAGCTGCTGGTGGTGTACCCGCAGGGCGCCGACCGCGACGCCGTGCGCCGCATCGCCGCGCACTACCGCGCCAAGGGCGTGAAGGTCGAGATGTACCACGAGGACAAGAAGACGCCGAAGCAGCTGCAGTACGCCGTCCGCAAGGGCATCCCGTACGTGCTGTTCCCCGGCGCCGACGGCGCGCCGCACCAGGTCAAGAACCTGGCCAGCGGCGAGCAGGTCGAGGTGACGGCGGACTGGCTGCCGGGCTGACCCGAGGCCATCGCCGCGGCGCACCGCGCCAATTCGTTCACGCCGTCATCCCGCAGTTCCGGCCACTCCCTCCCTAGAATTTGGCCGATTCAAAGGGAGAGACGGAATGGGGAAAACGAAGACCATCGCGGCGCTGCGTGCCGCGATGCAGGTGGGTGCGTTCGGCCTGATGGCCCTGGTGGCCGCGTGTGGCGGTGACGGCGAGGCGCCCGCACCCGCGGAGCGGACCGACAACGCCGACTACTACCCGATCCAGACGGGCGAACGCAAGGTCTACCGGATGGTGCAGAACCTGAGCGACTACGGCCAGGAGACGACCTACCCCACGCGAGTCATCCAGGCCACCCGCGATGTCGACGGGAAGACTTACGACGTCGTTCACGACACCTACGACGGCGGTGCGTACGACACGCTGTACGCGATCGACGCCAAGGCGATCCGAAGCAGTGACAGTGGCGGAGCGCGCTGGCTCGATCTGGTCCGATTCCCCTTCACCGTGAACGCGCCCTTCGTGCAGGAGGTGGGCCCGTACGACTCCTCGGACACCGACCGCGACGGCAAACCCGAGTCGGTCACGACACGCCACACCAACACCGTCAAGGGCCTCACCACCGTCGAGACCCCGGCGGGCCGCTTCACCGGCGTGCTGCGCGTGCACAGCGACATCCAGTGGACCACCGTCCAGTCGAAGACGGGCAAGACCACCGTCAGCACGGCCGAGCGGGACATCTGGCTGGCGCCGGGCGTCGGCCCGGTCCGCACCGAGTGGCGCACCCCGGCCGGGTACGTCGAGTCGTGGGACCTCCTCGCCCGCCAGACGCCGGGCCAGGTGCCGCAGGACCGCACCGCCCCCACGCTGCTCGGCGTGACCTACCCCACCCACGGGGGCGAACCGATCGTGTTCACCTTCAATGAACCCGTCACCGCCTCGGTGCTCGCGGCCGTGACCGTCATCGACGAAAACGGCGACCTGGTGAAGAACCTCTCGCGCGTCGCGCCGTGGGACACCGACGGCCGGCAGGTGGCGATCTCGCCCTACTACTGGCAGGGCGGCAACTACACGGTGCAGATCGCCGCCGGCATCTCGGACATCGCCGGCAACACGATGGCCGCACAGGCGGACGGCACCTTCTTCATCGACAACCTCCGGTTCACCGCGTACGCGATGTCGCCGATGCGCCAGACGGTGAACGTGGCCTCGCACGACAAGAAGCTCTCGGCCTACTTCAACAACACGGTCGACACGGCCACCCTGGCCGGCGTGGTGCTGCGCGAAGGCAACACGGCCGTGCCGGCGACCGTGACACCCGTCGAAGACTACGGGCTGGAACTCGAACCCGCCTCGACGCTCAAGCCGTCGACCCGCTACACGATCGACCTGACGGGCGTGAAGGACATCGACGGCCAGGCGGTCGTGAACCCGCTCGACTGGACCTTCACGACCGGCCCCACCGTGACGGTGCGGGCCTCGAGCGCCACGCCGTCGCGCCGCACCGCACGCTGACCACTCAGGCGGCCAGCGTCCCGCCGTCCTCGGCCACCGCGCCCGCGCGCATCGCCGCGAACAGCGGCTGGCGTGCGGCCACCTCGTCGGCGGTGCCGGTGTCCGCCACCGCCCCGTCGACCATGAACACGACCCGGTCGAAGTGGGGCAGCAGGCTCATGCGGTGCAGCGCCGAGACGATGCAGGCGTCCGGGTTCGCCGCGTCGAGGCGTTCGTGCACCACCTGCTCGGTGAGCGCGTCGAGCGCGCTCGTGGGTTCGTCGAGCAGCAGCAGCGCGCTGTCCCGCGCGGCCAGCACACCCCGCGCGAGCGCGAGGCGCTGGCGTTGCCCGCCGGACAGGTTGAAGCCGCGTTCGGCCATCGGGGTCTCGAGGCCGAGCGGCAGGTCGGCGAGCACGGCGTCGAGTGCACTCACGTGGACGGCGCGGGCCACGTCGGCCTCGGGCACCGGCTGGTCGAGCGTGATGTTCTCGCGGATGCTGGCCTCGAACACCTCGGCCTCCTGCGGGATCAGCGTCGCCACGTCGGCGACGTGGCGGCGGCCCAGGTGCGCGACCCCGTCGACGGCCACGTGCCCGCGGTCCGCGTCGTACAGGCCGGCCAGCACGCGCAGCAGCGTGCTCTTGCCCGACCCGCTCGGGCCCACCAGCGCGATGCGTTCACCGCGGCGCAGCACGAGGTTCACGTCGTCGATGCCGCCACGGCCCGACGTGGCGTGCGTGAAGCCGAGGCCGTGGACGTCGATGCGCGACCAGCCGGCGTCGAGCGCCACGCCCCGCGCGGCCGGCTCGGGCGCATCGCGGATCACGTCGGCGCTCGCGAAGTCGGTCTGCATGCGCGCGAGGTTCTGGTAGTTCGAGGCCATCGCCCCGAGCACGCCGGAGGCCTGCTGGGCGTACTGGTAGATCATGAAGAGGCTGCCGATCAGCACGGTGCCGCCGGCCGCCACCGAGGAGCGGGTGAGTGCGTAGACCACCACGAGGCCCCAGGTCAGCATCACGGTCAGCAGGTCGACCGAACACCATTTCAGTTCGTTGAGCACGATGGTGCGGCGCAGCGGTTCGAACACCGCGAGCAGCCGGGTGTCGAGCAGCTTGCGCGTGGCGTCCTGCAGCCGCAGGCTGGCCACGGCCGAGATGTTGCCGACGAAGTCGAGCAGCCGCGCGGCGTAGCGCCGCTCGGCCTGGTTCTCGCGGGCGGCCAGCTGCATCAGGGCCACGTCGAACCGCAGGATCACGACCGCGGTGGCCACGAAACCGACGATCGCGAGCATGCCGGTGAGCCGCGACAGCAGCATCAGCGCGATCACCGGGCCTGCGAGGTTGATCAGGTTCTGCAGGTAGATGAACTGGCTCTGCGAGAAGCTGCCGAGCGCCGTGCCTGCCTGATGCACCCGGTGCTGCAGGTCGCCCGAGTGGTGGCGCTCGTGCCACGCGAGCGGCGCACGCGACAGCCGGGCGTACAGCGAATCGGCGAGGCTGCGGCGCACGCGCAGGCCGACGTTGCGTTCCATCAGCCGGGCCGGGCCGTGCAGCATCCAGGTGACGACCTGCAGGCCCACGATGGCCGCGATCCAGGACGCCGCCGCCGGCAGGCCGTCGGCGCCCCCCGTCTGGATGCTGTTGATGGCCTGCGCCGCCATCCACGGGAAGGCGAGCTTCAGGCCATGGGCGCTGCCCAGCAGGCCGAGCGCGGCCACGAACTGGGCCCGCGCACCCCGGGCATGGGACCAGACCTCTCGGTAGAGGTCGGTGAGCCGCGCGGGCGCCGCGGCAGCGGAAGGAACCAGGTCGGACATCGGGTCTTTCAGGCGGATCGATCAACACCTGACCCGCGGGCGGCACTGTAAGGGATAACCCCTAATCCGACGGATCGCAAGGGAACCCGATGCGGGACCGGGCGTGACATTCCACCGCACCGGCGATCCGCACGTCCCCCCGGTCAGTAGGACTGGCCCCGCACGTCGCACAGGAGGCCGCGGCAGTTTGCCGCGAGGACGTACAGGTGGCGCGTCGCGCCGAACCCGGTCAGCGCACCGTCGAAGCCCCGGCCCAGGGCGCCGTGCTGGTTCGCCTGGGCCACGAGTTCGGGCACGCTCGACGCGGCCGCACCGGTGAAGTAGCGGAACGTCGCCTTCTCGTTCCCCGTGGTCTTGTCGCGCTCGTACATCCACACGTCGGCATCGACGAACTGCAGGAAGCTGTGCATCCGGAAACCCGCCTGGCCGTACGTGTCGAACCGGGCGAGCTGGGCCGCCTCGCTCGCCGCAGGGGCCTCGAACCGCAATTCATAGGTTGCGGGAACGCTCGATCTTTCCCAGAGGTCGACGTACTGGCCGCCCGACAGCAGCACGAAATGAAGATGGAATCCCGCGGCAGCACGCGCGTTGGCGTTCGCCACGAAGTTCGCCACGGGAACGCCGCCGGCAGCGCCGCGGACATCCGCCTCGTAGGTGAACTTCTCGGTGGAGTTGGTGACCTGGACATAGGTCGCGTCCTGCGTGTCGTACCGGGCGAGGCGGAAGCCGCGGGCGCCCTGGGCCTTCACGTCGTCCAGGAACGCCGCGAGGGTGGCCGGGGTCGCGCGCACCTCGTAGGTGTACGCGACCGCCGTGTCGTTGACGAGCAGCGTGCGCGTGGCGCCGTTGTAGCCCCGCAATCCGATGTAGCGGTATCCGAGGAGGCCCTGGGCGTTCAGCTGTGCCGCGCTGGCCGGGAGCGCCATGTCGACGTAGCGGTGCACCCGGGACCCGGTGCTGCCGTCGCCGCCATTGCCACCGTCTCCCGCGTCCTCCCCGCCACCGCCACACGCCACCAGCACCGCGGACAGACACACCACCATCGCTCGCCTGATCATTCGACTCTTCCCCTGTTCGTTGGACATCGCCGCGCGCCCCGCGCCGGCCGACGCGCGACTCTATCAGCGCCCGCTTGATACAGTGCGGGCCGCACCATGCCCGACCTGACCGGCCCCCTTTTCGACCTCGACACCACGCGCTCGGTGTTCTTCGTGTTGCGCCAGCGGCTCGACGCGGCCGGCATCGCCCTGCGCGCGCCGCCGCCCGAACCCGACACCTGCTGCGGGCGCGGCTGCAACGGCTGCGTGTGGGAAGGCTTCTATGCGGCCGCCGCGTACTGGCGCGACGAGGCGCTGCTGCACCTCGCCGACTGAGCCCGCGCCCCGGTCCAAGGGGATAGCCCCCGGCGGTGCCACGGCGCCATGCGCGGAGCCGCACCGTCCCGCATCCTCGCCGCATCGACCACCACCGGAGATGCCGATGAGCGCCCTGACCGCCCCCACCCGCTTCGCTGAATCCAACGGCCGCCGCCTCGCCTACCGCTCGATCGGCGAGGGCCGGCCGATCGTGCTGTGCACCCGCTTCCGCGGCACCCTCGACGACTGGGACCCCGCCTTCCTCGACGCCCTCGCGGCCGGCGGCCTGCGCGTCATCACGTTCGACTACAGCGGTCTCGGCCTGTCGACCGGCGCGCGCACCTACGACGCCCCGTCGCTCGCGAAGGACGCACACGACCTGATCGAGGCGCTCGAACTGAAGGAGGTGACCATCGGCGGCTGGTCGCTCGGGGGCATCGCCGCGCAGCTGATGATCGCGCTGTACCCGCAGCGGCTCACCCACGCGGTGCTGATCGGCACCACGCCGCCCGGCCTCACCGCGCTGCCCGCCGAACAACTCTTCTACGACACCGCGCGCCTGGCCGACATCGACATCGCGGCCGAGGAGATCCTGTTCTTCGAACCGGCGTCGGCGCTGAGCCGCGCCGCCGCGCGGCGTTCGGTGGACCGCATCGCGCAGCGCCAGGACCGCAGCGTGCCCGTGCCGGTGGACTTCGCCGCGAACCACCTGGGCCCGGGTCCGAAGGGAGCGCTGTTCCCGGCCGAGGCGGTGCTGGAGATGCTCAAGCGCACGACACTGCCGATCCTGCACATCGGTGGCGACCACGACATCGTCTTCCCCGTGGAGAACTGGTACGCGCTGAACCGGCAGCTCCCCACGGTCCGGCTGCTGACCTTCCCGCGCGCGGGCCACGGCCCGCACCACCAGCACCCGCAAGCCGCGGCCGACGCCATCGTCTCGTTCCTGCGCGAGCCTCACCTCGCCTGAAAGTTCCCGACGGGTGTGCGCCCTCCGCACCCGTCCTACGCCCGACCTGTCCACGAGAGGGATACGCGACGGCGAGGTCCGCGGCAGACTGAAGCCCCGGGTCCGGTGGGAACACCACCGGCCCCCTTCATTGCCTCAAGGACTCCGCCATGCCCCTCACCGCCACCCCCACCCCCGGTTCGCAGCTGCAGTCCCCGAACGACCACACGCTGGTCATGATCGACTTCCAGTCGCAGATGGCCTTCGCGACGCACTCGATCGACGCCGTGAACCTGCGCATGAACGCCGGCCTCGTGGCCCACGCCGCGGCCGGCTTCAAGGTCTCCACCATCCTCACCACCGTCGCCGAGAAGAGCTTCTCCGGCCCGATGTTCACCGAGATCACCGACGCCTTCCCCGGCCAGGAACTGCTCGACCGCACGTCGATGAACACGTGGGAAGACGCCAACGTCGTCAAGGTGGTCAACGCGATCGGCAAGAAGCGCCTCGTGCTGTCGGGCCTGTGGACCTCCGTGTGCATCGTGGGCCCGGCGCTGTCGGCGCTGGACCAGGGCTTCGAGGTGTACGTGATCGCCGACGCGTGCGGCGACGTCTCCGCCGAGGCCCACAACCGTGCGATGGACCGCATGGTGCAGGCCGGCGTGCGCCCGATCACGTCGCTGCAGTACATGCTCGAGCTGCAGCGCGACTGGGCGCGCGGCGACACGTACGACCTGACCACCGGCATCGCGAAGAAGTTCGGCGGCGCCTACGGCCTCGGCATCATCTACGCGAAGACGATGTTCGGCGCGCACGAAGGCTGATGACCGTCCCGCGGCGGCCGGCTGTCCGCGGCCGCCGCTCCCGTCCCTGGAGGTGCTCGTGAAAACCTATCTCGTCTCGCTGGCCGTGGGCCTGCTCGTGGGTGTCATCTACGCCCTGTTCAACGTGCGCTCGCCCGCGCCGCCGGTCATCGCCCTCGTGGGCCTCCTCGGCATCCTCGCCGGAGAGCAATTGCCGCCGCTGGTGAAGAAGCTCTGGCAGCGCGACACTGCGGACGTGTCGTGGCTCCACCACCAGGTCAAGCCGCACATGTTCGGGGAACTGCCCCGCTGCGCAGACAGGAAAGACAATGCCTGAGATCATCCCCAAGAGCGCCCCCGACCTCGTCCTGCACCACGGCCGTTTCACCACGCTGAACCGCGCCCAGCCCACCGCGAGCGCCGTCGCGATCGCCGGCGGCCGGTTCGTCCACGTCGGCAACGACGCCGAGGTGATGGCCCTCGCCGGCCCGCAGACGAAGGTGATCGACCTGCGCGGCTGCCCCGTGCTGCCGGGCCTGATCGACAACCACATCCACATCATCCGCGGCGGCCTGAACTACAACATGGAGCTGCGCTGGGACGGCGTGCGTTCGCTCGCCGACGCGATGGAGATGCTGCGCCAGCAGGTCGCCATCACGCCCGCACCGCAGTGGGTGCGCGTGGTGGGCGGCTTCACCGAGCACCAGTTCGCCGAGAAGCGCCTGCCCACGCTCGAGGAGCTGAACGCGGTGGCGCCCGACACGCCCGTGTTCATCCTGCACCTGTACGACCGCGCGCTGCTCAACGCCGCGGCGCTGCGCGTGGTGGGCTACGGCCGCGACACACCCGAGCCGCCCGGCGGCCAGATCCTGCGCGACGCCGCGGGCAACCCGACGGGCCTGCTGCTCGCCAAGCCCAACGCGTCCATCCTCTACGCCACGCTCGCGAAGGGCCCGAAGCTGCCGCTCGAGTACCAGGTCAACTCCACGCGCCACTTCATGCGCGAGCTGAACCGCCTCGGGGTCACCGGTGCGCTCGACGCCGGCGGCGGCTTCCAGAACTACCCCGAGGACTACCAGGTCATCGACCAGCTGGCCAAGGCCGACCAGCTGACCATCCGCATCGCCTACAACCTCTTCACGCAGAAGCCGAAGCAGGAGAAGGACGACTTCCTCCGCTGGACCGCCGGCTCCACGTACAAGCAGGGCGACGACTACTTCCGCCACAACGGCGCGGGCGAGATGCTCGTGTTCTCGGCGGCCGACTTCGAGGACTTCCGCCAGCCGCGCCCGGACATGGGCCCGGAGATGGAAGGCGACCTCGAGGAGGTGGTGCGCATCCTCGCGCAGAACCGCTGGCCGTGGCGCATGCACGCGACCTACGACGAGACCATCACGCGCGCGCTCGACGTGTTCGAGAAGGTGAACCGCGACATCCCGCTGTCGGGCCTGAACTGGTTCTTCGACCACGCCGAGACCATCTCCGAGAAGTCGATGGACCGCGTGGCGGCACTCGGCGGCGGCGTGGCGGTGCAGCACCGCATGGCCTACCAGGGCGAGTACTTCGTCGAACGCTACGGGCTCGACGCCGCCGCGGCCACGCCGCCGGTGTCGAAACTGCTCGAGAAGGGCGTGAAGGTGTCCGCGGGCACCGACGCCACGCGCGTCGCGTCGTACAACCCGTGGGTGTCGCTGTCGTGGCTCGTCACCGGCACCACCGTGGGCGGCCTGCGCCTGTACCCGCAGCGCAACTGCCTGGACCGCGAGGCCGCGCTGCGCATGTGGACCGAGAACGTCACGTGGTTCTCCAACGAGGAAGGCAAGAAGGGCCGCATCGAGGCGGGCCAGCTCGCCGACCTGATGGTGCCCGACCGCGACTTCTTCGCGTGCGCCGAATCCGAGATCGCCGACACCACCTCGCTGCTGACTGTCGTGGGCGGCAAGGTGGTGTACGGCGCGGGCGACTTCGCCGGGCTCGACGAGGCCCCCCCGCCGGCCATGCCGGACTGGTCGCCGGTGCGCCGCTACGGTGGCTACGCCGCCTGGGGTGAACGCGACGGTGCGCCGCTGCAGGCCGCGATGTTGCGCAACGCCGCGTGCGGCTGCGCGAAGGCGTGCGGCGTGCACGGCCACCAGCACGGCCAGGCCTGGCGCAAGGAGGTGCCGGCCGCCGATTTCAAGGACTTCTGGGGCGCGCTGGGCTGCGCGTGCTGGGCTGTGTGAGGATTTTCAGATGACGTTTTCTTCCCCCGCGATCCGCTGGTTCGCGCTGCTCGCGCTGTGCGCCGCCTACATCCAGGGCGGCCTGGTCAAGGCCTTCGACTTCGCCGGCGCCGTCGGCGAGATGAACCACTTCGGCCTGCAACCCGCCGTGCCCCTCGCGATCGCGGTGATCGTGCTCGAGCTGGGCGCCGCGGCGCTGATCCTGTCGGGCCGGCTGCGCTGGCTCGGCGCGCTCGCGCTCGCCGTGTTCACGGTCGGCGCCACGCTCGTCGCCAACCGGTACTGGGAGGCCTCGGGCCACGACCGCTTCATGCTGATGAACGCGTTCTACGAGCACCTGGGCCTGGCCGGGGCGTTCGTGCTGGTGGCCTGGATGGACCTCCGCGAACGGGTCGCCACGCGATGACCGCCACCGCTTCGGGCGACAGCCTCGCCCCGCTGCGCCACCGGACCTTCGCGGTCCTGTGGGTGGCCACCGTCGTCGGCAACATCGGCAGCTTCATGCGCGACGTGGCGAGCGCATGGGTCGTCACCGACCTCTCCGCGAGCCCGGCCGCCGTCGCGATGATCCAGGCGGCCGCCACGCTGCCGATCTTCCTGCTCGCGATTCCTGCGGGCGTGCTGTCGGACATCCTCGACCGCCGCCGCTTCCTGATCGGCATCCAGGTGCTGCTGGCGGCGGTGAGCGGCACGCTGATGGTGCTCTCGCACACCGGCGCGCAGACGCTGCTGTCGCTGACGCTGCTCACGCTGCTCGGTGGCGTGGGTGCGGCGCTGATGGGGCCCACGTGGCAGTCCATCGTGCCCGAGCTCGTCGACCGGTCCTCGCTGCGCAGCGCGGTGGCGCTGAACTCGCTCGGCATCAACATCGCCCGCGCGATCGGGCCTGCCGCGGGCGGCCTGCTGCTCGGTCTGCTGGGCGCATCGTTCACCTACGGCGCGGACGTGCTCACGTACGTGTTCGTGATCGGCGCGCTGCTGTGGTGGCGCCGGCCGGCGGCCGCGCCGGATGCCCTCTCCGAGAACTTCACCGGCGCGTTGCGCGCGGGCATGCGCTTCACGCGGTCGAGCCGCGAGCTCCACCGCGTGATGATCCGCGTGGCCGTGTTCTTCGCGTTCTCGAGCGCGGTGTGGGCGCTGCTGCCGCTCGTCGCGCGCAAGCTGCTCGGCGGCACCGCCGGCTTCTACGGCCTGATGCTCGGGGCCGTGGGCCTCGGGGCGATCGGTGGCGCGGTGCTGCTGCCGCGGGCCCGCGAGCGGCTCGGTCCCGATGGCCTGATGCTGGCCGCGGCCGTGCTCGTGGCCGCCGTGCTGTTCGCGCTGTCGGCAGCGCCGCCGCAATGGCTGGCCCTGCTGCTGATGCTGGTGCTCGGGGCGGGCTGGATCACGGCACTGACCACGCTCAACGGCGTGGCCCAGGGCATCCTGCCGAACTGGGTGCGCGGGCGCGGCCTCGCGGTGTACCTCACGGTGTTCAACGGCGCGATGACGGCCGGCAGCCTCACCTGGGGCGGGGTGGCGCAGGCCATCGGCGTGCCGATGACACTGGTGGCGAGCGCCGCCGGCCTGGTCGTGACGGCCCTCGTGGCGCGGCGCATCGCGCTGCCCTCGGGCGATGCGGACCTGCAGCCGTCGAACCACTGGCCGGAGCCCCTCACGGCGCTGGCCGATGCGGGCGACCGCGGGCCGGTGATGATCCAGGTCGAGTACCAGGTGAAGGAGGCCGACCGTGCCGCGTTCTTCACCAGCATGGACGCGCTGTCGGCCATCCGCCGCCGCGACGGCGCCTACGCCTGGGGGCTGATGGACGACACCGAACGACCGGGGTTCATCGTCGAGTGGTTCCTCGTCGAATCGTGGGCGGAACACCTGCGGCAGCACCACCGCGTGTCGCACGCCGATGCCGACCTGCAGGCCGAGACCGCGCGCTGGCATAGCGGCGAGCAGCGGCCGGTGGTGCGGCACCTGCTGGCCGTCAAGCGCTGACGACCCGCGTCAGTCCGCGGGGCGGGCCAGCCCGCCCCGCACGAAACGGCTGACGCTGTCGGCGAACTGGTCCACGGTCGCCTTCATCTGCTTGTACTTCCAGCGCTTGATGTGCCAGTCCTGGATCATCACGTGGATGTGGGCCGCGGCCATCTGCGCACGCAACGGGTCGGCTTCGCCGCTCTCCTCGATCAGGTGCACCAGCGCACGGTGCATGTCGAGCTCGGAGTTCTTCGCGATCAGCTTCTGCGCCGACGACAGCGTGCGCGACTCCATGAACACGAAGTAGAACCACGGCTGCAGCAGCTCCGCCTGGAACACGAGCGCGCGCATGATCGCGTCGAGCCGGTCCTCCGGCGTCTCGCCGTGGCCCTCGAACCACACGGGGATCTCGCCGGCCACGTACCGGATCATGTCCTCCATCATCGAGGCGAGGTCGTCCTTGCTCGTGATGTAGCCGTAGAGCCCGCCCATCGACAGCCCGGCCTCCTGGCTCAGCTCGCGCAGCGTCATGGCGCCGAAACCGGCCTTGTTCGCGAGGCGGAAGGTCGACTCGATGATGCGGCGCAGGTTCTCGCGCGCCACCTCCGGCCGCTTGACCGGCACCCGCTCGGCATTGCGCTCGATCAGCACCTGCCACACCGTGGCCGCGTCGATCGGGGTCGCGCGCTTGAATTCCGAGAAGCCGAACCGCGGGGGAAGCTGGAGCTGCATGGGTGGGGGTCGACCGGTTTGACCGTGAAGGCCGCAGATTGTAGACTCGGCGAAAACCGAGCGAGCGCTCGGTTTATTTTCGCTCCCATGAGTTGTCGATCACGAGGCTTTTCATGACCGTCGCTGCGTGCCTGGCGCCCGAGCCTTCCATCATCCCGTTCCCCACGGCGGCCTCCGACTGGCGCACCCGGCTCACCGCCGAGGAAACCCGGGCGATGGTCGATGCGCCATGGTTCCGCGGCCTGCCGGCCGAGCTCGGGCAGGCCCTCGTCTCGATCGCCGGCGTGCGGCGCGTGCCCGCGGGCCAGACCATGACCCACGCCCTCGGCAAGGCCGACGAATGGTTCGGCGTGGCGCGCGGCGCGGTCAAGCTGTGTTCGGGCACCCGCGCGGGCCGGCAGGTGATCTTCACGCTGGCGGGCCCGGGCGACTGGTTCGGCGACGTGGCCGTGATGGACGGCGAAAGCCCCACCCACGACGCCCAGACCTGCATGACCACCACGCTGCTCGTCGTGAGCAAGCCCGACCTGCTGTCGCTGCTGCGGCGCCAGCCGCTGCTGGGCATCGCGCTCGCCCGCATCAACTGCCAGCGCGCGCAAGAGATGATGGCCATGTTCACCGACGCGGTGTCGCTGTCCCACGAGCAGCGCCTGATCGGCCACCTGCTCTCGCTGTCCCGCCGCTTCGGCGTGCCCCGCGGCGACGGCATCCGCATCGCGCTGCAGATGTCCCAGCAGGACCTGGCCAACCTGCTCGGCGCCAGCCGCCAGCGCATCAACGCGCTGCTGAAGAAGCTCGAGCGACAGCACCTGCTGCGCATCGAACCGTCCGGCGTGGTGATCCTCTCGCCCGAAGGGCTCAAGGCCGAGGCCGCGCTGGCCTGAGCAGGCCGCGGCTCAGGTGAGGATGCCGCTCGCCTGCTCCAGCAAGGCCCAGGTCTCGGACCCGAGCCGCTGCTTCCAGTCGGCATAGAACCCCGCGCGGCTCAGCGCCGCCCGGAAGGGCGCCGTGTCGGGGCGGTTGAAGGTCATGCCGGCCTCGATCAGCTGCGTCTCGAGGCGGGCGTTCAGGCGACGCACGTCGCCGCGCTGCTTCAGTGCCGCCGCGTTCACGTGCGACAGCACCAGCTGGCGCACCTCGTGCGGCAGCGCCGCCCAGGTGCGGCCGTGGGCCAGGAACCAGAAGCCGTCCCACATGTGGTGGGTCATCGCGCAGTGGCGCTGCACCTCGTGCAGGCGGGCCATCTGCACCACGGCCAGCGGGTTCTCCTGGCCTTCCACCACGTTCGCGCGCAGCGCGGCATACACCTCGCCGAAGTTGAGCGAGGTGGGGTCGGCGTCGAAGGCTCGGAACATGGAGGTCCACAGCGGCCCCACCGGCACGCGCAGGCGCAGGCCCTTGAGGTCGGCCGGCGTCTCGATGGGACGCGTGGACGTGGTGATCTGGCGGAAGCCGTTGTCCCAGATGTGGTCGAACGCGACGAGGTTGTGGCGTCCGATCTCGGCGCGCACGTGGGCGCCGAGCGCGCCGTCCATCGCCTGCCAGACGCGGTCGTAGTCCCGGAACGCGAAGCCGATGCCGTTGACCGCGGCCGCCGGCACGAGCGTCGACAGGATGGGCCCCGACAGGGTCATGAACTGGATCTCGCCGCTGCGCAGCTGCGCGAGCATGTCGACGTCGGACCCCAGCTGGCCACCCGGGAACACCTGGATCGACACCCGGCCGCGGCTTTCCGACTGGATGGCCGAGGCGGCCTCGTTCAGCCGCACGTTGAGCGGGTGGGTGGCGGAGAGGATGTTGCCCGCGGTCAGCCGGATGTCGGTGGCGCGGGCTCGGGCGAGCGACGGCGCGGCGGCGCTCAGGCCGAGGCCTCCGGCCCGCAACAGGAACTGGCGACGCGCTGGCATGGACTTCCGTGGTGTCCGGGACGGTGCCGCCCGGCTCTCTCTCGGGTGATGGGTGCTGCGCAGTGTAGTGGGCTTCAACCGGCCATCAAGGCCGGCGATCGTGCGTATGCCGCAGATGCGCCCCGTACGACGGGGTTCGGCGCCGCAGCCGGGTGTTCGGCCAGCAGCCCGCGCTGCAGCGCGATGCTGGCCGCCTCGGTGCGCGACACGGCGCGCAGCTTGGCCATGATCGCCTTCACGTGGGCCTTGACCGTGCCCACCGAGATGCCCAGGTCGATGGCGATCGACTTGTTGCAGCGGCCGCTGACGAGCACCCGCAGCACGTCGCACTCGCGGCCCGTGAGGGCCTCGTGGGACAGGCTGTCGGCCATGCGGATCGCGAGTTCGCTCTCGATGTAGCGGGACCCGGCCGCCACGTGGCGGATGCAGTCGACGAACTGCTGCGTGGAGCAGCCCTGCTGCAGGTAGCCGGCGACGCCGGCCTCCATCGCGAGCCGCACGTTCTGCTCGCGGCACCATTCGGTGAGGATCACGACGCGCGGCGTGCGGGTGCGCCGGCCCACCGACTCGCGCCGCGCGCGGGCCGTGCGCTCGAGGCCGTCGTGGTAGTCCGCGATCACGATGTCGGCCCCGGCGCCCTCGCCCTCGTCCAGCGTGGCCGCCACGTCGGACAGGTCGTTGAGCACCTGCGCGATGCCACGCGCCACCAGCGGGTAGGCATGGGCGATGTGGACCTGGATGGCGGCGGGGGCGGAGCGGTTCATGGGGTTTCCTCTGTCACGTTGGTCGACGCAACTGTGCCCTGCGCCCCCGGGCGCGGCTATGAGCGAGGTGTGAATTCTTGCGAAGGCCGTGGCGCGAGGCGCCCCGCCACGGCGGTGCGTTCGCCGCTGGCATCGAGCTTCGCGGCCGCGTACGCGCGGGTCATCGCGAGCAGCCGGTAAGCCGTGCCGCCCGCGCCCGGCACGGTGCTCACGAGCGAGACCCCGACGAGTGCGGCCATCGCCTGCGTGACATCGGCCTCGTCGACTCCGTCGAAGGCCGCCACCGCGATCACGTCGTCGAGCGAGAACACGGACTCGAACACCGCGATGCGGCGCAGGACCTGCTGCTCGCGGGCCCCGAGGCGATCGTGGCTCCAGTCGAGGCTGGCCCGCAGCGACTGCTGCCGGACCTGGCGCGTGCGGCGCCGGCGATCGAGCAGCGGCATGGGGCCGTCCAGCTGGCCCAGCACACCCCGCACGCCGAGCACGTCGACCGCCGCGGCGGCCATCTCGATGGCGAGCGGCACGCCGTCGAGCCGGCGGCACAGGTCGGCGACCCACGGCGCGTCGCGGTCGGACAGCGTCCACGCATCGCGGCTCGCACGCGCGCGTTCGACGAACAGCTGCACCGCGCCCCAGCCGAGCGCGGCCGCAGCCGTGGCCGTGCCTTCCGGCGGCACGTCGAGCGGCGGCAGGCGCACGACCTGCTCGCCGGACACCCGCAGCCGCTCGCGGCCCGTGGCCAGCACGGCCAGGTCCGGCGACACCGCGGCCAGCGCCGCGGCCAGGCCCGCCGCGGCCTCGATGCGGCCATCGCAGCCGTCGAGCAGCACCAGCATCCGCCGCCCCGCCGCTTCGGCGAGCAGCGCGTGCAGCACCGCGGGATCGGGCTCGGCCTGGAAGTCGAGGTACCGCAAGCCGTCGGGGAATTCGTCGGCCAGGCTTTCGGCCACCGACAGCGCGAGCGCCGACTTGCCGACCCCTCCGAGCCCCAGCACCGTCACGAGCGGATGCGCCAGCACCTTCGTGCGCAGCGCCGCCGCCGCGGCCTCTCGGCCGAGCGTGGGCGACAGCCGCACGGGCAGCGGCAGCACGGGCCGGCCGGCTTCGGACGGCGAGGCCACGGCCGGATCGGGCACGGCGGAGTCGTTCAGTTCGCTCACGGCGCCCACGAACGAGTACCCGCGCCCCGGCACGGTCACGACGAACGAGGCGGCGGGACCCAGCGCACGCCGGAGCAGGCCCACCTGCACGCGCAGGCTGCTCTCCTCGACGATGGTGCGGGGCCAGACCTTTGCGGTGAGTTCGTCGCGGGCCACGACGTTGCCGGCCCGTTCGACCAGCGCCGCGAGGATGTCGAAGGCCCGCCCTCCGATGGGGACCACCTCGCCGCCGGCGAGCAGCTCGCGGCGCGCGGGCGAGAGCCGGAACGAGCCGAACTGCCAGACGGTGTCGGCGAGGTCGGGGCCCGGCGGGGTCATGGCACCAGGGCCTCCGCGCCGGACATCGCCAGCGCCCGCTGGGCCGCGCGCCAGTCGGCGGTGCCGAACCCTTCGGTGAACTGCTCGCAGACGGACGCGAGCAGGTCGCGGCCGCGCGCCGGCTCTCCGGCCTCAGCCCACAACCGCGCGAGGCTGGTGGCCGCGCGCAGCTCCCACGCGAGCATGCCCTGGCGGCGGGCCAGCGCGAGCGCCTCGCCCACGGCCTCGCGCACGGCGGCCGGGTCCGCGCCGCGGCGCAGCGACTGCATCGCGCTCGCGCGCAGCACCTCCGGCGCACACCAGCCGACCCGGCCCTCGCGCACCCGCGCCACGCACCGGTCGGTGACCAGCGGCGCCGCCAGCGTGGCCATCAGGTCACCCTGCTTGTCGGTCTGGGTGGCGAGGCGCTGCGACCAGGCCGGGAAGTCGACCGCATCGCCGCGGCGCCAGGCCAGCACCTGCCGCAGGTGGCGGCCCCACGCGGCCCAGTAGCCGAGCGCATGCCGCTCGGCCTGCTCGACGAGCCGGTCGATGCGGCTGGCCGCCGCGTCGAGGTCGCCCCGCCAGAGCGCGATGGGCACGGCGCTGAACGCGTACGCGTGGCACAGCGCGTGCGGCAGGTCGTGCCGGGCGCAGGCCAGCGGCAGCAGCAGCGACTGCTCGGCCTCGTCGGCCAGGCCTTCGAGCCACAGCGCGCGGGCGTGCAGCGACCCGATCGACACGCGCCGGTCGACCATGATGGTGGCGTGCTTGCGGCGGTGCTCCATCGGGGACGCCTCGGCCAGCACACGCAGTGCGACCTCGTGCACGGGGCCGTCCTCGCCGAGGAAGTGGCTCGCCTGCGCGTGCGCCCGTTCCGCCCAGATGCGCGCGAAGGGATCGTGCTCGGCCGCCGCGTGCACCTGCAGTGCGGCGTCCCGCGCGGCGCGGTAGTCGGCCGCGGAGAAGGTGCGCAGCCACCGCGACTTGTGCCCTTCCACGATGACGTCGGGTTCGGTGGAGGCGGCCCCGATGGCCTCCGCCTGCGCGAAGGCCTCGGACAGCGCGGGCGGGCAGCCCTGCGTCTGGCCGAGCAGCGCGCCCCGCCAGCAGTGCAGGCGCTGCTGGACGCGCGCGTCCAGCAGGTGGGCGTGCTGCAGGCAGCGCTCCATGTGGCGCCGCCATTCGTCGGCGACCCCGAGGTAGTGGGCGAGCGGATGGCTCATGAGCACCAGCGACGCCGCGAGCTTCGGGTCCCCGCCGGGCGACAGGGCCCAGTCGAGCGCGGCGCGGACGTCGTGGATGGCGCGGCCGTGTGTCTCGGCCCAGGCCGTGCGCGACGGCCCCACGGTCTCCTGGCTCGCGGCGCCGAACAGCGCCAGCCAGTGTTCGGCGTGGCGCCGGCGCACCTCGTGGGCCTCGCCGCCCTGCACCAGCTTCTCGAGCGCGTAGACCCGGGTGGTGTCGAGCAGCCGGTAGCGCACGGTGTCGCTGGCGGTGTCCACCGTCAGCAGCGACTTGGCCGCGAGCGAGCCGATGGCGTCGACCAGCGCGAAACCGGGCGTGGTGTCGTGACCGGCGATGGCCGAGGCCCAGTCGACGGTGAACTCGCCGCGGAACACGGCGAGCCGCGACAGCGTGCGCTGCTCGGCCTCCGAGAGCGAGTCGAAGCTCCAGTCGAGCAGCGCCCGCAGCGTGCGATGCCGCGGCAGCTGGTTGCGCATGCCGTTCGACAGCACGCGGAAGCGGTCGTCGAGCAGGCGCAGCAGGCCGCGGATGCCGAAGGCGTCCACCTGCGCGGCGGCGAGTTCCAGCGCGAACGGCATGCCGTCGAGGCTCGTGCACAGCTCGGCCACGCGGGGCGCGTCGGCGTCGGCCAGCTGGAAGCTGTCGAGGCTGGCGATGGCCCGCTCGACGAAGAGCTGCACGGCCGGGTACCGCATCGCGTCGGCCGCGCTCATCGCGCCGCCAGCGGGCGGGCACGCGAGCGGCGGCAGCCGCTGCACCCATTCGCCGTCGCACTGCAGGGGCTCGCGGCTGGTGGCGATCACGTCGACGCCGGGCGCGGTGTGCAGCAGCGCCACCGCCATCGAGGCGGCCGCCTCGAGCAGGTGCTCGCAGCCGTCCAGCACCAGCAGCAGGCGCCTGGACGCCAGGTGCGCCACGAGGGCCCCGGGATCGTCGGCCACCGGCGGGGCGAAGTCGACGGCCACGGCGACCGCGTCCGGCACGAGGCCGGGATCGGTGACGGTGCAGAGGTCCACGAAGTGGACGCCGTCGGTATAGCTCGCCTGCAGCTGCTCGGCCGCGGCGAGGGCGACGGTGGTCTTGCCCATGCCCCCCGCGCCGCAGAGGGTGATCAGGCGCTTGTTCGGCAGGTGGTGCACGAGCGAGGCCACCACGTCGCCCCGCCCCACGAGGCGCGCGAGCCGAGCCGGGAGCGGGCGGCGCGCCACGGCCGGGGCCGGAGACGCCGGCGCCGTGGTGTCGCCGGCGCGGTCGACTGCACCGACGAAGGTGTAGCCCCGGCCCGCCACGTTGGCGATGTACCGGACCCCGCCTTGCCCGTCGCCCAGCACCTTGCGCAACGCACCGATGTGCACGCGCAGCGTGGTCTCCTCGGCGCCGCCGCCGGGCCACACGAGGGAGATCAGGTCCGCCTTCGAGACCACCTCGCCGGCCCGCTGCAGGAGGCCGGCGAGCAGCCCGAGGGCCCGCCCGCCCAGCCGCACCGGACGCCCGCCTTCCAGCAGCACGCCGCTGGCGGGCAGCAGCGTGAAGGGGCCGAAGGTGATGGGGCTTTCGGCAAACGGCGATGCGAGTGGCTGGTTCATTCGTTCCCCTGGTCGGCGCGGGAGGCGCGGGCCCGATCCTCGGCGGGATCTCGTTGCATGTCCCGGGCCAGCGCGAAACGCCGTTCCCGGGACGACGAGTCACTGTGCCGGGAGCGCATGTCCCGGCCGTGAACGGAATCGGTTCCGCCATGACAACGGTTGCAATCGGGTGGGGCAGGATCGGCGGCGCCACGACACCTGTCACACTCGCACCAGCATGGTTCACGCAGAGGATACCGTGCCGGTGTCCAATCGCCCCTAGACCGAGTCCGGGATTCGCACATGCCCCCCACCCCCGCCCCCGACAC
>Ga0247823_10000653_pt1 | contig 29294 bp, 17 predicted proteins | sample 13C_PalmiticAcid_2_FD_192426 | JGI IMG/M metagenome (GOLD analysis project Ga0247823, IMG submission 192426) | Soil microbial communities from agricultural site in Penn Yan, New York, United States - 13C_PalmiticAcid_Day30 | ecosystem: Environmental > Terrestrial > Soil > Agricultural land...
AGTAACGGAAAAATACACAACCAAGCGGAAAAATGCGATCAAACGATCCATTGTAAGCGACTTGAACGATTTAATGAATACTTTAGGTTCACGTTTCCGCGAAGAGCGGCGTCGGCTCGGCCTGCTCCAGCAGGAGGTCGCAGACGCCACTGGGCTTTCGATGCGCGCGATAGGGACCTACGAGAGAGGGGTGCGCAGTCCGGACGCGGAAGTGCTGATCCGTCTGATCGACCTGGGCATGGACGTGTACTACGTGCTGACGGGCGAGCGCGTTGGCACCAGGCTGGACCTGGACCCGATGCAGCGCTCGCTGCTGGACGACTTCGAGCGATGCACTCCGGAAGCGCAGCTCGAGCTGGTGAAGCACGCTGCGCTGATGGCCAAGGGGGTGGCACTGCCGTCGAGCTCGCCAGCCCGAAAACCGCGGGCAAAGGCCACCGCACCCTCCAAGCAAAACAAGAACGGCTAGCCAGGCCTGGCTGGTCGTGCCACTTGGGTCGTGCACCTCGCGGCGCAGGCGTGCGGTTGTCCACAAAGCCCGGGCTTTACCGCGCGCATCGCACCGATTCCCTGAAAACTCACTACCCTGTGCGTTTGGCTGCGATGTCAACGCAGCGAGCGCCCTCGTGGATCTGGAACTCCCTGCCTTGAATGGAAGCAACGACCCATGACCGCAAGTGATCACAAGCCAATGGGCGCAGCAGCGCACCAGGCCGATGAGCAACGCGCACGAGAGTGGTTCTGGCACGGCTACTCCTTGCGCCGCCGCCTGTTGTTGTTGGGCGCGGCAACGATTCTTCCGTTCTGCCTGTTCGCCGCCGCCGCCTTGGTGGTGATGCTTCATCAACAGAAGGAGCAGGTTGAACAGGCGACGCTGGGCATGACCCGGGCGCTGGCTGCGGCGATCGACGCGCGCATGCAGCGGACGGTGGCGACGCTGGAGGCCTTTTCCCTGGCTCAATCGCTGCCGGACGCTGAAGAGGACCGGTTGGCGGCGGTGCATGCGGCCGCGCGCCTGCTGCGCGCCGCGCAGCCAGACTGGCGGGGTGTCGTGCTGGCCAGGCCGGATGGCGCCGTGGTTTTCGGCAGCGAGAGCCCGTTCGGCAGCGGCATGCGGCAGACCGTGGACGGCGCCAGCGTGGCGCAGGTCTTGCGCGCCCGGGCGCCGGTGGTCGGCCCGATGGTCGTGGGCCCACGCGGCAACATTGGCTACACCGTTCGCATTCCCGTGCTGCGCGAAGGTGAGATCCGCTACGTGCTGACGGCCATCGTGAGCACCGAATCCATCCTGGAGGTCATTCAGCGGCAACAGTTGCCGGGGCATTGGGTGGTGTCTGTCTTCGACTCCAACATGAAAAGGGTGGCCCGCACCAAGGATCACGGCAGGCACTTTGGCACGCCACCGAGTCCCACGCTGCAACGCATGCTCGCGGATCTCGGTGAAAAGAGAGAGGGCGTGGGCATGACGACCACCATGGAAGGGGAGGAAGCCTATACGGCGGTGTCCCACATCGAGCGCACCGGGTGGATGATCGCGCTCGGCGCCTCTTCCCAGATGGCGCATGCGCCCCTGTGGCGGGCTGCCTGGCTCTACCTGGCCGGGTTGCTGCTTTCGCTCACGGTGGGTGGTTTCGCTTTCTGGCTGGTGAGCCGCACGATCACCGCTCGCGCTCAAGCCTTGCGCGACAGCGCGGTGGCGCTGGGCAAGGGAATGCCCCTGCCTCCCCGGACCAAGGGGCTTCCGGACTTCGACGAGGTGTCCTCTGCGCTGTGGAAGGCCGGGCAGGAGCGTTCAAAGGCTGAAAGCGAGCGCGAGAATCTGCTCCGCGCCGAAAGGGGTTCACGGGCCGTGGCCGAGGCGGCAAGGGGGCGGCTTCAGATGTTGTTGTCGGCAACGTCCTCGCTGACGCAATCGCTCGACGAGACGAGGACGATCGACGCGATCGCCGCGGCGGTGGTTCCTGGCGTTGCCGACATCCTGCGGATCGACATCCTGAGCCCGGATGGCGCGCCGGCGCGAAAGCTGACCTTCCACCGGGATCCCGTGCGGCGGGAAGCCATCGCGCAGGTCGTTCAGTCCGGGGACCTGCCGGCCACAGTGCACGGCTCGCTGCCGTGGGTGATCGCGACTGGCCGCGAATACGTGCATCACTTCGAGCCCAACGACGTGTCGAAGATCGAAGACCCCGAGTACCGCAGGTTGGCCGAAGCGACCGGCATGAAGGCGGTGTGTGCCGTGCCGCTGGTGGCGCGGGGCCGTGTCATTGGGGCCATGGCCGCCATTCAGGCCGATTCCGAGCGCCGCTTCGAAGCGGACGACGTTGCGCTGCTCAGTGAGCTGGGCAGGCGCGCCGCGCTCGCGCTGGACAACGTCCGGCTGTACACGGAGTGCAACAGCGCACTGGACAAGGCCAACGCGGCGAGCAGAGCGAAAGACGACTTCCTGGCGATGCTGGGACATGAGCTGAGGAATCCGCTGGCGCCCATCCTCACGGCCATCGAGATCATGAGGCGCCGCGATGCCGAGGCGTTTGTGCGGGAGCGCGAGATCATTGAACGCCAGGCCAGACACCTGACGCACCTGGTGGACGATTTGCTCGACGTCTCCAGGATCGTCGCCGGCAAGATCGAGCTGCAAAGGGAGCAGGTGGACCTGCGTCTCGTGGCCTGGCGGGCCATCGAGGTCACCCAGCCTCTTTTTGCCCACCGGGCTGAACCGGTGATCCAGGCCGAAGAGGGGCCGATCTTCGTGAGCGGCGATTTTCTGCGGCTGGCGCAAGTGGTCGGCAATCTGCTGGGCAACGCCGCGAAATTCAGCGAGCCAGACCAGCCTGTCACCATCTGGCTCCAGCGCGGCCCGAGCGAGGCCTTGCTCACCGTGGAAGACAGCGGCACGGGCATTCCCGACGACCTGTTGCCGCGCGTGTTCGACCGCTTTGTTCAAGGCGAGCAGAGCTTGCAAAGGTCCAAGAGCGGCTTGGGTCTTGGCCTGACCATTGCACGCAGCATCGTCGAACTCCATGGCGGCACGATCAAGGCCGATCGCGGCCATGAGGGCCGTGGAACACGGGTCACGGTCACTCTTCCCCTTGCGTTTCCTGCCGATGCGCGGGTGGAGGCCCGCGGGAATGCACCGCCCTGCCTGCGCCACGGCCACCTTGCGCGGGTGTTGATCGTGGACGACAACGCCGATGCGGCCCATACGCTGGCCCATCTGCTGCTCCTGTGCGGTCACGAGGTCGCAACGGCGCTGAGCGCGGAGGAGTGCCTGGCCATGGTCGCCGACCAGGCGCCTGATGTGTGCGTCGTCGACATTGGCCTGCCAGGGATGGACGGCTACGAGCTGGCGCGCCGGCTCAGGGCAGACGCTGCGACACGGGCCCTGCACCTGATTGCGTTGACCGGCTATGGGCAGCACGCTGATCGCGAGAAGGCTTTTCAGTGCGGCTTCGACGACCACATGACGAAGCCCGTGGACATCGGCGCCCTGCAGGCCGCGCTGGACGCCCTGGGTCGCAGCCCATCCAGCTGAGCGTGGCTGCCTGCGGCTTCTGCGGCCGGTGGCCTGGCTAGGGTAGCAAGTGCTTTGGCAGGTCGATCGTGAAAATGCACCCGGTGCCTGGGACGTCCTGCACCGTCAAGGTGCCCATGTCCGCTTCGACACTTTGTCTCGCGATGGAGAGGCCGAGTCCCAATCCCGCCTGGCGGCCCGGGTGGCTGGCGAAGGGCACGAACATCTTCTTTTCCTCACCCAGGGACAGCCCGCCACAGTGATCGGCCACGCTGATCCGGATCCGGTTACCGACCGCGCGCGCGCTCAGGTGGACCACGGTCTCGGGCTGGGTGAACTTGAAAGCGTTTTGAAGGACGTTGGCCAACGCCGCGTGAAGCAGCTCCTTATTGCCCCTTAGGGCCAAGGCCGGATCCACGGCCTGGACGTTGAATTGGCATCTGGCCATGTTCACGTCGAGGCGGGCCCACATATCGGCATCCGAGATGAACGCCGACAGGGCAAACAGCTCGCGCTCCTGCGGTTTTGATGCGCTGACTTCCGAGATGGCTCGGCCAACCTGCAGCCCCAGCGCGGCCAGGCTGCGCTTGAGAATGGCCCCTGTGGCTCCGCCGATGGGCATGTTGCCCAGCTCCAGTGCACGCACGGCCAGCATGGCCGTTCCCAGCGAGTTTCTCAGCTCATGCACGAGAAAGCCCAGGCGCTGCTTTTCTTCCGCGACGTGCAGTTTTGCGATCTGAGCGTCTCGCTGGGCGCTGAATTCCGTGACGGCACCGGCGATGGCGTTGTCCAGGCAGCGGTTCAAGGTGCGAAATTCGGTGACGGCGAAGGGCGCGTCGCGCTCGAACGCCAGGTCTGTGATGGCCTGGCAGAGGTCTCCATAGTCGTGCACGACCTGATCGACCGTGTAGCCCAGGTCGAGCAGTTCTTTGCCATGCCGGGTGGCACTCATGCCAATCTCCGACAGGCGCAGCGCGCCGCCGCCGGATGGCCCGGATATCCGGGTGCTCAGGTCCTGCTCATCCCGGTCCTCTGCCTTGAGTGTGCGGATGAGCTGATCCAGAAACATCGGCACGCCATGCGACAGCTGTTGATCCGTGGCCGCACGCTGAGGCCTTTGTGCCACCTTGCTTTTGCACCGGGTGATCAGGTCTTCGCGGTTGTTTTCCAGAAACTGGTGCATGAGGCGCTCGGTAGTGGTGGGTTACTTCAGCCGCATGTCGTTGCGCACCGAGGTCACACCCGTGACGGATTGTGCGAGCGACGCGGCCTTGGCGATGTCGGCCTGCGAGCTGACGAAGCCGCTGAGCTGCACACGGCCCTTGTAGGTCTCGACGTTGATTTCCGACGATTTGAGCGAGGGCTCGTTGAAGATCGCGGCCTTGACCTTGGCGGTGATGGCGGTGTCGTCCATGTACTGGCCGGTGCTCTCGCGCGTGGGGGTGGCTTGGCAGCCGGCCAGGCCGGTCAGGGTAGTGGCCGCCAGCACGAGGGCGGCGAGGGTGAGGATCTTTTTCATTTCAGGCTTTCTTGGGTTGGCAGCACGCCCGGGGGGCGTGGCGCGGCGCCTTCGGAAGCCGGCCGATGTTCGGTGGGCTTCAGGCATCGCAGCGGTCACAGTGCGCCGGGGTTGACCGCCGGTCTGTGCGGTGGCGTACGGTGCGCTGGCCTGCATGGGCGTACCGTCGGACCACGATTCGCCTGCGCCCCGGGTCCGCCAAGACCCTGGCGGTCCCTCCACCTCAAAGGACACCGCCATGCCCCGCCCTTCCCGTTCAGAACCCAGCTGGGACACGTCCTCGCTGGGCGACCCGGCCGATGTCTCCGCGCTCGAGCGCGTGGCCCTGGCCGATCACCTGGCCCACTGCGGCACGCTGCGTGGTCCGCTGCAGGCCTTGCAGACCGCTTCCGACGAGGTCCAGGGCCTGCTGGCCGGGCGCTTCGTCACCGCCGTCGTGTTCGTGACCTTGCTGGTCGGGGCATCGTGGCTGGCCCTTTAGGCGCATGGCCGTGTCCTGGCGCGCCGGCCTGTGGTCGTGGGTCCCGAACGAGATCGCGCGCACGCTCGATCCGGCGCTCGGCCCGGTGCTGGAGCCGATCCGTTCGGAGGTGTTCGGGCGCGACCGCTTCGAGCAGCACGCGCGCAGCCTGGCGGCCACGCACCGCGCCGGCAAGGCGTCCTTTCGCCAGTCCACCTTCTACCCGAGGCTGCAGGACAACATCCGGTCGCTGAAGGCGTCCTATCAGCACATCGCGGCCCAGACGGACGACCCCGATCCCGGCCCGGCCGCCGCCTGGCTGCTGGACAACTTCCACCTCATCGAAGGCCAGCTGCAGGAAATCCGGCGCGGCCTGCCGGGGCGCTACTACCGCTCGCTGCCGGTGCTGCAGGAGCAGCCGCTGGTGGGCCTGCCGCGCATTTATGGCGTGGCCTGGGCCTTCGTCGCGCACACCGACAGCGAGTTCGACGAGACCCTGCTGCACCACATCCTCGAGGCCTACCAGGGCGTGCGCGAGCTCAGCCTGGGCGAACTCTGGGCGCTGCCCACCACCTTGCGCGTGGTGCTGGTGGAGAACCTGCGCCGCCTCGCCGACCGCGTGGTGAGCCACAAGGCCGCGCGCGAACTCGCCAGCCTGTGTGCGCAGCGCATCGGCCGCTTCACCCCCACCCTGGCGGCCGAACTGCTGGCGGTCATGGTGCAGCGTGGTGTGGACGGCGTGTTCCTGGCGCACCTCTCGCAGAGCCTGCTGGCGGCCCGCCCTTCGCCGCCTCACCACACGAACCTGGCCGACATGCGGGCCTGGCTGCAGGAAGCGGTGCCCGATCTGGTGGCCTTGCAGGTGCAGCTGCACGCCACGCAGGCGGCCGACCAGATGAGCCTGGGCAACGCGGTCACGGCGCTGCGCAAGATCGGCACGGCCGACTGGGCCGCCACCGTGGCGCGCTGCAGCCGCTCCACGCAGGTGATGCTGGGCTCGCCGGTGTTCGAGGCCGAGGACGACGACACGCGCACCACCACGCTGCACGGCATCGAGCGGCTGGCCTCGCTCAGCGGGCGCAGCGAATCCGAGGTGGCGCGCGCCTTGCTGCACGCCATGGCCAGCGGCACCGGGCACGCGAGCCTGTCGGCGCACTGGCTCAGCGGGGGCGGCGCCGCGGCGTTGCGCCAGACGATTGGTCTCAAGCCCGGCGTGGCGGGCCGCTGGCGACCCGACGGCGTCACCACGGCCACCGTGCTCTACCTCGGCGGGGTGCTGGGCGCCAGCGTGCTGCTGGTGGCCTGGCTGCTCGGCTTGCCGAACGACGGGCCGCCCCGCAGCCTGGCGCTCACGCTGCTGGCGGCGGGGCTGATGTGGTGGCCCGCGTGTGAAACGGTGGTGGCGCTGGTCAACCGGCTGGTGGGCGAGTCGGTCAAGCCGGCGCACCTGCCGCGCCTGCTGCTGGCCGGCGGCATTCCACCGGCCGCGCAGGTGATCGTGGTGGTGCCGGCCCTGCTCACCAGCCCGGCGGGCATCGCCGCGCTGGTGCACCGGCTGCACCTGCACCACCTGGCCAACCCGGAGGGCTGCGCCCAGTTCGCGCTGCTCAGCGACTGGGCCGATGCGCCCAGCGCGCACACCCCGGACGACGAAGGCCTGCTGTCCGCCGCGCGCGCCGCGCTGGAGGCGCTCAACCGCGCGCACCCCGTGCCGGCGGGCCAGCCCGCGCGCTTCCTGTTGCTGCACCGCCCGCGCAGCTGGTGCGAAACCCAAGGCCAATGGCTGGGTTGGGAACGCAAGCGCGGCAAGCTTGAGCAACTGGTGGCCGCACTCGCCACCGGCGACGGCTCGGCCTTCTTCGCGCTGGGCGCGCTGTCCACGCTGGCGCCGCAGACGCGCTACGTGCTCACGCTCGACAGCGACACGCGCCTGCCCCCGGGCTGCCTGCGCACGCTGGTGGGCGTGGCCGAACACCCGCAGCACCAGCCCGAGCTGAGCGAGGACGGCCGGCGCGTGGTGCGCGGCTACGGCATCTTTCAGCCGCGCCTGGTCGCGCCGCTGCCGGACGCGGGCACGCTCAGCGGCTGGCAGTGGCTGGGCGGTGGGCAGCGCGGGCTCGACCCGTACAGCGCCGTCACCTCCGACGTCTACCAGGACCTGTTCCGCGAAGGCAGCTTCACCGGCAAGGGCTTGCTGCACGTGGCCACGCTGCACGCCGTGCTGGGCCAGCGCCTGCCGCCCGAGCGCGTGCTCAGCCACGACCTGATCGAGGGCGCGCTGGTGCGCTGCGCGGTGGTAAGCGATGTGAGCCTGATCGAGGCCGAGCCCGAACACGCCGACGCCGCCGCCGCGCGGCTGCACCGCTGGATCCGGGGCGACTGGCAGCTCTGGCCGTTCCTGACCGCGCCGCGCGCCTGGCCGCTGGGCGCCATGAACCGCTGGAAGCTGGCCGACAACCTGCGCCGCTCGCTGGTGGCACCGGCTTCGCTGGCGCTGATCGTGCTGTCGATGGCGCATGCCGGCCTGAGCCTGCCGGTGGCGCTGCTGCTGGCCGCCGCGGCCCAGGCCGCCGGCCCGCTGATGGGCGCGCTGGCCGGCGGCATGCCGCGCCACTGGCACCACGTGGGCCAGCGCTTCATCGTCAACGTGGCGCGCGACCTGCTGCGCACGGCCGGAGGCGCGCTCTGGCACCTGGCGATGCTGCTGCGCCAGGCGCTGCGCGCGGTCGATGCCATCGCCCGCACCGTGCACCGCCTGGCCGTGAGCCAGCGCCACCTGCTCGAATGGACCACCGCCGAAGCCGCGCAGGCCGGCCTGGGCAGCGGCCTGCGCGCCACGCTGCGCCGCCACCGCGCCGAGCCGCTGGCCGCGCTGGTGCTGCTGCTGGGCCTGTGGTGGGTGCAGCCGCGCACCGACGCGCTCACGCTGGCCGTGATCGCGATGTGGGCCGCCACGCCGCTGTGGATCTGGCTCATGCACCTGTGCTGGCCCACCGGTGCGCGCCGCGCGCTGCCGCGCGCCGAACAGGCCTACCTCGCGGGCGTGGCGCGCGACACCTGGCGCCTGTTCGAGCGCTGCGTGGACGCGCAGAACCACCACCTGCCGCCGGACAACCTGCAGACCGCGCCGTTCGACACCGTGGCGCACCGCACCTCGCCGACCAACATCGGCCTGTACCTGCTCAGCGCCCTGTGCGCGCGCCGCTTCGGCTGGATCGGCACCGAAGGCCTGCTGGTGCGGCTGGACGCCACGCTGACCACCCTGCACCAGATGGAGCGCCACCGGGGCCACTTCCTGAACTGGTACGACACCGAAACCCTGCAGCCGCTGCCGCCGCGCTACGTCTCCACGGTGGACAGCGGCAACTTCAGTGCGCACCTGCTCACGGTGGCGCAGGCCTGCCTGGAACTGGCCGCCGAGCCGCACGCGCCACGGCCCGCGCAGGCCGCCATCGCCGCCTCGCGCGAGCGCCTGGCGCCCTGGCTGGGCCGCTTCGAGAGCCTGCTGCACCAGCCCCTGCACACCCTGGCTCTGGGCCAGCTCTGGCCGCAGCACGCCGCCGAACCCGGTGCCGCGCCCACGCGCGCGCTGCTGCAGCAGGCCGGGGCCGAGCTCGACAGCCTGGCCGCGCCGCGCCATGCCGGCGTGGCCACGCCCCCCATAGGCGCGCGCGACCAGCTGCTGTGGCTGTTGCGCGACCACCTGGCCGCCCACCACCACGCCGAGCTGGACCGCGCCGCGCTCCGCGCGGGGCAGGGCGAGTTGGCGGCGCGGCGGCTGCGCGCGGCCGCGCGCGCCCTGCAGGCGCTGGCCTGGGCCGCCGACTTCCGTTTTCTGTACCACCCCCGGCGCCACCTGCTGCACATCGGATACAACGTGGACGCCCAGCGGCTGGACACCTCGATGTACGACCTGCTGGCCTCGGAGTCGCGCACCACCAGCCTGCTGGCCATCGCCAAGGGCGACGTGCCCGCGCGGCACTGGGCCGCGCTGGGCCGGCCCTTCTTCGCCAGCGGCTGGCATGCGGCGCTGAGCTCGTGGTCGGGCTCGATGTTCGAGTACCTCATGCCCACGCTGGTGGCCGACGAACCGCAGGGCAGCGCCTTGCGCGAGGCTGGGCGCTCGGCGCTGCGCGAGCAGCGCGCCTTCGTGCGCGGCCAGTCCATGCCCTGGGGCATGTCCGAGAGCGCCTACGCCGGGCGCGACCACACCCTGGCCTACCAGTACGCGCCGCAGGGCGTGCCGCGCCTGGCCCTGCGCCGCACGCCCGAGGCCGAGCGCGTGATCGCGCCCTACGCCACCGCGCTGGCCGCCGGCATGGACCCGCGCCTGGCCTGCGAGAACCTGCGCGCGCTCGAAGCGCTGGGCGCGCGCGGCCACTATGGGCTGGTCGAGGCGATCGACTTCACGGCGGCCCGGCAGGTCGACGGCGTGAGCCACACGCTGGTGCACACCTTCATGGCCCACCACCAGGGCATGACCATCGCCTCGCTGACCAACGTGCTGCACGGCGGTCTGGTGCAGCGCTGGGGCATGGCGGACGCGCGCATGCAGGCCGTGGCCTGCCTGCTGCACGAGCAGGCGCCCCGGCAGCTGCCGCGCCTGTCCGATTCGCGGCGCCGGGGGCCGGCGCCCCTGCTGCGCGAGCCCAACCCGGTGCGCGTGCTCACGCCCGGCGCCCAGGCGCTGGAGCCCACGCACCTGCTCTCCAACGGGCGCTACAGCGTCACCCTGCGCGCCAACGGCGCGGGCTGGAGCCGCTGGGCGCAGACCGGCATCAGCCGCTGGCGCGACGACGCGCTGCGCGACGCGCACGGCAGCTTCCTCTACGTGCGCACCGAGCGGGCCGGGGCGCCGTCCTCCATCACCAGCCACCCGGCGCCCGACCCGGCCGCCACCTACCAGTGCCGCTTCCACAACGACCGCGTGTGTTTCGATGCCGCCTGGCCCGAACTCAACGCGCACACCACCGTGTGGGTCAGCCCGGAAGACGACATCGAGCTGCGCAAGGTGGTGCTGAACAACCTCGGCGACGAGGTGATCGAGCTCGAACTGATCTCGGCCATGGACATCACGCTGGCCAGCGCGGCGGCCGACGAGTCGCACCCCGCCTTCTCCAACCTGTTCGTGAAAGCCGACTGGCTGCCCGACAAGCAGGCCCTGCGCTTCGAACGCACGCCGCGCCTGGCCTCGGAGGCCGGCGCGCACGCGGCCCGGTTCGCCGCGCATTTCGTCGCCAGCTCGCAAGGCGAGGTGCAAGGCCTGCGCTGCCAGGTCGACCGCCTGCACTGGCTGGGCCGCAACCACACCGCGAGCCAGCCACTGGCCACGCTGCACCCTGTGCCGATGGAGGCGACCGCGCTCGACACCGGGCTGGACCCGGTGGCCGCGCTGGGCGTGTCGATCCGGTTGGCGCCCGGGGCGCAGGCCAGCGTCACCTTCGCCACCACGGCCAGCGATTCGGCCGCCACGCTGCTGGCGGTGATCGACAAGTACCGCGAACCCAGCCATGTGGAGCGCGCCTCGGCCCTGTCGGCCACGCTGGCCGGCATTCCCTCGGGCTCCCACCGGCCGCGCAGCGACTACCTGCCCGCGCTGCACGCCATGACCACCGCGCTGGTGCTGACCCTGCCCCGGCTGGACGAACCTTCCACCGGCGCGCCGCCGGCCAGCAACCGCCGCGCGCTGTGGCCGCTGGGCATTTCGGGCGACCGCCCCATCGTGCTCGTGCACGCCGGCGTGGCCCAGGGCCTGGGGCTGCTGCGCCTGCTCGCGAACCTGTTGCGCGAGTGGTCGCGCGCGGGCGTGGCCTGCGACCTGGTGGTGCTCAGCCAGGAAGCCCATTCGTACGACATGCCGCTGCAGCGCGAACTCGCGCTGCTGCAGGAACAGCACACCAGCGAGCAGGGCCACCGCGCCGGGGCGCCCATGACCGGCCTGCACCTGCTGCGCACCGACGCGCTGGCGCCCGAACAGCTCGACACCCTGGAGCACCTGGCGCGCGTGAGCCTGCAGGCCGATGGCCAGCCCCTGCTGCACCAGATCCGCGACTGGTGCGCGCGCCACGAGCGCACCGGGGAAGACGCCGAGCTCGCCCGCCGGGCCGACCCGCTGCCGCCCCACCTCGCCATCACCGCCGCCACGCCGGTGCGCGGCGCGTTCGTGCGCGAGGGCGCGGGCTTCGCCTTCCATGCCGACCGCGATCGCCGGCCACCCCGGCCCTGGATCAACGTGCTGGCCAACCCCGGCTTCGGTGCCCTGGTGTCCGAAGGTGGGGGTGGCCACACCTGGGCGCTCAACAGCCGCCTGCACCAGCTCACCGCCTGGTCCAACGACCCGGTGGCCGACCCACCCGGCGAATGGTTCTGGCTGCAGGACCGGCGCACGCGCGAGGCCTGGAGCCTGTTCCCCTCGGCCTGGGGCGGCGTGAATGCCGACTACCGCATCGAACACGGCCAGGGCCACACCACCATCGAGCACCGCCATGGCGCGGTGGTGGTCTCCATCCGCTGGTGCGTGGACGCCGACAGCGCCATCAAGCAGGTGCGCATCGTGCTCACCAACGAAGGCCAGCGCAAGGAACACCTGCGCCTGACGGGCATGGTGGAGTGGGTGCTGGGCGAGCGGCGCGGCGACCGCGCCACGCTGCACACCTCGCACGCCTTCACGGAAGCGCCCGCCTCAACGCTGCTGGGCCTGCTGTGCACGCAGACCGAGCAGGGCAGCGGTTTCGGCGGCAGCACCGCTTTCTTCTGCGAAGGCGAGAGCGGCATGGCGCACCACAGCGAGGGGTTGGACTGGGGCTGCGACCGCCGCGCCTTCTTCGACCCCGAAGGGCGGCCCGTGCTGCCCCGCGAGCTGGGCCAGCGCAGCGGCACCGGCCTGGACCCCTGCGCGGCGCTCTCGCGCGCCCTGACCCTGCGCCCCGGCGCCACGCTGGAGCAGGTCTACCTGATCGGCCACGCCGCCAGCGCCGACGCCGCGCGCGCGCTCATGCAACAGGCCATCGTGGTGCCCGCCGACACCCGCGAGCAGGCCACGCGCGCACGCTGGGCCACCCTGCTGGGTGCCACCCAGGTGAGCACGCCCGACCCCCTGCTCGACGCGCTCACCAACCACTGGCTGCTGTACCAGACCGTGTCTTCCCGCCTCTGGGCCAAGGCCGCCTTCTACCAGGCCGGGGGCGCCACGGGTTTCCGCGACCAGCTGCAGGACGCAATGGCGCTGGCCTGGGCCGAGCCCGGCTGGTTGCGCGCGCAACTGGTGCTGTGCGCCTCGCGCCAGTTCGAGGCCGGCGACGTGCAGCACTGGTGGCACATGCCCGGTGGCGCGGGCGTGCGCACCCACATGTCGGACGACCTGCTGTGGCTGCCCTTCGCCTGCTCGCACTACCTGCGCGCCACCGGAGACGCGGCGGTGCTCGACGAACCCGTGCCTTTCCTCGACGCGCCGCCGGTGCCCGCCGGTGAAGAAGACACCTACTCGGCGCCGGCCACCAGCGCGCTGAGCGCGCCGCTCTACGAACACGCGGCGCGCGCGATCGACCACAGCCTGCGCGTCGGCCGGCATGGCCTGCCGCTCATGGGCGGCGGCGACTGGAACGACGGCATGAACCGTGTGGGCCATGGCGGGCAGGGCGAGTCGGTGTGGCTGGGCTGGTTCCTGTGCGCCATCGTGCCGGACTGGATCGCGCTCGCGCAACAGCGTGGCGAAGCGGCCCGCGCGCAAGGCTGGGCCGACGCGCTCGCGGGCTGGCAAGCGGCGCTGCAAGGCCCGGCCTGGGACGGCGCCTGGTTCCGCCGCGCCTTCTTCGACGACGGCAGCGTGCTCGGCTCCAGCACCCAGAGCGAGGCGCGCATCGACCTGATCGCGCAGGCCTGGTCGGTGCTTTCGGGGCAGGCCGCGCCCGAGCACCAGGCCGCCGCGATGCACGCGGTGGAGGCGCAGCTGGTCGACCCCGAGGCCGGCCTGATCCGCCTGCTCACGCCACCGCTGGCGCACGCGCAACCCAGCGCCGGCTACATCCAGGCCTACCCCGCAGGCGTGCGCGAGAACGGCGGGCAGTACGCGCACGCGGGCGTGTGGGCGCTCATGGCCTCGGCCATGCTGGCGCGGCGCGGCGCTGGTGGTGCGGCCGATGCGCACGACACGCCCTACCGCTACTTCACCTACCTCAGCCCCGCGCACCGGGCCGCGCACCCGCAGCGCGGCGCGGCCTATGGGCTGGAGCCGTATGCGATGGCGGCCGACGTGTACAGCGAATCGCCCCGCGTCGGGCGCGGTGGCTGGAGCTGGTATACCGGCGCGGCCGGCTGGATGCACCGCGCCGTGGTCGAGTCCCTCCTGGGGCTGCACCAGGAAGCCGACGAGCTCTTCTTCACCCCCTGCCTGCCCGCGCACTGGCCGCGCGCCAGCATCACGCTCGTGCGCGGCGACACCCGGCTGCGCTTCACCGTGCTGCGCGCCAGCGCCGCCGATGCGCAGGCCGCCGAACCTTTCGCCCGCTGCCTCGCGGTGGGCGAACGCCTGCACTGGCGCGGCCTGCCGCCGGGCAGCCAGTTCGTGATACCGCTTCAGGCCACCTGAAAAGAATTTCCCGCGCGAGCCCTGTGTACGTTACCGTACATACGCGTGGGTGGTTGCCACCCAGACTCGGACCGCGCACGCCCGCCCCCGTGCGTGCGTTTGTGCGTTGGCGAAAGAAGAGTCCATGAAGATTGCGCCCGATCCGTCCACCAACGACCTGCTGGCTTCCTTGCCGCCGGACGACTGGACCCGCATCGCCCCGTTGCTCGAAGCCGTGGAGCTGCCGCTGGGCAAGGTGCTGTACGAGTCGGGCAACAAGATGACGCACGTGTACTTCCCCACCACCGCCATCGTCTCGCTGCTCTACGTGCTGGAGAACGGATCGTCCGCCGAGATCGCCGTGGTGGGCTACGAAGGCGTGGTGGGCATCTCGCTCTTCATGGGCGGCGAGAGCACGCCCAGCCGCGCCGTGGTGCAAAGCGCGGGCCGGGGCTACCGCCTGCGCGGCGCGCGCATCAAGGAAGAGTTCGCCCGCTCGGGCCCGGTGATGCACCTCATGCTGCGCTACACGCAGGCCCTCATCACCCAGATGGCGCAGACCGCCGTGTGCAACCGCCACCACTCGCTGGACCAGCAGCTCTGCCGCTGGCTGCTGCTCAGCCTGGACCGCCTGGAGGGGCCCGATCTGGTGATGACGCAGGAACTCATCGCCAACATGCTCGGCGTGCGCCGCGAGGGCGTGACCGAAGCGGCCGGCAAGCTGCAGAAACTCGGGCTCATCCGCTACACGCGCGGCCACATCCACGTGCTCGACCGCGAAGGGCTTGAGGCGCGCGTCTGCGAGTGTTACGCGGTGGTGAAGAAGGAATACGATCGCCTGCTGCCGAACCAGCAGGCGGTCTGAGCCGTTCGCGCGGCTTACGTGCGCTGCCGAACGGTGGCCCTGCCTACCGCGGGCCACACTGGCCCATGCCCATCCGTGAAAACCTGCTGATCGCCCGGTTGCCGAGCGCCGAGCGTGCTCGGCTGCTGAGCCTGTGCGAACCCTTCGAGCTGCTGCTCTCGGCCGAACTCAGCGAGCGCGGCGCGCCCCTGGCGCACGCGCACTTTCCGCGCGAGGGCTTCCTCTCGCTGGTGCTCGATGCCGACGGCTACCCGCCGCTCGAAGTGGGCATGGTGGGCCGCGAAGGCATGCTGGGCTCGGAACTCGTGCTCGGCTGGGCCAAGACGCCCTGGCGCGCGCTGGTGCAGGGCGCGGGCCACAGCTGGCGGGTGCCTGCCCTGGTGCTGCGCGAGGCCTTCGTCGGTTTGCCGGTGCTGCGGCACGTGTTGCAGGCCAGCCTGCTCGTGCGGCTGCACCAGCAGGCGCTGGCCGCCGCGTGCGAGCGCTTCCACACCATCGGGCCGCGCCTGGCGCGCTGGCTGCTGATGAGCCAGGACCGCCTGCAAACCGACCACTTCCACGTCACGCAGGAACTCATCGCGCTCATGCTGGGCGTGCGGCGGGTGGGCGTGACGGAAGCCGCCGGCGAACTGCAGCGCGCCGGCCTCATCGAATACCACCGGGGTGAGATGAAGCTGCTCGACCGGGCCGGGCTGATCGCGCTGGCCTGCGGTTGTTATGCCGCCGACCGCCGCCTGCTGGCCGAGCTGTCGGCCGCTGCAGAGCCCTCTGGTGGTGCCCACTAACATACCGCCTGATGCAGATTTCAGGGAGTGAGGGGTATGTCGGTCAAGGTCGGGGCTCGGTTGGAGCGACGGTTCCGCGTCTCTCAAGGCAATGGATGAATACCCGTCAGGCAAACGGTAAGCCCCATCGGGGTCGGGGCTCAAGCCGATGTGGCGGGCCCTTCTCGCTCATCTTGAACGGTTCGCCCTTGCCGCACGAAGAGCCGCACGGCGCGACGGTGCCCTGGTGGAGTTTCACGAAGACGGCGCTGTCGGCCACCGCGTTGACCCTGGTGCGCGATGGCCTGGTCGGGCTCGACGAGGCGGTGCCCGAAGGCCCGTTCACGCTGCGCCACCTCCTGAGGCACGAGGCCGGGCTGGCGGACTATGGCGAGCTGCCCGAGTACCACGCCGCCGTGGCGCGCGGTGACGCGCCCTGGCCGGTGGCCGACATGCTGCAGCGCCTGGACGCCACCCGTCTGCGGTATGAGCCCGGAACCGGTTGGCGGTATTCGAATGTGGGTTACCTGTATGTCGCGCGGCTCATCGAGCGCGTGGCGGGCCTCGCGCTGCAAGACGCGCTGGTGCAGCGGGCGCTGGCACCGCTGGGTGTGGCGGGTGCTCTTCTCGCGAAAACCCCGGCGGATGTGGCGGGCCTGGCCTACCACCCGGGCTGGGTCTATCACGGCCTGCTGGTGGGCCCGCTGTCGGGCGCGGCGCTCTTTCTGGACCGTCTGCTGGCCGGGCAGCTGCTGCCGGATGCGCTGTTGCGCGAGATGCAGACGGCCCGCCACCTTGGCGGGGCCATCCCTGGGCGGCCGTGGACGTCGGCGGGTTATGGCCTGGGGCTGATGCAGGGCACGATGGACGCGGGGGTGGCCGGGCTCAGGGTGGCCGGGCACACCGGTGTGGGGCCGGGCAGTGTGGTGGCGGTCTACTGTTGCGCCCAGGGTGCCCGTTCGGCGACCTGCGCGGTGTTTCATGAGGGGGCCGACGAAGGCCGCGCGGAGCGAGACGTGGTCGATCGTCTCTCGCGGTGCCTCGGCTGAGCCGCCCGCCATTCCCATTTGGGGTAAGCGGCGCGAGTCGCCGGGCATGGATGTGCATTTCTCGAAAAAGCATCGCCCGCGCTCGTCCGCTTGCCCGTATTCTCTGCGCGGGGGTGCGGGTCGAGGCACTGGCCTCGCGCACAAGGACAGCGACACCTTGTGGAGGTGGCGGAGATGGACGCAAGCTCGAATAAGCCGTTGTCAGGTCACCCTGATGCGGTGAATCTTCACGACGTCTTGGACCAGGAGGCCGAGAGGCTTTTGCCTGAGTCGCTGGCCACACCATCGGGTGCCGGCTTTCGCGCCCCGGATGCCGCCGCGCCTCCCAAGATCGGCCTGGCCCTGTCCGGCGGCGGCATTCGCAGCGCCACGTTTTCGCTGGGTGTGCTTCAGGCGCTGGCGTCCAGAAACAAGCTGGCCTCGTTCGACTATATGTCCACGGTGTCCGGTGGTGGCTACATCGGGAGCTGGCTCAGCGCCTGGATCCACCGCAGCAGCCTGCACGCGGTGCAAAGCGAGCTCAAGCGCCACGGCGCCACGCAGCAGGGCGAAGCGCCGGCCGCGGACGAGCCCGAACAGGTCACCTGGTTGCGCCGCTACAGCAATTACCTGGCGCCAAGAGTCGGCCTGTTCTCCATCGATTCGCTGACGCTGGTGTGCACCTGGCTGCGCAATGTGATGTTGAACCTCATCATCATTCTGGGCTGCATGGGGTTCCTCTTCGTGCTGCCCTACGCGTTGCTCGCGGGCTTTTCTTCGCTGCATGACGACTCGATGACCTACGGCTTCGCCGCGGCGTGGAGCGGGCTGGTCGCGATGGGTCTGGTGGGTTGGAACCTGTGGCACCAGAGCATGCCGATCAAGCGCGGGCGCAACTGGCTCGTCTCGACACCGGGCGTGATCGTGACCGCCGTGGCGCCGGCGGTGGTCGCCGCGATCTTCGCTGCGGTCTGGGTGTTCGATGAGAAGAGGACATGGGAAGACGGGAAGGAGGGCGTTTTCCATGTGGGCTGGCTGTTGGTGATGCTCCTCTGCATCTGGCTGCTTTGCGAAGCGTTCTTCAGGAGCCGTGCCCTGCCGCTTCTGTGCGCCCTGGCGAAACGGTTGGTCAGGCGCGTCTTCGCTGGGGCGGCCACCCACAAGCGGCCCGCAAGAGCCTTCTTCAGGAGGCGCGTCCTGCCCGCCCTGTGGACCCTGGCCAAGGAGCTCTTCAGGTTTTTCATCGCCGGGGCGGGTGGTGTGCTGGCGGGAGCTTTGTTGCTGGTGGGGCTGGTGGCCGGCTGGCGGAAGGTGGTGCACGGTGAGACCTACCATCTCGTGGCGCTGGTGGCCTTCGGGCCGCCCGCGTTGCTGGTCGCGCTGGGGGTGGCCACGTCCGTCTACACCGGCCTGGTGGGGCGGGTGTTCTTCGAGCGCAGCCGCGAGTGGTGGAGCCGCCTGAACGCGTGGCTGCTGATCGTCGCCGTGGTGTGGGCGCTATGGGGTGCATTGGCGTTCTTCTCCTTGCCGTTGCTCACATGGGCCCATGGCCAGCTCGGCACCTGGATGTCACTGCTCGGCACCGGCTGGATCGGCGCCTTGCTGACGTCGATCTTTTTCAAGAAGCCGCAATCGGCGTCCGAGAAGACGCAGGGGCGCGTGGAACAGACGCTCGACCTGGCGGCCAGTGTGTTCGTGATCGGTCTTCTGTTTGCGGTTGCCGCGTTGGCCGGCTGGGTCTTGACCGATGGATGGAACAGAGGCTCGCCGCCAGAAAAACCCCGGGCCGATGTGGCGTTCGAGTTGAGGGAGGCGAACGGGCGCATCGATTACACACTCTCGGCACAGCGGGCTGACGAGAGCAAGACGTTCCAGACGGTGGTGATGCAACACATGGCAGACGTCGAACGCCTCGTCCGGTCTGAATCCTCCTTCGCTGGCGTGCCCAGACCGGCGGCGGATCTGCTGGTGCTTGCCGCCATCGTGCTGCTGTTCGGGCTGTGCGTGGACATCAACAAGTTCTCGTTGCACAACATGTACAAGAACCGGCTGGTCCGCTGTTACCTGGGCGCCAGCAACAGACGGCGCAACCAGCAGCAGTTCACGGGGCTGGACGACGAGGATGACGTTCCGCTGCGCGCGATGGGTGGTGTGAACGGGGCCCCCGTTCAGCGCCCGTTCCACATCCTCAACACCGCGCTCAACATTTCGCAGGGGAACAACCTGGCCTGGCAGGAGCGCAAGGCGGCCTCTTTCGTGCTCACGCCCTTGTACTGCGGCTACTCACTGGCCAGAACGCAAGGCGATTCGACCCGCAAGGAGCGCGAGCACAGTTGGACGATGCCTGGCTTCTGCCCGACCAGGATCTACGCGGCGGACGACCCGGAGGAGAAGGGCTTTTCACTCGGCATGGCCATGGCGACCTCTGGCGCGGCGGTGAGCCCCAACATGGGCCAGGCCACCCGACCGGCGCGCGCCTTCGTGCTGACGATGTTCAACATCCGCCTGGGGCGCTGGAGCCCCAACCCCAAGGGCTCCAGGCCGAAGGTGCCCAGCCCGCGCATCGGCTTCCTGGCGATGACGCTTGAGCTGCTGGGGTACAGCAACGAAGACCGCGATTTCGTCTACCTCTCCGACGGGGGGCATTTCGACAACCTCGGTCTGTATGAGCTGGTGCGCCGACGCTGCGACGTGGTCCTGGCCGTGGACGCGGGGGCCGACCCCAAGCGGACGTTCGCCGACCTGGCCGAGTCGATCCGCAAGTGCCGGATCGACATGGGCGTGGAGATCACCCTCCCACTGACCGCCCTGGCCGCCAAGGAAGGCGACGCGCAGATGCGCTCGGCGGCCGGTTTCGCGCAGGGGACCATCAAATACGGCGACGGCCTGCCCGATGGAAAGATCGTGCTGATCAAGCCCTCCCTGTGCGTGGGGGACGGTGAGCCGGTCGATGTGCTGAACTACGCGCAACAGAACCCGCCGTTTCCACAGCAGACCACCGGCGATCAGTTTTTTGGTGAGAGCCAGTTCGAGAGCTACAGAAGGCTGGGTCTGCACATCACCGAGCAATGCCTCGTTGCGCATCCGGACCTGCTGCCCACCTTGCCTGCGTCCACGTTCGTGCACCCTGGCAGAGAGCGGCCGGAGGAGCCCACGCGGGCGACCCGCTGGATACGGCCCCTCCTGGGTTGGCGGCTCAAGGGGGCGAAGCTGCCGGAAAGAGACGGGTCTCTGGTCGATCATTGCGTGGTGGCGGCCCTGGTCAGCCTGGTCTTGTGGCTTTTGGTGTTGGCGAGCGGCCTCTGGAATGCGCCAGCGGTGCCAGGCTTGTGCTTTGGTGCGGCATCGTGCGAAGCGGCCGTGGCCGGGCTGCTGAACGCCTCCCCCGCGACCTTCTGGTTGGCCAAGGAGTCCCGCTACGTCATCCTGACCCTGGACAACCTCTTTGTCATCGCCTACCTGGCGACCTTCGCGATGACTTTCGTCATCGCGACACGGGGGTTGGGCAAACGGCACCGATGGTGGGTGCTGTCGGGGCTGTGTCTGTTGGCCGTGAGCGCCGCGCTCGCGGACTACCTGGAAAACTTCAGCCTGTTTTCGCACATCGCCATGCCGAGCCCCGACAACCTGGGGGCGGCTCACATCGCGACGATCAGCTGGCTGAAGTCGGTGTTGGCCGGGTTGTGTCTGCTGATCGTGCTTCCCATGCAGTACGTTGTCTTCAGGGACCTGTGGGCGCGCTGGAAAGCCTGAACGGGGGCGCCGCCTCGGCTTACCGAGGCAGCACCGTCCCCCGGCACTCCCCGAACCCGATGCGCCGGTAGCCTTCGCGCTCGCAGTGGGCGCGCAGCACGATGGTGTCGCCGTCCGCGAGGAAGCCCAGGGTCTCGCCGTTGGCGAGCGTCAAGGGGCGTTGGCCGCCTTGCGTGAGTTCGAGCAGTGAGCCTCCTTGCTCGGGCGCGGGGCCCGAGAGCGTGCCGCTGCCCAGCAGGTCGCCGGCGCGCAGGTCGCAGCCGTTGACGGTGTGGTGGGTCACCAGCTGCGCGGCGGTCCAGTAGGCGTCGGTGAAGTTGGACCGGCTGAGCCGCTCGGCCGCATGGCCGGCCGCGCGCATGGCCGCGGTCTGCACCCAGGCTTCCAGCGCGATGTCGATCGCGCCTTGTTCGCGGTTGCTGGCCGAGTCCAGGTAGGGCAGCGGGGCCGGGTCGCCGTCCGGCCGGGTGAAGGCCTGGCGGTAGGGCGCGAGCGCTTCCATCGTGACGATCCAGGGCGAGAGCGTGCTGGCGAAGTTTTTCGAGAGGAAGGGGCCCAGGGGCTGGTATTCCCAGGCCTGGATGTCGCGCGCGCTCCAGTCGTTGAGCAGGACGATGCCGAAGAGGTGGTCTTCGGCGTGGTCGATGGCGATGGGCTCGCCTTGTTGGCTGGGTTGGCCGATGACCAGGCCGAGTTCGAGTTCGTGGTCCAGCCGCTTCGTGGGTTGCAGCGTGGGTGCGGCGCCGTTGCCCGCGCTCAGCTGGCCCATGGGGCGCTTGAATTGATCGGGGCTCACGCGCAGCGTGGAGGCGCGGCCGTGGTAGCCGATGGGCACCCATTTGTAGTTGGGCAGCAGCGGGTTGTCGGGCCGGAACAGCTTGCCCACGGTGGTGGCGTGGTGGATGCCGGTGTAGAAGTCGGTGTAGTCGCCCACGTCGCAGGGCAGGCCCATGCGCACGCTGGCCTGCGGGTGCAGCGCGGCTTTGAACGTGGCTTCTTTCGGGCTGCCCTGGCGCAGGCCTTCGCTGAGGGTGCGGCGCAGGGCGCGTCGCTGCTCGGGCGCCAGCGCCAGCAGGCGCGCCATGTCGCTGTGGTCGAGCACGCCGGCGCGCTGCAGGTCCAGCACCTGGTCGCCGATCGCCACGCCGATGCGCCAGCCGGGTTCATCGCCCACGGTGAACCGGCCATAGGGCAGGTTCTGGATGGGGAAATCGGTGGCGGGGTCGTTGGCGGCCGCCAGCCAGCTCTGCAGGCCGGCGCCGTGGGTGTCGTCGATGCGGGGCGGCGCCATGGGGCTTTACTCCACCTGGATGTTCTGGCGCTTGATGACCGCACCCCATTTCTGGGTCTCGGCTTTCATGAAGGCGGCGAACTGCTCGGGCGTGCCGCCGGCGGGCCGCAGCGATTGTTCTTCCAGGAACTTCTGGAACTCGGGCGACTTCAGCGCGGCGTTCACGCCGCCGTTGAGCTTGCTCACCACGTCGGCCGGCACACCGGCGGGCGCGAGCAGGCCGACCCAGGAGGTGGCTTCGAAGCCGGGGTAGGTGTCGCTCACGGTGGGCACGTCGGGCAGCGCGGGGATGCGCTCGCGCGTGGTCACGGCCAGGGCGCGCATCTTGCCGGCGCGGATGTGGGCCAGCACCGAGGTGACGCTGACGAACATCACCTGCACCTGGCCGCCGAGCACGTCGGTGATGGCGGGGGCGCCGCCTTTGTAGGGCACGTGGTTGAACGAGGCGCCCGTGGTGGCCTTGAAGAGTTCGGTGGTGAGGTGGTTGGAGCTGCCCGCGCCGGTGGAGGCGTAGTGCAGCGTGTCGGGCTTGCTCTTGCCCAGGTCCACGAGTTCGCGCAGGGTCTTGGCCGGCACCGAGGGGTGCACCACCAGCACCAGCGGCGAGGTGGCGATCAGCGCGATGGGCTTGAGGTCTTTGTCGGAGTCGAAGGTGAGTTTGTAGAGCAGCGGGTTGACGGCGTGCGTGTCGAAGGCGGTGAGCAGGGTGTAGCCGTCGGCCTTGGCGCGCGCGACCTGGGCCGCGCCGATGGAGCCGCCGGCGCCGCCCTTGTTTTCCACCACCAGGGTCTGGCCCAGGCTGGCGCTGAGTTCGGTGCCGAGCTTGCGCGTCACGTTGTCCACGATGCCGCCTGCGGGGAAGGGCACGACCACCTGGATGGTCTTGTTCGGGTAGGGGCCGCTCTGCGCGAGGGCGCTCAGCGGCAGGCCGCCGGCGGCCAGGGCCAGGGCGCCAGCCACGACGGTGCGGCGGCGGGTGAATGCAGGGGAAGCGTTGCTCATGTTGTCTCCAGAGAAGGAAAGGAAAAAAGGAAAGAAGGGGTCAGTCGTTGATGACCGCGACCGCGCGCACCCAGCCGGCCGAGCCGTGTTTGATCTTGATGGGGAAGCAGCTGATGTCGAAGCCGTGCGGGGGCAGCTGGTCGAGGTTGGAGAGCTTCTCCATCTGGTAGTAGCCGATGTCGCGGCCGGCCTTGTGGCCTTCCCAGATGATGGAAGGGTCGCCGTCGCGCTCGAAGCGCTCGACCACGAACTTGAAGGCCGCGTCCCAGCTGTAGGAGTCGGTGCCGACCACGCGCACGCCGCGCTCCAGCAGGTAGAGCGTGGCCGCGCGGCCGAAGCCGCAGGCGCTTTCCCAGTAGTCCTCCTGGCCCTGGCGCGCGCCGGCGCGGGTGTTGGCCACCACGATGTCGAGCGGCTGCAGCTCGTAGTTGATGCGCTTGAGCTCGGCTTCGATGTCCTGCGGCGTGACCACGTAGCCGGCCTCGAAGTGGCGGAAGTCGAGCTTCACACCGGGGCGCAGGCACCAGTCCAGCGGCACCTCGTCGATGCCGGGGGCGGGGCGGCCGCCTTCCTGCAGCGCGTGGTCGGTGGTGGGGTGGTAGTGCCAGGGCGCGTCCATGTGCGTGCCGGCGTGGGTGGAGAGCGAGATCTTTTCCACCGCCCAGGCCTTGCCCTCGGGCAGCGAGTCGGGGCCGATGCCGGGGAACAGCTTGGAGAACAGCTCCCACGACTGGTCGTGGTCGGCGTACTGGATCTGCGGGCGGTGGTGGGCCGGCGAGGTGGGCTTGTCTTCCAGCGTGACGGAGAGGTCGATGATGCGGCGGGGCATGGGGGCTTGTTTACGGTGAGGTGGGGGAGGAAGGCGAGGCGGGTCGCGCGCGCAGGCCGGCGACCACGAAGGCGACCAGCTGGCGCACGATGGTTTCGGGGTCGTCGGTGTCGCACAGCCCGCCCGAGAGGCGGTTGAGCCGGTGGTAGGCCGCGTCCGCGTCGGACACGATGTAGTGCATGGCGCCGATGGCGAAGGCGTAGCGCCAGAACGCGTCCTGCCGGCTCAGGCCGGGCTCGGCGTCCATCAGGGCCTGCACGAACAGCAGGGCCGTGCTGTCGTACTGCTGGAACAGCGCGCTGTTCGTGAATTCGCTGGGCAGCGCGCGCGCCTGCAGGATCAGGCGCGTGAGCAGGCGGCCGTCGCCGGTGGCGTCGGCGCTCAGGCGGATCGGGGGCGCCAGCAGCGCTTCCACCACGTGCTCGAGCGAGCGGCCCGGGCCGTCGGGCTGCTGCGCCAGCATCTCGCGGCGCAGCTGGTTCACCGGGTCGGCCACGGTCTGCAGCACCTCGCGGATCAGCGCTTCCTTGGAGCCGAAGTGGTAGTGGATCGCCGCCACGTTGGTCTCGCTCGCGGTGGTGATCTCCTTGAGCGAGGCGGCCTCGAAACCGCGCGTGGCGAAGACGCGCAGCGCGGCCATCACGATCTTGGAGCGCGTCGAGTCCTTGGGTTTGGGGGCTGGGGTGTTCATGTGAAATTCAAATTTCAATTTGAAATGTAGATTTGAAGTCTGGCCTGAGGCATTGGTACAAACCCTAGGTCAACGGGGAATGCGGGCCGCATCTCCGAGGCGGATTCTCATCAAACGAGAATGCAAATTGACCGGTCTCAAGGCGAGGCGCCACCATCCCGACCCTCACACCGCTTCCCATTCGATACTGGAGACCCCATGAAACCTACCCGCATCCTGGCGCGCACCCTGGCCGCCCTCAGCCTGGGCGCCGCGAGCGCCGCCTGGGCCGGCCCTTTCCAGGGCGGCATCGTCACGCTGATCACGCCGGCCTCCTCGGGCAGCTCGTTCGACAACGCCGCGCGCGCCCTGGCCGACGGCCTGGCCAAGACCTGGGGCATCCCGGTCGTGGTGAACAACCGCCCCGGCGCGGCCACCATCCTGGCCACCAGCGTGGCCGCGAAGGCCGCGCCGGACGGCCGCACGATCCTGCTGTCCGTCACGCCCACGATCCAGGCCCCCTTCCTCTCCACCAAGCTGGACTACGACCCGGTCACCAGCTTCGCGCCGGTGGCGCAGATGTTCGACGCGCGCCTGTGGCTGGCGGTGAACACCCAGGTGCCCGCGCGCACCGTCAAGGAGTTCGTGGCGCTGGCGAAGGCGCCGAACGCGAAGTTCGCCTACTCCTCGCCGGGCAACGGCTCCACGCCGCACCTGAACGCGAGCCAGCTCGCGCACCAGGCCAGGATCGAGATGCTGCACGTGCCCTACAAGGGCGTGGCGCCCGCCGTGGTGGACCTCGCCGCCGGCATGGTCACCGCCACCTTCGCGAGTTATTCCGATTTGGTGCCGCACGTGCAGAGCGGGCGCGTGCGCATCCTCGCCAGCACCGGTGCCGAGCGCTCGCCGCTGAGCCGCGACGTGCCCACGATGAAGGAGGCCGGCTACGCGGACTTCGAGACCGTGGGCTTCGGCGGCCTCGTGGTGCCGGCCGGCACACCGCAGCCGCTGGTGGACGAGATCTCGCGCGACGTGATCAAGGTGCTGGCCCAGCCCGAGGTCAAGGGGCGCCTGATCACGCTCGGCCTCGAACCGCACAGCCAGGGCCCGGCCGAGTTCGGCAAGCTGATCGTGGCGCAGACCGCCTACTGGAAGAAGGTGATCAAGGACGCCGACGTCAAGCCCGAATGAAAGACCTCACGATGACCGCACCCCGCCTCGAACACTCCCACCACCTGCGCTTCGTCGGTGACTGGGGGCAGGCCAATTTCCACCGCATCTGCTCCTGGCTGTGCGAAGAGTTCTGCAAGCGCAGCGGCCCGCGCAGCCGCGTGGCGATCTGGAGCATCCGTGCCGGTGGTATCGAGGCCATCGACCTGGTGGAGGAAGGCGAGGCCGATCTGTGCATCGTCACGCCGGCCATGCTCATGCCCGCCGCGCTCGACGGCCGCCTGATCTTCCAGGGCCGCGCCGCGCCGCACCTGCGCGCCCTGGCCGTGCTGCCGCAGAACGACCGCATGGTGCTGGCCCTGCGGCCGGACCTGGGCATCCGCAGCTTCGAGGAACTGCGCCAGAAGAAACCGGCGCTGCGCATCGCGACCTCGCGCAACGACGGCACCAACTTCATCGGCTACGTGGCGCGCCTGTTCATGCAGGCGCACGGCATCGACGACGCCACCTTCGCCAGCTGGGGCGGCCGCTACGTGGAAGACTCCAACCCGCGCGAAAGCCTGCAGCGCATGCAGGACGGCGAGGTGGACGGCGTGCTGCAGGAAGCGATCATGACGCCCTGGTGGTCCGACATCGTGGAGGCTGGCCAGGTGGTGCCGCTGCCGTCGGAAGAGGCCGTGCTGCAACAGCTCCAGAAGGACTACGGCTTCGGCCGCAACGACCTGCCGGCCGGTTACTGGCCTTCGCTGCAGACCTCGCTGCCCGCGCTCGATTTCTCGGACTTCCTGATCCTGGTGCGCGACGACATGCCCGACGACATCGCCCACCTGCTGACCTGGTGCCTGGTGGAAACGCGCGCGGCCATCGAGCGCCAGTACCGCCACCTGCCGCCGCAGCGCAGCCCGCTGAGCTACCCGCTGGTGCCCTCGGCGATGGCGCGGACCTCGATCGCCCTGCACCCGGGCGCGCGCCGCTACTACGAGGCTGCGGGCCACCTCTGAGCCTTGCGCGCAGCGCCCCCGCTCAGGGCGCGCGCATGTGTTGCACCGCGCGGCGCACCATGTCGCAGAAGTACTCCGCCGCCGGCGTGGGCGGCAGGCCGGCGCGGCGCACCAGGCACACCGGCGGCGCGGGCAGGGGCTCGCGCACGTCGATGCGCGCCAGCAGCGGCGCCAGCGACTCCGACTGGATCCACTGCACCGGCAGCATCATCAGCAGGTCGGAGTTCGCCAGCGCCACCATGAAGGTGAGCGCCGAGTGCGCCTTCATCACCAGCCTGGGCGCCGGCAGGCCGTTTTGCGCGAACAGCGGGCCCAGCTCTTCTTCGGCGTTGTGCGTGATCGAGGTCGTGATCCACTCCGCGTCCACCAGCTCGCGCAGCGAGCGCGCCTGCGCCAGCGGGTGGCCCTTTCGGCTCACGATGGTGCGCGTGTTGTCGAACAGCTTTTCCACCTGCAGCGCCGAGACCACGTCGGCCGGGGCCGGGCCGATGTAGAGGTCCAGGCTGCCGTCGAGCAGGCCGGGCTCGCTGCCGGGGTACACCGCGTCCACGATGTCGATCTGCACCTTCGGGTAACGCGCGCGGAATGCGCCGAGTGCAAACGGCAGCAACGCGATGTGGGCCACGCTGGACATGGCCACCGCCAGGTTGCCGTGCACCTCGCCGCGCAGCTGGTCCAGCTCTTCCGTGGCGCGGCGCAGGTCGTGCATGGCGCAGGCCACGCGCTTGTGGAAGGCCGCGCCCATGTCGGTCAGCACCACGCCGGTGGAGCGCCGCTCGAACAACACCACGCCGAGTTCCTTCTCCAGCTCCTTGATGCTGTGGCTCAGCGCGGGCTGCGCGCTGCCCAGTTGGCGCGCGGCCGCGCGCAGGCTGCCGCGCTCGGCCACGGCGAGGAAATCCCGCAAGGCGTTGAACTTCATGCCGGGCCGCTCCGGGTGATCGAAAAAACATATCGCATCCCACAATTCTCCGTCTTTTCCGATTCGCGGTGGCTGCCTACGATGCGGCCGCATGAAGACCTCGCCCCCCGTGATTCCCCGCGTGCTCATCGTCGGCGCCGGCCCCGCCGGCCTGGCCCTGGCCATCGAGCTGGGCCAGCGCCGCATCCCCTGCCTGCTGCTGGAGCGCAACGACCGCGTGGGCTACGCGCCGCGCGCCAAGACCACCAACGTGCGCACCCGCGAGCACCTGCGGCGCTGGGGCATCGCGCCGCAGCTGCGCGCGGCCTCGCCGCTGGGCGTGGACTACCCGTCCAACGTGGTGTTCTGCACCCGGCTCTCGGGCCACGAACTCACGCGCTTCGAGAACGCCTTCTTCTGCGCGCCGGGCCGCAACCCGCTCTACGCCGAGCACGCGCAATGGATCCCGCAGTACAGCCTGGAAGAGGTGCTGCGCGCCCACGCCCAGACGCTGCCCGGCGTGGAGATCCGCTTCAACAGCGAGGTGTTGGCCTTCGAGCAGGATGCGCAAGGCGTGCAGGTCACGGTGCGCGACCTCCAGCGCGAGAACACCTACACGGTGTCGGCCGACTACCTGGTGGGCGCCGACGGCGCGCGCAGCCTGGTGCGCGAAGGCATGGGCGCGAAACTGGAAGGCCAGTACGGCCTCTCGCGCAACTACAACATCGTGTTCCACGCGCCGGGCCTGGCGCAGGCCCACGCGCTGGGGCCGGCCATCATGTACTGGCAGATCAATGAAGACGTGCCCAGCCTGATCGGCCCGATGGACCGGGGCGACACCTGGTTCTTCATGCCCACCGGCGTGCCGCCCGATTTCCGGCTCGACGCCGAGGGCAGCGCGGCCCTGATCCGCCGCGCCACCGGCATCGACCTGCCCTACCGAGCCCTCTCCACCGACGAGTGGGTGGCCAGCCGTTTCCTCGGCGACAACTACCGCGACCGGCGCGTATTCCTGGTGGGCGATGCCTGCCACCTGCATCCGCCCTTCGGCGGCTACGGCATGAACATGGGCGTGGCCGACAGCGTGGACCTGGGCTGGAAGCTCGCGGCCGTGCTGGCGGGCTGGGGCGGCGAGGCCCTGCTGGACAGCTACATGGCCGAGCGCCGCCCGGTGCACCAGATGGTGCTCGACGAGGCCGTGGCCAACCACGCGCTGCTGGGCAACCAGCTCGCGCGCGCCGGGCTGGACGCCGACGACCCGGCCGGCGCGGCCCTGCGCGAGGACGTGGGCGCGCGCATCCAGGCCGCCAAGTCGCGCGAGTTCACCACGCTGGGCGTGGTGCTCGGTTACCGCTACGAGGACTCACCCGTCATCGCCCACGACGGCAGCCGCGCGCCGCAAATGGACTACCTGAACTACGTGCCGTCCAACCGGCCCGGCGCGCGCGCGCCGCACGCCTGGCTGCACGACGGCAGCTCGCTGTACGACCACTTCGGCGAAGGCTTCACCCTGCTCGCGCACGCCGATGTGCCGGAGACCGTGGTGCAGGCCGTGCGCGAGCGCTTGCGCGCCGCGGGCGTGCCGCTCACCGTGCTGCGGCCGGCCTGGGGCGCGTTCGCCGAGCTGTACCCGACCCGGCTCACGCTGGTGCGGCCCGACCAGCACGTGGCCTGGCGCGGCGATCACTGGCCCGACGCGCCGGACGCGCTGGTGGCGCGCATCACCGGCCACGCCGCGGTTTCTTTCCCTCGACAGAAGGCCCTTGCATGAACACCCGCCTGCCCGCCGCGGTGCATTCGGTGCACCGCTTCACCTTCACCGTGCCCGACCTGGCCGAGGCCGAGCGCTTCTACACCTGCTTCGGCCTGGACGTGCGGCGCGACGGCGAGCGCCTGCTGCTGCGCACCTTCGGCCACCCGCACGTCTGGGCCCACGTGCTCGAAGGCGGCGAGCGCAAGCGCCT
>Ga0247823_10000654_pt1 | contig 29291 bp, 35 predicted proteins | sample 13C_PalmiticAcid_2_FD_192426 | JGI IMG/M metagenome (GOLD analysis project Ga0247823, IMG submission 192426) | Soil microbial communities from agricultural site in Penn Yan, New York, United States - 13C_PalmiticAcid_Day30 | ecosystem: Environmental > Terrestrial > Soil > Agricultural land...
CGCGCGCAGCGACTGGTAGCGCTTGTCCGACTCGGCGTTGATCAGCGCGCGCGCCTCGGCCGTCTTGTTCTGGCGCGACAGGGCGACGATCTTCGCGGTCTCCGCGAAGTAGGCCTGCAGGTCGGACTTCAGCGAGTCGACGAGGCGGTGTTCCTCGGCCGACTCTGCGAGCTTCTCGTAGGCGGAGACACCGTTCTGGACATCGTCGCGCTTCGTCGCGAGGCCCTTTTCCTCGGCGTCCATCGCCGCCGGGTCGTCGGCGAGGATGTGGCGCATCTCGAAGAGGCGGTAGCGGTTCACGTCGGCCTTCAGCGTGGCGGAGATGCGCACACTGGGCAGCCAGTTGGTGGCGATCTCGACCGTCGAGGCGTTCACCGACGCGAGCGAAGAGATCGCGTAGATGCCGAGGCCGGCCATCAGCAGCAGGACGATGACGAACGAGCCGAACAGCTTCGTGGCGAGTTTCATCTGGGAAAACATCTGGGGCATTCCAAGCGGAGGTTGAGCGGTATCGCGGGGGAGATCAGTGACGTTCCACCGCTTCGAGCGCGGTGGAGGAGGGGACGGCGGAGGCCTGCTCCATCAGCACGGGCACGTCCAGGATCAGCGCGACGTCGCCGCTGCCGAGGATGCTCGAGCCGCTGATGCCCTTGACCTGGGCGAACATCTTCGAGAGCGGCTTGATGACGGTCTGGGCCTCGCCCAGCAGCGCGTCGACCACGAGGCCGAACTTCTGGCTGCCGTGCTTGACGACGACGATGTTCTGGCGCGCCGACGGCGTGCCGGGCACTTCGAAGAGGTCGCGCAGGCGGATGAACGGGAGCACCTGGCCGCGCAGGTCGGTGTAGTCGTGGCCTTCCTCGGCGTTGAACTCGACGCACTCGTCGACCATGTCGAGCGGCACGACGAACACCGATTTGCCGACACCCACCTGGAAGCCGTTGATGATGGCGAGCGTGAGCGGCAGGCGCACGGTGACCGTGGTGCCGAGGCCGGGCTGGCTCGCGATCTCGACGCTGCCGCGCAGCGCGACGATGTTGCGCTTGACCACGTCCATGCCCACGCCGCGGCCCGACAGGTTCGTGACCTTGTCGGCGGTGGAGAAACCGGGTTCGAAGATGAGGCCGTAGGTCTCGGCATCGGTCAGCACGCGGCCGGGCTCGACCAGGCCGCGCTCGACGGCCTTCGCGAGGATCTTCTCGCGGTTCAGGCCACCGCCGTCGTCGCCGACTTCGATCACGATGCTGCCCGAGTCGTGGTACGCGTTGAGCGAGACCGTGCCCTGGGCCGGCTTGCCGCGCTGCGCGCGCAGCTCGGGCGAGTCGATGCCGTGGTCCATCGCGTTGCGCACGAGGTGGGTCAGCGGGTCGCCGATCTTCTCGACGACGGTCTTGTCGAGTTCGGTGTCCTCGCCGTTGACGACGAGGGCGATGTCCTTGCCGATCTCGCGCGAGACGTCGTGCACCACGCGCTGGAAGCGGTTGAACGTGGCGCCGATCTTGACCATGCGCAGCTGCAGCGCGCTGTCGCGCACCTGCTCCACGAGGCCCGACAGCGTCGAGTGGCATTCCTGCAGCTCGACGTTGCGCGTGCGGCGCGACAGCAGGCTCGCGCCGGCCGACGCGATGATGAGTTCACCGACGAGGTTGATCAGCTGGTCGAGCTTCTCGGCGTCGACGCGGATGGACTGGCTCTCGGCGGTCTTGGCGTCCTTGACGCGCTTCTGCTTCTCGAGCGCGGCGGCCACGACCGGCGCGGCGACGGCCCCCTGCTCGACGAGGATCGAGCCGATGGGCGAAGCCTCGGGCTGGCGCTGCTCCTGCACGTCGAGGGCGGCGGCCAGTTCGTTCGCGGTGATGGTGCCGCAGCGGACCAGCATCTCGCCGAGGCGGGCGGACTCTTCCGGCAGGCGGCGGATCAGGTCGATGTAGTCGGCCGAACGGCTGTTCGGCGGGAGGATGTTCAGCGTGCAGTCGTCGAGCACGAAGTCGAACACGTTCTCGATGGCTGCCTTGTCGGCCTGGCTGCGGAAGGCGATCTCGAAGCCGAGGTAGTTCGACTCGGGGTCCATCGCGTCGGCGTCGGGCAGCTTGTCGGTCAGCGTCACGATGCCGGTGACGGTGCCCAGCGTGCCGAGGAAGCGGATGAACGACACGGGGTCCATGCCGTTGCGCAGCACGTCGGGGCCGAAGCGCACCGAGATGTGCCACAGGTCGTTGCCGGAACCCTCCGTCGAGGCGACCCGTTCGAACGAGGCGTCGGGTTCGGTCACGGCCACCGGGCCGGCGCCGAGGTACACGCGCAGGCGTTCGGTGAGCGGCGCGCCGCGGGCGAGCAACTCGTCGTCGGCGCTCTGGCCGGGGTTCGATTCGACGGCGTCGATCAGCGCGCCGATGTGGTCGCTGCAGGACAGCAGCAGGGCCACCATCGCCTCGTCGATGGCGAGCTTGCCGTCGCGCACGTCGTCGAGCACGCTCTCGACCACGTGGGTGAAGCTCACCACGTCGTCCAGGCCGAACAGGCCGGCCGAGCCCTTGATGGTGTGGGCGGCGCGGAAGATGGCGCCGATGGTTTCGGTGGTGTCGCTCTCCTGGCCGATGCCGAGCAGGGAGGACTCCATCTGTTCGAGCAGCTCCCGGCTTTCGGCGAAGAAAGTCGACAGGGCGTCGTCCATGTTCATGGTTCGGGTCTTTCGGAGAGAACGGGCCGGGTCAGGCGGGAAGGACGATGGGGTCGCCGAAGTGCTGGGAGAGGTCGAGCAGTTCGAACACGTCGAGCACCGGGGCGCTGTGGCCGGCGAGGCGCAGCGTGTGGCCGGCGGCGGTGGCGGCGCGCTTGGCGAGCATCAGCAGCTGCACGCCGGCGGTGTCGAATTCCTCGACGGCCGAGAGGTCGATCTCGAGGGTGTCGTTCGCCGCGACGGCGGCGAGCAGCGTGTCCTTGAGTTCGGCGGCGCGGTAGATCGTCAGCTCGCCTTCGATGCGCAGGGGAGAGGTGGACATGCCGTTCCTCCGGTCAGGGCAGCACGAGCTTCTGCACCACGCCCAGCAGCTGGTCGGGCTTGAAGGGCTTGACGATCCACGCCTTCGCGCCGGCTTCCTGGCCTTCCTTCTTCTTCGATTCCTGCGACTCGGTGGTGAGCATCACGATCGGCGTGAACTTGTACGCCGCCATCTGCTTGACCGCCTTCACGAACGAGATGCCGTCCATGTTGGGCATGTTCACGTCGCTGATGATCAGGTGCACCTTCTGGCCCTTGAGCTTCGACAGCGCGTCCTTGCCGTCGCAGCCTTCCGTCACCTCGTAGCCCGCGTTGCGCAGGGAAATGCTGACGACCTGGCGCACGGAGGCGGAGTCGTCGACGATCAGGATGCTCTTGGCCATGGGGTTCCTCTCTGCAGGTACTTAGTCTTGAAAATCAAAAGAACGTGATCTCTTCTTCGGCAGGTGCCTTGACGTTGCCGCCACCGTGGGTCGTGTGTTCCTCGGCCATCGCGTACGTCTTCTTCAGCGCCTCGAGCAGCGCGGCGGTGTCGACCGGGCGCAGCTGGCCATCGCGTTCGAAGGCTTCGCGGCCGGCCGTGAGTTCGGCGGGCAGCTGGTCCATGTTCTGGCGCACGTGGGTCATCACCTGGCTCACGCGGTCCTGGAACTGCAGCTGCACGAGGGCTTCGCAGATCTCGGCCTGGATGCCCACGCTCTCGCGCTTGAGCACGTCGGCCGACTCGACCAGCGCGTCGGTGACGCCGTGGAAGCCGGACAGCACGGTGTTGATCGAGCTCTCGCAGTTGGTGATCGACGCGGCCTCGCGCGTGGCGGAGGCTTCGGCGCTGCGGCGGGCGTTGGCGATGGCCTCGCCCACGAGGTTGACCTTGTCGGTCATGCGGCGGCCGGTTTCACCGGACATCGCCGACAGCTTGCGCACTTCCTGCGCGAGCACCGAGAAGCCGCGGCCGGTCTCGCCCGCGTGCGCGGCCTCGATGGCGGCGTTGATCGCGAGCAGGTTGGTCTGGGAGGCGATGTTCGCCACCTCGGCGGCCATCTGCTGCAGTTCGGCGACGAAGCGGCCGAGGTTCTGCACCTCCTGGTGCATCGCGCCGTTGCTGTCCATCGCGGCGCGCAGCGATTCGAGCACGGCGTTGAGTTCACGCGTGCTGCGGTCGAACACGGCGACGAGGCCCTGGTCGGCGCCTTCGTTCGCTTCGGTCGCGACGGCCGAGGCCTTCATGGCCTGGTCGAGGCGGTCGACGATGCCGCCGAACCGCGCGCTCAGCTCGGAGATCGCGGTCTCCATCTGCTGGCGCGAGCTCTCGATGTGGCCGCCCCACACGGGAAGCAGGTCGCGGCCGAGGTTCTCGTTCTCTCGCACGAAGGTGGCGGTGGCGTCGCGCAGGCGGCGTTCGTGCGCGGCACGCTGCCGGTCGAACACGAAGCCCGCAGCGGCGAGCACGCCGCCACCGGCCAGCGCCCAGCCATTCCAGCCGCTGGCTGCCCACGTGGACAGCCCGCCGGCCACGCCGAGCAGGGTGCAGGACAGCCCGCGCAACGAGGTCGCACCGAGCCGCAAGCGGCCGGGAGGGGCCGACGTCGACCCGGAGGCCGAGGAAAGGGTGATGGAGGACATGCCGGACTTATCGACCGTGCGGTCCGAAAGATGAGCGGGAACTACCGGGTAAACCCAGCCCATCTGTGAAATGGCACAGCATTTCACGTAAGAGAATGTTCGTGCCGCCCGTAGGAATCGGCCGTGTGTTGTCTGCCGTCATGGAACAGGTCCGCTCCTTCATCGCCTAATGGTCAGGCGACCGGAAAGGAGACCTCATGAACACCCATTCAGTGAAATGCGCCGCGCTGGCCGCGGCCCTCGCGTGTGTGGCCCACCTGGCGCAGGCCGACGACCTGCTGCCGCTGCCGCCGCCCAAACAGTCGGGCGGCGCGAGCTACACGAGCGGCGGCATCCCCGATGAACAGCTGCCGGCCGTGAAGCAGGCGCGTGCGAGCTATCCGCTCGTGATCGAGCTGTTCCAGAAGAGCGGCGGGAAGAACCAGTACACATCGGACGCGCAGGTGCGCCTCATCGACGCGAAGGGCGAGGTGGTGGTGGACGACAAGGCCGAGGGCCCGTTCTTCCTCGTGAAGCCGGCGCCCGGCACCTACCGGGTGGAAGCCACGTTCAAGGGCCGGACGCTCGAGCAGCGCGGCGTGGCTGTGGGCTCGAGCGGGTCGAAGCGCGTGGTGTTCGTGTTCCCCGAGTCGTGACCCTCCATCAGGGCTCGCCGCCCGCGTTCATCAGCGCCGTGTAGCGGCGCTGCATTTCCTCGGGCGTCACGTCCTCGATCGAGTGCCCGATCAGCCAGGTGTGCCCGAACGGGTCGCGCAGGCGGCACGAACGTTCGCCGTAGAACTGGTCGGTGGGCGGCATCAGCACGGTGGCGCCTGCGGCCACGGCCTGGGCCACGACGGCGTCGCAGTCGTCGACGTGCAGGTGCACCGAGGCGGCGGTCTCGCCGTCCTTTCCGGGAGCGTTCAGGCCGTACTCCGGGTACGCGTCCGACAGCATCAGCACGGCCGGGCCCAGTTGCACCTCGGCGTGTCCGATGCGCCCCGACGGCTCGACGAGGCGGAAGCGTTCCACGCCGCCGAAGGCGCGGACGCAGAAGTCGATGGCGGCCGCGGTGTCGGCCACGCGGAGGTACGAGAAGACCTCGTGGATGCGGGACGTGGGGCTCATGGTGAGTCTCCTGGCGTTCGGGTGAAGCCGATCATCGGCCGGCCGGGCCGGTGCGTCTTGGATGTTTTTCAAGCGCCATGTGTTCCGGCTGGTCGGGGCTCACGGGACGGTAGGCGGACGGCGTGATGCCGGCCAGGCGGCCGAACTCGCGGATCAGGTGGGGCTGGTCGCTGTAGCCCGCGTCGAGCGCGGCCTCGGCCCAGTCCGGCGCGGGGGATGCGGCCACCCGGCGCAGCAGTGCGTGGAAGCGCCGCACGCGCAGGAAGCGTTTCGGCGTGAGGCCCGTGGCCCGTTCGAAGCGGGCGATGAACGTGGGCGGCGACAGGCCGCTCGCGCGCTGCACCGGCGTCACCGCCTGCGCGCCCTGGCGGAAGGCCTGCAGCACGGCCATGACGAACGGGTCCGGCGTGGCGCCGGCGAGGCGCTGCAGCAGGTGTTGTTCGAGGCGGCGCAGGCGTTCGTGCTGGTCCGGTGCGTGCTGCAGCCATTCGCGCAGCCGGTGGGCCTCGGCGCCCCACACGCCGTCGAGGGCGACGGTGCGGTTGTACAGCTCGGGCACGGCGCCGCCGAGGAGGGCGGCCGCGCCGCCAGGGCGGAAGTGCACGCCGACGACGCTGGAAGGACCTCCGGTGCCGCGCACGATGGCGCGGTCGTGGGCGCCCTGCACGATGGCGGCGCGGAAGACCTGGCCTGCGGTGTCGGCCTCGTGGGCGAAGCGCGTGATCTCGGCGTGGTCGTGCAGCGGGATCACGATGTCGACGCAGCCGGTGGGCAGCTTGCGCTCCCGCGCGTGGGGGAGGGCGCCACGGTCGCTGGCCCACAGGACGGCCACGAAGGCGTCGAGGGGCGGGGCCGGCACACGCTGGATCAGCATGCCGGCCTCACGTGCGGATCAGCCGATGCGGCCGATCAGCAGGTACTCCATCAGCGCCTTCTGGGCGTGCATGCGGTTCTCGGCCTCGTCCCAGACGACCGACTGCGGGCCGTCGATGACCTCGGCCTCGACCTCCTCGCCGCGGTGCGCGGGCAGGCAGTGCATGAAGAGGGCGTCGGGCTGGGCGACGGCCATCATCTCGCGGTCGACGCACCAGTCGGCGAAGGCCTTCTTGCGGGCCTCGTTCTCGGCCTCGTAGCCCATGCTGGTCCACACGTCGGTGGTGACCAGGTGGGCGCCGCGGCAGGCGTCGAGCGGGTTCTTGAAGAACTTCACGCACTGCTGGTTGGTGACACCGGCCACCTTGGCGTCGATCTCGTAGCCGCTGGGCGTGCTCACGTGCAGCGTGAAGCCGAGGATGTCGGCGGCCTGCAGCCACGTGTTGGCCATGTTGTTGCCGTCGCCGACCCACGCGACCACCTTGCCCTGGATGGAGCCACGGTGTTCGATGTACGTGAAGATGTCGGCGAGGATCTGGCAGGGGTGGTATTCGTTCGTGAGGCCGTTGATGACCGGCACGCGCGAGTTGGCCGCGAAGGCCTCGAGCTTGGTCTGCTCGTACGTGCGGATCATCACCAGGTCGACCATGCGGCTGATGACCTTGGCGCTGTCCTCGATGGGTTCGGCGCGGCCGAGCTGGCTGTCGCCGGTGGTGAGGTTCACCACCGAGCCGCCCATCTGGTACATGCCCGCCTCGAAGCTCACGCGGGTGCGTGTGCTCGCCTTCTCGAAGATCATCGCGAGCGTGCGGTCGACGAGGGGCGTGTACTTCTCGTAGTTCTTGAACCGCTGCTTGATGGTGGCGGCGCGCGCGAAGAGGTACGCGTACTCCTCCGCGCGGAGGTTGCTGAACTGCAGGTAGTGCTTGATGAGGCTCATGCCGGGCTTCATGGGGTGGTCTTCGCGAGGAACGACTTGATCAGCGGCACGAGGATGGCCACGATCTGGTCCGCTTCGGCGGCGGTCAGGATGAGCGGCGGCACGAGGCGGATCACCTTGTCGGCCGTGACGCTCAGCAGCAGGCCCGCCTCGGCGGCCTGGCCCAGCAGCTCGTTGCAGGGGCGGGCGAGTTCGATGCCGATCATCATGCCGTGGCCGCGCACCTCGACGAAGCCCTCGACGTTCTTGAGCTCGCGCTTGAGGGCCGTGGACAGCTGGGCGCCCACCGTGGCGGCGTTGGCGAGGAGGTTGTCCTCCTCCATGATGCGGATGGTTTCGACGCCGGCACGCATGGCGAGCGGGTTGCCGCCGAAGGTGGTGCCGTGGTTGCCCGGGCCGAACACGTTCGCCGCCTTCGGGCCGCAGACGATGGCGCCCACGGGCACGCCCGAGCCGAGGCCCTTGGCGAGCGGCATGACGTCGGGCTTGATGCCGGCCCACTGGTGCGCGAACCACTTGCCGGTGCGGCCCATGCCGCACTGCACTTCGTCGAGCATCAGGAGCCAGCCCTTCTCGTCGCACACGCGGCGCACGGCCTGCAGGTACTCGACCGTGGCGGGGTTGATGCCGCCTTCGCCCTGGATGACCTCGAGGAACACGGCCACCACGTTCGGGTTGTCGCGCGCCTGGGCCTCGATGGCCGAGATGTCGTTCAGCGGCACGCGCACGAACCCTTCCACCAGCGGGCCGAAGCCGGCCTGCACCTTCGGGTTGCCGGTGGCCGACAGCGTGGCGATGGAACGGCCGTGGAAGGCCTTCTCGTAGACGATGATCTCGGGGCGGTCGATGCCCTTGTCGTGGCCGTACTTGCGGGCGATCTTGAGCGCGGCTTCGTTGGCCTCGAGGCCCGTGCTGCAGAAGAACGCGTTCGTGAGGCCCGACAGCTCGCACAGCTTCGCGGCGAGGGTCTCCTGCAGCGGCACCTGGTAGTAGTTGCAGCTGTGGATCAGCTTGTTGACCTGGTCGTGCAGCGCGGGCACGAGCTTGGGGTGGGCGTGGCCCAGCGTGTTGACGGCGATGCCGGCCAGGCCGTCGAGGTACTTCTTGCCGTCGGTGTCCCACACCCACGCGCCTTGCCCGTGCGACAGCGCGAACGGCAGTCGGCCGTAGGTGTTCATCACGTGGGGCGAGGCGTTGGCGGTCTTGGCGGGGGCGGTCATGGCGGAGGGCTCCAGAGAAAACGGCCGGGGCCCTTCGAGGGCCCCGGGAGATTTTTCATTCTAAGGGGCAGGCACGGCCGTTACGACATGCACTGCGTTGGGGTGCGGAGATGCCCGGTTGTCATCACCGATGAAAAATGTGCGTGTGAATCAACAGGGTACCCGCGGTTGGGTGCTGCTGTGCAGCACAAACCCGGCGACAATGCGGGCTGGAACACAATTCCTCCACCTGCCATTGCATGAGCTCTGCCAAACCCCGCGAAGTCTTCATCCAAGGCGTGACCCAGGACGGCCGTGTTTTCCGACCCAGCGACTGGGCGGAGCGGCTCGCTGGCGCCATGTCGTGCTTCCGACCCGAAGGGTCGATGGGCGGCATCGGCGCCTTCATCGGTTATTCGCCTTACTGCGTTCCCCGTGTCATCAACGGCGTGAAGTGTGTCATCGTCAACGAGGCGCTGCGTGACGTCGAACTCATGGCATGGGACTTCGTGATGAACTTCGCCCGCGACAACAACCTGCAGGTGGCCGAGGCCTGCCTGCTGCCCGAGACCGGCTCCGACCGGCCCAAGGCGGGCTGACCTTCCGTCGGCTCAGTTCACGGGCCGGGGCGCGGGGAACTGCCACTGCTTGTCGAGAACGGCCTGCTTCGGCCGGTACAGGCGCACCGCGTAGTTCCAGCCGTCCACCGTCGGGATGCACACGGACCCGAAGCCGTCCACCGGCACGTCCTTCACGGCGAGGCGGTACACCGTGCGGCCGTCGTTGCGCTCGGGCGTGACGTGACTCTCAGGTAGGGCATTCCGGGCGCGAGCACCTCGGGGCACGCCAGACGTGACGAAGCCCGCTGGACGCGGGCTTCATTCAAACAACAAGGCCCGCCGGAGCGGGCCTTGGAGCTTCTACCACCTGGTATTCGATCAGGCCGCGAGAGCCTTGACCTTGGCGGACAGGCGGCTCTTGTGGCGAGCTGCCTTGTTCTTGTGGAACAGACCCTTGTCGGCGACCGAGTCGATCACGCTCTGGGCGGATTGGAAGAGTTCCGTGGCCTTGGCTTTGTCGCCGGCGGCCACAGCCTTCTGGACATTCTTGATGACGGTGCGGAACTTCGAACGCAGGGCCGTGTTGGCGGCGTTCAGTTTCACATCTTGCCGAACGCGCTTGAGGCCAGACGCGATGCGGACAGTCTTTTTCTTAGCTTTGGAAGCGGTTGCCATGCTTTAGCTGTACCCAGGTGGTATGAAGTCCGCCAGTATAGCATTCGCTTCGGGCATAAGACAAACTGCAATATCGCGCGGCCTTCGGCTCCCTATAATCCGCCCCTTTTCCGGGCCCCAAAACACCCATGAACCTGCTCCGGGCCGCCTCCACCGTCTCCCTGCTCACCCTCTGCTCCCGGGTCACGGGGCTCGCCAGCCAGCTGATGATCGCGTCGATGTTCGGCGCGGGCGCCTGGACGGACGCGTACAACGCCGCCTTCCGCATCCCGAACATGCTGCGCCGCCTCTTCGGCGAAGGGGCTTTCGCGCAGGCGTTCGTGCCCATCCTCGGGCAGACGCGGGTCACCGAGGGCGACGAGACCACGCGCCGCCTGATCGACGCGGTGGCCACCATCCTCGCCTGGGCCCTGTTCGTGACCTGCGTGGTGGGCATCCTCGCGGCGCCGGCCGTGGTGTGGCTGCTGGCCTCGGGCCTCGAGAAGTTCGACGACGCGGTGCTGATGACGCGCCTGATGTTCCCGTACATCGGCTTCATCTCGCTCGTGGCACTGGCCGCGGGCGTCCTCAACACGTGGAAGCACTTTGCGGTGCCCGCGGCCGCGCCGGTGCTGCTGAACCTCTCGCTCATCGCGTGCGCCTGGGGCCTCGCGCCGGTGTTCGCGCGCTGGGGTGTCGAGCCCATCTATTCGCTGGCCGTGGGGGTGATGCTCGGCGGGGTGCTGCAGCTCGCCGTGCAGGTGCCCGCGCTCGTGGCCATCGGGCAACTGCCCCGCATCGGCCTCGGCCCGGCCGCCATCCGCGCGGCGTGGAACCACCCGGGGGTGCACAAGGTGCTGCGCCAGATGGCCCCGGCGCTGATCGGGGTGTCGGTGGCGCAGCTGTCGCTCTTCATCAACACCCAGCTCGCATCCCACCTCGGCGTGGGCGCCATCTCGTGGCTCGGGTACGCCGACCGCCTGATGGAGTTCCCCACGGCGCTGCTGGGCGTGGCCCTCGGCGTCGTGCTGATCCCGCAGCTCTCCAGCGCCCAGGGGCGGGGCGACACCGCGTCGTACTCGGCCCTGCTCGACTGGGGCCTGCGCCTCGTGGTGATGCTCGCGCTGCCGTGCGCCGTGGCGCTGCTGGTGTTCCCCGAGGCGCTCGTGGCCGTGCTGTTCCACCGCGGCGCCTTCACCGCGGCCGACGTCGCCCAGACCGTGCGGGCGCTGCAGGGCTATGGCGTCGGGCTGATCGGGCTCATCGCGATCAAGATCCTCGCCCCCGGCTTCTACGCGCGCCAGGACATCCGCACCCCGGTGCGCATCGCCGTGGCCGTGCTGGTGCTGACCCAGGTGCTCAACGCGGTGTTCTGGTTCTTCGTGCCGTCGCTGCAGCATGCCGGCCTGGCGCTGTCCATCGGCCTCGGGGCGTTGGTGAACGCCGCGTGGCTGTTCATCGGCCTGCGCCGCAGCGGGGCCTACGTGCCCGCGCCGGGTTGGGGCGGCTTCGGCCTGAAGGTGGTGGTGGCCACCGGGCTGCTGACGGCGCTGCTCGCCTGGGGCGCCCACCACGTCGACTGGGTGGCGCTGCCGGGCTGGACGCGTGTCGGCTGGCTCGTGCTGCTGCTGGGGGGCTCCGCCGTGCTGTACTTCGGCAGCCTGCTCGCGATGGGGCTGAACCTGAAGCAGTTCACCCGCCGGGGCTGAGTCCCGCCGGGCGGGCGGGGCACCGAGAGTGGATTTAGACTGTGACCATGTCCCATCGCCTGAGACTCGAGCCGCCCACGGCTCTTGAGTATTTTTCCGCGCTGGTGGCCGACGACGCCTCGCTGTCGCTGCTCGAAGCCGCGGCCAGCCTGTGCCAGGACGAGCACCCCGACATCGACCTGCAGGCCCTGCTCGGCGAGGTCGACGCCCTGGCCGACCAGCTCCGCCGCCGCGTGCCGGCCGACGCCGTGCCGCTGCAGCGCCTGCGCCGCCTGAACCGCTTCTTCTTCCAGGAGCTGGGGTTCGCGGGCAACGTCAACGACTACTACGACCCGGGCAACAGCCTGCTGAGCACGGTGCTGCGCACCCGCCGCGGCATTCCGATCACCCTGGCCGTGCTCTACATCGAGCTCGCCAACGAGATCGGGCTGAACGCCTGCGGCGTGTCCTTCCCCGGCCACTTCCTCGTGAAGCTGCACATGCCCGAGGGCGAGGTGGTGATCGATCCGTTCAGCGGCCAGTCGCTCTCCCGCGAGCAGCTCGACGAGCTGCTGGTGCCGTACCGCCGCAGCCACGGGCTCGAGGGCGACTTCGAGATGCCGCTGGGCCTCTTCCTGCAGGCCGCCGAGCCGCGCGACGTGCTGGCCCGCATGCTGCGCAACCTGAAGGAGATCCACCGCAGCGCCGGCGACTGGGCGCGGCTGGTGGTCGTGCTCGACCGCCTGGTGGTGCTGCTGCCCCAGAGCTGGGAGGAGCGGCGCGACCGGGGGCTGGCCCATGCGGAGCTGGGGCACCGGGAAGCGGCCCGCCAGGACCTCGGCGCGTACCTGATCCACATGCGCGAGGCGGTCGACCGCGCGGCCATCAGCAGCCGGCTGGCCGAACTCGGGCACGACGACGGCAAGCGCTCGCACTGACCTTCGCACCGGGCTCCCGGCGCTCACCCTTAGAATTTGGCCGGCCCGGGCCCTGCATCGGGTCCCCTCGGACGGCCAACGATGTGCCGTTCGTGGGAAATATCACGAAAATCAAGGGGAAAAACCAAATCATGAAGCTGCTTCGTCTCGCCCTGCTGTCCCTGTTCACCCTGTTCGCGGCCCAGGCCCATGCGCAACGGACGCCCGTGCCCGTGGTGGATTTCGTGAACGTGCCGGTGCCCGCCGCCGCGAAGGCTGCTGCGCCGGAGCAGGTGCGCGCCGCGTTCCAGAAGGCGGCCGTGGTGCTGGGCTGGGAGATCACGCCGGTGTCCGAGGGCGTGCTCGAGGGGCGTTTCGTCAAGGATCACAAGCACACCGTGGTGACCACGATCCAGTACAGTGCCCAGGGCTACTCGGTTCTCTACAAGAGCAGCGACAACATGAAGTTCGATGCGGGCGCGAACGCCGCCGACCCGAACAATTTCCGCGTGGCGCCCATGTCCGTGCGGGCATACGACGCGCAGAAGAAGCTTTTCCTGAACGACCCCTTCACGCCCTACGCCGTTGCCCGCAAGGAAGGCGAACTGCACCCGTTCTACGAGGTGTGGGTGCGCCGCCTGATGACCGGCGTCAACGGTGAGCTGAAGGCGTCCTGACCGACCAACGACCATCCGGATGCGCCAACTCCCGCTCGACATCGCCACCGAGCCCGCACGGTCCTTCGACAGCTTTGTCGCGGGGGCGAACGCCCACGCCGTGTCACACCTGCGCCAGGTGATGCACCAGTCCGCCCCGGTGTTCCTCTGGGGGCCGTCGGGCGTCGGCAAGACCCACCTGCTGCATGCCACCGCCAACCTCGTGCAGCAGCAGGGCGGCCGGGTGGTCTGGTTCGACGCGCACCAGCCGGTGCCCTGGCACGTCGAGGACGCCGGCCAGCTCGTGGTGCTCGACAACTGCGACCAGTTCGACGACGCCCACCAGCACGCCGCCTTCGCGCTGTTCATCGAGGCCACCACCCATGGCGTGCCCGTGCTGGGCGCGGCGCCCGTGCCACCGGTGGACCTGCCGGTGCGCGACGACCTGCGCACCCGCCTCGGCTGGGGCCACGTGTTCGCGATCCAGCCGCTGTCCGAACCCGAGGCCCGCGCCGCGCTGCGCCGCGAGGCCGACCGCCGCGGCCTGTTCCTGTCCGACGACGTGATGGACTACCTGCTGAACCATTTCGCCCGGGACCTCAAGCACCTGATGACGCTGCTCGACCGGCTCGACGAGTTCGCGCTGGTGCACAAGCGCGCCATCACCGTTCCACTGCTCAAGCAAATGCTGACCGAAGAGGGTCCATGACGAAGAATCTCTGCCTGTTCGACCTCGACCACACGCTGCTGCCGCTCGACTCCGACCACACCTGGGGCGAGTTCGTGATCCGGCAGGGCTGGGTCGACGCCGAGTCGTACCGGGCCGGCAACAACGCCTTCTACGCGAAGTACCAGGCCGGCACCCTCGACATCCACGAGTACATCGCCTACTGCACCGCGCCGTGGCGCGACCGGTCGGCCGCCGAGCTGGCCGCGGCCCACGACCGCTTCATGAACGAGGACATCCTGCCGGCCATCCACCCGGTGGCCGTGGACCTCGTGCGCAAGCACCAGGCCCAGGGCGACCTCGTCGCGCTCGTCACGGCCACCAACGAATTCGTCACCGGCCCGATCGCGAAGGCCTTCGGCATCGATCACCTGCTGGCCGTGAACCTCGAGCGCGACGCGTCGGGCAAGGTCACCGGCCGCATCCAGGGCACGCCGTCGTTCCGCGAAGGCAAGGTGACGCGCACCACCGAGTGGCTGGCCGCGATGGGGCTCTCGTACGAGAGCTTCGGCCGCATCCACATGTACAGCGATTCGGCCAACGACCTGCCCCTGATGGAGCAGGCCACCGACCCGGTCGCCACCAACCCCGCGCCATCGCTCGAGACCATCGCGCGCGAACGCGGCTGGCCCATCCTCAAGTTGTTCCCATGATCAAGAAACTCATCGACAAGCTGCTCGGCAAACCCGCAGCGACGGCCCGCAAGACGGCCCAGGGCAAGCGGGTCGAGGTGGAGGCGAGCGAACACGCCATCGACCTCTCGCTCGTGGACGACAACGCGATCCGCGTGGTCAAGACCCTGGCGGACGCCGGCTACGAGGCCTACATCGTGGGTGGCGCGGTGCGCGACCTGCTGGTGGGCCTGCGGCCGAAGGACTTCGACGTGGCCACGAACGCCACGCCCGAGCAGGTCAAGGGCCTGTTCCGGCGCGCGTTCATCATCGGCCGGCGCTTCCGCATCGTGCACGTGGTGTACGGCCGGGGGCGCGAGCACGAGGTGATCGAGGTCTCCACGTTCCGCGCCGTGATGGACGCGTCCGCGGCCGAGCAGGTCACGGGCAACGAGAAGACGTCGAAGAGCGAACTCGCCGGCAAGACCCACGTGGTGGACGCCGCCGGCCGCGTGCTGCGCGACAACGTGTGGGGCCCGCAGATCGAGGACGCCGCGCGGCGCGACTTCACCGTCAACGCGATGTACTACGACCCGCAGCGCCAGATCGTGGTCGACTACCACGGCGGCATCAAGGATGCGAAGAAGAAGGTGCTGCGCATGATCGGCGATCCGGCCACGCGCTACCGCGAGGACCCGGTGCGCATCATCCGCGTGGTGCGTTTCGCCGCGAAGCTCGGCTTCACCATCGAGGCGAAGACGAAGGCGCCCATCCGCGAGATGGCGTCGCTGCTGCACAGCGTGCCCACGTCGCGCACGTTCGACGAGATGATCAAGCTGCTGCAGACGGGCCACGCGCTCGCCAGCATCGAAGAGCTGAAGAAGCAGGGCCTGGCCGGTGGCGGGCAGGGCTTCTTCCCGATCCTCGACCTCGTGATCGAGAACGGCGCGAAACACCCCGACCGCGCGAAGTTCGTGAACGCCGCGCTCGCCGACACCGACCGCCGCGTGGGCGAAGGCAAGCCCGTGGCGCCGAGCTTCATGCTCGCCTGCATGCTGTGGCACGACGTGCTCGACGGCTGGCAGCGCCTGAAGAAGAAGGGCGAGGCCCCGTTCCCGGCGCTCACGCAGGCGGTGGACGCGGTGTTCGACGCCCGCATCGGTGACATCTCGGGCCGCGGCAAGCTCGGCGCCGACATGCGGGAGATCTGGCTGATGCAGCCGCGCTTCGAGCGACGCACCGGCAACGGCCCGCTGACCCTCGTCGAGCAGACGCGCTTCCGCGCCGGCTTCGACTTCCTGCGGCTGCGCGCCGACGCCGGCGAGATCGACCCGGCGCTCGCCACGTGGTGGGAAGAGTTCTCGATGGCCGATCCGGACGATCGGCCGCACATGATCCAGGACGTGCGCAAGACCGAACGCCGTGCGCCGTCGCCGCGCCACGCCTCGGCACCGGCCGCCGCGCCCGCGGAGGAGGACGAGGAAGACCTGCCGCCCGCCGAGGACAGCAGCGACGCCCCGCGCAAGCGCCGCCGCCGGCGCCGCAAGCCGGCCGGTTCGGGCTCGTCCGACGCCACCTGATTTCGAGAACAAATCTCCCGGGGACCCGACGCACATGACCGCCATCCTTGCCGCAGCCTCTCCGGAATCGGTGGGCATCAGCCCCGAGCGGCTCGCCCGCCTCGACGCCGCGCTCGAGGCCGAGATCGAACGGCAGAAGCTCCCGGGGGCGGTTGCGATGATCACCCGCCGCGGCCAGGTCGCCCACTTCAAGGCCTACGGCCGGCTCGACCCCCAGCGGGACGCGCCGATGCCGAAGGACGCCATCTTCCGCATCTACTCGATGACCAAGCCGGTCGTCTCGGTGGCGGTGATGATGCTCGTCGAGGAGGGGCGCCTGCTGCTGTCGCAGCCGGTGTCGATGTACTTGCCGGAGTTCGCGTCGCCGCAGGTGCTGGTCGAGAGCGACGGGCAGCTCGAGACGGCGCCGGCCGGCCGCGCCATCACGGTCCACGACCTGCTGCGCCACACCGCCGGCTTCACGTACCAGTTCATGGGCGCCTCGCCGCTGCACCAGCGGTACGCGGCCGCCGGCCTCTTCGCTCGAGGCAAGACCAACGCCGACTTCACGCAGGCGCTCGCCGCGTTGCCGCTGCTGCGCCAGCCCGGCACCGCCTGGGCCTACAGCCACGCCACCGACGTGCTGGGCCGCCTCGTCGAGGTGGTCACGGGCCGTTCGCTGGGCGAACACCTGCGCGAGGCCATCTTCCTGCCGCTGGGCATGAACGAGACGGCCTTCCACGTCGACGCCTCGAACCACCACCGCATCGCCGAACCCTTCGCGAAGGACCCCGACGCGGGTGTGGCGGTCAGCGTGTTCGACGTGCGCTCGCCCAGCGCGCAGGAGATGGGCGGCGCGGGCCTCACGTCCACCGCGGCCGACTACGCCCGGTTCATGGAGATGATGCTGTCGGGCGGCGTGCTCGGCGGCGTGCGCCTGCTGAGCCCGAAGACGGTGCGCCTGATGACGTCCGACCACCTCGGCGCGCTGCCGGTCAGCGGCGACCTGCTGCCCGTGGGCCATGGCTTCGGTCTCGGCTTCGCGGTGCGCCTGCAGGACGGCGTGGCCGCGGGGGCGGGCACGGCCGGGCAGTACTTCTGGGCGGGCCTCGCGGGCACCTCGTTCTTCATCGACCCGAAGGAGCAGCTGCACGCGCAGCTGATGATCCAGCAGCCGGGCCGCCGCGACCACTACCGCCAGCTGTTCCGCGAGCTGGTCTACGCGGCCCTGGTGGACTGAGGCCCGCCATGGCGGTCACCGCCTACGTCGGGCTCGGCGCCAACCTGGGTGACGCGGCCGCGGCGCTCGACGCGGCCCTGGCGGCGCTGGCCGCGCTGCCCGGCACGCGCCTCGCCGCCTGTTCGCCGCGGTACCGCACCGCGCCGGTGGATGCCACGGGCCCCGACTACCTCAACGCCGTCGCCGCCCTCGACACGGACCTCTCCGCCGAGGCGCTGCTCGCGGCGCTGCACGAGATCGAGCTGGGCCACGGCCGCGAGCGCCCGTACCGCAACGCCCCCCGCACGCTGGACCTCGACCTGCTGCTGCATGGCGAGGCCCGTTTCGATCTCCCGCACCTCGTCGTGCCCCATCCCCGGCTGCACGAACGCGCGTTCGTGCTGGTGCCGCTCGCCGACCTCGCACCGCACCTCGTGGTGCCGGGGCGCGGTCGGGTCCGCGACTTGCTCGACGGTGTGGCCGATCAACGCATCGAAAGGACCCTCCCGTGAGCGCCGAGGCGATGGAACCGAACGGGCGCGGTCCGAGGGCCGAAACGTTCGGGCGGATCCTGCGCGGCCTGCGGGACGACACCTTCTTCAAGATCCTGCTCGCCGGCCTGGTCGTGCTCAGCCTGCTGGCGCCGGGCCGCATCGCGAGCTACGGCTCGCTGGTCGACTGGTCGACGATCGCCGCGCTGACGGGGTTGCTGCTGCTGACGAAGGGGCTCGAGCTCAGCGGCGTGCTCAACCGGCTCGGTCACGCGCTGGTCCGCTCGATGGCCACCGAACGCGCGGCGGCGCTGAGCCTGGTGCTGGCGGCGGCACTGCTCTCCACCGTGCTGACGAACGACGTGGCCCTCTTCGTCGTCGTGCCGCTGACCCTCGGGGTGTGCCGCATCGCCCGCATGCCGGCGACGAAGATCATCGTGTTCGAGGCGTTGGCGGTGAACGCGGGTTCGGCGCTGACACCCATCGGCAACCCGCAGAACCTGTTCCTCTGGCAGCTCGCGGACGTGTCCTTCGGCGCGTTCGTATGGCACCAGCTGCCGTTGGTCGCGGCCCTGATGGCGGCGCTGCTGGCGTTGACGGCGTTCGCGTTCGGCAGCCGGCCCATCGACGTCCACGACGACGTGGTGTCGCCACTCGATCCCGTGTTGCTCGGCGTCTCCCTGGCCCTCTACATCCCGTTCCTGGTCGCCACCGACCTGCGTCACGCGGGTTGGGCGGTCGCGGCGGTCATCGGGGTGTTCCTCGTGATGCGGCCGCGGGTCGTGGCCCAGCTCGACTGGGGTCTGCTGCTGGTGTTCGTGCTGATGTTCATCGACCTGCGGCTGCTGGCCGGCCTGGACGTCGTGCAGACAGCGATGCAACACCTCGCGCTTCACCAGCCGGTCAACCTCTTCTTCGCCGGCATCGGGGCGAGCCAGGTCGTCAGCAACGTGCCGGCGGCCATCGCGCTCGCCGAGTACTCGAAGGACTGGCGCGTGCTCGCGTACGGCGTGAACATCGGTGGTTTCGGCCTGATGGTGGGTTCGCTCGCGAACCTGATCGCGTTGCGGCTGAGCGGCGACCGCGACGCCTGGCGGACCTTCCACGTGTACGCCATCCCGGCGCTGCTCGTGGCCGCGTTGCTGGGTTACGTGCTGTTGTTCCTGACATGACCCGCTTCCGGCACATCGCCATCGAAGGGGCCATCGGCGCGGGCAAGACCACGCTCGCGCGCCGGCTTGCCGCGCACCTCGGGTCGGAGCTGCTGCTCGAGCAGGCCGACGAGAACCCGTACCTCGACCGCTACTACCAGGATCCCGCCGGCTACGCGTTCCAGACCCAGGTGTTTTTCCTGTTCCAGCGGCTGCGCCAGGTCACCGCGCTCGCGCAGCCCGGCATCTTCACGCCCGGGGTCGTCAGCGACTTCATGTTCGAGAAGGACGCGCTCTTCGCCCGCCTGACCCTCGGCGACGAGGAGTTCCGGCTCTACCGCCAGATGTACGCCGAGGTGGAGCCGCGGGTGCCTCAGCCCGACCTCGTCGTCTGGCTGCAGGCCCCGGTGGCCACGCTGATGGAGCGCATCCGCCGGCGCGGCATCCTGATGGAGCAGCGCATCGACGAGGCCTACCTCCTGCGCCTGATCGATGCCTACGCGGCCCGGTTCGAGACGTACGACCGGGCACCGGTGCTCGCCGTGCAGACCGAACATTTCCATCCTGGCGGCGTGGCCGCCGATTTCTCGGCGCTCGTGGACAAACTCGCCACGATGACCGGTCCGCGCGACTTTTTGGGCCCTCCGGCCTCGCCGCGCCTGACCTGAGCCTCTGCGGGCCCTTACACTCCACGCCTTGTCACTTTTGATGACGTTTTCGTGAATCGTCGCGAAACGTGCAGCGAACCGCGTTCGCATTCCCGGAATTTTTGGAGACTCCACCCATGTTGTTCGGCAAGTTGCTGCCACGCGAAGGCAATTTCTTCGAGCTTTTCAACCAGCACGCCGCGTTCATCACCGAGGGCGCCCGCGCCTTCATGCTGATGATCGAGAACTACGGGAACCTCGAGCTGCGGGAGAAGTACGCCACCGAGGTGGTGAATGCCGAGCGGGCGGCCGACAAGGTCACCGCCGAGGTGAACCGCCTGCTGCACAAGACCTTCATCACGCCCATCGACCGCGAGCAGATCCACGGCCTGATCAATGCGATGGACGACATCGTCGACCTGCTGCAGGACGCCACCGAGACCATGCAGCTGTACGACGTGCGCAGCATGACCGAGGAAGTGATCCGCCTGGGTGAACTCAGCGCCAAGTGCTGCGAACGCGTGCAGCACGCCGTGTCGCTGCTGGCCCAGCTGAGCCGCACCGACGTGGCCGAGGCCGCCGTCAAGACCTGCGAGGAGATCGACAAGCTCGAGTCCGACGCGGACCGCGTGATGCGTTCGGCCATGTCGAAGCTCTTCCGCGAGGAGACCGACGTGCGCGAGCTCATCAAGCTCAAGGCGATCTACGAGCAGCTGGAATCCATCTCCGACCGTTGCGAGGACGTGGCGAACCTGATCGAGGGCGTCGTCCTCGAGAATTCCTGATCCCGGGCCGGAGTTTCGACGAATGGAATCGGTCCCGGTTCATTTCTGGGTGGTCGTGCTGCTGGTCGGCCTGGCCGTCATCTTCGACTTCATGAACGGCTTCCACGACGCGGCGAACTCCATCGCCACCGTCGTGTCCACCGGGGTGCTCAAGCCCCAGCAGGCCGTGGCGTTCGCGGCGTTCTTCAACGTCGTCGCCATCCTGGTGTTCCACCTCAACGTGGCGGCCACGGTGGGCAAGGGCATCGTGCAGCCGGGCGTGGTCGACCACCACGTGGTGTTCGGCGCGCTGATCGGGGCCATCACGTGGAACGTGATCACCTGGCTCTACGGCATCCCGTCGAGCTCGTCGCACGCGCTGATCGGCGGCATCTGCGGGGCGGTGATCGCGAAGTCGGGCATCGGTGCGCTCGACGGCGCCGGCGTGCTGAAGGTCGTGGCCTTCATCTTCGTGTCCCCCGTGCTCGGGTTCGTGCTCGGCTCGCTGCTGATGGTGGCGGTGGCCTGGATCTGCCGGCGCACGTCGCCGCTGCGGGTCGACAACTGGTTCCGCCGCCTGCAGCTGATCTCGGCCGGCATGTACAGCCTGGGCCACGGCGGCAACGACGCGCAGAAGACCATCGGCATCATCTGGATGCTGCTGATCGCCACCGGCTACTCGGCCGCCGGCGACTCGCTGCCGCCCACCTGGGTGATCTGGATCTGCTACCTGGCCATCGGCCTCGGCACGCTGTTCGGCGGCTGGCGCATCGTGAAGACCATGGGGCAGAAGATCACGAAGCTCAAGCCCGTGGGCGGCTTCTGCGCCGAGGCGGGCGGGGCGTTCACGCTCTTCTTCGCCACCGCCCTGGGTGTGCCGGTGTCCACCACGCACACCATCACCGGCGCCATCGTGGGCGTGGGCTCGGTGCGCCGGGCCTCGGCCGTGCGCTGGGGCGTGGCCGGCAACATCGTGTGGGCCTGGATCTTCACGATCCCGGCCTCCGCGTTCGTCGCCGGGATCTTCTACTGGCTCAGCCTCTCGCTGTTCGCCTGAGGCTGCGACGACGACTCGGCGTCGTACTCGAAGTACCGCTGGGCGCTGAACGCGATGGCCGACATCAGGATGCCGGCCCCGACGAGCAGCGACAGCACGATCCCGAACACCGTGAGCCAGCCGGCGTGGTGTTCGGGGCCCTGCGGGTTGAAGCGGGCGTTCCACTTCTCGTCCGGCATCAGCCCGTAGACGAGGGCGGCCAGCGCCCCGGCCGACAGCGAAAAGCCCAGCACCGGCAGCAGCAGCCAGGCGCCGTGATTGTCCTGGCCCTGCGTGAGGTGCAGGCGCAGCCCCTGCAGGCCCACGAGCGTGACGACCGCCCACACCCAGCCCCACGCGTCCTTGAACCCGTGAAGGTAGAAGCGGTGCAGGCCGAAGCCGCCGCCGAGGAAGGCCAGCCAGGTGGCGAGGGTCTTCGATTTGTAGCCGGTCATGCCTGTGCCTTGTCGCGGGCCGGGGTGGAGTCGCCCTCGCCGAGCGCGAGCTGCATGATCACCACGTCGCGCCACGCATCGAACTTCCATCCGGCGGCCTTCATCACGCCCGTGTGTTCGAAGCCCAGCCGGCGGTGCACGCCGATGGAGCCGGCATTGGCCGAGTCGCCGATCACCGCGAGCATCTGGCGGGCGCCGAGGGCCGTGCACTGGTCGATGAGTTCGCGCAGCAGCCGGGTGCCCAGTCCCTGCTGGGCGGCCTCCGGGGCGAGGTAGATCGAGTCCTCGAGGCAGAAGCGGTAGGCGCCGCGGGGGCGGAAGTGGTTCGCGTAGGCGAAGCCGAGCACCTCGCCATCCTTCTCGGCCACGATCCAGGGCAGGCCCTTGGCCACGATGGCCTCGCGGCGGCTGGCCATCTCGGCCGCATCGGGCGGTTCGGTCTCGAACGTGCCCGTGCCGTTGAGCACGTGCCAGCCGTAGATTCGGGCGAGAGAAGGGGCGTCGGCGGCCGTGCTGGCCCGGATCGATGCAATTTCGGAGGTCATGAGGATGCTCTTGGGGAAACCATGAGTTTATAATCGTGGGTTTCGGTGCTGGTCGAGCGGAAGCCCGGCGTATCTACGGACCCGAATTCACCGGTGAAGGTTGGACCTTCGCCAATTTTTGATCTGCTCGCCCTGAGTGTCTCCTGGTGCGGTGGATGTTTTCAGAACCTTAGGAAACCATCATGGTCGTGATCCGACTCGCACGTGGCGGCGCCAAGAAGCGTCCTTTCTTCAACATCGTCGTTGCCGACTCGCGCACCCGTCGCGACGGCCGCTTCATCGAGCGCGTGGGCTTCTACAACCCCGTCGCCTCCGGTGCCGAGCAGCCCCTGCGCGTGGCCTTCGACCGTCTCGAGTACTGGACCGGCACCGGCGCCCAGATGTCGCCCACGGTCGCCCGCCTCGTGGCGCAAGCCAAGGCTGCGGTCTGAAGCTGAACGTGGCCGTGCCTGACGTGTCTTCGGCCGCAGGGTCACCCGACCCCGCCTGGCCCGACGACGCCGTCGAGGTCGGCCGCGTGCTCGACGCCTGGGGCATCAAGGGCTGGATCAAGGTCCAGTGTTTTGCCGACGATCCCCAGGCGCTGCTGGATGCCACCCGCTGGCATGTCCAGCCGCCCGATGACGGTCCGCTCAAGCGGCCCGCTGCATCGGCGGCGGCAGCTCCCCGGCACCTCGCCGTCGTCTCGTCCCGCAAGCACGGCGACGTGATCGTCGCGCAGGTGCGTGGCGTCGACGACCGCAACGGCGCCGAAGCGCTGCGCGGCCTCCGCCTCTTCCTCGCCCGCGGCGCGTTCCCGAAACCGCGTGCCGGCGAGTACTACTGGGTCGACCTGATCGGCCTGTCGGTGGTCAACCGCGAAGGCGTGCCCATGGGCACCGTCACCGGCCTGATCGACACCGGCCCGCACAGCGTGCTGCGCCTGGCCAAACCCGAATCCGAAGCCAACCCCGACGGCGACGAGCGCCTGATCCCGTTCGTCGGCGCGTACGTCGACGACGTGAACATGGCCGACCGCGTCATCACGGTCGACTGGGGCCTGGATTTCTGACCCTGTGACGATGCGTTTCGACATCGTCACGCTGTTCCCCGACCTCTTCACCCCGCACCTGACGCTGGGCGTGACGCGCCGTGCGTACGAATCGAAGCAGGTCGACGTCCACCTCTGGCCGCTGCGCGATTTCGCCGACGACAACTACCGCCGCGTCGACGACCGCCCCTATGGCGGCGGCCCCGGCATGGTGATGCTCGTGGAGCCGCTGGAGCGCTGCCTCGCGGCCGTGCGCGCCGCCCGTGCCGAGGGCGCGCCCGTCGTGCACTTCACCCCCACCGGCCGGCGCATCGACCAGGCGGTGATGCGTGAATTCGCCGCCGGCCCCGGGGCGATCCTGCTGTGCGGCCGCTACGAGGGCATCGACCAGCGCTTCATCGACCGCCACGTCGACCTCGAGCTGAGCCTGGGCGACTTCGTGCTGTCCGGTGGCGAGCTGCCCGCGATGGCGCTGCTCGACGGCGTGGCCCGGCTGCAGCCCGGTGTGCTGGGCGACGCCCAGTCCCACGAGCAGGACAGCTTCGAGGACGGCCTGCTCGACTGCCCGCACTACAGCCGCCCCGAAGTGCTCGACACCCCCGAGGGCCCGGCCCCCGTGCCGCCGGTGCTGATGTCGGGCCACCACGCCGAGATCGCCAAGTGGCGGCGCGAGCGTTCGCTCGAACTGACGGCCCGCCGCCGGCCCGATCTGCTGGAATCCGCACGCCGGGAAGGGCGCCTGTCGAAAGCAGACGAGCGATTCCTGGCAAAACTCGGGCTATAATCAGCGGCTTTTCGATCCTCTGCCAGGTCGCGGCCGGTCGCCTTCGTGCACCACCGCACCCTTTTCAACCGACGCTGGCACGATCATTAGGAGAAAAGATGGACCTGATCCAAACCCTCGAGCAAGAAGAAATTGCTCGCCTGAACAAGACCATTCCCGCGTTCGCCCCCGGCGACACGGTGATCGTCAGCGTCAACGTGGTCGAAGGCACGCGCAAGCGCGTCCAGGCCTACGAAGGTGTTGTCATCGCCAAGCGCAACCGTGGCCTGAACTCCAGCTTCATCGTCCGCAAGATCTCGAGCGGCGAAGGCGTGGAACGCACGTTCCAGCTGTACAGCCCCCTGATCTCGAGCATCGAGATCAAGCGCCGCGGCGATGTCCGCCGTGCCAAGCTGTACTACCTCCGTCAGCGTTCGGGCAAGTCGGCGCGCATCAAGGAAAAGCTGGCCTGAGGCCGGTGAATCCGGGTGCAGGGCCTTCGGGTCCGCCTGCCCAAGAGGAAAGCCGCCCCCGGGCGGCTTTTCTTTTTTTCGCGTCCAATACACACCATGGCCCTCAGCTTCGATCCCCAGGAACTGCCTCCCGTCAGTGTCGATGACCACCTTCCCGCAGTGACCCTTGCCGAGCTGCAGGAAGCCACGCTGCGCCGCCGGTTCCAGTCGCCGCCGGCCTGGGCGCCCGAAGCCATGGTGGAGCCGCGCTTCAACGACCGCCCGCCGGCGCACGCCTCGGTGCTCGTGGGGCTCGTGCAGCGCGAGGAACTCACCGTGCTGCTCACGCAGCGCACGGCCCACCTCACCGACCACCCCGGCCAGATCAGCTTCCCCGGCGGCCGCGTGGAGCCGGAGGACGCCAACGCGGTGGCCACCGCGCTGCGCGAGGCGCAGGAGGAGATCGGCCTCGCGCCCGAGTTCGTCGACGTGCTGGGGCAATTGCCCACCTACACCACGGGCACCGGCTTCATCGTGACGCCGGTGGTCGCGCTCGTGCGGCCGGGCTTCCACGTGCACCCCGATCCGTTCGAGGTGGCCGAAGTGTTCGAGGTGCCGCTGTCCTTCCTGATGGACCCGGCCAACCACCGCTGGCACGCGGCCGATTTCGGTGGCGGACGGCGCCAGTTCCTCTCGATGCCGTGGAGCGGCGAGGGCGCCGACGGTGAACAGCGCCGCTACTTCGTGTGGGGCGCGACGGCCGCGATGCTGCGCAACCTCTACCGGTTCCTCGCGGCTTGAGTCGATGTGAGCCCGGAGGCCGCTATCATCGGTCTCCATGAGTTTTTTCGCCGTCCTGTTCGCACTGCTCATCGAGCAGATCAAGCCGTTGCCCCGCCGCAACTTCGTCCACGACGCGCTGACGACGTGGATGCGCTGGACCGGCCGGAACTTCGATGCAGGGCGTGACCACCACGCGTGGGTCGTCTGGGGCGTGACGGTGCTCGTGCCCGCGCTGCTCGCGTGTGGCATCCACATCGGCCTCGCGCAGGTCAACGTGATGCTGGCGCTGGTGTGGGACGTGGTGGTGCTGTACCTCACCATGGGCTTCCGGCAGTTCAGCCACTACTTCACCGACATCCGCGACGCGCTCGAGCGCGGCGACGAGGTCACCGCGCGTGCGCTGCTCGCCGAGTGGCGCCACCTCGACGCGAGCGAGCTGCCGCGCCGCGAACTGCTGCGCCACGTGATCGAACATTCGCTGCTCGCCGCGCACCGGCACGTGTTCGGCGTCTTCTTCTGGTTCGTCGTGCTCTCCACGTTCGGCCTCGGGCCGGCCGGCGCGGTGCTGTACCGCATGGCCGAGTTCGCCAGCCGCTACTGGGGCTTCAAGAGCCGCGTGGTGGGCGCGCCCGTCAACGAACGCCTGCTCGCGCTGTCGCAGCGGCTGTTCAGCCTCGTCGACCACCTGCCGGCGCGCCTCACGGCGTTCGGCTTCGCGGTGGTGGGCAATTTCGAGGAGGCCGTGTCGTGCTGGCGCCGCGATGCCGGCCTCTGGAAACACGCGAACGAAGGCATCCTGCTGGCCGCCGCGGCCGGTGCCGTGGGCGTGCAACTGGGCGGCCATGCCGCCCCGGGCGTGACGCCCGACCGCTCCAAGACCTTCGACGCCGGCGCGCCGGACGAACTGGCCGTGGCCGAGGGGTCCACCCCGGGGTCGCCCCCCGAGATGGGCCACCTGCGCAGCGTGGTGGCGCTGGTGTGGCGGTCGGTGGTGCTGTGGATGCTGCTGCTCGCGCTGCTGTCGCTCGCGAACCTGATCGGCTGAGTCAGCGGGCCGCCGCCCGCGCCGCGGCGGGGGTCAGCAGGTAGGCGCGCGCCCGGCCGCCGAACAGCCCCGTGCCGGTGATCTGGCCCTGTGCGTTGATGCCGTTGGCCGTCTGCAGCACCCAGCCCGCGCCGCTCACCGGGTCCAGCCGGTCGTTCAGGTCCAGCAGGCCGAACGACGGGTCGTACAGGAACGCCACCGAACCGGCCGCCCGGTGGCCGGCCTGGAAGCCCACCACCTGGCCCGCGTCGTTGATGTCGAGGGCCATCGCGTAGGTCAGGGACGGATGGCGTGCGAGCCGGCCCAGGTCGCGCATGCCGATGCCGGGCCGGTACAGGAACGGGTGGCGCACGGCGATGCCCACGTCGTCCACGGGGCCCGCGACGTCGGACCCGCCCACGACCCAGCCCGCGTTGTTGAGGCCGGTGACCTCGGCGGTGTGGCCGCCCAGCGTGCCGAGGTCGTGCAGTCCGGCGCGGTCGAGCAGGGCGGCGTGGAACTCGGGCTCCCGGCCGTCCCAGGTGGTGATGCCGCCGGCGATCTGGCCGCTGTCGTTGATCTCCACGCCGGTGAAGTCGGCCGGCAGGTCGGTGCGGGTGCGGCCGGTGCCCAGCTCGTGGACGAAGGTGTTGCGCGGCAGCGCGAAGGTGCCGAGCACGCGGCCCGTGTTGTTGATCGACAGCAGGTCGCTGCGTCCGCCGGCCGGCCCGAGGCCCGCCAGCCCGCCCGCCTGCGACCAGACGAAGGCGTCCGGCCCCATCACCGCCAGCGGGCGGCCGTCGGCGACGGCGGTCCACGCGCCGATCACCTGACCTGCGTCGTTCAGGCCCTGCACGTTGACGTGGTACGTGTAGCCGGGCAGCCGAGCGCCCGGCACGAGGGTGCTGAGGTCGACGGCGCGGGCGCCCGGGGTGTGCAGCCAGGCGGTCTGGCGGCCCAGTTCGGCGACCAGCACCTGTCCGCGGGCATTGATGGCGATGCCGCTCGTGTGCGCGGCGGGGTCGGTGGCGGCGCCGAGGTCCGTCAGCGCATAGCGAGGCTGCGCAAGGGCCACCGAGCAGCCCAGGTTCATGACGAACGTCAGGGCCGCCACCAGCAGGGACTGCACCCGGAACGGCTTGGGTGATGCCATGTCGCGCTCCCGCAGCGGAGGTGTCTTCACTCTACGCCGGCGGGACGCGGTCCGCCATCCCCGAAGCGGGGCAGGCGGGGTTCGATTCAATATCGCGTCTGGGAGAGTTCCTGGAAGATCTCGCCGTAGATCCGGTAGCGGCTTTCGGTGACCTCGCCGCGCGCGAGCGCCGCGCGCACGCCGCAGCCCGGTTCGTGCAGGTGGGTGCAGTTGTAGAACTTGCAGGACTTCGCGGGTTCGGCCAGGTCGGGCATCAGGCCGGGCAGCACCTGCGGCGACACCTGCCGCAGCCCGAATTCCTGGAAGCCGGGCGAGTCGATCAGCCCGGTGGTGCGCGCGGCGTCGAGCCAGTACCACTGCGTGGTGGTGGTGGTGTGGCGCCCGGAGTTCAGCGCCTGCGAGATCTCGCCCACCTGGGCGCGGGCGTCGGGCGCCAGCAGGTTGATCAGGGTGCTCTTGCCGGTGCCGCTCGGGCCCAGCACGAGGCTCGAACGGCCGGCCAGCAGCGGGTCGAGTTCGGCACGCGCCTCGTCGGGACGGGCCTTCAGTGCCACCTCGTGCACCGCATAGCCCATCGCGGCGTAGGGACGCAGGCGTTCACGCGCCGTGGCGATCTGCGGCAGGTCGGCCTTGTTGAGGAGGATGTGGGCCTCGATGCCGGCGTCCTCGGCGGCGATCAGCGCCCGCGTGAGCTGCGATTCGCTGAACACCGGCTCGCTGGCCACCATCACGAGGATCAGGTCGAGGTTGGCCGCGAACGACTTGGTCTTCCATTCGTCCTGCCGGAACAGCAGGTTGCGCCGCGGCTCCACGTGTTCGATCACGCCCTCGTCGCCGGACACCTGCCAGCGCACGCGGTCGCCGACGACGCAGTCGCTCCGCTTGCCGCGGGGGTGGCACGTGACGCGCCGCCCCTCCGGCGTTTCGACGATGTAGTGGCGGCCGTGCCCGGCCACCACGAGTCCCAGGTCGAGCGCCTCGGCCCGGCTCATCGGTGAGGATCCATCGGCAGTTCAGGCGACAAAGGACACCAGGGCGTCGGCCTTGGCCGCGCAGATGAAGTCGTTGACCGAGATGCCACCCACCGAGTGGGTGGAGAACCGCACCGTGCAGCGGTCGTAGCCCACCTGCAGGTCGGGGTGGTGGTCCTCGGTGTGGGCGATCCAGGCGAGGGCGTTCACGAACGCCATGGTCTCGTGGAAGTTCTTGAACGTGAACGCCTTCTCGATGGCGCCGCCCGCGGACTTCCAGCTGCTCAGCTGGGCGAGGTGGTCGTGCACCTGGGTGTCGCTCATCGCGGCCCCCGACTGGTGCTGGCAATGCTGCTGCAACAAGGTCTTCATGGGTCAGCCTGTCTGCAGCCGGAGGGCTGCGATGCGTTCCGATGCCGGCGGGTGGGAGTACCAGAATCGCACGTACAGCGGATCGGGGGTGAGGGTGGCTGCATTGTCCTCGTGCAACTTCAGCAGGGCGGCGGCAAGGTCATTGCCGCTCGCCTGCGCGCAGGCGTAGGCGTCGGCCTCGAACTCGTGGCGGCGCGACAGCTGGCTCATCAGCGGCGACACGAAGAACGAGAACACCGGCACCACGAGCAGGAACAGCAGCAGCGCCAGCGCGTCGTTCGGCGCGTCGAGCGCGACCCCGGCGCCGAGGCCGTTGTAGA
>Ga0247823_10000655_pt1 | contig 29199 bp, 21 predicted proteins | sample 13C_PalmiticAcid_2_FD_192426 | JGI IMG/M metagenome (GOLD analysis project Ga0247823, IMG submission 192426) | Soil microbial communities from agricultural site in Penn Yan, New York, United States - 13C_PalmiticAcid_Day30 | ecosystem: Environmental > Terrestrial > Soil > Agricultural land...
CCCAAGTCGCGCGTGCGCGAAATCGCGGCGGAGATCGGGCTGGGTGTCGCGGCCAAGCCTGACAGCCAGGACATCTGTTTCGTGCCCGACCGCAACTATGCCGGGCTGGTGAAGAAACTGCGGCCCGAAGCGGATACCGCCGGCAAGATCGTGGACGAGGACGGCAATGTGCTGGGCGAGCATCGCGGCCTGATCCACTTCACCGTCGGCCAGCGCCGCGGGCTCGAGATCGGCGGCAGCCCCGAGCCGCTCTACGTCATCCGCCTCGACCCAGAGCGCCGCGAAGTGGTGGTCGGCCCCAAGGCCGCGCTCGCCGTCCGCGCCGCGCGGATCGAAGGGGTGAACTGGCTCGGTGGAAGCTATGACGGGCCGATGACCGCCAAGGTCCGATCGATGGCGAAGCCCGCTCCGGCCCGGATGGACGGCGGCCGCGTGGTGTTCGACACGCCCGAATATGGCGTCGCACCCGGCCAGGCGGCGGTGCTCTATGCCGGCGATCGCGTACTGGGTGGCGGCTGGATCCGCGAGACCGAGCGGGCGGAACTGGTGACGGCCTGAAGCACCACGAACCAGCTTGTTGACTCAGTCAACATCCGATAGTGTTGATTGAGTCAACATTATGGATGACAAGTCATGACGAGCGACGATGTAGCGGCCCTGCGTGCCTTCAATCGCACCTACACAAGGCGGCTGGGCCTGCTCGAAGCGCATCTCGACAAGAGTCCGTTCACGCTCAGCGAGGCACGGATCCTCTATGAGTTGGCGCACCGCTCCGACCCGACCGGGGCGGAGATCGCGCGTGCGCTGGAACTCGACCCGGCGCAGATCAGCCGCACGCTCAAGCGCTTCGCCGAACGCGGCCTGGTCGAAACGCGGGAGGATCCGGGTCATGGCCGCCACCAGCTCCTGACGCTCACCCCCGAGGGCCGGACGGTGTTCGCCGCGCTGGAGGCCGGGACCAAGACCGCGATCGGCGCGCTGCTCGACGGGCTACCGCCCTTCCGGCGCGAGAATCTGCTCGCCGCAGCAGAGACCATCACCCGCATCTTCGGGGACGACGCCCCGCCCCGCCCGGTACTTCGCGGCTTGCAGCCAGGGGATCTGGGTCAGGTGATCGCGCGCCAGGCAATCCTCTATGCCGGCGAATATGGCTGGAACCGCGAATATGAGGCGCTGGTCGCGCGCATTCTCGCCGACTTCGACCGGACCTATGATCCCGCCCGGGAAGCGGCATGGATCGCGGACATCGACGGGCGGATGGCGGGTTCGATCTTCCTTGTCCGCGGGGAAACGCCGGATGTGGGCAAGCTGCGCCTGCTCTATGTCGAACCGGCGGCACGCGGGGCCGGAGTCGGCAAGATGCTGGTCGCAGCCTGCATCGCGCGGGCGCGCGAGGTCGGCTACACCCGGATCGATCTCTGGACCAACAGCATCCTGACCGCCGCGCGCCATATCTATGAGCGGGCCGGTTTCAGGCTGATCGACGAGGCGCCGCACCACAGCTTCGGCAAGGATCTCGTCGGCCAGACCTGGTCACTGACGCTGTAGCGCTTCGCTTCAGGCCTGCCGTTCGAGGAAGGTCGCGATCACCTCGCGCCGCACGCGGAACCCCAGCTTCTCGTAGAGCGCGATCGCGCCCGCATTGCTGGCATAGCTGTGCAGGAACGGCGTCTCGCCGCGCGCGACGATGCGATCCATCACGACGCGCATCAGCTTGCCCGCCAGACCACGGCCGCGCCAGTCGGGATGGGTGCAGACCGCGCTGACCTCGGTCAGGCCCGGCGCGCGCATCCGTTCGCCCGACATCGCGACGAGCTGTCCACCGATGCGCACCCCGATGAACTCGCCCAGTCGGTGCGTCGCTTCCACGAACGGTCCCGGCTCGGTCAGGGTGGCGAGCGCGAGCATCTCGGGCGCGTCGGCATCGCCAAGGTCGAGATAGTCGACCGGCTCGGCGGGCGCCGGTCGCTCGAGCACCATCTGCGCGAGCATCGCCTGCTTCACCACCGTCAGGCCGGGCGGGACGGGAGTCTCCGCGCCCTCGACCGTCGCGATCTTGCCGCCCGGCGGGACCAGCGCGGCGAGCGCGGCCAATGACTCGGGCGTGTCATCGGCCGCCGCTGCGAGAAGGTTGATTTCCGGACGATAGCGCAGCGCCAAGGGGCTGCCGGCGGCGAACTGGGCCTGCCGCCCGCTCAGCGCGGTCCAGACGGGACGATCGAGCGGATGGCTCACAGCGTGAACACCCCCTCGATCACGGTGACGCAGGTGCCGCGCAGGATCGCGTCATCGCCCGCCGCCTCGCAGTCGAGATAGCCGCCGCGCTTGCTCGCCTGGAACGCGGTGAAGCGGTTGCGCCCAAGCCGTTCGGCCCAATAGGGGATCAGGACACTATGTGCCGAGCCGGTCACCGGATCCTCGTCGATCCCCGCGGCGGGTGCGAAGACGCGGCTGATGACATCCGTCCCGTCGCCCGGCGCGGTCACGATGTTGAGCGTGTCGCCCAGCGCAGCCAGCGCGCGGAAATCGGGCGCAACCGCGCGCACCGCATCGGCGCTGTCGAGTATTGTCAGATCATAGCCTTTGGGATGGTGCAGCACCGTGCCGTGCGACACGCCCAGCGCCTTGAGCAGACCGGGCACCTCTGCAGGTTCCGGCGGATAGGCGGGGAGCGCGAGCGCATAGCCCTGCCCTTCGCGCGTCACCGTGAGGATCCCCGCCTTGCGGGTACGAAACCGCACCTGCCCCAGCGCAGGGTCGCGCGTCAGCAGATAATGGCCGCTCGCCAGGGTCGCATGACCGCACAGGGCGATCTCGACCGCCGGCGTGAACCAGCGCAGCTCCCAGTCGGCCTCGCCGCTCGCATCGCGCACGATGAAGGCGGTTTCGGCGAGGTTGTTCTCCTCGGCGATCGCCTGCAGCACATCGTCGTCCAGCCAGGTGTCGAGCGGCATCACCCCCGCCTGATTGCCGGTGAAGGGACGGTCGGCAAAGGCATCGATCTGGGCAAAGGGGAGCTGCATCGTTACTCTTTCAACTGTTCGATCTCATCGGCCTCGCGCAGGGTGTTGCCGGGATGATCGACATGCCCCGCCGGATCGACATGGATCAGGATTTCGGTGCCCGGGAACGCCGCTTCAAGCCGGGCTTCGAGCTTTTCGACCAGCGCATGCGCGTCGGCGACCGACGTGGTGCCGGGCAGGGCGATGTGGAACTGCGCGAAATCCTGCGATCCGCTGGTGCGCGTACGCAGATCATGCAGGCTTTCGAGCCCCGGCTCGCGCGCGGCGACCTCGACAAAGGAACGGCGTTTTTCGTCGGGCCATTCTCGGTCCATCAGCTGCGCGATCGCCTCGCTCGCCCCGCGCCATGCGCCCCAGAGCAGCCATAGCGCGATGGCGATGCCGAACAGCGGGTCGGCGCCGCTGAACGCCAGGTACTGTTCGCTCACCAGCGCCGCGATCACCGCAGCATTGAGCAGCAGATCGGACTGATAGTGGAGCCGGTCGGTCCGGATCGCGATCGACCCGGTCGCAGCGATCGCGCGCCGCTGATAGGCAGTGAGCAGCAAGGTCACGACGATCGCGGCGATCGACACAGCGATCCCCGATTCGGCGTCCGCCGCGACATCGCCCGAGCTGAGCCGCTGCACCGCGCGCACCGCGATCAGGCAGGCCGAGACCGAGATCAGCGCGACCTGGAACAGCGCCGCCAGCGCCTCCGCCTTGCCATGCCCGAAGCGGTGTTCGGCATCGGCAGGCTGCGCGGCGATATGCACCCCGGCCAGCGTCACCAGCGACGCGACCAGATCGAGCAGACTGTCGGCAAGGCTGGCAAGCATCGCCACCGATCCGGTGCGCCATGCCGCCCACGCCTTGAGCCCGCCGAGCAGGATCGCCGCGCAGACGCTGGCGATCGCGGCGCGGCGCGCGATGTTCATGGGTAGAGCAACCCTTCGCTCCACCCGTCGGCCGTGCGGGTGAAGACGCGGCGCTCATGCAGCCGGTGCTCGCGGTCCTGCCAGAATTCGATGCAATGCGGAGTCACGCGATAGCCGCCCCAATGCGGCGGGCGCGGTACGTCCTGTCCATCAAAGCGTTCGCGCATCGCTTCGTAGCGCGCCTCAAAGGTCGCGCGGTCGGCCAGCGGGCGCGACTGGTCGCTCGCCCAGGCGCCGAGCTGCGAATCCCGGCTGCGGCTGGCAAAATAGGCATCGGATTCGGCGTCGCTTGCTAGCGTCACCGGCCCCTCGATCCGGACCTGGCGGCGCAGCGATTTCCAGTGGAAGAGCAAAGCCGCCTTGGGCACCGCCCCCAGCTCGCCTGCCTTGCGGCTCTCATGGTTGGTATAGAAAACAAAGCCGTCGGGGCCGTGTCCCTTGAGCAGCACCATCCGCGCCGAAGGCTGCCCTGCAGCGTCCACCGTCGCCAGCGCCATGGCGTTCGAATCGTTCGGCTCGGTCACCCGAGCCTCGGCATACCATTGATCGAACAGGGCAAAGGGGTCGGTCGTCATACGCGGCGCCATAGCCGTTCGCGCCGCATATAAAAAGGCGCCGGCCGGGCCGAAGCCCGTGCCGGCGCTCCGCCTGAGAGGAGGCCCCGGGGCGGAAGGTGCGCCTAGCGCCTAGAAGCTGAACCGCACGCCAGCGCGATAGATCCGGCCCGAGCTTGCATATTGGGTCACCGCCTCCTGACCCTGATAGGCGTAGCGCTCGCTCGGCTGGTTGGTGAGGTTGAGCCCCTCCACCGTGAGCGAGGCCCAGGGGGTGATCTTGTAGCTGGCCGAGGCGTCGATATTGGTGGTCGAGCGGCTGTAGACGAAATCGTTGATCAGCGGGCCGTTGCATTCGGTGCCCGCATCGGCGGGCGTCGCCGGGCTATTGGTCAGGCCCGGGCTGCACGCCCCCGCCGCGATCGGATAGGTGGTCGAATAGCCCTTGCGATGGGCGACCGAAACGCGCGCGCGAAACTTCTTGGTCTCGAAATAGAGCGTCGCGTTGATCGCATCGGGTGAAACGCCGAGGAACGGCCCCTTGCCCGTCACCGGCGGCGTGCCGGTGGGGTTCGCCGCCGATCGCGTGCCGGGGTCGAGGATATAGTTCAGCTCCGACGCGATGTGCGTGTAGTTCAGCTGCGCGCCGAAATTCTTGAGGAAGCCGGGCAGGAAGGTGAAGTCCATCTGGAAGCTCACCTCGAACCCGCGCAGCCATCCGCCCGGCGCATCACGATACTGGCGCGCGACGAAGTCGTAGCCGCCATCGAGATAGGCGAGCTGCGCGGCATTGGTGAACTGCGCGCGGATCGCCGCGAGCGTCTCTGCATCGGCGAATTGCGACAGTGGCGCCGAATAGAGCACGGTCTGCGGGAAGCTCTCGATCTGCTTCTGGAAACCCGCGATCGACAGCAGCCCGCCCGGCGCGAAATACCATTCGATGCTGGCGTCGAGGTTGGTCGAGCGGAAGGGTGCCAGTTCGGGGTTGCCGATGGTCAGCGTCGCGCCGCTGGTGGCGCCGGTATTGGGCACCGAAAGCGCGGTGATCGACGGCGACAGATTACCGAGCAACGGGCGCGCCATCACCTTCGACGCGCCGAAGCGCACCAGCAGATTGTCGATCGGCTCGTAGACCAGGTTCATCGAGGGCAGGTAATCGGTGTAGCGGTTGGTTCCGGTGATCGCGCGGCCCGCCGGGGTGGTCCCGTTCGACGTCACATCGGTGACCGCCACACGGGTGCCGGCATTGCCGCGGAACGGGCGTCCGAACAGCTCGGTGTTCCAGTCGAACTGGAAGTAGAAGCCCAGATCCTCCTCGGTCACCGCGAAATTCTCGCGCCCGCCATTGCGCTTGTTGGTCAGGCGCCAGTCGCCCCATTTGTTGATGCAGTTGCAGGTGAAGTCGAACAGCTGCTGGAAGCCCGCGATGCTCGGTACGATGAAGCTGCTCATCGTGCCCTGCGGGACATTCAGCCCCTGCCCGAAATTGATGACCCGCGACACGCTCGACGTGGTCACCCCCGCTTCCTTGAGCGTCGGGTTGAGCAGATCGTTGTTGCGCTCCCACAGCTCGGTCTCGAAGCCGAATTTGCGGTAGTTGGCGCCGAAGCCGAGGTTCAGCTCCTCATTCACCTGCCAGTCGAAATCGACCTTGGCCTGCTTGTAGGTGTTCTTGACGAAGCGCTGATAGTGGCGGATCGCCGAGAAGCCCTTCACTACCTCCCAGTTCGCCGGATTGGCCGCGTCGAAGCCGAAGTCGATAACCGGCATCTTGCCGTCGCCGCGTTCGTCGTAGACGAAGCGGCCCGGGCTATCCATGCGGTTGAACTCGACCAGCAGCCCCTGGGTGAAGTTGGTCGATTCGGACGCGCCGGCGATCAGCTGCGCCTTGAACCGGTCCGAGAATTCATGGGTGAGGTCGAACGACCCTTGCTTGAACTGGGTCGTGTAGCTGCTCTGGTCCGCAGCCGAGCGGAAGTCGACATTGCGCAGCACCAGATAGTCGGCAAGCCCGTTGGTGACGTTGGCGTCGAGCACCTCGACCGCCGGGCGGCCGATCAGCGCGCCGCGGAAGGCAAGGCGGTTGCTGCTCGGGATATACCCCACCGAATTGGGGTTGTTGTAATAGTCGTAGGGGTCGAGGTTGAACGGATTGGTGCTGAAGATGTTCGCGGTTCCCGGGCTGGTCCCGCCCGGCACCACGGCAGCGTTGCCCAGAATCGACGGCACCACCACCCCTGACGCGTTGACCGCGGTCGAGAAGGCCGGTGTGGTGCCGTAGAGCGCCTGACCGCAATCCTGCTCGGGCGTCAGCGCCGAAGGCCCACCCGGCACGCACAGGCCCGGATAGAGCGCGCGCGCCGCAGCGGGGGTGATCGTGTTGGTCGCGGTATTGTAGGTCGCGTTGGTGTTGTTGCGGTTGAGGCCGACCGACGAGACCTGATTGTAGGTGCTCGTGTTCTCGAACTTCGAATAGGCGCCGTCGAGGCTGAGCCGCGTGCGCTCGCCGATCTGCCACTGATAGGCGAGCGTCACGCCGATCCGCTCATTCTCCACATCCTGCTGCTCGACGGCCGCCAGCGCCGGGATCCGCACCAGTGAATCGTCGAAGCGGCCGGGCGTGTTGAACGCGCCGCCGGGATAGAGCTTGGCATAGGCCGCAGGGTCCGATCCGGTCAGCGCCGCGATCGCATCGGGATTGGTCACCTGCGTGCCGAAGCTCGTGCCGGTGGGCGCGGCGAAACCGGCGCGCTGCGGGTTCTCGTTCCCCGCCCATTGCGTGCCGCGATAGACATAGTCGGATGCGCCCGGCGAGCGGCGATACTGGTCGAGCTCGTTCTTCGACCTGCTCCACGCCACCGACAACAGCAGGCCCATGGTATCGTCGAGGAAGCGCGTCGAGGCGAGGCCCGCGAGGCGCGGGTTCCACTTCTTGCTGTTCTCCTGATAGCTGCCCTCGGCCGACAGGGCGAACTTGTTGCCCTTGTAATCGAACGGGCGCCCGGTCTGGAGATCGATCGTCGCGCCGAGCGAGCCTTCGTCGGTCTCCGCCGACGGGGTCTTCTGGACCTTGAGCGAGCTGAACAGCTCCGAGGCGAAGGTGTTGTAGTCGAAGCTACGGCTGCGGTTGGGACTGGTGCCGGCATCGTTCGACCCCGCGGTCGACAGCGCTTCCAGTCCGTTCAGGCGTGTGCGGTTGAAGTCGCCGCCAAGCCCGCGAACGGTGATCGAACGGCCCTCACCATTATCGCGATCGATCGACACGCCGGGCAGGCGCTGGAGCGATTCGGCGAGGTTGGTGTCGGGGAAATCGGCGATATCCTCGGCATTGATCGCATCGATCTGGACCGTGGCAGTCCGCTTTTCGTTGATCGCGCTGCGCAGCGAGGCGCGGTAGCCCTGGACCAGAACCTCTTCGGTGTCCGGTTCTTCGGCGGGCGGTGCGGCGGACGTCGTCTGCGCGAAGGCAGGCACAGCGGCGAGCAGCGCCGCGATCGCCAGCGCGCCGCGGGAAATTCCGCTGCCCAGCGCGGACCGCGCCTGACGGTTGATGTCGATCATATTCCCCTCCTCGTTCGTGGCCCGGAGGAGAGCGCGTATTCAGGCATCGCGACATGGCTGTCCTTCAGCCCCAGGGGCTGCTGCGCCCTGCCTTCGTCGCCCGGCCCTCTCCTCCCAACACCCGCCGCGCCCCATTTTCGATTGTGGACTGCATCGAATGTTAGCGTTACCTTAGTCCACCGGTGTCATAAGCGCAATATCTCAGGAACACGCGCATAATGTATGATAAAACAAAGGCTTGATTGAAATCGTCATCACTGACGAATCAACGGGTCGAACAAAGGGAGGGGCTGTTTGAGCAGCGAGTCGAGACCCAGCGGCGTATCGCGTCGTCACCTGATTCAAGGGGGTTCCACGCTGGCGGCGATGCCGTTCCTTCCTGTGTTACCGGTGTCATACGCCCATGCGGCCACCTCCAATCCGCACGAACTCTGGTACGCCGCGCCCGCAAGGGAGTGGGTCGAGGCGCTGCCGGTCGGCAACGGCCGGATCGGTGCGATGGTCTATGGCGGGACCACGATCGAGCAGCTCCAGCTCAACGAGGATACGCTCTGGGCGGGCGGCCCCTATGATCCCGCCAATCCACGCGCCCGCGCCGGCATGGCCGAATTGCGCAAGCTGATCTTCGACAAGAAGTACGCCCAGGCCGAAGCCTTCGCCAACGCCAATGTCATGGCGACGCCGTTGCGACAGGCCGCGTATCAGACCGTCGGCAGCCTGATGATCGAGATGCCGGGCATCGGCGCGGCGACCGGCTATCGCCGTGCGCTCGACATCGACAGCGCGGTGGCCGAGACGCGCTTCACCGCCGATGGCGTCGCCTGGCGCCGCCGCGTGATCGCTTCCCCCGTCGATCAGGTGATCGCGGTGCATCTGATCGCGAACCGCCCCGGCGCGATCTCCGCCACGCTGCGCTTCACCTGCCCGCTCAAGCGCTGGCAGGCAGTGGCAGAGGGCAGCGACACCCTGGTTCTGGCGGGCCGCAACAACGACCATTTCACGATCCACGGCGCGCTGCGTTTCGAAGCGCGGCTCAAGGTCATCGCAAAGGGCGGGCGCATGACCGGCGTGGGCGATGGCCTTGCGATCGTAGGCGCCGATGAGCTCACATTGCTGATCGCGATGGCGACCAGCTATCGCTGTTATGACGATGTGTCGGGCGATCCCGCCGCGATCACCCGCGCCCAGATCGCCGCGGCGGCGCGCAAGCCCTTCGCGCGGATCGCCGCCGACGCGACCGCCGAGCATCGCGGCCTGTTCCGCCGCATCGCCATCGACCTTGGCACCACGCCGGCCGCCGCGCTCCCCACCGATCGGCGCGTGCGCCAGTCGGAGACGGTGGACGACCCCGCGCTCGCCGCGCTCTACTTCCAATATGGCCGCTATCTGCTGATCGCCTGCTCGCGGCCCGGAAGCCAGCCCGCGAACCTGCAGGGCATCTGGAACGACAAGCCGAACCCGCCCTGGGGCGGCAAATACACGATCAACATCAATACGCAGATGAACTATTGGCCGGCCCAACCTACGGCGCTGCCCGAATGCGTCGAGCCGCTGATCCGGATGGTCGGCGAGATCGCGCAGACCGGCGCGAAGATGGCGCGCGACATGTACGGCGCGCGCGGCTGGGTCACCCACCACAATACCGATCTGTGGCGCGCGACCGCGCCGATCGACGGCGCCAAGTTCGGGCTGTGGCCGACCGGCGGCGCGTGGCTCTGCACGCATCTGTGGGAGCATTACGAATACAACCCCGACCCGGCGTTCCTCGCGCGGGTCTACCCGATCCTCCACGGCGCATCGCTCTTCTTCCTCGACACGCTCCAGACCGATCCCGAGACCGGGCATCTCGTCACCAACCCGTCACTCTCGCCCGAGCTGGGGCATGGCCGCGGCTCCTCGCTGATCCACGGGCCGACGATGGACATGCAGATCCTGTCGGACCTGTTCGACCAGGCGATCGCGGCAGCCCGCATCCTCGGCAAGGAGGACGACACGACCCGCGCGTTCGCCGCCGCCCGCGCACGCCTGTTGCCGATGAAAATGGGCAAGGAAGGCCAGCTGCAGGAATGGCCCTATGACTGGGACGGCAGCTCGGCCGAGCTCAACCACCGCCATGTCTCGCACCTTTACGGCCTTCACCCCAGCCGGCTGATCAATGTCGACCGCACCCCCGCGCTCGCCGCCGCGGCCAGGCGCACGCTCGAGATCCGCGGCGACGAGGCGACCGGCTGGGCGACGGCGTGGCGGATCAATCTATGGGCGCGGCTGCGCGACGGCGCGCGCGCGCACAAGATCCTGCGCTTCCTGCTCGGCCCCGAGCGCACCTATCCCAACCTCTTCGACGCACACCCGCCCTTCCAGATCGACGGCAATTTCGGCGGCACCGCGGGGATGGTCGAGATGCTGGTCCAGAACCACGGCGAGACGATCGAGCTCCTCCCCGCCTTGCCGTCTGCATGGCCCGCCGGATCGGTGCGCGGCCTGCGCACCCGTGGCGGTTGCACGGTCGACCTCGCCTGGCGCGACGGCCGCCTCGAAAGCGCGCGGATCGCCGGGCGGATCGCGGGCAGCCGCACCGTGATCCTGCATGGCAAGCGCCGTATCATCCGCGTCGGCCCCGGCCGCGCGGTCACCCTCCGCGCGGAGCAGTTCGCATGATCGATCGCCGCACACTGATCACGGGAGCCACCACGCTGGCCGCGATGCCCCGCACGCATGCTGCATCGCGCGTGACGTTGGTCGTGAGCAAGTCGGGCCGCCCCGGTACCTTCCCCACACTCGCCGCCGCATTCGAGCGGGCGCGGCCGCTAGCCCATCCGGCGCATGTGCGCGTCGAACCGGGGCTCTATGAAGAGAAGCTCAGGCTCGACATTCCCGGCCTCCATGTATCGGGCACCGGTCCTTCGAGCATCCTCAGCTTCGCCGCCGCCGCAGGCCTTGCCGATCCGCAGGGCCGCAAATGGGGGACGGGCGGATCGGCGACGCTCACCGTCACGGCGCCCGGAATCACCCTGTCGAACCTCACCATCCGCAACAGCTTCGACTATCTGGAGAACGCCCGCACCCGCGCCGTCGACGGTGCGCAAGCGGTGGCGCTTTCGATCGCCCGCGGCGCCGACCGCGCGATCGTGCGCAACTGCGTGATCGAGGGCTGGCAGGACACGCTCTATGTGCAGGAGGGCTGTCGCGCCTGGTTCACCGGCTGCACGATCAGCGGCAATGTCGATTTCATCTTCGGCGGCGCGACCGCAGTCTTCGAGCGGTGCGAGATCCGATCGCGCTTCGTGCCGGGCGCGCCAATGCAGGGCTTCGTCGCCGCGCCGAGCACGCCGGTGGAAATCCCCACGGGCCTGATCTTCCGCCACTGCCGGCTGACGCGCGAGGCCGGGCTGCCCGACGACAGCGTCTGGCTTGGCCGGCCCTGGCGCGCGGGCGGAAACATGCGGCTGACCGGTGCGGCGCTCTACGGCGCCTGCTGGATGGACGCGCATATCCGCCGCGATGGCTGGACCTGGATGGGGTACAAGGATCCGGACGGCATCGCCCGCCAGCTCACCCCCGCCGAGGCCAGGCTGTTCGAATATGCCAGTACTGGCCCGGGCGCCGCTCCTGCTAGCGCTACCAGAAAGATGCTCGACAGTGCGCAGCTGCGGTGGTTCAGTCGCGAACAGGCGTTCGGCGACTGGCGACCTGCACAGGAAATGGAGAAGCCATGATCCGCACCCTGATCGCCATGCTGCTGCCGTTCGCAGCCGCCGCGCAGACATCGCCTGTTCCTACCGAAGCCCCGCGCAGGATCACGCCATACAAGATCGTCCTGGTCGGCGACTCCACCACTGCGGTTGTCGGCGGCTGGGGGCCGAGCTTTTGCGGCCTCCATGTCACCTCCTTCGCCGCCTGCGTGAACCTTGCGCGCGGCGGGCGAAGCTCGGGCAACTACCGGGCGGAAGGGTCATGGGATGTCGCGCTGAACGAGATGCGCACGCCCGGCTACAAGGCGACCTGGGTGCTGATCCAGTTCGGTCACAACGATCAGCCCGGAAAGCCCGGCCGCTCGACCGATCTCGCCACCGAATTCCCCGCCAACCTTGCGCGCTATGTCGATGAGGTGCGTGCGGCGGGCGCGATCCCCGTGCTGGTAACACCACTTACCCGGCGCAGCTTCAAGGACGGCAAGCTCCAGAACGACCTCGAGCCCTGGGCGGAAGCCACCCGCCGTATCGCCGCGCAGAAGAAGGTCGCGCTGGTCGACCTCAACACAAGGAGCGCCGCTGCAGTGCAGGCGATGGGCGAGGATGCCGCCGACCGCTTCGCCCAGCTTCCCAAGGGGTCCGAACCGCGCGTCACCGAGGTTCAGGACCAGCCGATGGCGCGCGCGAAGCTGTCGTTCGACCGCACCCACCTTGGCCGCGAAGGCGCGGACTATTTCGCGACGATGGTGACCGCCGGATTGGCGAAGGCGGTCCCCGAGATGCGGCATCTGCTGATCCCGTGATGCTGCTCGCGCTCCTGCTCGGCCTTTCCGCCGCCCGCGATACGCCGCCCTATGCGGTCGCGCCGGGCGTGCTCGATCCCGCCAAACCCGATCTCGGCCTGACGCCGCCCAGGGGCATCGAGACCGCGACCATCTACGCACCCGGCGAGAGTGGCGACCGTTTCTCCAACGGAGTGGTGCTGATCGGCTTCAAGGGCCGGCTCTACGCCCAGTGGCAGAGCTCGGCGCTGCACGAGGATACCGCCGACACCTGGGTACCCTATGCGGTCAGCCGCAATGGCCTGAAATGGAGCGCCCCCCGTAAATTGCGCGGGCCGGGTAGCGGCGGCGTCATGCATTCGAACGGCGGCTGGTGGACTGACGGCCGAACTTTGGTTGCGTACATCAACGTCTGGCCGACCGGCTTTCAATCCAAGGCCGGCGGCTACACCGAGTATATGACCAGCACCGACGGCGACCGCTGGAGCGCGCCGCGCCGGGTGATGAGCCGCGACGGCAAGCCGGTCGAGGGGGTGATCGAGCAGGATCCGCATCGCTTGCCGGACGGGCGGATCGTCACCGCCTTTCACACCCGGCCCGGGCTGATCGTCGCGCCCTTCTTCACCGATGATCCGCTTGGGCTGTCGGGCTGGGTGCGCGGGCGGATGGAGAACCTCCCGCTCACCGGCCCCGATGCTGGCAAGTTCAGCCGTGAGATCGAGCCGAGCCTGTTCCTGCGCGGGCGTTGCGCGGTGATGGTGTTCCGCGACCATGCCGAGAGCTTTCGCCAGCTCGCCTCGGAAAGCTGCGACCGCGGCGAGAGCTGGTCGCCCCCCGCGCTCACCAACATGCCGGATTCGCGCGCCAAGCAGAGCGCGGGGAATTTGCCCGACGGCACCGCCTTCCTCGTCAACGCGCCCAATGCGGGCCGCATTCGCATCCCGCTTGCCATCACGCTGAGCGGTGACGGCCGGTGCTTCAACCGGTCGTTCCTGCTGCGCGGCAAGGGCGATCTTCAGCCGCTTCGCGCGCAGGGCACCTACAAGCGCCCCGGCTATTCCTATCCGAAGAGCACCATCTGGAACGGGCATCTCTATGTCGGTTACGCCGCGAACAAGGAGGATGTGCAGCTGACGCGCATTCCACTCGCGTCGCTCGCCGCCGGTCCCGGCGCCCCGCTTCCGCGCTGTCCAGCTACACCTGAGGAGAAATGAGGATGCGTCTGCTTGCGATTTCGTTGGTGCTGGCCACTCCTGCTTCGGCGGATGTGATCGGGCAGATGACCCCGGCCGAGCCGCTGACCGACGCGCGCGTCGCCGCGCTGCCCGCCACCGAGCGCGAGGCATGGCGCGTCTATCTCGCCCGTTCGACGAAGCTGATGGCGGCGGACAAGGCGGCTTTGCTCGCCGAGCGCAAGGGCCTTGCGGCCATTCCGCCCGGCCCACCCAACGGCCCCTCGGGGGGTGGCGGCATGCCGATGGACAAGCCCGCTAGCTGGTATGCCGGCGCTGACGCCCGCCGCGTCGCCGATAGTGTGGTAAGCTTCCAGACGCCCGCGGGCGGCTGGGGCAAGAACCAGAATCGCGACGCACCGCCGCGGCTGCGCGGGCAGAGCTTCGTCATCATCGAGAACCTCCCACCCGAGGCCGCGGGCGACATCGTCTCGCTCGACAAGGGCTGGCGCTATGTCGGCACGCTCGACAACAACGCGACGGTGGCGGAAATCCGCTTCCTTGCGCGTGTCCAGGCGGCGCTGCCGGGCACGGAGGGCGATGCGTATCGCACCGCTGCGCTCAAGGGGCTGCGCTATCTGCTCTCCGCCCAATATCCCAATGGTGGCTGGCCGCAGATCTACCCGTTGCAGGGCGGCTATCACGACGCGGTCACGTTCAACGACGATGCCGTGTCGCGCGCGGCGCAGCTGATGCTCGATACCGGCGCGCGCAAGGGCGATTTCGCCTTTGTCCCGGCCGGGCTGGCGACGGAAGCAGCCGCGACTGCGGACAAGGCCCGCGACGCGATCCTGCGCAGCCAGGTCGTGATCGGCGGCAAGCGCACCATCTGGGGCCAGCAGCATGACGCGCTCACCCTCGCCCCCACCGGCGCGCGCAATTTCGAGCCGAAGTCGCTGGCGAGCGAGGAAAGCGCCGACCTGCTGATCTTCCTGATGCAGCAGCCCGATCGATCGCCGGAACTGGTAGCCGCGGTACGCGACGGCATCGCCTGGCTCGAGGCGCATGCGCTGCGCGATATCGGCTGGACCCCCAAGCCCGGCCGTCGCCTCGTCGCCATGCCCGGCGCCGGGCCGCTCTGGTCGCGCTTCTACAGCCTCGACACGCAGACGCCGATCTATGGCGACCGCGACCGCCGCATCCTGAGCGACGTCAACCAGCTGATCCCCGAACGGCGCGACGGCTATAACTGGGTGGGTAGCGGCCCCGCCAAGGCGATCGCGGCGTATCGCAAATGGTCGGCCAAGGCGCCTTAGGCGAACACGCGCTTGGGAATATGCGTGATCCGGCAGGCCAGATCCGCCTCGCCCGAGGCGACGACATAGTGATCGCCTGCGTCCGCGATACCGGTCGTGAACACCACGTCGTGGATGTACATGCGGTCGGCGAGCGGCGCGGTGAGTTCGGGACTGGCTTCGAGCAGCGGCGCGTCTTCGGTGTGCAGAATGACCGAGGGATCGTCACGATCGAGCAGCGACCAATAGGTGCGGTAGATGCCGACCACCTCCTTGGGTTCGACCCCGTGCCACAGCGTGAGCCAGCCGCGGTCGGTCAGGACCGGCGGCGTCCCGCCCCCGATCCGCGCGGTCGTCACCGTTCCTGCACGCGGACGGATGCCGGGATTGAGGTGCGGCTTCCAGTGCCGCCCGTCGGGCGAGGTCGCAAGGTTGATCGACGGCCCCGCACGCCATTCACTGCCTGGCGGATAGGCGAAATAGAGGTCGCCCAGCGGCCGCGTCTGCGCCCAGTATCGCCCGCCGGGCTTGCCCTCGAAAATCAGCATGTCCTTGTTCTGGTGGTCGAGCACCACGCCCTCGAACCGCCAGTCGATGCCGTTGTCCGACGCGTAGAGCGTGGTCGAATGGCGCTCCGGGCTGACCGAGCAGGTCGTCATCAGCCATTCGTCCCCGACCCGGCTGATCCGCGCATCCTCGACGCCATAGCATTGCACATTGTGCTGCGGGGCGATCGCCCGGTCATAGTGCACCGCGACCACGTCCAGCCCATTTGCCGACAGCTCCACCGGCAGCAGCCAGGACAGGGAGGTCAGCGCCATGATCTTCCAGCCCCCGCCATGGAGCATGAATTTCCGCGGATCGGCGGTATCGGCCAGTTCGAGCGGCCAGGCGTCGAGGACATAGCGCCCGTCCTGCCAGCGGATCGCATGGACCTGCCCATCCCGAACCGGCTCGCGCAGCGCCTCGGCGACGCGCACCATCATCAGCAGATTGCCATTGGGCAGCCGCATCAGCCCCGGGTTGAATGCACCGAGCACATCGGTTTCGGCAGGGAGCTGCCCGGCGAGCGGCGAGCGCGCCAGATCCACGTCCGCCGGGCCGAAGACCAGCCGGTCGATCGCAAATCGGGTCATGCGGCGGCATCCGGCATCGGCCATTCCTTTGCGGCAGCTCCCAGCTCAAGCCGCCACGCCGCTACAGGTTCCATTGCAGGCCGCCCGATTGCAATGTCTGCATCGCGCCCATATCCCGTGCGCGGGAGATTTGGATGAGCCGTTCGACACGCAAGACCATGGGCGGCGTAACCGTACAGGATGTGGCCCGCGCCGCAGGCGTCTCCGCGATGACCGTGTCGCGGGTGATGAACGGCGGCACCAATGTGCGCGCCGACACGCGCAAGGCCGTCCTCGCCGCGGTTGAACAGCTCGACTATCGCCCCAACGCCGCCGCGCGTTCGCTCGCGGCGGGCGGTGCTGCCCAGATCGGTCTGCTCTACGCCAATCCGTCGGCCGGCTATTTGAGCCAGTTCCTGATCGGCGCGCTGGAGACCGCCCGCCGCGCCGGCAGTCACCTCGTCCTCGAAGCCTGCGAGGACGATAGCGCACAGGCACAAACGGAGGCCGTGCGTCAGCTGATCGACGCCAGGGTGCGCGGCGTGGTGCTTCCGCCCCCGCTCTCCGAATCCGCCGTCGTGCGCACCGCGCTCGCGCAGGCCGGAATCCCCTGGGCCGCGATCGCCATGGGATCGCAGGAAGCCGGCACGCTCAACGTCCGGATCGACGATTTCGAGGCTGCACGCGCGATGACCCGTCACCTGATCGAGCTCGGCCATCGCGAGATCGGCTTCATCCAGGGCCATCCCAATCAGGTCGCGAGCGCCGAGCGGCACCGCGGCTTCGTCGCGGCGCTGGAGGAAGCAGGGATCGACCCCGCATCCGCGCGGATCGAGCAGGGGCTGTTCACCTATCGCTCGGGCATCGACGCCGCCGAACGCATCCTCGCCGCGCCCGCCGCACCGACCGCGATCTTCGCGTCGAACGACGATATGGCTGCCGCGGCAGTGGGGGTCGCGCACCGCCACGGGCTGCACGTGCCGGGTGACCTCAGCATCGTCGGCTTCGACGATACCGCGATCGCCACCAGCATCTGGCCTGCGCTCACCACCATCCGCCAGCCGATCTCCGCGATGGCCGAGGCCGCGATCACCCTGTTGCTGCGCCGTGTGCGCGAGCGGCCCGACGAGACCGAGGCGACCGAGGAAGAGGTGCTGCCCTACGAGCTCGTGCTGCGCGAATCCGCGGGACCACGCGCCCGCTGATTTGCACTTGCCGGCGGATCGCTGCGGCGACATAAGTTACCGCTAACAACGCGTCCGTGAGCGCAGTCGGGAGGGATGGATGAACGAGGCAAGCCGCGCCAATATGGGGCTGATCATCGCCATCGTCGCGGTCGCGACGATCGGCGGCCTGTTGTTCGGCTATGACAGCGGCGCCGTGAACGGCACGCAGGACGGCCTCAAATCAACCTTCGCCCTGAGCGAGGGCGGCCTCGGCTTCACCGTCGGGTCGCTGCTGATCGGCTGTTTCATCGGCGCCTTCCTCGCCGGTCGCCTCGCCGACCTGATCGGCCGCCGCAACGTGATGATCCTGACGGCCGTGCTGTTCCTGATCGGCGCGCTGATTCAGGGGTTCAGTCATGAACAATGGATCTTCGTCGCCGCGCGCATTGCAGGCGGCATGGCGGTGGGCGCGGCGAGCGTGCTTTCCCCCGCCTATATCTCGGAGGTTGCGCCCGCCAACATTCGCGGGCGGATGACCACGATCCAGCAGATCATGATCATCTCCGGCCTCACCGCAGCATTCGTCGTGAACTATTATCTGGCGAAGACCGCAGGCGCTTCGACCAACCTCTTCTGGGGTGGATATGAAGCGTGGCGCTGGATGTACTGGATGCAGGCGCTCCCCGCGACCGTGTTCCTGATCGCGCTCTTCTTCATCCCGGAAAGCCCGCGCTATCTCGTCTCCAAGGGCCGCAACGAAGAGGCGACGCGCGTCCTCACCAGCCTGTTCGGCGCCGAGACCGCGGCGAGGAAGCTCTCCGAGATCCAGGCGAGCTTCTCGGACCACCGCCCCACGCTGCGCGACATCCTCGATCCGGTGAAGGGCGGCGTGCGGCCGATCGTCTGGGCGGGCCTGCTGCTCGCGGTGTTCCAGCAGCTCGTCGGCATCAACGTCATCTTCTACTATGGCGCGACCTTGTGGCAGCTCGCCGGCTTCACCGAGAATGACGCGCTGCTGATCAACATCGTCTCGGGCCTCGTCTCGATCGCCGCCTGCTTCGTCACCGTCGCCCTGGTCGACCGGATCGGCCGCAAGCCGCTCCTCCTCATCGGATCGGCGGGCATGGCGGTGGCACTTTTCACGATGGTCTTCGCGTTCAGCCAGGGCTCGCTCGACGCGGGCGGCAAGCTCGTCCTGTCGCAACAGCTCGGCATCATCGCGGTGATCGCGGCCAATCTCTACGTCATCTTCTTCAACGTCAGCTGGGGCCCGGTGATGTGGGTGATGCTGGGCGAGATGTTCCCCAACCAGATCCGCGGATCGGCGCTCGCCGTGTGCGGCTTCGCGCAATGGTTCTCCAACTACCTGATCGCGCAGAGCTTCCCGATCATGGCCGCGGGGCTCGGCCTTGCCGTCAGCTACAGCTTCTACGCGGTATGCGCGGTCATCAGCTTCTTCCTGGTCCAGAAATTCATCCACGAGACCAAGGGCATGGAGCTCGAGGAAATGCAGGGATGACGACACGGACTCCAGCGCGGCCCTTCCGTTCGCGCGAATGGTTCGCTGCGCCGGGCCGCAACGACATGACCGCACTCTATCTCGAGCGGTTCATGAACTATGGCCTGACCCCCGACGAGCTCCGTTCGGGCAAGCCGATCATCGCCATCGCGCAATCCGGGTCGGACCTCAGCCCCTGCAACCGCATCCATGTCGATCTGGCGAAGCGGGTGCGTGACGGCATCCGCGATGCGGGCGGAATCCCGATGGAATTCCCGATCCATCCGATCTTCGAGAACTGCCGCCGTCCGACTGCAGCGCTCGACCGCAACCTTGCCTATCTGGGCCTGGTCGAGCTGCTCAACGGCTATCCGATCGATGCGGTCGTGCTTACCACCGGCTGCGACAAGACCACGCCGGCGCAGGTGATGGCGGCATCGACCGTCGACATCCCCGCAATCGTCCTGTCGGGCGGGCCGATGCTCGACGGCTGGCATGACGGCGAACTGGTGGGGTCCGGCACCGTCATCTGGCGCGCGCGGCGCAAGCTCGGCGCGGGCGAGATCAGCGAAGCGGAATTCCTCGATGCCGCCGCAGCCTCCGCCCCCTCGGCGGGCCATTGCAACACGATGGGCACGGCGTCGACGATGAACTCGATCGCCGAAGGCCTCGGCCTGTCGCTGCCGGGCTGCGCGATGATCCCGGCGCCCTATCGCGAGCGCGGGCAGATCGCCTACGAGACCGGCCGCCGCGCGGTCGAGATCGCGTATGAGGATCTGCGCCCGTCGAAGATCCTGACCCCCACCGCCTTCCGCAATGCCATCGCGCTGACCACCGCGATCGGCGGCTCGTCCAACGCCCAGCCGCATATCGTCGCGATGGCGCGGCATGCCGGCGTGGAGATCACCGCCGAGGACTGGATGGCGGCCTATGACCTGCCCTTGCTCGTCAACATGCAACCCGCGGGCAAATATCTGTCCGAGCGTTTCCATCGCGCGGGCGGCATCCCGGCGGTGCTGACCGAGCTGCTCGCGGCGGGCAGGATCGACGGCTCGGCGCTCACCGTCACCGGCCGGACGCTCGCCCGGAATGTCGCGGGCCGCACCGCCACCGACCGGGAGGTGATCCTGCCCTTCGACGCCCCGCTCAAACAGGCGGCAGGGTTCCTCGTCCTCAAGGGCAATCTGTTCGACTTCGCGATCATGAAGACCAGCGTGATCTCCGACGCGTTCCGTGCGCGCTACCTCTCGGTGCCCGGCCGCGAGGGCGTGTTCGAGGGTCGCGCGATCGTGTTCGACGGATCGGACGATTATCACCACCGCATCAACGATCCCGCACTGAACATCGACGCGGACTGCATCCTCGTCATCCGCGGCTCCGGCCCGCTCGGCTGGCCCGGCTCGGCCGAGGTGGTCAACATGCAGCCGCCCGATGCGTTGCTGAAGGCGGGGATCACCAGCCTCCCGACCCTGGGCGACGGGCGCCAGTCGGGCACTTCGGACAGTCCCTCGATCCTCAACGCCTCACCCGAAAGCGCGGCGGGCGGTGGCCTCGCCTGGCTGCGCACCGGCGACGTGATCCGCATCGATCTCGATGCGGGCAGCTGTGACGCGCTGGTCGATGAAGCCGAGATCGCCCGCCGCAAGACCGAGCCGGCGCCTCCGATCCCCGAGAGCCAGACGCCGTGGGAAGAGCTCTACCGCGAAAAGACGGGCCAGCTATCCACCGGCGGCGTGCTGGAGTTTGCGGTCAAGTATCGCGGCACCTCCGCAAAGGTGCCGCGCCACAATCACTAGATGCTCAGGGTCATCGCCAGCGTTCGCGTCTCACCCGGCGCGAGCATATCCATCCCGCCACGATTGATCGCATCGGGCAGATGGTTCACCGGCTCGACGCAGAAGAAGTCCGTGCCGGGCGGGCGGAAGAGGTGCAGTACACTCGCCCCCTCCACGTGCATCGTGATATTGCCGCGGCGCTGCCCGATCTGCGCCGAACCGCCCCAGCCGTCATAGGCATTGTCGATCAGGGTCTCGCCCGCGACCGGCGCGCCTGCGGCCCAGTCCCCGAAATGTGCTGCCGCCGCCGTTTCGGTCGGCAGCATCGTGGCATCCGCCAGCCACACGCCCTCCGCATCGAAGCGCAATCGCGTGTCCGCGTCACGCGGGAAATAGGGGTGCAGGCCGATCCCCGCGGGCATCGGCGTATCCGCCAGATTGGTCAGCGACAGCTCGACCCGGACCGCGCCCGGTGCCAGCACAAAGCGCTGCTCCGCCCGGTAAGCCCAGGGCCAGCCCGTGCCGCCGTCATGCGCATGAACCAGCACCGCGTGATTCGGACCCGCTTCTTCGACCGCCCAGCCGGACTGCCAGCCAAGTCCGTGCAGGCTGTGCGGATGATCGCCGAAATTGAGCGGCAGCTGACAGGCCTGTCCGCCAAATGCAAACCGCCCGTGCGCGATCCGGTTCGCATAGGGCACCAGCGGAAAGCAGCCAGTGGCCAGTACATCCGCTGTGCCCTCCGGTGCAGAACGCAACACATCATGCCCCGCGTGCCGCAGCACCCCGATTGCGCCGCCGATCTCCGGCAACAGCAGCAATTCCCAGTCATGCGCCTGAAGCTTCACAGCCCGACCGAAACCTCGGCTCCCGGCACACCGGGAACGGACACCGCGAACGCGAACAGGTCGCCGGCATGCGGCTGGTCCGTGCGGCCCTGCACGTCGAGATGCTTGTTGGCGGTGGTGGCATAGACGGTGCGCAGGTCCGGCCCGCCGAACGCGACCTTGGTGATCGCGCCCACCGGGAACTCGACCACCTCCAGCAATTCGCCCGCGGGCGAATAGCGCCGCACCGCGCCGCCATTATAGAGGCCGATCCACACACAGCCCTCGGCATCCACCGCCGGGCCATCGGGGAAACCCTCGCCGTTCGGGATGGTCACGAAGCCGCGCGATTCCCCGAGCGTCCCGTCATCCCCGATCGCGGCCGCATGGATGACGCCGCCCAGCGTATCGACATGATAGAGCGTCCGTCCGTCTGGGCTGACCGCCGGGCCGTTCGAGATGCTCACTGCCGGCGTCTCCGCGACGCAGCGGCCATCGCCGCCAAGGCGGTAGATGCGGCCGGTCACTTCGCTCTCGCCATCGTCCATCGTGCCGAACCATAGCCGCCCCGCCGGGTCGACCGTGCCGTCGTTGAGCCGGTTGCCAGGCAAGGCAGGCTCGGGGTCCGTCAGCGGCGCGAAGCTGCCATCGGAGGGATCGAAGATCGCGAGGCCGGTCTGGAGCCCGGCGACGAACTTGCCGTTCGTGGCGGGCAGGCAGAAGCCGATCTGTGCGGGCGCATCCCAGCTGCGCTTCTCTCCGCGCGCCGGATCGAGCCGGTGGATCCTGTGCGACTTGATATCGACGAACCACAAGGCCGCGTCGCGCTGCACCCAGACCGGCCCTTCGAGCAACGGCGCGCCGAGCGCCCAGACCGGCTCCGGCGCGGTCAGCACGACGCCCATCAGCGCCAGCCCGCGTCCACGAAATAGCTGTGACCCGTCACCAGACGGGCGTCGTCCGAAGCGAGGAAGAGCACCATCGCCGCAACGTCCTCGGGCGCGAGCCGCTCGTCAAGACACTGCGCCGCGACGATCTCGGCTTCGCCCTCGGGCGTGTACCATTTGAGCTGGCGCGGGGTGCGGACATTGCCGGGAATGACGCAGGTCGCGCGGATGCCGTCCCGCCCCAGATCGCGCGCCAGGCTGCGCGTCAGCCCCTCGATCGCCGCCTTGCACGTCTGGTAGAGCACCAGATCGCCCAGCCCGAGATGCCAGGAGATCGAACCGAGATTGACGATCGCCCCGCCGCCCTTCGCGCGCATCGCCGGCACCACCGCCTGCGCGCAGAAGAAGATGTGCTTGAGATTCACGCTCAGCCGCTCGTCCCAATAGGCTTCGGTGACCTCATCGACCGAATGACGGTCGTCATTGGCGGCGTTGTTGACGAGGATATCGAACCCGCCCGACTGCTCGATCAGCCGCGCGATCACCGCCTGGAGCGACGCGACGTCGGTCAGGTCCACGCGCTCGAAACACGCCTTGTGCCCATCCGCGCTCAACCGCTCGACCAGCAGCAGCGAATCCGCCTCGGCAATGTCGAAGAAGGTGACGTCGGCGCCCTGCCGCGCAAACCCCTCGACAATGCCCGCGCCGATCCCCGAACCACCGCCGGTGACCAGCACCCGCTTGCCCTTGAGGCTCGGATAGATCGCCGCGGCGGATGCTGCTGCCGGGTGGGTCATTCAGACGGTTTCCGTTACGCGCCGCGCCGCGATGCTGCGATAGAGGTCACGGATGCCGAAGGTCCAGGGCGCGGCGTCCTTCGACGTGGTGACACGGTTGGTCAGCGTGCCGAGCCTGGGCGAACGGATGCGCACCATGTCGCCCACCTTGTGGGTGAAACCGCGGCCCGGATCGTCACGGTCCTGCACCGGCGCGAACAATGTGCCGAGGAACAGCGCGAACCCGTCGGGATATTGATGCTCCGACAAGGTCTGGCGGACCAGCTCCAGCGGATCGCGGCTGATCTGGTTCATCGAGCTGTGCCCCTCGAGACGATAGCCTTCCGGCCCCTCGATCAGCAGATCGAGTTCGGCATTGCGCACGTCATCGATCCCGAAGCTGTTGTCGAACAACCGCACGAACGGGCCAATCGCACAGGCGGCGTTGTTGTCCTTCGCCTTGCCGAGCAGCAGCGCGCTGCGCCCCTCGAAATCGCGCAGATTGACGTCGTTGCCCAAGGTCGCGCCGATCACCTTGCCCGCGGCATTGGCGATCACCACCACTTCCGGCTCGGGGTTGTTCCAGCTCGAATCCGAACGGATGCCGATATGTTCGCCCCAGCCGACCGACGACAGCACCGGCGCCTTGGTGAACACCTCTGCGTCGGGGCCGATCGCGACTTCCAGATATTGCGACCACATGCCGGCATCGATCAGCGCGGCCTTGAGCTTCGCGGCTTCCTCGCTGCCCGGGACCACCGAGCGGATGCCGCCGCCGATCTTGCCCTCCAGCTCGGTGCGGATTGCAGCGGCCTGGCTTGCGTCGCCGCGTGCGCGCTCCTCGATCACCCGCTCGATCGCCGAAACCGCAAAGGTCACGCCGCACGCCTTGACGCACTGGAGATCGATCGGCGCGAGCAGCGCATAAGCGCCGCCGCCGATGGTCAGATCGGTCACATCGCAGAGATGGCGGCCCTCAGTGCCTGCCGGATCGGCCAGATCGAACAGATCGGCGGTCGTCGCGGCCACCGCCGACACGTCATAGACGCGGCCTTCGCGCACGATAACCGGCACCGGTCCGTCGCTCAGCATCACCCGGCCGGCAAGCACCGCCCGCCCGGCATCCGCGGGCAGCGCCGACACGTCAAAAGCTTCAGGCACAATTCTCTCCTTCGCCCGTTTGGGAACGGGTGATGATAGCGCTATCATCACTCCTGCCCGCCCGCAAGGGGCGTGGCTTCAGATCGTCCAGGCGCCGTCGATCCGCGCGACCGTGCCGGCCTGCCCGCCTTCGCGCAGCGCCGCAGGCAGCAGCGCTTCGGGCATGTCCTGATAGCTCACGGGGCGCAGGAAACGGTCGATCGCAAGCGTCCCGACCGAGGTGCTGCGCGGATCCGAGGTCGAGGGATAGGGACCCCCATGGACCATCGCATGCGCCACCTCGACGCCGGTCGGCCAGCCATTGGCGATGACGCGGCCAACGGTGCGCTCGAGTACCGGCAGCAGGTCCTGCGCCGCCGCATAGTCGCCCGCATCGACCTGAAGCGTCGCGGTGAGCTGGCCTTCCAGCTCGCCCAGAACCGCCTTGAGTTCGTCAAGGCTCGCGCAACGCACCACGACCGAGGAAACACCGAACACCTCATGCAGGTGCACCGGATCGGCGAGGAAGTCCTTGCCCGCGACGCTGAACAGCGCCGCACGGCCGCGGTTCGGGCCTTCGGGTTCGACGCCTTCGGCGACCCTGGTGACGAATGCGCTGCCGGCGAGCTTCGCCTTGCCGCTCTCGAACGCTTCCCAGATGCCGTCGGTCAGCATCACCTGCGCCGCCTGACCCGACAGCACTTCGCCTGCGCGCGCGATGAACGCGTCCAGCTCGGGGCCATCGACACCCATGACGAGGCCGGGGTTGGTGCAGAACTGGCCTGCACCCATCGCCAGGCTGGCGACGAACGCCTCGGCCAGCGCGGTGCCGCGCGCCTTGAGCGCTTCGGGCATCAGGATGACGGGGTTGATCGCCGCCATTTCGGCATAGACGGGGATCGGGCGCGGGCGCGCCGCCGCAATCCGCATCAGCGCCTCACCGCCGCCGCGCGACCCGGTGAAGCCCACCGCCTGGATGCGCGGATCGGCGACCAGCGCCTCACCCACCTTGCGCGACGTGCCGTTGACCATGGAGAAGGTGCCCGCGGGCATGCCGCTTTTCTCGACCGCGCGCGCAATCGCAGTCGCGATCAGCTCGGCGGTGCCGGGGTGCGCGCGATGGCCCTTGACCACCACCGGGCAGCCCGCCGCGAGCGCGGAGGCGGTGTCGCCGCCTGCGGTCGAGAAGGCGAGCGGGAAGTTGGAGGCGCCGAACACCGCGACCGGGCCGAGCGGGACCATGCGCAGGCGCAGGTCGGGCTTGGGCGGGGTACGCGCCGGGTCGGCGTGATCGATGCGCAGCTTCTGCCACTGGCCGTCGCGCACTTCCTTCGCGAACAGGCGAAGCTGGCCCGCGGTACGCCCGCGCTCGCCGGTGATGCGCGCGGCGGGCAGGCCCGATTCACGGCATGCGCGTTCGATCAGCGCGTCGCCCAGCGCCTCGATCTCGTCCGCGATCGCCTCGAGGAAACGGGCGCGTTCTTCGAGCGGCCTGGTCGAATAGGGGACGAAGGCGGCTTCGGCGGCCGCGCAGGCATCGACGACATCCTGTTCGCTGGCGCCGGCAAAGCCCGCATCGTCGATGTCCGCTCCGGCGGCGGGATCATAGGCGCGGAAACGCGCGTCCGACTGACGACGCTCGCCGCCGATGAAAAGTCCGCCCGTCAGTTCCATGATCGTCTCCGTCGCAGGATGCCGCGGGCCAGCGCGCGGCCTGTTTCACCCCGCCCATCTACAAACATCATACGAATTTTCAAGCCGGGCGGGTGCACTTGGTAGCGCTACCATATTCTAGCGTCAACGCGGACGCGGCGCCAGCGTGCTATCATTGCGTTTTCAGCGGAGATTTCAGCGCAACCGCGCGCTCATCAGGAAACGTTCGCGGCTTTCGGCCGCCTTGCGCCGCAGTTCGGAGATTTCGCGCTCCTCGGTCGCATCGAGCATCGCTTCGAGCAGGCGGTTGAAATGCGCGCGCATCGCGACCCGTGCCGCCCCCGGATCCCCGGCGCGCAGGGCATCGACGATCGCGCCATGCTCGCGCTGGCGGGTGCGGCCGTCATGCTGGCAGACGCTGGCATAGGTGGTGCGGACTTCGGGCACCTCGGTTCGCATCCGCCACAGCGACTTGATGACATGGATGATCGCCTGATTGCCCGACGCCGACGCGATGAGCAGGTGGAACTCCTGATCCGCCTCGGTCGACCTGGCGTCGTCGCCATCGTCACGGCCCATGATCTCGAGCAGTTCGTCGAGCCGGTCGAGCGTTTCGGGCGTGATCGTCGAAGCCGCCAGCGCGGCCGCTTCGGATTCGAACAGCGATCGCGCCTCGGTCAGTTCGAACGCGCTGACCGCGGGCGGCTCGTCGCCGCGCGCAGCCTTGGCATCGGTGACATAGACGCCCGATCCGGTCTTGATCGTCACCATCCCGCGCGCCTGCAACGCGATCTCCGCCTCACGCACCGTGACGCGGCTGACGCCGAGTTGCTCCGCAATCTCGCGCTCGCCGGGCAGCCGCGATCCGGGGGGATAGCTCCCCCCTTCGATCATCGCGGCGATGCGCTCAGCGACTTCCTGAAACAGGCGGCGTTCGGCCATGTATTCCTCTGTTCGATCCGGTCCGGCCTTCCGAATGCCTTACCCGCACGCCGTTTGGAATAGGCAATTGGTTCGGAAGGCCGGGCACGGCGTTAGAGCCGGACGCGCGCGCCGATGAAGTAGCGCGGCCCGTAATAGTGATACTGACGGATGCTGCCCTGCACCGGCATGTCGGTGATCTTGGGCGAGTCGAAGATGTTGGTCGCCTCGAACCGCAGCGAGACGTTGCGGTTGATGTCGTACGAGGCGCGCAGGTCGAACGTCTCGTTGCCGCGGACATAGCGCAGCTGCGAATTGCCGCCGACAAAGTCCTGATAATAGTTCGACCGGTAGTTGTAGATGCCCTGAACCGAGAAGCCCTTGAGCTGGTAGTAGAGCTGGGCCGAGACGACGTGCTTGGAGAAGCCCGACAGGCCCGCCGGCGGCACGATCCGCGGCGTCGTCACCCCCGTCGCCGGCGTGAAGATCTGACCGAGCAGAAGGTCCTCATTCTCGAAATTGGTGTCGGCGTAGTTGTAGCTGACCTTGCCGCCGAACCCGTCGAGCGGCTTGGGCAGCCACGAGAAGCGGTTGGCGAGCGTGATTTCGACGCCCCAGAGCTGGCTCTTGTCCGGGCTGTTGGCGGTCTGAGTCACCGGCACGCTGATATCCCGCCCGCCGATGCTGAAGGTTTCGTTGGTCAGGACCGGCATGAAGCCGCCGCTGAACTCCTTGAAGTAGACCGTCGCCGAGAAGAGCGAATCCCGGTTGGGATAATATTCGAGCGCGAGGTCACCGTTCCACGACATCAACGGCCTCAACGCCGGGCTGCCATTGGCGCGGATTTCGCGGATCGCCTCTTCGATCGTGTCGGGGTTGGTGCCGTCGGCAAGGAAGAAGGTGCGGCCCGCACCCAGCGCGCTCGGTGCCGGACGCGACATCGCGCGATAGGCGGCGGCGCGCAGCAGCAGCCGGTTGGGCTGGAGCTCGAAGATCGCGTTGACGCTTGGCAGGAAGCGCGTCGTTTCGCTCTTCAGCGTCACCGTGTCGAAGTCGCCCGTCGGCGTGAGCGAGATGATGCCGCTGTTGTTGTTGACCGCAAACGCGCTGCGCAGACCTATCGAGGTGACCTTGGTATTGACCACACGCACGCCGAAATTGCCGCGCACCGGCATATCGCCGAGGTCACCCGCATATTCGGCCATGATGTAAGCGGCGAGCGTCTTTTCGGTCACATCGCGACTGGCGGGCGAGCGCATCTCGGCGGGGCGGCCCGGATCTTCCGACCCGGTATATTCGCGCATCAGGCAGAGCGGGTCGAAGGTCGCCCAGCTGGTGATGGTGTTGCCGCTCGCCTTCTCCAGGAAGCCGGTCTGCGGGAATGGCGTGCGGCAGAGCATGTTGATGCGCGCGTCCTCGCGGCCCGCTCCGGGAGGTCCCGGCGGGTTGAGCGTGATTTCGTTGCGCACGTCGAAGTCGCGATAGGTCTGCTGCGCCCAGCGGCCGCCGATCGCGATGTTGGAGATGAAGCCATCGAGCTTGTAGTCGGCGTCGAACCGCACGCCCCAGATCTCGTTGCGGCGCTCGCTCTCGTCGCGGCGCGGGCGGACATCATCCCAGAACAGCGCGTGGTTGTTTGGATCGAAGCGCGGATCGAAGGTGATCGTCGGCGCGAAATTCCCGGGCTTCACCTCATAGGTATAGGGCACGCGCATGTTGGTGGTGGAAGGCGGGAGCAGGGTCGAGAAGAAGTTGCGATTGCCGTTCATATCGAACGGATCGGTGCGCAGCCGCACCTGGCGCTCGATTTCGGTGCGGATCGTGCGCGAATAGGAACCGTCGAGCACCAGCGTCAGCCGGTCGGTTGCCTTCCAGCGCAAATTGGCGCCGCCACCCAGATATTCTTCGGAGCGCTCGAGGTTCGAGGCGGTCGACTCGATCGCGCTCAGGCCATTCATCTTCTGAATGACGCCATTGTCGTCAAAGGCGACGTTGGTGAGGCCGAAGCGCATCTCGGCGATGTTCAGGTCGCGCCGGTTCTCGACGAAGGTACGGTCCGAATATTGTCCGTCGATATTGAGTTCGAGCCGGTCCGAGAAGCGCCACTGGATCGCGCCGAACACGGCATCACGCTGGTCGGTTTCGCTGATCTGGCGCCAGGTCATCGCGTTGGGCGCGAGGAAATAGGGCGTCCCCGCCGCCTGCGCCGGCGTGACCGCGGTGCAATTGTTGTTGGCTACCACGATGGTCGCGTTGCACGCGGTCCAGGTCGAGCTGCCCGCGACCGTCTCTTCGGGATTGTTGGTGCTGTTGCGCTGCACGCCGATCGCGATGCCGATCTCGCCCAGCCCGCCCAGCTTGTACTGGTCGACATAGGAGAGGGTCCCGCGCCAGCCCCATGCCGACGATCCGACCACCTTGTCCTGATAGGGGCTGTAGTTGCCC
>Ga0247823_10000657_pt1 | contig 29139 bp, 46 predicted proteins | sample 13C_PalmiticAcid_2_FD_192426 | JGI IMG/M metagenome (GOLD analysis project Ga0247823, IMG submission 192426) | Soil microbial communities from agricultural site in Penn Yan, New York, United States - 13C_PalmiticAcid_Day30 | ecosystem: Environmental > Terrestrial > Soil > Agricultural land...
GCCTGCCGGGCGGAGATTTGGGCATGGTTCATCGGGTTGTAGGTTCTGCCATCGTCGACGACGAGCTTGCGGAAATCCCCGTTCCGTCCCTTGATCGTCTTGAATTCCATCTTGGGTTGCGGGGTGTAGTCCCGGCGTCCCTTATCCGCCTTCGCCTTTCCCTTGCCGGCCGTCTTCGCGTTGACGGACTGGGCCCCCTGCAACACGGGGAGGAACTTGGCGAGGGCCGCCGCAATCTGGTCCTCGACGGACACCGGAGCGGTGGGCTGGGACGGGACAACGGGAGCGGTGGGGGGGACGAATCCCTTGACCGGCGTCGCTTCGTCCATCAATCCCCGGTCGAAGACGTTGGGCTTGTTCGGGTTGGATTCCGTCCAAGCCTTATCCAGCGTGATGGCCAGTTCATCCCCAACCTTGGAACCGTTGTGGGCGGTCGTCCAAGACATTCCGGCGTCGTTCTCCTCGTCCATCACCCGGCAGTAGACAACGCCGTCGTGTTCGATCACGTCGGAATGATCCGGGACAATCTGCCCGCCACGCTGGTACACCCGGATATGGGCATCTTGGATGCGGCCGGTCGCCTTGGCGGCGTCGATGGCGGACTGGCGATAGACGCACTTGCCGTTGGCGAGGGTCATGATGGCGATGAAAGCGGTACGGCGATCAGTAGGATTGACGAGCATATCGTTCTCATTTCTCTCGTGTGCCTCAACCCGCGTCCCGCATTGTGCGGGGTTGGTTGGTTGCGGCGGTTTCGATCACATACGGCAGCGGCACATTCAACACGCGATGGGGAGCTATTCCATTGCGGCGTCTAGGCTTCGTTCAATCGCAGTCAATAGATCACACTGTCGACAGCCAATCCATGAGGCATCGGCCTTGAATCGGTCCGCCGCGTCCATTGCGTCGATCTCTTCAGCGGCTTCCATGTCGCCCATGTGGACGGCCTTGAGACGCGGGAGAGTCTTCCAGTCAGATGGCCGGACGAATCGGCGCTTGCGGGTTTCCGGCGTCTCCAACGGGATGGCAGGCACGTAGGCCGGGACAACGGCAATCTCTCCGTCTGGATATTCCCATGCCACACGATCCGCCATTGTGTCTGGCCACAACTCCAACGCCAGTTCCGTCTGCGCCTTTCTGCGTTCACGTAGCTCCGTCCGCTTCTCGGCAATGGCGTAGCCGATGGCAGAGTGAATCGTCCGATTCGATTTGTTGAACGTTTCCCAGCAAATCGCCACAGTTTCGGCCACAGCATCGGCTAGTGCGTCTCCACGCAATCCATTGCGTTGCAGGCGGATGACGATTGTTTTCGTCGTGGCCTGCAACTCAGACAGGAACGCACGGTCTCGTTTCGTGCGTTGGCTGTCGTCGTGAATGATTCTGTTCGCTCGCATGGTTCCTTTCGTCTCACAGGGTTCGGGTCGTCCCGGCAACTCGCCGGGGCACGTACCATATTCGGCCGGCCAGACCGGCGTCAAGAGATTTTTGTGAGATTTGGTCGGCCGACACTGCCTCATACGGCATCCGGCATTCTTAGACACGCGCGTGGAATGTGAGTATTTTTATTGGACCGACCGCCCACGGCCCCCATCTCACCGACCGACTGCCCAGGGTTTCTGACTGGTCGGGTACCGACAGCCCAGTAGTCGGGTTTGAACCCGCTTATCAGACTTGGCTTATGCGTTAGTCGGGTTCAGACCCGGCTATTTCAGGCTCCAGGGCTGCCGTATGTGAGGGGAGCGGGCCGACAACCGGGCCGCATTCCACGTGAGGCAACCATGTCTGAACTGGGGAAGGTGATTGGGGATGCCGTGCAGACCAGGGATGCGTTGGTGGCCTGCCGCAACGCCCTGAGGCTGTGTGTGGATCGTTTGCAGGAACTTCCTGACCAAGGGGGTCCTGAAGGACGACACGCCATCAAGAAGGCCAAGGAAGCCCTGGGGGAATAGCCGCTGCCGTATGTGGTTCGGAGCGGCCGATTTCGGCGGCGAACACCACCACAGGAGACGAAACGTGGACGAATCAGAGATCAACAGCATTGCGACAGAGGTCGTGGAACTCATACGGCAGCGGTTGTCTGCCAAGGGATTCGAGCTGGACTCCGACATGACGGCTGACGTCCTTGAGGATGTCCAATATGCCATTGAGCGTGTTCTGTTTGACTGAGTGACCCACGCCGACCCCATTGGCCACAGTGGGGCGGACGAGTGCCACTTACCACAGGAGTGCTGCCATGAGCGAAGCCCACATCGGGGCCTATGCCGTTGAGTGTGTCCCCAGGAACTACCGGGTCTGGGCTGAGAAGAAGGACCCAGTGACCAAGGAACTCTACACGGTCCCATTCTGGAAGACGGAGCTGCAATTCAACCTGACCCACACCTCTGGGGACGAGGTGTGCTTCAAGTACCACCTGCACGCTGGCAAGTGGATCTGGCATGACTCCCGGGTCGGGGGCGTGACTCAGGACGCCGTCGTCTCCGAGATGGCCAGAATGCTGTTCCACGGCTCCAAGGTGGCCGCTGAGACCTATGTGAGCATCTGTCTGTCCAACCAGGGATTGGAGTAATCGGCCCTGCCGTATGTGGTGCAGAGCGGCGTTGGGCCGCCACCACATCGACAGGAGCGACACATGGCGCAGACGAAGAAGAGTTTGAACCTGGACACCAAGGCCCTCAGGCGGCTGAAGAAGTACATCCTCGACAGTGGCCATAAGAAGTTCACCTACAATCACTACTTCCGCAAGGGCATCGCTGGCGAGAAGTACTACATGCCGAAGGGCTCGTCCGGCTCGGAGTACGACTGCGGAACGGCAGCTTGCGTGGCTGGGCACTGCTGCATTCTGTTTGACCTGCATGGGAGCCGGTACACGTTCAATTCTGGTGCCTTCTGGAGCGCCAAGAAGAAGCTCCGGCTGTCCCAGAATGACGCTGAGTTCCTGTTCTTGGCCAACTCCATGGCAGCCAACCTGAAGGCGGCTGTGGCTCGTATCGACTGGCTCCTGAAGCACAAGTCTTGTGCCGGCTACGACATGACGAACGAGCCCAAGGTGTGCGGATATCGGGCCGCATTCAATCGCATGGTCAACCAGGGGGACGATTATCACCTGTACCCGAACTGCCAGTTCAACCTGGGCCTCGTTTGAGTGGCCGTCGCTCTCCCCATCTGGCCCCTGGGGACTGCGTTGCCCACTTCCACAAGGAGATCATCATGCCTCGCAAAGCCTATCTGCCCATCACCGGAACGTGTGTCCTCGGTGACCAGTATCGCCCCAAGAAGGGCGGCGCGTACGACAACGGGGCATTCCCCAAGCGCTGGCGGCCCGTCAAGGGCAAGGCGTGGAAGCCTGGGGAGTCGATCCAGTGCAACCCGGAGTGGGAGTACCGCCGGGCCAAATAACCGCCAGAGTGCCCCGGCCGTGGATGTTCACTTCAACCCTGGAGTTTCCAATGAAACTTTTCGACGAACTCGTCGGACGGACGATCATATCCGCCCACAACAACGATGACGTCCTGACGCTGACGCTCGAAGACGGAACGGTATGCGAGCTGTACCACGAACGGGACTTCTGCGCAAACGTAGCGATCAACAACATCAACGGTGACTTCGCCGATCTTGTCGGTAAGCCTCTGACGGTAGCCAAGGAGGAAGATGTCACGGACGAACTCGGCGCGCCATACGAATACGCCGAGTCGTACACATGGACCCGGTACACCTTGGCAACGGCCGATCACTCCGTTTCGATCACATGGCTCGGCGAATCAAACGGCTACCACTCCGAGGACGTTTACTTTCGCGTCGTCCCGGCATCGAAGTGACCGAAAGTCGCCCGGCTGCGCTACCCCTCCGGGAAGGATCGTAGATGAAAGTTGGAGTGATCTGTGAGTGCAGCGGCACGGTCCGGGATGCCTTCATCCGCCGGGGCCACGACGCTGTCTCCTGTGACATGAAACCCACGGCAGTCCCCGGCCCTCACCGGCAAGGGGACTGCTTCTCCTTCGACTGGTCCGGCTTCGACCTGCTGATCTGCCATCCGACCTGCACCTACCTGACGTGCAGTGCCGAGTGGGCCTATGGCGACGGACCGTACCACCAGAAGGTGAAGCCGGGAACGCTCGTCGGTGCAGCCAGACGTCAAGCCCGGGAGGACGCGATCGAATTCGTCCGCCGTCTCTGGGCGCTCCCTGTAGACAAGATGGCACTGGAGAACCCGGTCGGCGTCCTGTCGTCCCGGTGGATGAAGCCCAGCCAGACCATTCAGCCGTACCAGTTTGGAGATGACGCCAGCAAGGCAACGTGCCTCTGGCTCCGGGGACTTCCGAAGCTGATCGGCACCGGCGACTACCCCCCTCGTGTCGTCAACGGGAAGCGTCGCTGGGGCAATCAGACCGACTCCGGGCAGAACCGCCTAAGCCCGGGGCCAGAACGCGCTGCGGACAGATCGCGAACGTACCAAGGCATCGCCGACGCGATGGCCGATCAGTGGACCAGACCATTCTCCCTGAAAGGAAGGTGATTCATGCTCTCGCCTGACACGCCAGAGTCCCGGGAACGGGGCAAGAAGTTGCAAGACGCCCTCGCTGACCGGACGGAGGACAAGAAACGCCGGCTCGCGGAATGGCTCGCGTCACTTCCGCACGTCCTCTACACCGGCGGCGCTCTGTTCATGGGTCGCCACGGATCATGCCCGCAGCACGGCCTGCTAATGACTCCGACGCCGGACTACATTCGCCTCACCCCACTGAACGCACAGATCGCCCCGGCCCCCGCAGCATGGCTCGACATCCCGCTCGCCGACCTCCCGGCTGTGATTGCGAAGCTGCAATCGCTCCAGCCCGCCGCTGAGTGACCTACCTCAGTGCCGGCCCACACCGGCACGCTGGCTGTTCATTTCCACAGGAGACCAACCGTGAAGCAAATCAAAGACATGGAGCCGCACGAGCGGCTGGAGCTGAACCTGGGCATCCAGGCTGGTGGAGACGAGGGCAAGTGGATCGGGGCGGGCTTTGGCGCAGTGGCCGCCTGCGTCGTTCTGGCCCTCTCTCCGGCAGAGACCACGGCTGCGGCTCTGGCCATTCGCTGTGGCGTGCTAATTGGCGCTGCCACCGGTGCTGGCTGGATTCTTGGCCGACTGGCTGGGTGCAAGCACGAGTGCGATCTGATTCGCCAAGGCTACTACGACAAGGTCGAGAACCGCGTCACCTACCAAGCGGCCGAGGAGCGGATGCGGGCCATGATGGCCCAGGTCCGCAACCACCATAAGTGACCACTGCTCCCCGCCAGAGGGCTGCTGGCGGGCTGTTGTTGCCACTTCCCCAGGAGAACCACATGGACAGCGAAGATCCGTACAAGGACGCCCAACCCGGCGAGCGTGAGAAACTGGCGAATATCCTCGCCATCGACCCCTCCGAGGTGGAGAAGTTCCACCATCACTGCTGCAAGTATTTCGACGACGGCAAGGCCACGGCTGACATCAAGACTGTCGGGGTCCCGTTCGTTCCGCCACACATCATCGTGCTGTCGGCCAGCAAGGACGGCACGACCACTGTCATGCTCTACGAGGCCGAGGCGTCGCTCCTGGGCGAGGACGTGCCAAAGGCCATGTACCTCGCCGCCATGCGGTACCTCAAGGACATCACGGTAACCCCAGGGGACAAGTACAGGCTTGGCGTGCCAGTGGCTGTGACTGTCGTGTACGAGGGCCGGGCAATCCACCGCGAGAAGGACGACAACGATCCCACCCGTGAGCCGACTCCCGATGAGCTGGCCCGCGCCAAGGACATTGCCACTGTCATCACCTGCGGGGCCATGAAGCACATGGTCGACAAGAAGTTCGCCACCCTGTGGGAGGTGACTGAAGGTCCCGAGGGCCGAGTCTTTACGAAGACTGGGACGTCGGCAGAGGATGGCGATGTGCCGTATGTGGGGTTGTTTTGTTCGGCCCTCAACTACCTCATCGACAGAAACAGGAAGAAGCGGGGCGAGGGCCGGCACCCATACAACACTGATCCCGGAGTGAACTGACATGGCTGCGATTGGCTGCGTGCCTGCTCGCGTGGAAGACCGGATGGGCATCCCGTTCGATGATCCTGACATCGGTCGGTACACCGAGGTGGCGTGCGACGGTTGCTCCATGCCAGTGCTGATGGGGCCGAACCAGCAGGCCCTGAAGCTCGCTCACCCAGAACTGGAAGTCCTTTGCCCGAGGTGCTGCATCCGCGATGGGCACCTCGTGAAAGGGCATACTCGTATCGTGAATCTTGAATCCGAGGATTGGAGGGACGTGTGAACGTAACGCAGCCTGAGTCCACTGCGGAGGACAAGGAACACGCGCTGGCCATCCTGCGTGGGATGAAGGCCAGCGATCCCGTGGCGCGCATCGGGGACCAGATCCTCATGGCCGGCGAGGCCGTCATGTCCGTGGAACGGGACACCACGATCGGAAAGAGGCTGGTGACCCAGTTTGCTGAGATGCGGCGCAGTCGGGTCTGAACCCGCTTATCAGGGTTTGCTTATGCGAGACTCCTGTTGGAGTGGACGCCGCTCGCCTCCCGTGGCGGGGGGCCTGCGGTTTCCACTTCCCTGTAACAGGAGGACGCGATGGATGAGACGTTGGAGCCCCACGTCGAACACGAAACCGAACTCGAAGACGAGCGGTTCGAGGACGACGGGGGGCACGTCAATCCCTATGACCCCCCTTCCTAGGAGGCGTCGTGAGGATTCGACACGATCCAATGGCCAAATACTGGCTGGCTGCATTTGTGGGCATGTTGGCGCTGGACCTCGGCTTCTACCTCATGTGCATGGGGTGGTTGCCGTGAAGCTCTGGCCACACTTCGACTTTCATCTCCACATGGAGCTGAAGCCCCTGCCGTGGTTCAAACGGCTTCTGCACCCGAAGATCGGCAAGGGCCTGTGCAAACTCGCACTGTCGATCTTCGGCATGTACGTCGGAACGCTGATTGCCCACGAGGGCCGTCACATCCACCTTGCTTTCGACACCTTGGGCCTTTCCATCCACGGGATCATGCTGTACCCGATCGCTCGGTACAGCGAGGCCCTGTGGCTGGTTTTTGGGGAGTAGACGCGATGCACGACCTGCTTCCCATGGCCTTCTGGGCGTTCATGTTCGTTGTGAGCCTGATCGCCCTGGAACGGCACAACCGCTACAGGTGACCGAGGCACCCGGCCCCTGCCACGCTCGGGGGCCGGGAACCACATTCACCACCACAGGAGCTTTGCATGCGTACGGCACACATTCTGGCCATGATTGGCGTTGGGGGGATCGCGATGGTCCTCACATGCGTGAGGTTCGACAAGATCCCGTGGCTCGTTGACCACTGGGTCCTCTGGAGCGGCCTGGGGTCGCTCTACATGGTCACAGTCCTGCTTGTCGACGACATCGTCGTGCGGATCACGGACGCCATCACAGCGCCGGGGACGATGCGATCCAGTGCTGAGATCCGGCTCCCGTCTCCGCTGGAGGTGCGAGTCGACCTCGATCGGGATACCCGGAGCTGTCTCGCCGCCATCGCTGATCGTGCCGCCAAGTGACCGTCGCTCGCCACCTGCTTGCCGGGTGGCCTGCGTTTGCCACTTTCCGCAGGAGCCTGCACGATGCCACGAATCTCCCATGTCACCGTCCGACACAACGACCGGACGGCCACTGTCGTCCTGACTGACGGCAAACGCTTCAGTTTCGCGTACAAGGCACGCAACTCACTGGAAGGCCCTCAGGTCCAGGTCGTGGGCGATGTGGCCGCTGTGGCGAAACTGGTGCGTTTGGATGAGGATGAGGTGCTGTACCACATCGTCGAGAAGATTACGACTACGCTGGTGGCGGCAGACATCCTGCGGGAGGCGCTGCTCCACCACTGAGGGGGCCATGGACAACACCCGATGGCGGCTGTTGACAGCCGGAGAGACACTACAGCTTGGAGACGAGTCCAAATACCCTTGGGAAACTGACGACTGGTGGATGCCGGTCGTTGTGGACATTGGTGTCGCCTTGACCGACAGGGACGTTCAGATTGGCCAGTATCGAAGGAGGCGGCCTGAGGGGAGGTGATGTGTTTGGAAGCGGATGATGTTGAAAAAGCACTCCGTCGTAGGCGATTGATGAGTAGGGAGCCGTGGCAAGGGTCCGCCTGGACACGGCGCAGCAGGACGGGGCGGAACGCCATGCAAGGGGCGTGGAAGGGCTGTCCTGCCCATGGTGAAGTAGCTCAGGGGATAGAGCTGCCGTGTTCTAAACGGCTGGTCGCAGGTTCGAGTCCTGCCTTCACCGCTTTCCATTTCCACACAGGAGTCCGCCATGGCCAAGGTCGTCCAGTTCGAGTTCGACAGCTACAGCACACAGCACTGGAAGGAGATCGCGGCCGGCAAGGTCGACGAAACTCGGTCATGGGTCCAGGTCGAGGACACGGGCTTCGGCATGAAGCTGACCCTGTTTGTCGACAAGGCGCAGGTCATGGAGATTGACTGCCACCGGGATATGTGGGGGACGTGGATCGGATTCAACGTGCCCAATATTGGTGCCATTCCGCCGGACTTTGCCGGCTTCACTGTCGCCCAGGAGGACGAGACCGTCTCCTTCCTCGGGGCCATGATCGCTGGGCTGACGGAACTCAAGAAAGTCTGCGACTACAAGACCAAGGCCCCGGACCGGAAGGAAGTCGACGTTCCTGATCCGGAGCCGAAGGAGGTGTCCGATGAAGAAACCGACGTCCCTGACGCCTGAGCGGGCTCTGGCCTGCACGCCAACCTTGGACATCAGCCAGGAGTGGCTTGCCAAGAAAGAGGCTGGGCTCGTTCCTGAGGGCTTCGCCGGCATGATGGGCAGCCTCATCACTGTCCCGGCAAAGGAGAAGCTGACCCGGGAAGAGGCCCAGTACATCGTCTGGCTGCACACTCAGTGGTCGCTGCGTGGCCTTGCCGAGGAACTCACCGGGGACGACAACCAAGCGATTGGCATGCTGCTGCACGAAGCTGCCGTGGAGACTCTTGACGAGACGCCTGAGACCGAATAGGTTCTTGGGCACAGGAGCCGAGCTGTCAGTGACCAGCCCGGTGAAAGCAACCCGAATATCCGCCGCCGTGAGGCCGTGGACTAAGAGCCCGAGAAACCCTTGTCACTGGGGGAATCTCAGGGCTCTTTTTATTTGGATGGACGGAACCGTTTGGTGGCAAACCGGGTTGCATAGTCAAAAGCCACACGCTGCATCCCCCTGCGGTTGGAATGGTGCATAACACCGGGCGTTTAGGCAGGCACGGGGCCGCAATCCCGTTCTGCCAAGTCCGTCAAAGAGCCGGATGGGGTCAGGTCTGAACTGGGCATGGTGCCCACCCCCATGGAAGCGGTACGCAAACAGGGTGGCTAGGTGGCGTCGGTGGCGCGCCTTCTCCCGGTCAACAGTTCTCGATTTCAGACCCCCAGCGGGTTCTCTAGGAGGTGGCGTGATGGCTGGTGAAGAGAAGCCCCCGGATGGCTGCTTGCCGGCTGCATTTGGCTTCGTTGCTGGGATGATCCTGATGCTTGCGATCTGCAACATCGCCCTGAATGGACCGCTCCGCGACTACGACCAGCTCCGGGCTGAGGCCATCGAGAAGGGCTACGCAGAACACAACCCCAAGACTGGTGTCTGGGAATGGAAGGAGAAGCCGTGAACTACCAAGACGAGGCGATCCGAGGCATCCTGAAGTGCCTCCAGACGCAGAACTGGGTCAACTTCTGCTTCATGGTATTTGCAATCGCCACTGTGGTTGGCAACTACGCCAGAACCAGATGGATTAAGCAGATCCAGCAGCGGATCAGTGAACTGGAAGCAAAGGAGAAGCCGTGAGTCTGTTCAACGAAGACCTGACCAAGGAACAGCTTACTGAGATGCTGCTGGGTGCCAGCGAGCTGGAGCATGTGGCCTACCTGTCCATGGTCCCGCTCACCCCGCACCTGATCCGGCTGTCCAAGACGTTCGAGCCCACCACCCGAGACGAGTTTGTCATGATGGCAGCACTCCAGTTCGTCACCGGCCTGATGATGCGTCACAAGGCCAAGGAGATGCTGAAGGAAAGAGAGGCCGAGGATGCTGGACCAACTGACACTTAGCGACGTGTTCATGCTGATCATCGGATTCTGCCTCGGGAACGCCTTCCAGTGTGCGATCCGGGGACCAGCCCAGCCCCGTGATGACTCCGAGTCCTACGAACACCGAGAGGGGGATGACCTGTAGTGGCAACGATCAAGACCTACACCCCTGAGCAGCAGGCCGAGTGGGATGCCTGGGTGGCTTCCCGGCCGCCTGTCATCCAGCGATTGGCCACCAAGTACCCGCCCACCAAGCTGTACCGGATCAACACCGGCCACCGGGTGGTGATCTACTCGTACTCCGAGGACGGGACTGTCACCGTGGCTGTCCTCGGGAAGTACAACGCCATCGCCTTTGAGCGCCGGGTGTTCGGGATCAAGGCCGGCGAGCTGGTGGAATGTGACCTGCCGCCACCGGACGAGCCTGTCGGTGCCGTGATCGATGACCCTGAGGAGGCTGCGGAATTCGCCAAGGCCGCCTTTGCTGCCATCCAGGCTGGCAAGCGGCACGAACTGAACTGAGGACACCTTGAGCGCCATCTGCACCACCACGTTCACCTGCAACATCTGCGAGGCCGTCCTGGAGAAGCGTGGGGGCTACAACCGAGGCGTGGCCCAGGCCCGGAAGGACGGCTGGGAACACGCCAGCAAGCCAAACAAGACTCTGTGCCGGAAGTGTCGGGCCTCAGGGTTCAAGATGGACGAGTACGGGAAGATCACCAATGGTTAGCCGCATCGAGACTGTGCCCTGCATTGAGAAGGCGGACGGCAAGAGTTCCCACCGCTACTTCAAGCGCCGGAAGAACCGGGCCGAACGGCGGCGCGCCAAGTCCAACCCGGAATGCACGCCGTCCTATGGCAAGTTCCGTGGCTGGGAGATGTGACCACACACATAAGTTGTTACCGATAAGCGGGTCTGAACCCGACTAAGGAGGTATCGTGGCGTACATCGAGGTTGGCGACTTGGACATCGGCGTTGGCAACAGCTACGTCCTGAAGGACAGCGACGGTGCCGTATGTGTTGTGAGGGTGACGAGCGTCATCTCCGACATGGGTGGCATCCTGCGAGTTGAGCCAACGGTCACATTCGAGTACCTCGTCGGCATGATCCACAATGGCCTGTTCGACGACATGGAAGGTGTTGGCTCACTGTTGGCGGAGGAATTCGCCGCACAGGTAGTCCGGGATTTCTAAGTCCACCGGCTGCCGTATGTGGTGTTGGGTTGGGGCGGCGGCCCTGCAAATCGGATTGGGTAACTCTGGGGATTCGCACCCCCAGGGGGAGACTTGGGATAGCGTCCCAGACGTCCACCCGGCGGTGAACAGGGCTTCCGAGCACCCCGGCCTGTGTGAGGAGTCGGTCTAACTGGCAAGACGCGGGATCATCTAAGGCACGGACTCATGACCAGTCAGTACGGGGCGACGGTCCTGAAACACTGGTGAATTTATTGTTGCTCGAAAGCTCCCCGGCTAACCCAGCGTCGCTCCATGGAGGTGACGCTGGGTCCCCCGATACGAATGCGGGTTCGAATCCCGCCTCCTCCACTGTTTCGTTTCTGTTTCACGTTCCACAGGAGATCCGAGTTATGGCAACACGTACGTCTCGCCCCCCCAAGGGGCTCGCTTCCCAGGTCCAGGCCGCCACCGCGCTGGCTGTCGCCGCTGCCGGTGATCCCCGCCGGTCGATGGGCCTGTTCGAGGTCCAGCTCATCGAGCTGCGGCCGTTCGTCCGCACTGTCTCCGTCGCTGCCAGCACCCCGGAAGGGGCCTGTGCCGCTGCGGAGAACAAGAAGGAGTGGCTGTCCCAGACCGAACTGACGCCGCTGCCGGACGACACGCCGACCATGTTCGGCTCGGCGACGGACATGGTCGCGGTCCGCGAGCGGGACGTCCCCCATGACGACATGCTGTTCTCGGACAACGTCGAGGCTGACGAGAGCCCGACCGTCCGCACGGCGATGGACACCCACTACGTCACCCGCGTCGGCGACGTGACCATCGTCGTCCAGTAGTCGAGTGACCAGCGATCACCCCTCTCTGTCAGCCTAGACGCAGGCGTTCCAGCAAGCACGCCTGTGGGCAGAGAGGGGAACTCGGTGGCCACTTTGCCACAGCTTCACAGGAGAATCGTTTATGAGCACCAATAAGACCGGCATGGTCGCGGCAGGAGCACCACCCCAGGGAATCGCTGTCCCGGGAGTTTCGATCCCGACCACCGCCAGCCTGCTCCGTCCCATCGACAGGGTGGCCGATCAGCTTCGGAACTGCCTCGTCGAGCGGGAGAAGGAGATCCAGGCCATCCTCACCGCCGTGGTGGCCAAGCAGCATGTGCTGTTCGTCGGCCAGCCCGGCACGGCCAAGTCGCTCGTCTGCCGGGCGTTCGCGAGCTGCATCGACTGCCGGGACTTCGAGGTCCTGCTGTCCAAGTTCAGCTCGCCGGAAGAACTCTTCGGCCCGGTGAACATCTCCGCCATGAAGGAGGGCCGGTACGAGCGCGTGGTCACCGGGGCTCTCCCCGAGGCCGAGATCGCCTTCGTCGACGAGTTCTTCAAGGGCTCCAGCGCCATCCAGAACACGCTGCTGACCGCGATGAACGAGCGTCGGTTCAAGAACGGCACGGACGTCTTGGACATCCCGCTGCTCACGCTGGTCGCCGCGTCGAACGAGTGGCCGGTGGGCGAAGGGTTCATGGAAGCGGCGGCCATCTTCGACCGCTTCCTGATCCGCCGTGAGGTCAAGCCGATCTCCAGCATCCGCCACCGGGCGCTGATCTGGAACGACCTGCCATCTCCGGTCCAGGTGGCCACGCTGGCCGACATCCTCCAGGCCCAGGACGACGCCCGCCGGCTGCCCGTCTCCACCGAGGCGATGGATGCCATGGAGCAGATCATCGCCAAGCTGAAGGTGGAGGGGATCGTCGTCGGCGACCGACGCATGGCCCACGCCAAGTCCGCAGTCAAGGCGGCCTGCTACCTGCGTGGTGGCGTCGAGGTGGAGGCGCAGGATCTCCAGGTCCTGGTCGACATCTTCTGGACCGACCCCAAGGAGCACCCCAAGAAGGCCCGCAAGGTCATCATGGAAATCTGCAACCCGCAGGGCGAGCGGATCATCGAACTCCAGTCGGCGGCCGAGGAGGCCATCGCTGGCGTCAAGGACTACGCCGGTGGGATCACCGCCTCCAAGAAGGTGGAGGAGATCCTGAAGGAGCTGAAGAAGCTCGAAGGCCAGGGCAACCACTCCGCCAGCGAGTCCATCCGGACCGTCGCCACGCTGCGGATGGAGATGGCCAAGGCCCACCTGGGTCTGTAGTCCAGTGGCACGCGGTGGCCAGACACCGCAAAGTGGCGTAGCTCAGTTGGTAGAGCACCGGATTCCAAATCCGGGGGTCGCTGGTTCGAGCCCAGCCGCCATTGCTTGGTGGTGAAGTGAGCGCTTCACTTGGAAGATCATGTACCAAAGCCCGGGATATGAGTCTGCCTGTATCCATTCAGGCAGTCCCGAACGGCTCTAGGTTGGCGTAGCGAGAGCGTGGACTTCCACCCGGCCAACCAGCACCACCATTCACATAAACAAGCTCCGATAAGCGGGTCTGGACCCGACTATTCCACCTGCTGCCGTATGTGTACCACGTCGGCCCACACCGACCCCACCACAGGAGAATCACGTTGACCGATCCCACTTCCACTCCACCGGTCCCGCCGACTGGCGTTGTTCCGGTCGCCCCCGTACCGGTCACCCCGGTCGCCGGGTCTGGAACCACGACCACCGTCTCGTCCACCACGACCACGCCGCCGGACCCGGAGGAACTCCCCGAGGGGATGATTGCCGCGCCGCCCATCGCCCTGCCTGACGAGATCAACGAGACCTTCCAGGGCAAGTACACCGACCGGAACGACTTCGACGAGCTGATCTACGAAGAGAAGCCCGTCGAGCAGATCCAGCCGGACGACACCGTGCTCATGGCTGACAGGTGGGCCTTCCTCATGGGCGAGGACCTCAAGCACGAGGATTGGGGCAAGGCGTCCGGCCTCAACACCGAGCAGATGACCGACATTTACACCGCCCTGTACGAGCCTGAGGTGTACTTCACCCAGAACCCGAAGGACCCGGTGATGGCGGCGTGGCTGAAGAACCTGCTGGAATCCTCGGAGTTTCAGTCGGTCCGGTCCAACACCATGCTGGACGGGGAGATCACTCGCATCGCCTCGGCCAACATCACCAAGCAGTACGCCACCTACGTCGCTGGCCTCTCCGCCAAGGAGAAGTCCGCCATCGCTGAGGGGAAGCCGGACAACAAGACCCGCAGCAAGCAGCACAGCTCCTGCAAGAGTGCTGCCAAGGAAGCAGGCGCTGACGTGGGGGATGCCTTGGACGCCGGCGCTGGGCTGGGGATGGGACCTGGGGGATTCACTGACCCCAACGCCCTCACCGAGTTGTTCAAGAAGCTCCGCAAGAACAACACGCTCCGCGAGATCATGAAGCTCGCCGGCCGCTACCGGGCCAAGGCGTCAGGAATCCAGCGGAACAAGCAGATCCACGGCTTGGACGACGTGATCGGCATCCGGATGAGCGACTCCGTCACCGAGCTGGTCGGGTCTGAGCTGTGCAACTTCGCCCACGAGGAGCTGGAACTGGACCTGCTCCGCCGGCTGAACGAGCGGATGGCCATGTGCCGCCAGCACTCAGCATCGGCCAAGCTGTCCAAGGGACCGATCATCGTGGTCGTGGACGAGTCCGGGTCCATGTCCGGCGAGCCGCACGCCAATGCCAAGGCGTTCGCTCTGGCCATGGGCTGGATCGCCAAGTCCCAGGGCCGGTACATCGGATTCGTCGGGTTCTCCGGCGGGGAAGAGGGGACTCGTGTCGCCTTCCCGCCGGGCCAGTGGAACCAGGAGAAGCTGATCGAGTGGTTGTGTCACTTTTACTCCGGTGGCACCACGCTCGACGTTCCCCTCCAGCAGTTGCCGGAGGTGTACTGGAAGGAACTGGAGGTGCCGGCCGGCAAGACGGACATCATCCTGATCACTGACGCCTGCGTTCATGCCCCGCGGGACATGGTGGCCAAGTACAACAAGTGGGCCGGCGAGAATCAGGCCGACACCTACGGTATCATCATCGGCGATGAGCCTGGGGACCTGACGCAGGTCTGCAAGAAGACGTGGTCGATCAGCCAGTTCGGGCTCGACGAGGAGCCTGTGGACGAACTGTTCGCCCTGTAGTTTCTGCCACACATTTCGTTCTCCTGTGGCCCCCGCCCTACATGGACTCTCGGTCCATGGGGCGGGGTTTTTGTCATTGTACGGCTGGAATTTCCGCTATCACCCACAGGAGAGAGTCGTGACCGAACCCAAACAGATGAACGAGCGCGGAGACAAGTTCTTCGACATGCTCGGGAAGCAGCACCCGATCGACCCGGCGTATGTCCATGCCGTGCTGGCCGCTGCCGCCGCCGGTGACCACGAACGGGTCAACAAGCTGATTCGCACCATCGTGGACACCCACGCCCTGGAAGTCAGCACCGAAGTCCGGGCGTTCATGGAAGCCGAGTACGTGAAGTTCGTGGCCGAGATGAAGGCCCGGGATGCCGAGATCGCCGCCGCCGTGAACCGTGGCTCCAATCCCAGGCGTGGAGTGGAGCATCCCATCGGGTGCAAGGTCATGTGCATCCGGGACGAGAACGACACGGACATCTTCCTCTTCGGGGAAGGGACCTACATGGGTGACAAGCCGTGCCCCTTGCTTGGCGGCGCTCCCAATCCCTACATCCTGATGGACGACGGGACTCATATGTGGGGCTGTGCCTGCTGGTGGGGGCCGATCGACCGGTTCAACAAGTCAGCCTTGGCGGCGAAGACCCGGCACATGGTCCAGATGGACGACGCTCTCCCCGGCCCGGTGGAGGAAGTGCGTGCTCCGGCAACGCTGGACCCCCAGCTCGAAGAGGCCATCCGCTCCGCCAGTGAGTGAGATTCACCCCCGTGGGGATTGGAGTCGGGAGCTGGCCCGCCCCTGACCCGCCTCACGGGGGCCTATCCCATTCACTGGAGACCTGACATGAACGACGCTGAACGAATTGCAAAGGTGGTGATTGGCATGGTGGAGTCTGTCACGCCAAATGACATGACGTTCACAGTGCCCGACAAAATGTGGGACCAGTTCTGGAGTATCGCCAGAAACCCGATCACCACGTCGATCGAGTTGCGTGAACTGGTAACGGAGATCGGCAAACTGGCTCAGTCCGAGGCGTGTGCTCAGATCATGGAACGTATACGAAAACTCCCCAAGTGAGGGAGCCGTGGCTGTCGAACAGCACCATCGCCAGCATTTCAAAGGAACTGCTTAGCCATGCAACCCGCCGCCGACATCATCAAGGACATCTGGACTGCCATCAAGGACACCGACACGGAGAACGTCCACATCGACGATGAGACGTTCCTGTACGGTGGCAGTCTCATCCGGCTGCAAGCGGTGTCCTCCCCTGAGGCGATGCGACAGACCATTGACGACATCGTCCAGATCGAGGTGAAGCGGTTTCACGTCCAGGTCATGGAACGGGTGTGTGACGTCATGAGAAAGGCCAGTGAGTGATGACCGATCCCAAGAAGCCAGAGATCCAGCATCTGCCAGAGCAAGCGAAGCGGGTGGAGACAGGCCCGGTGCAGTTCGGTAGCGACTGGCCGGGCCTGTTCGTCCGTGGGGACGACGCCCTGTACTACGCCATGGCGCTGGAGAAGGGGCTGAACGCACTGGAGAACGTGGACCTGCCGTTCAACATGCGGTACGCCTTGGAGGAACTCCGCTGGTACATGGACTCCACGAAGGCGTAGTCCACCTGCTGCCGTATGAGGTGTTGAGGGCCGCCCCACCACAGGAGAACACCATGTCCGATGTCTCAATCCCTACGCTTGGCACCATCGTGACGTGGGGGGCTCCCCCGTCCATCACCATCTCCAATCTGCGGGCTGCGCTGTCCAGTGCGGGTCTGGACCCGAACATCGCCAAGGATCTGCTCCCCAGGAACGCTTTCTCCAGGGCTGCTCGTGAGCTGGAGGAGGGCCGGATCATCCGCAAGGTGACCGAAGAGGGGGACCTGATCCGGTTCCAGTTCACCCGGGAAGAGGCCGACAGCACGGAGATTCGCTACAGCAAGGAAGCCATCGTCACCCTGGACAAGACCACAGGGATCGTGACGTGCATGGACCCGGTGCTTCAGCAGTCCGCCCAGGATGAACTGGACCGGCAGATGGGCCACCGCAAGTCGGCCGACGTGACCCGGCTGGTGCAGAAGGTGTTCGACCAGCACAAGGGGGATCTCGTGCCTCTGCGCCAGAACGGTGGTGTGTACTTCGTGCCGGACACCCACAAGGCCCTGGTCGAGCAGGTCTGGCACTTCCTGCTGGGGATTGGCGGGACGATGTCCCGCTTCACCATCAACGCTGGTGACGCCGCCACGTCTGGCTCTGTGGCTGACTCCCTGGTCGAGCACTTCAGCGGGATGATTACGGACCTGCACCAGCAGATCGGCGAGGTGGGGGTGGACTCCTCCGACGAGGCCATCAAGCGCCGGTTCGACCAGATTTCACTGCTGCGGGCCAAGCTGGGGAGCTACTCGTACCTGCTGCAAGACACGGCCGAGCAGATCGAGAAGGGAATCAAGCTGGCCGAGTACGAGTACAACAACCGGCTGGGCCTGCCGAATGAGTGGGAGCCCGGCCCTGAGGATGTGCCTGATCTGGACGCCGTGATGGGTGGCAAGTGAGCGATGAGGAAGCTGAGATCACCGAGTTGCTCTACCAAAATCGGGTCGTGTCTGCTGTAGACAAACTGATCGTTCTCCGGATTGGCGCCCTCCGGTCTGGACTCACCAACTTGCGGGACCACTGGGATGAATACGCCGAGATGCCCATGACACGGTCCTCTGTCAACAACAGCGCCGGGCAACTGAAGGCACTGGCTGCGCTGCTCCGCCAACAGGCCGACAGGATCGACGAGCAACTGGCTGCCACGGAGAAAGAGTACGGCGGCGAGTACAAGCTGCGAGACATCGACAAGAAGTACCTACCACAACAGGACCATACGCATGACGGACCAGCCCAAATCGCACAGGACGCACCAGGACAGCCAGGAACCGACGGATGTACCAGAAGTCCAACTTGGCAAGATCGTGTCACCTGACGCAAGCCAGGAGCATTGGTGCGATCCTGACGATGTCCCCGACCTGGACGAGGTGATGAGACAGCTCCGGTTGGAGCAAGCCTCGGAGTAGCCGGGTCTGGTAGTCGGGTTCAGACCCGCTTATCAAAGTCCGCTGATGTGTTGCCTGCCCACTGCCGTATGTGGTGGGTGTTTGCCGCCGCCACGAGTTCCACAGGAGACCCTTGTCATGTGCCACAGATGTGACCTGTACGAAGAGAAGAAGGACCAGATTACCACCGCCATGAAGATGGTGGACGAGACCCTGAGCGCGGGGTTCCTGCCCGAGGGCACCCCCGACGACATGAAGGGGGACGAGATCCTCGAACGGATCGCCCTGTTCAACCCGCTGGAGGCGTGCCTCCTGGGGATGAAGCTCACGGTCATGATGGAACAGGCTGGACCGATGGGTGACAAAGGGGCACAGTGGGCACTGGCACAGCTCGCGGCGACGGCTGAGTGCCCGACCGATTAGCCCTTAACTTGGGGACACCCCGATGCAGCATGGACTGGACGTTCTGGAGCGTGGCCTTTGCAAGTGCGACAAGTGCAAGGCACCATGCCAGACGATGCCCGGTTTCCTAGTCCCTGGTGATCTGGAGCAGATCGCCGACTACCTGGGGGTCACGCTCACCGACGAGTTCATCGCTCGCAATTTCCGAGTCGCCAGCGGAGGCACAGTTCCATACCAGATCACTGACAAGCTACATCCCCGCCCTGCATTGGTCCTCGTCCCCGACCAACGCCCGAGCGGGGATTGCGTGTTTTACCAGTCCGGCCTATGCCAGATTCACCCAGTCGCACCGTTCGGCTGCCGCATGTTTGAGATGTGTGGCCTGTCCCCGTCCGACAAGCACAAGGCCCAGGCCGGGCTGCTCAGCACGTTCCACCCAGAGTACCGGGGGACGATCACACGCCTGAGGAAGTACCTCGGCACGGCACCGCCCCTCTCCGTCAGACGGGGACTGCTCGTCAACAAGCTACTGGAGTCACCGGATGCGCCGCCTGCCGACGCTGGACCTCGTTGAGATTCATGACAGGCTGCTCACGATCTACGGCTACTCGGCTGAGGACTACCTCAACCCGGCCTTCCCTGACGCTGCCAAGGCCCTGCACCTCGCCCTCGATGAGGCATACCACCACGGATACAACCAAGCTGCTGCCGACATGGCCCGCACTGGTGTCGTGACTTTTGAAGAGTGCCAGGGCTGCCGCAGCGAACACCAGCGGGGGTTCTTGGCCGGGATTCGGGCGTATGCACTGGGGCAGGCCACCACCTACACGCTGCTGCAAGTCCTAACCACAGTCATCAAGCGGCGAGTCAAGGACGTGGACTCGTACCGCGAACGAACCCTTTTCACCAGCAAGGGCAACCTGCGGCAATCCTTCGCAGACGAAATTGCCGGCTTCCGTTGCATAGTCCACACCCTGAAGGCACTGGCCGAATATGCAGAACGAGAACTCCAGCACGCCGTCAACACAGTCCTCGCAGCCAACGTCCCCGGACTCGCCGATGACCTGGAATCAATTCAACAAGATTCAGGGCTCGACGCTTGGGGGTATCAAGGCCCGGCTCCGAGAGATGGTTGAACTGGTCCGGGCGGACACGGCCATGATCGTGGCGGCCGACCCGGAGGAATTCCGGCAAAACATAGAGATCGCCAAGGACGCCATAGAAAACGGCAGCAAATTGTGCCCCTGCAATGGGGAGACCTGCACACGCATCCGACGACACTACGAGGCCAGCACCAACATCGAGAAACTCCGGGCCTTTCTCGCATGCCTCAGGGACGTGATCGATGCCACCGATCAGGACCTGTACGAAATCACCACAGGAGCAGTTCATGGCCAACACGGGAGAGAAGGAGAAACACCTCCAGGGAGTGGGAGTCCTGGTGAGACAAGCCGTCAACGGGATAATAGCGTCTATCCAGCCTGAGGAGTGGGATAAGCTGAGCCACAACGATCGCGCCAAGGCCATCGCCGCGTTTTCAAGTGTGATGGACGAGGGCATCCGCATTGGGAGAGAGGCTGGCCAGACCGAGGGCTACAAGCAGGCCAGGAACATCTACCGCAAGCGCCGCCCACCCATCGAGCAGATCGGCCGGAGCGAGTTCAATGTCATGCTGGAAGAACTCCAGCGGATGCACAACTCCGGCATGTGGGACGACGCCAAGCGTGTCAACGACCGGATCGGCGTGCTGTGCGACCTGCTTCGTGGCCTAGCCGATGACGCCATCCGCCGGCGCAACAAGATCCTGGGATTGGAGGGCCTGTGAGTACCCGTGGAATCCACACCCTGCCACCCGGGCACCGCTGGGTGGATGAAGGCGAGGTCCTGCTCGCTGACGACTTAGTGGACTGGCGTGACAAGTCGTCCACTTGGGATCGCGCAGACATCGTCCTCGATAGCTATGTCGGCCGCCCATGGGGTGACTCGCAATCGATATGGATCAAGGACACCTTCGTCATCATCCGTAAAACCGAGGAACAGCCTGTGTCACCGCCGGTCACGCTGCAATCCATCCTCGATCGCCGGGAGCAGTCCATCCAGGCCTGGCTGGGACACGAGGCGAAGATCGACTTCTACAAGATGTACGACTTCTCGCCAATCTCCCAACTCAAGCGGCAGCACCCCATCAAGGAGCAGGTCATCAAGCTGATGAAGGACACCCGAGAACGGGTCCTTCAGTCCATGGCCTCCAAGGTTCACACCGACCAAGACGTCCGGGATGCTTTTGCCGTGGGGCATGCCACGCCCAACGCAATCAAGCTGTCCGCAGCAGTACAGCAGCTCGGCGAGCGGATCGACGGCCTCCAGACTGGCAGGACTTCCCTGCGCGACATGGATGCCATCCGCCAGATGGTGGCCACCCTGCGGAGCGGCGTGGAGTACCTGGAGCAGAGCATCGCCGCTGCCACAGAGCAGTACCTTGCCAACTCAGGGGCTCAATTCATGCAGGTAACACTCGTCGATGGCATGGGCGGCGCTCGAACGGAGTGGGTTCACTTGGCAGAATTGCAAGACGACCCGACCCGGGCCATTGGCCCGACAGCGTATAGAAGGCGTGGGGCCCCAGACGAGGAATGGTACACCGGGAGTTTCCAAGGGTGTGTCGGCGACCACAACACCGCGAAATACGAGATTCACGCCTTTGCCACACCTGAGGAAATTGCTCAGGCTGGCCTCCAGGGGGGCAAATGATCCCACCGTCTGTGCGTGGCATTCACCCTGGGGTCATGGCCTACGTCCACGCCCAGGGCTACCGGGTGCTGGAGGTTGGGGAGTCCCCGGCAAAGGGCGATCTGTTTCGATGGCCAAGGGACCGGCTGGCCATGCAAAGCGATTCCCGTTCTTGGGATCTGTCTAACTTGAGCACCGAAAGCACGGACCACTGGTGCCAGTACGCAGGCGTTGGAGGCCTCCCTATCCGAGAGGACAGCGCCTTTGTTGTACGTCCAACCGGGAAAGGCAAGTCACCGCAGATCAGCGCCATCGACACTGTCCGTGGCCGGCTGGCCCAGCTTGCCGACAAGGTGGACAACTCTGCAATGGTGTCGGCGTACTGGACAGACAACGAGGCCCCACCAAACAAAGAAGAGTGCATCGTCCAGCTCCACGACGAGTTCGACGGTGACCTGCACAACTTCCGCATGGTGGCTGATGCCCTACGGCAGGTGATCTGCGATGCTGAGGCAGCCGTCCAAGAGAAGATTGAGCAACGCTTCGGCGAGCTGCCACTGGCCGTTCTTGCGCAGCGGGTGGATGTCCTGCCACGTCCCTGCAACGTAGTCCACGACGACCTGTGGCCACTGGTCATCCGCTGCCAGTACACCGGCAGCCGTGTCATATGCCGCGAGCCACGCCCTGGTGCCGACCTGGACCTGCTGGTCCTGACGCCAGACCTCGCCAAGTTCAGCGAGGTGGCCTATGCCAGCGGCTACGAGTGCCTGGGCTCCGGCTACGGCTCCGACCCTCCAACGGCCAAGTCCCTCGTTTTCGAGTGGGTGGACGCTGAGCACGGCACAATCCACCTGATCGTCACGTCGGACCCGGACTACTACGAACGGTGGTCCCTGGCCACAGAAGTTGCCGTGTCCCTGAAGCTGGAGCGGAAGAAAGACCGGATCACCCTGTTCCAAGCCATGGTCAACGGGCGAACCCCACCGGAGGAGTGATGCACCCCAGCCGAATGGCAGCACCTGATATCCTGAAATGGATCGCCGAGCAGGGCTACAGGGTCATTGACGTTGGCGAAGAGTACGTCACTGGCGACCTCGGAATGGCCGGGCTGTTGCCTACCAGCAAATGGGCAACAAATCCACGCCATTACATGGACTTACGCAATTGGCAGCCGTTGACTTCTACTCGCGAGTGCAACGAAGAAGACATACTTGGCATTCGGAGCATTGCCATACATAAGATCACAGAGCCAATGGACGTGATGCTCAGTGGATTGCTGGATGCCGAGCAGGCTTATGTTGACAGCCTTGCCGATGGTCAACTGGTTTTTGCTGGACGCAACCTGGACGTCTACCACGTCATCCTGAACCAGCTCCGCCACGCCATAGAGGCCAGCGAGGAGCGTGTCCGTAGGGCCACTGAGGAGGCTGCCTGTGTCAAGCAAGACTGACGGACCACACCGTGGCCTGCCGCCTCACGTTGTGGAGTACCTGTACCAGCAGGGCTGGCGAGTCCGCGAGATCGGGGAAATCACAACGGCCACGGACAGATACAGTTGGCTGGCACACGAATGGGTTATCAAGGAACAAGTAGAGACCATGGAGTCCATATTCGATGTGTCTACTTGGGATATTGATGAGGGCAGTGTGGACTTTGTGACAACTGACGGCACCGTCATCTGCGTTGGGCCGGCATTCCCTGACAACTCGCCAGTGACGGCGATTGTTGACGCCTTGGCCATCGTCACCGACCGTGCCGTGGCGGCCATGCGTGGTGGCTCCCAGCGGGACCAGCTAGACCTCAACCACTACCGGGCTGTCGTGTCGCACATCGAGGATGCCCTGGCCACCAGCAAGGCACTGGTGAGCGAGGCCCTCAAGGCAACCCTTCAAGAGCACGCTGCAACGGGTTCTGGATCTTCTTCTTCCCCGCCGCCTTCTCCTTCGCAATCTTCGACCGCTCAGCCAACGCCCTGAACACATCGTTCAGCTTGGTCTGGTCCGGAGACAGTGCCACCCCATCCGGCTTCTTAAAGTACGGCCGCTCGAAGGTTCGTGCCCCGTACTTCTTGGCCACCTTCATCACACGGTCTGCCAGCACAGCGTCCCGGCTCCGCTCCGACACGTCAGTGATCCGGAAGCCAGTCCCCAGGTTGACACCCTTGTCCACCAGCGTCTTGCGGGGATCAGTCAGGGTCCGCACGCTGTTCACAATCCTCGCCGTCGGCAGGTTCACCGCCGCCTGCTCTGCCAGAATCGGCAGCTTGTAGGCGTCCTGCTTCCCCATGATGTTGGCCCCGATCCGGCCGAGAGACCCGTCCATGTCCTCCAGGTCACGCCCCTGGAAGAAGCTACGCCCCATGGCCAGCTCGATCGGAGCCTTGACGATGGGGTTCAGCCGGCTGCCAATCTCCATCAGGGGATTGCTCCCGAACAGGCTGGCCGTGTCCTCGTACGGCATCCCCGTCCCGGTGAGGAACCGCTTCGTAGTCGGGTCTGGACCCTCTAGCGGCAGCGCCAGACTCTCAACGATGTGCTCCGGGGTATCCGGCTCGAAGTCCTCGTTGCCGCTCCGCTTGATGAACTGGGCCATCGCTCCGCCCGGCCGGTCGATCAGGTCGTTCACCACCGTCTCCCCCAGCCGGCGGGAGAACGAGTAGAACGGGATCAGCCGACGCATGTACTCCTTCTCGAACGGAGCCAGTGCCCCGTAGTCGAAGTGCAGCCGGTCCACCTGATGCAGCGCCGCCGTCTCTGCCCAGCCTTTCTTCCGCAGGTAGATGTACAGGGGGACGCGGTTCATCCACTCCACCCAGGCGTTCACGTCCTGCCCCAGGTCCACCGCCGCACCCCACGCCGTCCGCAGTCCCACCGTCCCGGGGATAGCGTTCTCCAGGATCGGGTTGTTGACGGCGCTCGTCTTGGCCTCAGCCCAGCGGTTCTTGCCACGGAACAGCGACGGCGGCCGGACGTCCAGGCCCATCTTCCCCGTGGCCAGGGCCTGCTCCTTCGCCAACTCTCCGGCCAGGGCTTGGTTCCGGCCAACCCAGTTCTGCGTGACTTCCTGGGTCCACTCGTTCCCCTTGCTGGTCGCCGCCGACATTGCGTCGATCACGGCCTTGCCATAGTCCAGCATGTCCTTGGCGTTCTCCACCAGCCCTGAGGCGAGGTTCATGAACTGGCCAGAGAAGTAGTTCCGGGTGAAGTAGGCGGGCGTCACTGGCAGCACCGTCACCCCAGCCTTGAAGGCGTTCGTCAGCTTGTCGTAGGTCTCCTTGAAGGCGTTCTTCCACCCAGGGCCAGCCAGCTTCTCGTTGTAGAGCTTCTGCACCCCGGTGATGGCCTGGACCAGCTCCTCGGGAACATTGGCTTTGGCCAGCTCACCAGCCGGCCGCCCGGTCATTTCCGACAGCCAGTCCAAGGCGTACTCCGGGTCCATGCCAGCCCGCCGGTACGCCGACTCCAGCGAGACGGACCCGGTCCCCACCGCATTCTTCAGCGACTCGTGGATGGCCGACATTGCAGCCTTAGCCCGGGTCACGCCGGACAGGTACGTCAGCATGTCTTCCCGTGGATCGCGGGTGTACAGCTCCCCTTCCTTGTGGCGGGTGATGTAGTCGGCCACGTCTTCCAGGTGCGCCGCTTCCCGGATCGAGTCCTCCTCCAACTTGAGCTGCACGTCATCGATTGTGCCGGCCATGTGGTCAGCCACCGCCTCTTCCCACCGGTCAGCCAGCGGACCGAACGGCCGGAGCTGTTCCATCGGCACGTCAGCCTTCCATGCCGGGTCCAGAACCATCTTGTCTGTGTCGACGTACTTGGCCTGGAGGATCTTGGCGATCTCACTGACGTGCTCGTTGTTCTTGTACGCCTTACGGATCGCCGTGTCCGTCAGCATCTCGTTGATGGTGCCGGTGCTGATGTTGCGAGTCTCTTCAGCACGGGACTTCACCGCTCCGAACTTGCGCCCCCCAACCAAGGAGGCGTCCAGCGTGTCCGGCATTTCCTTGGCAATCTTCTGGGACACCCCACGGAAGAAGTGATCCACCCCGCCCGGGATGTCCTGCATCAGCTCGCCCTTCCCACCCATGCGGAGGAAGGCGTCGTACTGCTCGTCCTGGATTTGCTTGAGACGCCGCCCGACGTCGATCGAGGCTTCCCCCATGACGGAGCCGATCGTGGCTCCTGGGGGCATCCTGAGCCGCGTGGTGATCTGCCCCCAGGCTTGGCGCAGATCCTGCCCCTCGGCCGCAGCCCGCACCAACTGGTTGAACGCAGCGAACGACCGGGACTGCGCGAGCAGCGTGCTGTCCTTGACCTTCTTCTGGGCCTTGGGGGACAGCATCTTGTCGAAGGTGTCCTTCAGCTTGGGGTTGATCCGCTGCTCCAGGGGCGTGCCGACAATCCCCTGGTAGACCGCCGAGATCCAGTCCCGCAGCTTGGAGAACACCGCCTTTAGACCCTTGACCGGGGCCGTCCCAGACTGGAGGTACTTCTCGAACTGCTGGGAGAAGACTTCCTCGGCCTCACGGGTCCACTCCCCGTCCACCACACCGACGGCTTCCTCAGCCTGACGCAGCAGGGCTTCGTCGGATTCCCCAAGCCACCGGCGGAACACATGCCCCAGCTCGTGGGTCATGGTTGTGATGTCGGACTGCTCGAACGCAGTAATGACCGCTGTCTTGGCGGCGTCATCGAACTCAACTGCCCCACGGCCGGGCTGGAACAGCGACACCGTGTCGTTCATGCGGTTGATCTCACGCTTCACCCGACCAAGGCGTACCTCAGTCGGTCGTGCGTTGGATGCCATGTTCATCCGCCGGATTCGTTCGGCAGCGTTCTGTGCTTGGTTCCGGGTCAGTCCGGCCTCCGCCAGCACTTCATCGGTCGCGTTGTTGAGGTGGTACAGAGCCCCAATCATCATGCCAGACGACGACAGGTGCTGCGTTCCGTCGGGGACGCCGTTGACAATGTCATAGATCGCCTTGATGTTCCCGCCGGTTTGAGCATCGTCGTAGTGTGCGACAGGCCGGAACAGTTCGTTGTCGAACTTCTGGTAGGCCATCTCATCGCCGATCTCCCACGGGCCAATCGTATCGCCAGTCTTCAGGTCCGCCGCCGCCTTGAAGTTCGGCTTCGACTGAGACACCACCTCGACTTGGATGTACTCCCTCCCGCTGGGGGCCTTCTGCTTTCCCACAACCTTGAACTGAGTCCCGGGGGGGAGAAGCACCTCGGACTCTCCGGCCAGTCCCCCGGCCGCCTCACGCATCGTGGACGACCCGGCATCTACTGCCAGAGCCTTGCTCCCCTTCGGCACAAGAAACTGGACCACGGCTTGGTCGGAGTCCGTGTATTCCCAGTCGACGTAGTGCCGGGAGTACGACGTGGACACGGGGGCCTTGGAGGTTAGGACTGACCCCGGCTCCAGTTTCTCGATCTTGTACGTCTTGCCGTTGAGATTCAGCTCATCACCGGGGTTCATCGGCAGGCTGCGGTACAGCACCGTGTCTCTGTCCAGCGGCGGGGCGTCGTAGATGGCATCGGAGATCAGACGGGTGGACTCATACCCCCTCTCCGTCGGCATGCGGCTGCCACGCATGGTCCCGACAGTCTCGATCGGCATGGCCTGCTTGTAGTGACTAACGGCGTCCTGCGTCTTCTTCGGCAGGCCGTCGATGTAGGACGGGTGGGCTCCGAAGTGATCCTCCACGTCGAACGGGTTGCGTCCAGAACGGTAGCCCTCCGGTGGCTCGGGGGCCGAGGCCAACCTGCGATCTGCCCACTCTGTCGTGTGCTGGACGTACTTGTCGATGTCGCCCGGATCAAGAGGGGCCATCTCGCGATGGCCAGTGCGGGGATCGACCATCGTCAGGCCACGAAACTTAACATCGAACAGGTATTGCTCACCGTACTTCCCCTTGAGCCGGGCATCGGCCAAGTCCGGGTAGGTCGCCTTGAGGCGATCCAGCACAGGGTCAACGCCACCCTGCATGAGCGCCTCAGCCCCCACGCTCGACGGGTCCCCCTTCTTGTAGGTCAGCCGCCCGTAGAAGTCGTCGGCCGCGTATCCGGTCCCCTGTGCCCACTTGGCTGCGTAGGCGTCGCTCAGACGCATTACTTCGTTCGCCTTGGGTCCGAAGGCTTCCACGGCCTCCAGGGCCACACGTGCACGCTGAGATCCGCTGGCGACCTCCTTGATGAGTTCGTCCGGCGTCATGTCAGCAAGCGTGCTCTTGATCTGGTTCTTCTTGTACTTGGCGAACGTGGCCACCCCTGTCTCCGGGTCCACATGCCGGACGTCGAACATCGCTCCCGGCTTGGCGATGATCTCGCCTGGGATTCCACCAGCAATCACCCGGTCACCCGGTGCCAGCCCGGTTCCAGCGAACTCCTTCCGGGGATTCATCCTCGCCCACTCAGCGTCGAAGTCCTTGAAGCCACTCGTGATGACATCCTCGGCTTCAATCTGGAGTCCAGCCAGATCACGCTCTGCCCGCTGGATCTGCGTGCTCACCGCCTCGGCCACTTCCTGCCCAGTACGGGTCGTCTGTCCCCGGACAAGGTGGTCGAAGTAGGTGCGGTAGGCGGTGTAGACCGGCGTCTTCCGCCACATCTGGCCCATGAAGTCCCCGGCACCGGCAGCAACCTCTGCCAGCTTCCCCTTTCCGAACTGGGCTGTCTTGCCGAATCCACCCACCTCGAACGCCGTCCCCAGCGGCTTGTCCAGCATCTTCCGCAGGTTCAGCTTGTTGGCCTCGGCGTACTGCTCGGCGTACTGCCACAGGGCACTGGGCTCAGGCCCCAGGGCATCACGCAGGGTAGTCTTCATGGCAGCCACGCGGGGGCCAACACCCTTGGCCTTCATCGTGGCCTTGATGGCGTCGTCGTAAGCGTTGACGGCCTTGGCAGTCTTGCCAGCCCCCTTGCCCACCAACCCCGGGCCAACCCACGTCAGCGGGTCACCGATGATGTCTGCCGCCAGCCGACTGGCATCACCCCACTCCCATGCCGTCGGATCGTTCTCGGCCAGCATGCCTTCCTGGGTGAGGAAGTTGCTCAGCTCCACGCCCTTGTCGGGATCAGTCCACCCCATCGTGTCGGAACCGGGGATCAGGTTCAGCAGGCCCCCGCCGGCATCCCGGCCACGCAGATAGTTCGCACTGCCCCAAGTCGCCCGGCTGGCCTTGTTCAGGGTTTGGCCCAGGAGGACCAGCCCGGACATAGCGCCACCCTTGAGGTCCTGCCACAGCGTGGTGTCATCCTCAATGTTGGCGTACGGAACGGACAGAAGCTCCGGGTCAAGCGGTGTACTGCGAGTACGCCGGTTGCCGGAGCCTCCGAATGCTGACGCGGCCATGGATTACCCCGGGACGTAGTTCCCCCGTCGACGGCTCTTGGACGGTGGAAGGGTTGACTGCGAATACCCCGGAACGACCGGTGGATTGCGATATCCCGGTGGAACGTATGTCCCACCACGGGGTACGGCTGTTCGTGGACGGGACGGATACGTGGACGACGGCGACGCGACAGACCAGCCACCCCACACGTCGCCGCTGCTGTTGAATCCCTCACTCGCCGGGTTGTACGCCACCGGCGGTGGATTAGCAGCAGGCGGAGCCGGAACTCCGCTTGGCCCTGGGGCGGCAGTGACACCAGCCCCCGGGTTGAAGTAGCCGTAA
>Ga0247823_10000658_pt1 | contig 29059 bp, 23 predicted proteins | sample 13C_PalmiticAcid_2_FD_192426 | JGI IMG/M metagenome (GOLD analysis project Ga0247823, IMG submission 192426) | Soil microbial communities from agricultural site in Penn Yan, New York, United States - 13C_PalmiticAcid_Day30 | ecosystem: Environmental > Terrestrial > Soil > Agricultural land...
GTAGTGCGCCGGCGCTGATGGTGGCGGCGTTCCCGCCCGAGGTGCGCTTCTCCGGCCTGTCGTTCTCGTACAACGTGGCGTACGCGCTGTTTGGCGGATTGACGCCGCCGCTGATCGCATGGCTGTCCGTCGCCTGGGGACCGTTGGCGCCGGCGCACTACGTGTCCTTCACCTGTCTGGTCGGTGTCGGCGTCGCCGCATGGGTCATCGTGAAGCGTCCGCTGCGCTACTGACGCCGCTATCTCGCGAGCTTGCGGATCAGTTCCATCGCCGCGGCCGGATTGCGTTCCTTCGCGCTGCTGATGAAATAAATGAACACATCGCGCCGCGGCAGCGCGGGCGCGGGCTCGCCGACGTGCGGCAGTTCGGCGATGTCTTCGCCGCGCGACCAGGCGCGTCCACGCTCGGCCCACTGCGCCAGCTCCTTCGGCGGATACCCGGTCTCGATCGGCTGCGAGCGCATCAGGCGTGCATAGACGAAGTCTGCCGTGAGGTCGGCGAAAGAGGGATAGTCGGTGGAATCGGTGAAGACCGTGGCGACCTGGTGGCGGCGCGCCAGGTCGATGAAGTCCCCATCCACCGCGCCGGGATCGCGGACCTCCAGCGCATGCCGTAGCGGGCGACCATCGATCTCGCGAGGCAGCAGCGCCAGGAAGGCGTCGAGTTCGTCCGCGTCCACGCGCCGGCCCGCTTCGAACTGCCAGACCAGCGGCCCCAGCTTGGCGCCCAGTTCGGCGATGCCGCCGACGAAATCCTCGACCTGGGCTCGTGTCGACGCCAGCGAGCGCGACTGCATGATCCGTTTGGGCGCCTTGGCCGAGAACACGAAGCCATCCGGCGTCTGGTCGCGCCAGCTGGCATAGGTCGCCGGCTTCTGCGCGCTGTAGTAGGTGTCGATTTTTATGCAGCATCTAACTGTTACAAGGACGGCCAGCGCCAGCTAGCCCATGAAGCGCTGGCTCACGCTCCGAACGAACGGGTTGCCTTCTGCGAGGCAAGGAGAACATTCTCCTTCCTCAGCTCGGCGACCTGCAGCCGAAGCTGCGAGTTCTCGCGAAGTACCCGCTCGAGCTCGGACTCTTCCTTGATTGCAGCAGAGGTTCCACGAAACACGCGAACTCGCTCAGAAATCTCGGGATAATGGTTGTGGATCAAAGAGTTGCTAACACCTGCCTCCCGGGCAACTCGCAGTACAGACACGATGCGGCGATTGCCAGTTCGCTCTGCTTCCATCTCGATGCGTCTGCAGATCAGATTCAGCCTCTTCAGTCGCGTGGACTTGTCAAGTCTCTCCCTCACCAGATTCACCCCTCGATCGGTACGCCTAGATCGCGAAGAACTACCGCACAGCGATCTCTGTCGCGGATAGCACGCTCACGACCGGCCTTGCCTATGTCATCAAGGTCAACCAGGGATGACTGCTGAGCATAGACCTCGGCATAGAAGGAGGCATGCTCTGTGGTTATCACCGAGCTCTTGCACGCAGTGCATCGGAGCCTCTCTATACCCGAGTTTCCGACGCAGTCTTGAACGCCAGCGGTGCACCACGCATGGCCATTGGAGCGAAGATGCGCGAGGCCGCTGGTAGAGCCGAGCATGCTGCGCGCGGTTCGGTAGAGTGGTATGGGGTGGCGCTGCCTAAAAGCGGTTACAGACCGGCCAGCGCCACCGCTCAAGCGCGTGTCTGGGTTAAGCCAGACATCAACGAGAGCAAGCTGCTGGCACTCAAGTTCTTCCTGAACCTCTTCATAAAGCTCGGAGCTTTGATGCCCGTTCAGCGCATACAGGAGCGTGAGGTCTAGGTGCCAGTGTTTGAAGTGTTCTCGAAGATAGCGGAGGTCCCCAATATTGCTTCTTGCTGCGAGGACAGCGAATGTTCTTCTGAAATGATGGGTCGCCAATCGCCAAGGGATGTCGTGGTCTGAGCAGAACTGCCTAAGGGCTCGCGACCAAGAATCGATGGTCATAGTGCGCGCCATTCCCAATGCGCCATTTGCCTCGCTTAAGAATATGGCGGATGAGAAGGCTGATGCTTTGGCAGCCCTTACGTCCTTCGGGTTTGCCGCCCGCGCCAAGTTGATCGCCTCGCCAAGCCGCACCCTAAGTGGTGCAGACCAGCGCTCCATGACCCTCAACGCAACTACTGCTGCATGAGGAATCATCCACTCGGTGTCCCCCGTATGCCCCTTGGTGGATCGCGACTTCATCCAGTGATACTCGACGCCATCCACTTCGGTCGTGTAGTGGGCTCCATACTCGAGGAACGCCAGCTCATGATTCCTGCAGCCGCTAAGCGACGCGATAACGATATAGCTGGCCGTGCGAACATCGATAAGTGCCTGCGTCAAGGCTCGTCCACCCCCCAGTCCTGCTTCGGTAAGCACTGCGCGACATCGCGCTGACTTTAGGCTGCTTCCGGCCGCGCGGTGCTGAGCTAGGACGTCCCTGGCATCGAGGAGTTTGTCGGCGCCCGCAAGAACTTCACTTGCCGCCTGAAAGAGAGCTATGAGTACGGGATCTGGGATCACGTCCGTCTGCTTGGAGGGGCTGAAGGCGCTCGCAAATGGCCTTACGAGCGAGCTGAGGTCTGCCTCTGGCCACGGCTCTGGCAATGGCTGTGAAGACCCAGCGCTAATGGTGTGAAGAATTCTCACGGCGCCTAGGCTAAGGATAGCGGTTGCCTCCTTAGCCGCGCTCCCACCATGCCCCTTCCTTGAACAAACGACTGCAACGTACTTCTCGTAGTTCGCCTCAGAAATATCCCGAAGTGTATTGACGCCTTCACCGGAGATGTAAGTAAGAAAGATCCGCATCTTCATGAAGGCTGCGGCCACAGTGCCTGAAGCTGGCGTGGGCAGTGCGGTCCTTCCGGTTATCCAGTTGTGGACGGCCTGCTTCAGTGCCTCTCTGTAAGGCTCGGGAATCTTCTGAAAGTCGAGCGTGCTCTTCCCTTCGCCATAGTTGGTGTTTGAGTTAGGAAGAAACCATCGATCATCGCGGTAACTCGACAGGACGACCTGCTCCTTGCCGATAGTAGCGCTAGAGATGGCGGTTTCGCCATTGACTCTAGGATGGGGAGTGTCCGGCATTTGAATTGCCTCGGTGGGGCGAACTAGGGGCTTGCGAACCTTCCAGAGTGATCCGCAATGATGGGTACCCAGTAAGGGTGTGGGTGAGACCTGGCCGCCACCCGAGCGTCAGAGACTTGCGTAGCACTGAACGTGCCAGTACGCACGCCTCTCTCGGCAACGTCTCTGTCAATGATTCGAATGATGTGGGAGTAGTGCCTGTTCCATGCGCGTTTACCAACGACGTCTCGCTCAGCGACGAGTTGGTAGTAGAGGCTAAAGAGCTTAAAAAGGTCGTCTCCTGTCACAACGTAGGATCGACAACGAAAGCATTGCAAGAAGGCAGTGCATGTAGTGCCGTCCTTTGGAGCGAACTCGCCGTCCTTTGGGTCCAAGCAAGATCCTGTCGGGGTTCTGAAGTCCTTGAGATCACCCTTGTAAAGGGAGTCAGCCATCAGTTCTCCCATGAACTTCCAGTCTCTCGCCGCTGTTGCGGGCGACGCGAGGTAATGCACCTCTTGCGTGGTTGGCGAATGTCCCGCTGCGGCCGCGCTTTCGAGGATGTTACTGTCTGACAACGTAAAGACCCGGTTTGTGAACGTCTTGCGCAAGCGCCCAATGTTCAGGCGCAGTCGCGCTCCTCCATCATCTTTCAAAGCATACTTGTCGATGAATGCTTGAACTGACCTCCCCAGCCGAGCGTGAGTAAGCCTCAAGATCGCGGCGCCAGGATCTTCATTTGAGTCATCGACGCGAGGCGCTCGATGAGGAGATCGTGGCGCGATGAAGAGTAGTCTGCTCATGGACTTTGGAGCGTGGGCCCTTAGCGTCGCGGATCGGACTTTGAGATGTTCAATCAGATTTACCGTGTCCGGCAGCGCCGTAAGCGCATCGGTTTCATGGTCCTTCGAGGGCAAGGGAGATGGCACGAGGCGGGTCTTCTTCTGGCGTCGCTTGGGAAACGCGATAAATGCCCTATTGGCTAGAAAGTGTGGGCGGATACAGTCCACGTCCAATCGTAGAATCGGCGTGGTGTTTCGTCCCGTGCGAAGACCAATCCCGAGCGCGAGAATTCCGAGATCGTTTATCGTGAGTGGAACGTCTTTCGAAGATATGATCGAGTTGATCTCAGTTCGCAAGGCGAACGTAACCCGCTTCCGCTCGTGGTCACTCAGGGCACTCTCTCCTCGGCCCCATTTGGGCCGAGTTCCTTTGGGAAGCCTGCGTGCAATCGTTATCAGGCGGGGTAGGAGACCCTTCTTCTTCAGTCGCTTCAGGATCCTCACCGCCGAATGAAACTGGTTGTGGCGGTGTCTCTCGCTCTGGGTAGCGGACGACAGATGCGTCTGAAACGCAACCAGGTGTTCGTCGCAGAACGTGTTTGGGGTGATCTGTTGTTCAGTTGATTCGGCATAATCCTTGAGGAAGTCGAGGAGCGGCGTCAGGCTTCGGCATTCTTGGGCGATCGTCGTCTTCGAGTAATCGCCCTCGTGTGTGTCGAGAAGCAGGTGAAGCTGCCACTGGATCAGGCCTGCCATTTCATGCGCCAAGCCAGTTCGCCAGCGTGAGAAGTCGAAGCGAATACTGGACACTTCATTGTCGTCACGACCAAAGTAGAGGAAGGACTGATCAGGAATGGTCCAGTTGCCCCGGGGGCCTCCTGCTGCCTCGCCACTATTGAGTGCTCCCCTGTCAAACTGCTTCCGGCGCACTCTCGCTCATCCTCGTTACCTCCTCGTCGTATGACAGCGCTAGCGCTTCGGCGTTGCGGTTCACTACATGCAAGTACCTGAGTGTTGTTCGGATGGATTTGTGGCCAAGCTGCGCCTTGAGGAAGACGACGGCATCTATGTTGGATTTTGTCTCCTGGAGCGCGTGGAGCGTATGGGTGGCATATGTATGGCGAAGGATGTGGGGGTACACTTTGAAGCCCAGCTTTCTTGAGTAACCTGCGAGAATGTTGTGAAAGCCTGCGCCTTCCCGAGACCATGGTCTACCTTGCTCGGTGAGCAATAGGTGGTCGGTAGGATGGCGGCTGTCGGTACGCACGGAGCGCTCGTGGACGAGGTAGTGCCAAAGATCGGACAGTAGTCTCCTTGACGCTGACACGAACCGCTTTCGGCCGCCTTTCAGTGCGACTTCGCGTGGATCGAGACTGATGCCAAGGGGGCCTCGGATGCTATGTGGATCCTGGGCATGGATCACTCTGAGTGTTGAAATTTCCTGGCGCCGCAGCCCAAGCTGAAGCGCCAGACGTATCATCATTCTGTGCGTCGGGTTCTGCGCCCTCAGAAGTAGCAATTGAATCTGTTCCATGGTTAGGAACTCGATCGGCTCATCGTCCACCGAAATGGCAATATCGGTAAGCGGGCGACCGCCATGATGGTCTTCGTCGCGAGTCTCGGAGTTCTTTCCGACACCTTCCGTCTCGTAGAAGGGTAGTGTTTGTATCCACGATTTCTTCAATGCGAATCGATAGAACGCCACTACCGTGCTCAGTCTCTGACTTACTGTGCTCCTCGCGTTCCCCACCAGATCCAGGGCGTAGTCGCGATAGTCTGCCACCACGCTTGTTCCGGCTCCGTTCCACAGCTCGTCCCATCTCCGGTCGTACGCTTCCAAGAATCCGAAGTAGTCATACATGTGCTGACCGAGGGTGACCCAAGACTTCTTGCTTCCAACGGAGCCTCGATGCAGCAGGAAGTAGATGAGGAACTCGTTCGCCCTCGGCACCAGCTCCATGTCGCGATCAAACAGAAGCGGGAAGCCAGGTCGCGGTACCCCGCCGACAACGAAATCCGAACTACTTAGAATCAGGCGCACGCCACCCTCCAGAGTTTCTGGATTAACTGCCTGCTGGGCCGCAAAAGCCTGGCATATGTCCGAATGGAGCTGATGTTTCAGGTGACGCTATCACCTTTTCTAATAATACGCAAGTCGTTGAAAAATAAGGCCAGTATGGTCGATTTACGACGCTTCGGAGTAAATATAAGATAACGATAAGTAGTGTGTATGGGTGTATGAAAGTAAATGAGCATACTGTGACTAAATTCAGGCCAGTGCGTGCGATGTAGGGTGTTCTTGCCAGTCTTCGAGAGCCAAGTCCGCCGCCCCGAGAGTGTCGCTCGGCGCCCGCCTAATCCGACTGCTGCGAAGACCGGTCGCCTGTTCCGAAGGCGCCGGAGCACGGGAGAAGGACTTCTCGGGGATAAGGCGTGCTCGACAGAGTCAGAGCGCTAGGACCAGCGTCCTTCCGATGCCCGCCAGTGGCAGTACCTACATGCGTTTACCGAGGCTGCCGACGAACGGTTACCTGCCGTGCCACGCTCGTTCGTTGGCGCAGTTTGTAAACGAGCTTGATTCTTTGCATGGTCGAAGCAGTGTTCGCCGCGTCTGGGGGTGTGCCATGACAGTTATGCGAAACGTCGCGATGACTGGCGTCCTACTGCTAGCTGCATGCAGTGAGGACTGCCCTCGTTGCCAAGAGCCCAAGACCTTCCCGATCAACTTCGGCGGTGAGTGCGTAAAGACGCGGTCTGACCCCAAGTGCGAGGGTTACGTCCCGCGACCTGGTTCTGATCGCATGCTTCGACCGCTGGTGTTGTGCCAAGCATCGGCTGCTAGCCGAGATCTGATTGGTGTTTGGGACAGTGAGCCTGCGGAGTACGGAAAGTGGGTTGGCGAGGTTCGGTCCATTCGGGGGACCCAGGGAACTACGGGAGCATTCGGGCCGGGGGTGCCGCTGTGCCCCGATCTGAGGCCGGGGACCGGGGAGGACCAGTTCGATGCAATCAATGAGGCAAGGGAGGTGCGAGTTACAGGGTGGGGATACAGCGTGGAGTTGGGCCACTACTGGGTTACTGGCAAGAACGTTGACAAGGACTGAGTAGTCAGCATCGACGTATTTGGGAGTGAGAGACCTACGGGGGCGGGGGCGGATGAAGACTTCTATGGACGGCACACGTCGATTTGTCCAGAAGTACTTCTGGATCGCGATCCTTGCAGTTGAGGTCACAGTTCTGTGGCTTGGATGTCGCTGGTGGTATGACGAGAGAGGCTCAGCGCTTGACTTGACCTCGGCGCCGACACCGGTCTCGTTTGAGCCTCCGCCATTGCATTTTCCGCTTCAGCTCAATCTCTCGCTTAGACCGAAGGGACTAAGCGCAGCTGAACTTGAAGCGGCGGACGATGAGTTTAAGAAGTACTTGAGGACCAGGGAATTTTCCAGGGCGCTGGAAAGATTTGGTGATGACTTCTCTCTGCGAGTGTGGTCGGGCTATTGGTTTCAGATTCCGAAACTCGAGGTTGGGGCGGCTAAGACGACTGCCCAAGTGTCATCAACCCCCCCCGGCGACTCTGAGGTTCAACCCAGATTTCGGTTGGTGGCGAAGCATGTAAGGACAGTGCCCGGCTTCAACGTGGCAATACCAACGCTGGTTTCCGTTGTCGATGCCGAAGTCTCATCAGAGGCGCTATCTCAACTCGCACTCAATTCCTACGGCGCGTTGAGTGCTGCTCCCGGGGATTCTCAGGTTCGATCCAGAGCTCGGTTTGGGACAAAGTATCCAAGCACTCCGCCCGGGTTCAACTTGCCAGTACCAACGCTTGTGTCCTATGCCGACTTGCGATCGGCGCTCGCACGCCAGCTAGTGGGTAGATATGTCGGCGCCACCCAGGGGGCTCAGGACGCCCTTGAGATCAAGGACGTCACGATTTACTCGGGGGCGGAGCAGTGCGTAGTCGGTGTCAAGGTGGAATCGATAGAGGAGGCGCCGTCGCGCCGTGGTTGGCTCTACTTCACAGCGACGCCATCAATTGAGCCATCAGACCAGACTCTTCGGCTCCGAGCCCTTGCCCTAACGTCGCCGAGCCCAGGAGTCGAGCCAGTGCCACAGACTACGGTGCAGGCATTGAATGACGCGATACGTAATGTCGCCCTAGTGGACCTGCGGGACATCAAAGGGGCGGCATTGGGTCGCGCCAGACAGATGCTCGAAGATCTCGTAGAGCCCGCCCTCGTGGAAGCCTTTGAAGCCCCAATCTGGCAGCTCGAGGGCTCGCGACAGCCAATCGCCAGTCCTGTAGGGCTCGACGGCTCGCTCTACTACCTGACTTCCCATGATATCCATGCCGCCGACCAAGGGTTGCTGGTCATATGGATGGCGAGTGGATGGATCACAGTCGCATTCACACCCGACGAGACACAAGCGAGAACCCTAGCGGAAGCGGCAGCGGACGCGCGGCGTCGCGAGGCACTTCGGCAACAAAGGGAAGCGGAGATGCGTGAAAGAGAGCGCCAGATGCGGGCGATTCGAGAATCGCTGCGCGGGCTGCGAATCTGATTCATCAGCGAAGGACGCAAGCGGATGGACGTGAGAACTGATCTTCGCAAGCTAAGGAAGTCACTAGGCCGGTTCGTTGTCGATAGGTCCAGTTTGTGGCTCGGCCTCTCAGCCGGAGTCTGTGCACTGTATTCGACATCGCTACGCCTATTGGCGTTCGACGGTGCGGTCGCAGTGCTCTCGACCCTGGTAGCTGGGCTATTGGCCTTCCTGCTCGCGCTGCTCTTCCGCACTAAGGGATGGGTTGGCGTGCTCATCTCATCTGTGCTTTTCATTCTCGCAGCGTTCTACTCGGCTCGGGAGCGTGCTGACCTCGATGCGACGCCCGCTGGTTACGGCGAAATCTCGGGATACGGCAATGAGGCAGTGCTCGCGGTCGCACTGCTCTTTCTGATGCTGTCGTTCTATAGGATGTCGCCCTACCCATTTCTCGCAATTGCGGCTGGCGTAGGTTGGCTGTTCTGGACCTTATTGGGATCCTGGATCTACGGCGTCTCCGGCTTCATAGCGTCCGTTCTAGTGCTTGGACTTATGAACTATGTGATCCAGCTATTCATAGATCATCAGCACGAGATTGCGGCGATTCCACGGCGTTGGCTCCTCGGTCTGAATGTTGTCGAGGTCGGCCAAACGCTCTACATCTGGCTGTTTGCAGTGATCTTCATCATGAGTGGTCTGGCGATAAATCAGCTGGCGCAGCAGTCACTCCATCTTGCCATCTACAGGGCGGGTGCGATCGTCCGAGAGCCACACGGTCCAGGCAAGGACATGGATCGCAGCATTGAGCGAGACCTTCTCTACACAATCGAGCGAGCAAGATTCGAGGATGTCAGGGCCTACCGTCGAACTATGGTCCGGACAAGATCTTTTGGAGATGAAGCTTGGAAGGAGTTTCCTTTTCAGACGGAGATCTTCATAGAATCTCAGCGTCCGGGTGATCTCGATGCGAATGAAGCATGCAAGAACGCGCAGACCCGGGTTCTTGGTAAGTCGATAACGTTTCGTACTATGTGCCGAGACATGGTCAACGGCGTTAATGGGCTCATTCAATCGTCCTTTGAGACGACGAAGCTGAAGTTAGTGACGCTAGCAGAGACGAAGACAGCGGCCTCAGAGCATGCAAAGAACAAGACGATCGACGATGCTGAGCGCGAGGGAATTGCTGCCATCAATGAGGGCTACAGGGGGTTTAGGCAATCCATCGTTGCCCTCTTCATACTGCTGTGGTCATACGTACTAGTTGGCTATCTCGCCCTCCTGTGTGGCCTAGTGGCATCGTTGCAGTTGGTCGTTGGGCGTGTGCTTTTTCATGATTCGGTGATCTCATCTCGAAACAGCCAGATTGGGGGCGGAACCCCGCAGCGATTCTGCCTAGATACCGAGGCGAAGGGTAACTCTGCCAGGAAGCTGGACTTCTCGAAGGCGCATGAGGTGACGCTTGCATCGATGGCCACCGATGACTTTGCGCCAGAATACTGGTACCTAAGCGCTGGGACCGCAAGGAAGGGCGTTGGCACGCACATGTTCCTGTGGATCCCACAGTTCTGGCGCTGCTTCTTTCAGCGTCTTATCGCTCGACGCCTCTTGATGACCCGGGTGGCTATGCCACGGAAGGCCCGAGCGGCGCGCGGGGCGACGGACGCGCGCATATCAGTGTCTGGCGACTGCCTGCTCGTTCCGATCCGCATCCAGGACAAACAGTCGGTGGTCTTTCGCATGCGTGACTTGGTCGCGTTCTCGAATGCTGTGACGTTCAAATCAATCTACACCACCTACGTAGGCGCGCACCTCTTGGGTCTAGGTGCGTTCTACAGTGTGGCTGAGGGTAGAGGAATCATCGTCCTAAGATCGGACGGACTGCAGCTTGCGGGCAGCGCAAGGGGTACGTCGGTCCCTTCCGTCAATCTGCTAGCGTGGGACAGACGGAGCCAGTTCGCTCTTGCTCAAAGCCTAGGAATCTTTGGAGTTTGGTTCAACGATCCCAACATTGTCACGCGCTCGGTGCGTCATTCAGCTTTGATCGACGAGGGCTCCGCAAGCAGATTCCCGCTTGCTTCTCGCTTCTGGCGGCTATTGCGCTACCTGTTCGTGCCCATCTAGCGAGTGGGCAGGACCTTCCATAGCGAGCAAAGGAGATGGTGGTCATACATACGGCCATACTGTTGGATAGAGAAGCCCCCGAAACTGTAGATCGGAACCACAACGATTGGACGCCGTAGCTGAGTTGGCTGGACTACGAAGTCAGAGGCGCTGGCGATTGTTGTCCCGCCTTGAAAGTCGGGCGACTGCGTAATCCACTTCGTGCGTCGGCTCCAGCAGTCGGACTTGCTTGTTCCATCGATGGGTTCGAGTCCTGCACGGCCTCGGATCACGCTGCTCAGAAGTCAATCCAAGATGAAGCGTTGTCGCGGTCTCGAACGTATGAGGTCGCGCGCGACGGGATCACTAATCAGACGCAGATGGAATAACGATGATGACCAAGAAGCCATTTCCTAAGAATGTCAACCCAGTAGGTGTCCCATCAACGCTCTCTTGCATAACTACAGTTTCACTTCAGGCTTGGCCCATCCTCGCGTCAGCCGCTGCATTCTTTCTGATCTGTCGCGTGGATCAGATCCAAGAGCTTGCCTACATTGCAAGAACATCCATTACGGACGCCACGGATCGAATTGGTCAGGGGATTCTTGTTCTCGCCGTGTTCTGCATTAGCTTTGAAACATGCGTTGTTCAGTGGAACAGTACAACTGCCAAGAAGGGCGACCGCTACCGTGGTAGCGGCGAATCGTCACACATCTATACGGCGCTGGCGATATCTCTCGCATTTCCAGTCTTGGTCTGGAGTCTTGTAGGCTTCCGATTCCCAGATCTGATGGCCATTGGGTTGGGCGTCATATACGTAGCGTCCTACGCGTGGCCGAAGGGAAGAGTTATCGCCTTGAGAATGGTGCTCCTGACAATCATGCTTGTTCTCATGATTATCGGAGTCCGATTGACGGTTATATATCCAGAAATCGCTCGTTCCGTTGGAACAATTGGGCTTACTGCAATCGGATTCTTCCTGCTTGGGCAAGCGATTACGATGCTTTTTGGGCTATTGCCTTCGATCGTCAGAGGGCGAACAGCCTATCTTTGGGTCGCCCCGACGATCCTGGCGCTTGGCGCACTTTACACGCCAGCAGAAGAGACGCTCTCCGATAGGCACCTGGATCCCAACTCAACAGTCGACGATCTTCCTAGTGCCTCTGAGTTCACGGGGAGGTGGCTTTTAGACAGGCAAAAGGATCTAGAGGGCGATCCCGATAACCCCATCTACGTCGTAATAGCCGAAGGCGGCGGAATTCGGTCAGCCTACTGGACGGCCAATGCATTGAACGCCCTTGATGTCGAATCAAATGGCTCATTCTCAAGGTCTACGATTGCCTACTCGGGTATATCGGGGGGGTCTATAGGAATTGCGACATTTCTAGCCTGCCGTGCGGCGACGAAGCCTTCCCAGTGCATCGAAGATACTCTAGGAGGCGACTTGTTGGCGCCGATCGTTGCTAGGTTGCTTTTTGCAGAGCCAATTCGCTTAGCGCTTAGGGGCGATATTCTTCGGCCTCGCGACGACACCTTCATTGCCATGCTTGAGGAGCAAAGCAGGTCGTCTCAGGCGAAAGGGATCTGGACGTCAGGAGGCTGGGCGCAAAGCTCAGACTTCGCAATATTCTTTGGAAGTACCGATTTGAATACTGGGAAGCGCGTGACATTCAGCAACATCTCCTCTCCGGTATACAATCACGCGCTGTTATCGACGACTGACGAGGCTTCAAGAATTGACCCCCCGATTCGCAATGTCGTCGAGGTGCTCGAGGCCGTACCGAAGCTTTCGTTCGCCTCGACCGTCTCGGCGCGATTTCCGGGGATCAGTGCTCCGATCAAGGTTGACTCGCACCTCCTGGCCGATGGCGGATACCGGGAGAATACTGGCACGGAAGAGGTCATGCCGATACTTGATGAACTCAGTCTACTTGCGAAGGGGAGATCCAGCCTTACGAAGATAGAACTGATGGAGACTGATGTTCCAATGGGCATGATGTTTCGCAAGGACAGCGAGCTGATCAGTGACATCACCATTACCAAGGGGATTCTGGAGGATTTGCGCGCTGATGTTGCGAGAGCAATTCGGCTTCAGAAAGAGATAGAGCCGCTAATTAAATCCAGACCGATACGAATTGTTCTTCTTAGGAATGATTTCTCAGCGGGCGCAGAGTCTTCTGGGGGCACGCCAATCGAAGTGAGAATGGCGCTATCGGGTGTACTTTCCGCAAGAGTAGCGAAAACGGATGACACGGTTATAGCGCTTGGAGAGCATGTTTTCAGAGACAATGTAACTCGGGGTGGTCATTCTTTATCAGAGTTTGGTGACAGCCGCTACGGTGATATTCCGCAAGAATGGCTCGATGATCCTGACGCTCTTGCCAAGAGTGAAACTGTGGCAAGGCATTTTCTAACAACCACTTTCACTAACGATTATTGTCATGGCGACCGAGAAGCTCCATTGAGTGACTTAGTGGTCCTGGATCTGGGGAAGTTTGTCGGTGGTGACGTACGAGTCCCCCTTGGATGGACGCTTTCATCGAGCACGAGGTCGGCGATTCGCCAAGCCGCTGTTGAGGCATTGGCGGAGAAGAGGGCGGCCATTCGGGGACTGTATGAGGTGCCGAAGCATGTGCTAGAGAACGAGGATTGCGCTGCTTATTACAGGGAAGAGGGGGGATCAGGTGAGTCCTCGGAGGTTGAGGCTCTTGAGTGAGGGACGACTTTTCGATGGCGTCCTCGGGTAAGGTGTGGCTTTAGCAGTTCAAGATGGCCCTCCGGAGCGCTAGCTATCGCGGCACGCGGCTTCGTTGGCTGGCAGCGCTTCAGCGGTTAGGGCGTGGCTGCTGATGTGCAGCTGCTACTGGTCGGTAGCGGATACTGTTGGACGACAGTCAATCATCCTGTTGTACGAACGGGGTGCCGGCGGGTGGCACTGTGCACAGTGCCACTCACCGGCGATGCCCGGCGCCACCAATCCCAGGGATGGCGCTTAACGTGGCGGGACGAGTGCTTTACTAGCCCACGCTAGGCGTAACCAACATGCGCCGACGCCCGATTCGAGAGTAGTCGGCATGTGGCGCGAATGCTTGTAGGGGTTCTCCTACATCAGCAATCGACTCGAAGTCGTCGGGCAGGAGCCTATCCACCTTGATGATCTTGGACGACAGATTCCCATCGGCTGGACGAGTCTGCTGCTTCAGAAAGCCAGAGGTGTCATCGACCTTCTTGAGCTGAGGAGCGGACGCCGCGCGGGAGCGTGCACGCAACCTGGCGCACTCGCGGGCACGCTCACTGCGTTGGGCAAGCAGCCAGCGCTCGATGAAGCGCTTCGCCTGCGCAACGCTCGCCGCTTTCGCATGGATCTCTCGCTTGTCCCAGAGCTTGATCTTGGTCGCTCCGTCGGAAGCAACGCTCGCCACAAAGCCGTAGTTCCAGTACAGGTGGCTGCTGCCATCTGCGCTGTCGGACCATCGATATGCATCGGGGAGTGGCATGCGGCTATCGTACGAGCCGATATCCCACGCCTTGAGACCGCCGGTCGTGTCGCAGCCGATGGGACGGCTGGGCGAAGAATGAGCCCCATGCCTACCTACCGGACGCCCTCCGAAGCCAACGTCCTGGTCGATGCCATTCAGGCCAGCCTTCCCGCCATGTACGCCACGGTCAAGCTGTCAGACAGGCAGGAGGCCTTCGCCGCGGAGGCCAATGCTATCCTGGAACTGGGCGAGCCGGAGCACCAGGTCGCGCTGTTCGAGCGCCTGGAGTCGATCGTCCTGCTGACCGGTGGCTTCGAGCGTCCGCTGGCTGCAAACGACTAACAGGGCCGGCGGTATATTCGGGGCGACTGCCCGAGGACCAGCCTATGTGCTACTCCGCGATGATCCAGGCCGACTACACGAAGTACGTCCGCCAGTACGGCGCCACGATGAGCCTGGAAGACTTCGTCATCAACGTCTGGTCGGCGCCCGACCGGGCGAAGAAGAAGCGGCGCCCTAAGGCGATGGAAGACTGGTTTCGCACCCTTGCCGACCCGAAGGCGCAGGAGATCTGGCACGAGATCCAGCGCCAGCGCGCCGAGCGCGAGACCGAGCTGCAGCAGGAGCTGTTCAAGCAGAAGAAGCGGCAGGCCGATGCTGAGCGCGCTCTGCAGACCAAGGTCACGAAGAAGGCGCAGGAGGAACTACGCATCTCAACCGACAAGATCAGCAAGCTGAAGCTCGACCTGGACGACCTGCAGCGGACCGAGCCCAAGGATCGCGATGCCCGCTTCTTCCCGGGCAACTATGCGCCGGTGATCGTGATGGAGGACGGCAAGAGGGTCATCAAGCCGATGCGCTACCAGTGCAGGCTACCTGGCTGGACCGACGCGCTCGAGCGCAAGTTCCCAGGCACCTACAACGCGAGGCGCGACAGTATTCCGAAAACCTGGGGCAAGCTATTCGGCCACCGCCATGGCGTCATCATTGTGAACTCGTTCTTCGAGAACGTGGAGCGCCACAACATGGAGCACCGCGAGCTGGCTGAGGGCGAGAAGTCGGAGAGCGTCGTCCTCGAGTTCCGGCCGAAGCCCGAGCAAGATATGGTCATCACCTGCCTGTGGAACGAGTCACCCGATGGAGATGAAGCGCTGCTGTCCTTCGCCGTCATCACCGATGAGCCGACGCCCGAGGTGGCGGCAGCCGGGCACGACCGTACAATCATCCAGATCAAGCCTGAGCACATGGACGCGTGGCTAACGCCCGAGTGTAGATGGGTAGAGGACCTTCAGGCGATCCTAGACGATCGACCGCAGGCCTATTACCAGCATCAAGTGTCTAGAGCGGCATGAGGGTGTGGTTGTGTACTCTGTCCAGAACTATGGAGATCTCCCCTCTAGACCAAGATTGCCTGGGTACGAGTTCCGCCCACGAGCGTATCGACTAATTCACAAAGTTCACTAGTAGCTTGGGTGAGCCTGGACGAGGCGACGAATATTTGAGCTTAGGCTCGCCGGTCGAAGATCGAGATGTGCATAATCCGCAGCACGCGTGTGATTTTCTGAGAAGTTTTCTGGGGAGTCTGCTTAGAACTTGGGGGCGCTATGGAAGTGCCGGACGATGCTCGCCGGCTGTTAACGGTCATGAGTGCAGACATCCACGTTGAGGATGCACTCATGCATCTTTACGCGTTCATTGCCGAGACGCCGAACGCAAGTTTTGGATGGCTTCACTTCGGGAGTGATGCTGTCCATGGCGTTCATCGAGGTGCTCAAGTCCATTTGTGGCGATCAACACTGCGTCGCTGCATTGGCGAGCGATCGAAAGTTCGGGGGCTGACTGGCATAGCTGGACTGGGCGGCGCGCTGAGCCGGATCGCAGCGAGCGGCTATGTTTCCGACGAGGACTCTCGTTCTCTGGTTACCGCTCTCTTGGTGCTTGATGACTCGTTCGATGGTGTGCATGTCGGCGAAGTGCTGGCCGACTACGACGAAGAGGGATTCGTTGAGCTAAGGTCACGTCTGCGCAACGGAAGGCCTCTCTTCGCTATGGGGAGCTACTCGGCGCTACCGCGTCCCCGCAGGGCAATTCCCTTTGTGCCGAGAGGTCAAGGCATCGTAGCTGAGCTTCTGCGGAATCTTGCAATAGTGAAAGAGAAGCCACCTCTCACGGTCAGAAATTCGATCATGTTCCACGGAAGTGATCGTCCTGTTCGGGGATTCGATCGAATCGGGATCATTCCCACGATCAATGAGCACGCCGAGCTGGAATGGATCAAGGACGGCCCCCAACGATATCGCGTGGACGAATGTTTGGCGGCAAAGCAAGTTGTACGTGATCGCGTCAGAGCCGGCCTCAATCTGCTGTGTGATGCCGGTGTAGACCTGATCCTTATGCCGGAACTGGTGTCGTCAACAGCTTTGACCGAACTGGTAGGCTTAGAACTGAGAACTCGGAGTGACATTGGGAAAGCCACGCCCTACTTGGTGTTGGCAGGCACATCGTTCGTGTTATCAGATGGCCGCACGAGGAATCGAGCTACCTTGTTCAATGGTCGCGGCGACGTCGTTTGGGTGCAGGACAAGATGCATGCCTATACGTTCACAGTGCGCGAACAGGCAGAATCGGGCCACCCCTTAGGGCAGGCTGACCTGGCGGACCGATGCGAGGCCATGGACCCAGAGCCGAGAACTTTACATCTGGTTGACCTCTCGGCCACTCAGCGCGTAGCTGTTCTCACTTGCGAGGATTTCATCCAGCCCGAGCCACATCAGTCGGTGGTGGCAGAAGCTGCGACCACACTTATCCTGGTTCCGATCATGTCGGGCCGGCGAGAGAGTAGTGCTGTTGGCTGGATACACGATGGAGCCCTGAACTATGCAAGGAGACCGGGCGCCACCAGTGTCATCGCGAACTCTGGAACGCTGCTCAATGGGCCAGGCGAAGGTTGGCAGTACGGCCACGTCGTCGCAGAACCTCGGGTCTCAGCTGACTGGCAGCAGCTACCGCCAGATGGAAAAGCAGTCGCCTGGTTGACACAGGTAGCCAAAGCCTAGTAACAATTGTTGACAATTGTCCCGGAGCCCGCGCTATGCAGATGTCGTCTCAAGCCATAGCGAGACTGGTTGAGCCAGTGTTGTTTGTGGCGGCGCGTCCGACTGAGGAGCGGGTCAAGGCTGCCCTCGATGAGGCCCAATCCCTTTGGCGCGACCTGCAGGATCAGATGCAACGGGAGAGAGTGGCTGTTCACGAGCACTCTTACGAGTTGGGTGCCAGCGCGGCGTTCTTGGAAATCCTCTCCACGTTGTATCAACGGAGTTCGTTTACCGAAGCAGTCAGGGCGGCCCAAGAAGCCCCGCAGGGTGTTGAGACCCTTCATGTGATTGGCATGCTGGGAAGGTCAGCCAAAGAGTGGGCGCAAGGCGATCTGGCTGACGCCTTGGGAACTGATCGAGGCAATTTCAATCGTCATGTAAAGCGTCTCCTCGATGCCAACTTAGTGGCCGCGACGAGAGCTGGGAAGCGAGTTGTCTACTCCCTGACGTTGCTAGGAATGGACGTACTCACATCAGTTCGACCGGGGTGGGAGGCTTTACACCCCAGCGTAGGCACGCTCTTCGAGACAGAAGAGCAGGCCGCGAACGCTGCCAGAGGAATCGCCGAAGATTTGCAACGAGATGCCATCGGGGGCGAAGCGCAATCAGATTCGAAGTCTGCGTCGCTGAGAGATATCGATGCCGTTGCTGAGAGTGCAGCACGGCTTGGGAGAACGGATCTACCTTACGGCCGCCCACCGCTTGCAAGCTTTCATCATGCGCCTAGGTCTCTCTGGCAGAGCAGTAGAGAGAGAGCGAAGAGCCCAACCACATCGTACGAGACGCGAGTCGCAGACCGCGCGGAGTAGAACTAGATGGTTGACTCGACGCGGTGGCTCACCGGAGTAGCAGGAACAGATGCAGCGTCCGCAAAGCGCGGATTCCTCTACCAGGACATCGTCACGGCTCTCGCTTGGACTCGTCTCGAGCGTGGTCAAGATCTGCGCATTGAGGTCGCAGAGGACTACGCAATCGAAGAGCCCGAGCAAGCAGTAGTGGCTCAAGTAAAGCATGTAGTGGAGCCGGTAACACTCGTTTCAGCGCTTCCCTTCATTGATCGAGTGCTACAACTTCAGCAGGAGAATTCGGGTCGAGATCTGGCTTTCGTATACCTCACTACCGCGGTGGTGGGCAGAGAGCAGGATCGCAGACTAAGACCCGAAGGCGTCCCCGGTATCGTTTATTGGCAGCGCCTTCATGACGGGGCGGACCCCGCCCCACTAATCGATGCGCTCCGCCTCGCCTCGCGCGATGGGTCCAGGCTACGAGTCCTCTTGGAATCACGATCTAGCGCTGAAATCGTGGCGCAACTGCTTCTACGAGTCCATTGGGCCATTGAGTCGCCAACAATGGAGGCTCAGAAGTCCGAACTCAGAGAGGCAGTCGCGCAGATTGCGCATGAGGAGACCGGCATTCCTCTAGTCGATGGTCGAGATTTGGCGACGAGCGTGCTCGAACGCGTCATTTCCGTGTCGGTGTCGGAACTGGAACAAGAGCGAGTCCTCTCCCATCGCGACCTCCGGGAGCTTATCAAATCGAAAGCCGACGTAAGGCTCTCCTATAGGAGGTACGCACGACTAGTTGATGACGCGAACCTGGCGTCAAATCCTCCACTCACTCAAGTAAACAACGATATCCAAATCCGGCTGGACGCGCTCACACTGACGCGATTTCTACCGGAGGCATCTGCAATACAGGCTGCTCGATCACTTGCTCGTGACGTAATGGATGAGGGCGTTTGCCGGATTGGAGATCCGAGGCTCAGATCCCTTGCGCTGAGCTGGTGCGGAAGGATTCTCGTCGAGGAGGATCCAGACCTGGCTTCCGAGCTGGTGGAAAATGCTGCGCGCTTGGCAGACCGAGAAGAAGTCCAACTCGTTCGAGCCCTAGTGCTGGCAAGAACAAATCCCACCGAGGCCCTACGAACAATTGCAAACCTGCGATCACCACCTGCCAATACTTTTAGGTACGCAATCCATCGGCGGGGCGGGGCCACGACCGGCCTTGCTTGGATCAAGGCGTCTGATATCACGCCAGATGATGTCGATGATGGCGGAAAGTTCCTAGTTCTCCTTGATTACCTACGAGAGCGTGGCTGGGGCGCCGCCGTTGACTGGCTGGAGGCCATCTCGCCCCCCTCGCTAGATCAGTTTCCAGTTTTAAAGTGGCTCGGCGCCCAGGCGTTGGTGGCTTGGGCCGCCGTCGAAGGTTCGGCGGAGCTTGCACTTACTGGGCCGCCAGTCTGCAACGAGCTCGGGCTTCGAGACGATGCGCATGCAATGGGGGCACGGCGGCGCGCATACGAACTTTTCAGAGAGTTTCAGGCAACTGCCCAAGAGTGGGGGCTCTCGGAGACCTCAAACATCGCTCTGGAGTTCGCCCTTTGGCTCATGCTAGAGGACAAGCTTACCCAGCCACTAGCCAGATCCGAGATAAGGCAGTTGTGGGAACGCACACGCCCGAACTCCAGATGGTTGCCTCTAGCGCTGCGCGCTGGAGTAGATCTTGACCTAGTCCAACTCAGCGATGCTCTGGACAGAAAAGTTGCGCGTTACGGCTCATGGCCACTAGATGATGCTCGCGCACGCTTGGCACTAATTCTTGCCTCGAGACCAAACTCTTGGATCGCGACATGGCAGGACATCCGCCCTCACCTTGCGGAGCACTTCGATGCAGGATTCATTGATCATATCCAGGTAAAAGCGCTGCTGGACCTCGGCCAGATTGAAGAGGCAAGAGGGGCGCTGGAGGCGTCGAAAGACATTCCAGAATCGCTGCGCATTAGATTCGAGATTGCCCTTGATGGCGCGGACCTAGCCGACATCGATTCCTTGAAGGCTGTCGCAGAAGCGGAGGCAACGCCACAGGCACTTCACAACCTAATCTCCGCGCTCGTTTCAAAAGGAGAACTTGGGGAAGCGGCGATTCACGCGGCAGCGTACTTTGAAGCCGTTGGAGATCATCACAGTGCTGAGGCGTATTGCGGTCTACTAGCCAAACTGGGTCGTTGGAGACTGATTCTTGACTTTCTGCAAGCGCACGAAGTTCTCTTGGAGCAATCGGATGTGCTTCCGCGCTTCTATGTTGAGGCACTTCATCGAGCCGGCAAATGGATCGAAGCGATAAGTGTGGCAAAGAGGTTTGACTGTGTAGATGACCCGTACAAATTCACGATTCAACTGGAGGCGAGTGCCGGAAACTGGGAGGAAGTTGGCAGGCTTCTCGAGAATGCCTACGCGGAGGCCACCGACGATCCAGATGAGCTCATCAGCTTCGGTACGTTTGCCCAGAGCTTAGGCAGCATCACCTTAGCGAAACGCTTTGCTAAGCGTGCTGTCAAAGTTGGTGGAGAATCCACCAAGATCCTCTGGCAGGCCTACGAGCTCGCGGTCCGTGGTAGCTGGGAGGACGACGAGCAAGTAAAGGCCTGGTTGGCGAAATGCATATCGACAGCAAATCAGCCCGATAGTCCCGTAAGGACGGGAACGCTAGCTGAGCTTGTCGATATGGCGCCGCAAATGCGTGAGCGCGCGAAGTTCATTGAAGAGGGTGTTGTTGCCGGAGAGTTGTTCTTGGCGATCGCGGCACGAGCCATCAATCGTCCACTGGTTGCCATTACGGCCGGCACATCTGCCTCGAATGAACGGCAAGGTGACTTTCGAGAACTCTCTCCAATATCAGCCTTCGCCGGAGTATCAAGGTCGTTGACCGGGAGCAGTCCGAGTATCGTTGCCATGGATGTGACAGTCCTTCTGACGATGTCGCGCCTCGGATTGCTGTCGCAGATCAGTCAGATCTTCTCAAAGATCTACGTGCCTCATGGGCTCGGACTGTGGCTGCTCTCAGAAATGGCCGATGCTAGGTTCCATCAGCCAAGCAGAATTGCAGATGCCGAACAGTTCCTGCATGCATTTGCAAGCGACAGGATCAGACTTCCGACGAGTAAGGTCAGTGCGAGGAAGCAGGTCGCATCGGAAGTCGGCATCGAGCTCGCGGAGCTTGTCGCCGCCTGCATGGCCGACAGGGGGGAAGGTAGAGCCGCATATGTGATTCAGTCGGCGCCATTGTTCAGAGCCGGGACAGTGCGTGAAGAGCTCGCAGACGTTAGCGAGATCGAGGGCGTGCTCGCCAGTACGGTGGATGTACTTGAGTGTGTTCGCGAAGCTGGGCTGATTCCAGATGATGTCTACGAGGAGGCTCGCGCTTACCTCGGCCAGGTAGACCAAGGTTGGGGTGATGGAAGAAGGATAGAGGCCTGCGCGACGCTGTATCTCGACGATCTAGCCGTCTCCTACTTTCAGCATTTGGGAGTGCTGAGTGTACTTGTGGATTCAGGCTTCCACTTGGTAGTTCATCCCAGCTACCACCAGCAACAGGTCGCTATGGCGGCTTTGGTTGGGGGTAGCGAAACCTTGGTTGAGGTACTCAACGATATCCGTGAATTCTACGTGCGAGGTCAGGCACATGGTTTGGTAGTTCCCTTGCACAAGCCAAACGATGACGCTGAACAATCCGACCGCGGAGAGGTCAATGCGAGTGTGCTCTTGGCGCAACTGTTCGAGCCGGCCGAAGGATTACAGGCAGTCCTGATCGACGATCGGAGCGCGAACAAGAACTCGCATTTCAGCTATTCGGACGAGACGACAGTGCCCGTCTACTCCACGGTGGAACTGCTTCAGTGGCTCGTCGATGCGGGAACAGTGACTGAGCGAGACTGGATGAGGTATAGAACAGGCCTCCGTCGGGGTGGATATCAGCTCGTACCTGTCGAGGCTCGTGAACTACTGGCCGGACTGGCGGCCTCCACCGTCCGGAACGGTGAGCTTTACGAGTCTTCTTCGGCAAAGGCGATCCGAGAGAACATCCTTCTGGCCCAGGCATCTGGATTCCTCCGTTTGCCAGAGGAGGCGCACTGGATCACGAGCATGACGCACCAAATGGCTTCAACCGTCAGCCAGATTTGGTGCTCGGGCGAGTCTGATGCCATCGCCTCGATAAAGTCTAACTGGCTCGTTCGCCTAGCGTCCTACGAAGGGTTCGCCGCCCGAATGCTAGGGGCGGACGAGAGCCAGAGATGGCTGAATCTACAGGCGATGGCGATATTAAGGTTCGTAATGAACATGGAGATCCCGGAGGATCGACGGGAAGCGTACAACTCTTGGTTGGACGTCGAGTATGTCTCCGAGATCGCATATCGGAAGCCGAAAGTCTTTTCAACTCTGTGTGAAATGGTGCGCCAGAACATTCTTGGTCTCCCAATAATTGTCGGGAAAGAATCAGAGACAAGGCTGAGCGACAGCGAGAGAAAGGCGGCTGTTGCTCTGGTTGGTAAGGAATTCATTAATCACCTTCCGGCATCCATCAGGGAAGTCGTGTTTGCAGACGATGAACTCTTCGATAGGCTTGGGCTAAGCAGGTCGTCTGTCATAAACGTGAACGTCGATGGCGCACCTGCCTTCAACGCAGAATACCTCTATGCGGCTACAGCAAAGGTGGTCAATCTGGAAGAGGGCTCCGTTGAAGTACTAAGCGAGTCGGGAGAGGCGTGGTCTGTCTTGCTGGGCGAAGGTGGCGCCGCAGTCTGTACTGATGCGAGCGACGCGCGCAACTTCCGTGTGGCCCACGCTGAACTTGTTGCGGATGACGTGCATACAAGGCTTCAATACTTGGCTGAGTATGCAAAACAGGCAGGAATTCCCTCTTCGCTCCTCGATGACTGGCACAGTCAGCTTGAGCGGGCGCCGATCTCTGTCAGCCGCATTCAGACTCTCGAGAGGGTTGTTCAGAACAGTCCTGCCTGGCTATATCGGAATGCTAAGAAGCTCATCGCTGAAGGTCGCTTGTCACCAGCGGACATAGTTCCTACTGAGTTGTCGTACTACACGCAGCTAGTGCCCGCCTGGACAGGAGAACATTCGATACAGGCATTGGTTCCTGAGCTTGAAAGAATGGTAGGCATACCAGCCGTCCCCATGTCGCATCTAATGTGGTCGTCACACCAAGCGACTAGTCCGAAGAAGTATGTAGAGTCCCTATCAGTGAGTGTTCTTTCGCGAGATGTAGCCTCGCTCTGCAGGTCGCTCGATACTTGGTCCTTGGTAGGCTTGGTGGAATGTATATCCGTACGGAAAGATGCGTTCCCAGAGTTGGAGGGAGTGCTCGCTGACGTATTGGCTGTGCTCAGTGAATGCATCGAGGACGAGGCGCGTTTGCGGCTTACCGCAGCACTCTTTGGATTAGTCGACTCAACTCTGAGCGCGTCTGGTAACTTCTCGAGCGCGCCTGTCTTCTGGCGGCGCTTTGCCTCTTTGACCCACGCGGCCTTGTTGGAGCGTGTCGTCCTGGAGAGCGGAATTGAGACTGCGCCATTTGCTGAGTGGGCAGAGAACGCCTTCCCGTACTTTCAGGCGACAACCCTAGCTGACCTCAATGAGGAGCCGAGGTGGAGTGGTTTTATGCTCCAGCCCTCACAGTTGCGGCAGGAACTGTTAGGTCGAACGGTGCATGCCTTAGAGCAGCGTAGGGGTCTGTTGCAGAGTGACGCGCTTCTCAACATGGTCTTTGGCGAGGACGAAACCTCCCTAGTGAGCAAGCGGCATATTTTGTTCTCAGGGCTGCCAGGGCCGCTAGAGGGAAATATCAATCCGGATCATGTGCTTCCGCCAGAACTGTTGCAGCTGTTCGAAGCGAGTTTGAAGGACGATTCGATTCCATTGAGCCGTCGAGTTCTAGTGGGCGCCCAGCTGGCTAGCATGGCTTCTTTGCCGGAAGATCACATTCAGATGCTGGTCAGTGCTATTGAGACTCTCGATATGGTAGATGTTGATCTTGAGCAGGTTGGTGGAGCGACAAGCTTCTGCACGCGTATTGCGATGGCTGCCTCTGCTAGTAGATCGGTGAGACTTCAGGGCGTCGTCCAGAAGTTCCTGCTCAATCAGTCGGCCGTTCCCCATGCAGTCAAGCTCTATGCGGGCCTAACCTCGTGTGGAGCTGAAGAATCGGAAGGCGGGTGGACTGACGCTGTGGGGAAGCTGTCGAACGTAGCGGTTGCGACTGCAAGCTCCAAGCGTGAGGGCGAACTGGTGATCTCGATGCTCGAAGCCATGTGCGAAGTTAGGCCCGACCTAAGGCCGAAGGTGGCAGGCGCCACGGCAAGGGCTCGTGGTTTTGTCGCGCGAGCCCGATAGGGGGATTCTGTCGCTGCTAGGAGTCCGCTCCACAGGCCACTGGTCCACACGATGTGAGAAAGTCTTGGGCCATTGATCTATCGAGGTACTACATTTCTATGCCTACAATTTGTGAGCGGTGCGCTAAGCATCCGGCACTCAATGGCCTAGTTCTTGGGTCTGGAGAGACGATTCACCAGTGCACGACTTGCCAGTCCCAAGACGTACGAGCGCTGAATTCGGAAGATCTTAGGTTGATCGGAGTGATTCGCGCACTTATTCGGGAGCATTTCGACGAGTGGGAATACAACGGTCATTGGGGTGGCGATTCTCTGTACGGCCTATTTCAACGTGAAAATCCAATTCTCGCCTACGACGCCAGCTGGCCAGCCTCAGACATTGAGGATGCCGTGTTGCCTGCCCTTCAAGACGGCTACGAGTCAGCGTCCATGCCAATCTCGTTGTTCGCGGGCTATTACGATGGCCATCCGAACATGCCACTCCAGGCGATGAATCATGGTGAGGAGTATAGATATGAAGTGCTGTCACGCAAGATAAAGACCGCCAACGCATTCTTACTTGAAGATGAGGCCAAGGAGCTGTTGGTCCCACATCTAAATTCCGTTCGCAGGCGGCTACCCGCGGGGTCAGAGATCTTCCGGGCGCGAATTGGATATGTCGATAGTAGATTTCAAGTGTTCGCTCGGCCCGAGGATCCCTGGTCCTACTTCCCTTTCGAGGCCGCCAAACTTGGTGCACCCCCTCCGATCCTAGCGTCCGCAGGGCGGATGAATCGCGGCGGAGTATCATTCTTCTATGGCGCAAGTGATCCTGACACGGCGGTTAGCGAGGTGCGGCCACATCCCGGGCATGTCGTGTCGGTGGGTAGCTTTCGCACCGTCAGGGAACTTGTGATCGCGGACTTTAACGAACTACCCATTCAAGATTTTAGTTCGTCAGACGCGAGCCTAGACGACTACTGGGCGCTGTTGTGTATCGGCAGGCTGTTCACGGCACCCGTTACTCCGGAAGAAAGAAGCAACTACGTACTCTCTCAATTGTTCGCCGATACTCTGCGGCAGCTTGGTCTCGACGGTGTATGTTTCGATAGTTCCGTGGGGCGCGGGAAGAACTTTACGTTGTTTGAACCGCAGTCGGTCGAGTACGTTCCTGGGTCATCCAATGCCATTAGAGTGACGAATGTTTCGTACTCGACTAAGGCGCTGCGTACAGCTGAGCGCCTAGAGTAGCGCTATTTTTCCTGAGCCTGATATGCATCGAGTCAGGCTCAGAATCAATGGGCTAGCGCTACCTTGGCCATTCGCTCTGGCCTCGCCTGTTAATAAGGGCCTCCCGATGTCGGTCCTAAATCGCAGCCAGGCATCTCCCCAACTAGCTCTTCGAGTCGCGGGTCTTTAGAGCTTCATGGGATTTCCTGAGTGTTTCCATGGCGATCTCGTGAGGAATAGACGGCCGCGGATCAGCTCTCGCAGCCCTTACCTTCATCTGAAGCCACTCGTCATAGTGGGGGTCGTGTGATGTCGCATCACCCACATCGCCATCGAAGCTGTAGTTCTCCACGATCCAAGCCGCTCAAAGTGCCATGGCGTCTACGAGAGCATGGTGTCGCAGCGTCCTCTGGTCAGGGTTGAGCTCAAAATAGCGCTCCACGCTCGGCATCAGCTTCCCTTCGCGTGCAAGCCTGGTGCGGAATGGCGGTTCGGGCGGTGTCCGGTCACATCCGTCCCGTACTCGGCTGAGCATCGAGAATTCGAGCGGCGCGTCAGCGAAAATCTCGCAGTTACCCAAGGGCTCCAACAAGCTCCGCAACGAGTGCGTCATGACACTATCCGTCATTGCCGCTTGCCCGCGGTTGAGGAGCGGATAAACACGCTCGCGTACGAAGCTGGACGGCATGCCAGGTAACGGATCGCGCTCCGCGTAGAAGACATGCTCGCTGTCCTCACTGATTAGGGCCAGGCTGACAAGTTCACGAAGCGCATCGTTGGCCCATTCGCTGTCCATGAATAGTCTGATCACGATCTGTACCGCTCCGCCAGAGCAGCCTCCAGTCTTTCACGCGTTACGGCGTCTCCAAAATCCCGTTCGCAATGCACAAGGTGCGACCGCATGCCGGTTGGCCAACCTGAGTCATGGTCATCGAGGGCTAGCCAGTGGCCTCTCTGATAAGGACGGACGTTCTGCAGATACCAGGAGATCTCCTCCCAGCGCCACCTGGCCTTCGTCGTGGGCGGCAGATGGTGATGCACGGCATCTATGACTCGAGCAGCGACAGGCGCGGGAAGCAACCGCCTCAGTTCGTCCAAAGTGCGGTTCTTCCCCCAAGTGGAAGAGACCACGATTTCCAAGTGTTTCAGAAAGGGCGACAGAACTGCAGCCAGAATAGGCGCATGCAGGAAGAAGGGGCCTGGGTAAGGCGTCGGGCTCAATGTCACCTCAAGCTGCCAGTCATTGAAGGGAGGGGGAGCCCATAGCGGATGCAGCACGCCGTCAAAATCAAGGAACAGTATGGCGCTCATTCCGATGGCCGCTTGGGTCGAAGGCGTAGCATGTGCATGGTTCTCGCCCACTCAGGCGCGTCGACCCTTCCGGTCACCACCAGCCAAGCCATTCGCAAAGCTTCCGCATCAATCAGGGCATGGTGACGCCGGGCTGCGGCCGCAGGAAGCCCCGCGAAATAGTCCTCAACGAGTATGCCCATCGCGCCTTCCTTCAGCATTCTCGTCAGGACGGGCTGCGGGACCGGCCCACATGCCGCAGCCTGATCGTCTGAAAGGTCGAACCCTGCGATCACGTACTGTAGGAGCGCCAGGTCATTGGGATAGTCAGCCAACACGATCGGCTCAGGGACGGCGCCCAAGAAGGCGCGCAGGCCGGTCGTCATTTCCTGGTCGGTCATACGCCATCTCCCACGTTCGAGCAGGGGATAGACCACTGATCGCACGAAGTCGGTGGCCACCTCGGGCAAGGGATCGCGCTCAGCATAAAACTGATGGGTTCCATCTTCAGAGATCAGCGCCAAGCTCACTAGCTCGGAGCCCCCTGGATCCGCCCATTCGGTATCGAGGAATAGGTAGCTCACGGCTTCAGCCCGAGGTGTACTTCTTAGGCCAAATCACTGTTGCCCCCTTAATCATCTCCGGTTGCATGAAATGCGTATAGGTGGGCGGCTTTCGCCCCTCGATTACGTCTAAGCGATCAAGCTCCTTGGTCTTGGCAATCATCTCTTGGACAAGAAGCCACTGGCCTTCTTCAGTCAGGCACCAACCACCACGCACTTCGTCATAGACGATGTGCGAGATGTAGTCGTCGGGATCTAAGACGGGCATAAGCAACCCCGGTGAGAGGTATGGTGCCCCTGGCCGGACTCGAACCGGCATAAGCCGCTTATCTGGCGCTGACGGGTTATAAAACCGCTGCTCTAACCATTGAGCTACAGGGGCTGATCAGTCAACTGATCAGCCAGGTATTCGGAAAGCGCTGCGGTATGCAATGCGTAGTTCATCTACCATCTTGATCACACTCTAGTGCCTCAGCAAGCCTAACAACGTCAAAAAAGACAGTTTCCACGAGGTGATTTGATAGCTGACGCAGCAGGCTTTCCCTCAGTGCGGTTGGGCCGCTGGAGGCCGCAGACTCATCCAACTGGAAGTCGGTCACAGATGTTAGGCACCGTGAGCCACCCGAGCCGTTCGCACGGTTGACCATCCAGCTGAGAGTAACGTCGATCATGGTGGTCATGCTACCAAATATTCGGATTTTGAATATAGGGATGCCAATTCTAGCTTTTGGGGGCCATGCCCAAGCCCCCTTACCTCTCCGAGTACTTAAAGCTGACTGGTCGTCTCAGAGACGCTCGGCTCGAGCTGGACCTGGATCAGTCGGAACTGGCACGGAAGTTGGGGGTATCACAGGCTTATATATCCAACTACGAACGTGGGCAGAAGACCCTCAATGTCGTTGAGTTTGTTGCAATCTGTGCCGCACTTGGCTTGAACCCCGGCACTGAGATAGGCCTTTTTCATATGCGCCGTAGTTTCAAGCTCAAGAGATCGACTGGCAGCTAGGGGTTACGAGCCTAGATCGCAATTTTCAGCTGCTACTAACTGTTAGCGGTGTACTAAAGCCGTTGATCTCGATGGCGGTGAGCTGGCGGCTGGCGTATTCCAGCTCGCGCCGTTGCACCAGGCCATCGGGATAGAAATTCTTGCGCCAGGGCGCGAAGGTCCAGCCGCCGATGCCGACACGGATACCGTCGGTCGAAACCGGGGGTGCAGAAGCGAAGAGATCGTCCATGCGCGAAGGATAGCGCGGCCTCCGTCGCCGCCGCGTTACCATCGAGCCACCCCACGCCAGAGAATCCGCATGTCCTGGACCACGCCCGACCTGTGCGACCAGTACCCCGATGTGCAGGTCGCCGAGCCGGTGTTCCGTGGCTATGGCGGACGCGTTGCCTTCGCCGGGCCGGCGGTGACGGTGAAGTGCTTCGAAGACAACTCGCGCGTGCGCGAACTGGCCGCCACGCCGGGCGAGGGCCGGGTCATCGTGGTCGATGGCGGCGGTTCGCTGCGGCGTGCACTGCTGGGCGACCAGATTGCGGCAAATGCGGTGAAGCACGGGTGGTCCGGTTTCCTGATCTTCGGCTGCGTACGCGACGTGGACGCGCTCGCCGCCTTGCCGCTCGGCGTGCAGGCACTGGCATCGCATCCGATGAAGACCGACAAGCGCGGCCTGGGCGACGTGGGTGTGCCGGTGGCGTTCGCCGGTCTGTCGATCGCGCCGGGCGACTGGATCTACGCCGATGTCAAC
>Ga0247823_10000659_pt1 | contig 29058 bp, 27 predicted proteins | sample 13C_PalmiticAcid_2_FD_192426 | JGI IMG/M metagenome (GOLD analysis project Ga0247823, IMG submission 192426) | Soil microbial communities from agricultural site in Penn Yan, New York, United States - 13C_PalmiticAcid_Day30 | ecosystem: Environmental > Terrestrial > Soil > Agricultural land...
CCATAGAGGGGCGCATCGCGACCGGAAGTCCCTGAATCACGGGACTTCGTGGGCTGGGACCGCGCGTCGCGCCGTGCAGGCGCGCCAGGGGTCTCCGGCATGGGCCGAGCTTTCATGTGGGCGGTCCGAAGCGGCGCCCGTCTCCGTCAGGTTAGACCGGGCCGAGCGGTCAAGCCAAGACATTCTGTCGCACAGATGAACGGCGCGGATGCATCCCCTTCAACCGTCGGCGCGTAATGATGGAGCATGACCCAGGTTCACACAGCCCGGTTCGGCCTCGGACAGATCGTCCGGCATCGCGATCACGCCTTCCATGGCCTGGTCATGGATGTGGACGCCACCTATGCAGGCCCGGCCGCAGAGACGGGCGCGGTCGCCAGCGACCAGCCCTTCTATCGCATCCTGATCGCCGACACGGAGGGCGGCGTCATCGCCTACGCCGCCGAGGATTCCCTGGTGGCGACGCCCGAGATCGAGCCCCTGTCGCCCGAAGCCGAGCGGGAGTGGTTCACCATCGACGCCCAGGGCCGCCACGCGCCGCGCTCGCAAAGGCTGCAATAGACGTGCGTGACGGCGGGCGGACGCCGCGCTAATCTGCCCGTAACGGCCGTCAGAGCCGAGAGGAGCGTTCCCATGTCCGATTTCGAACACGTGTTTGAGGCCCCGCCGGAAGGCGCCGCCGCCGACTGGACCATCCCCCAGAACTGGGCGGCCTATACCGACGTCGAGCACGAGACCTGGAACACCCTCTACGCCCGGCAGATGAAGATCCTGCCGGGGCGCGCCTGCGAGGCCTATATGCGCGGGCTGGACGCGCTGGACCTGAACATGGGCGGCATCCCCGACTTCGAGGTGATGAACCCCAAGCTGCAGGCCCTGACCGGCTGGACCGTGGTCTGCGTGCCGGGGCTGGTGCCGGACGACGTCTTCTTCGATCACCTGGCCAACCGCCGCTTCGTTTCGGGTCAGTTCATCCGCAAGCCGGATCAGCTGGACTACCTGCAGGAGCCGGACATCTTCCATGATGTCTTCGGTCACGTGCCGATGCTGACCGATCCCGATTTCGCCGCCTATATGGAGGCCTACGGCAAGGGCGGGCAGCGGGCGCAGTCGCTGGGGATGCTGAAGAACCTGGCGCGCCTCTACTGGTACACGGTCGAGTTCGGCCTGATGAAGGAGGCCGACGGCCTTCGCATCTATGGCGCGGGCATCGTCTCCTCGGCGACCGAGAGCGTCTTCAGCCTGGAGGACGCCTCGCCCAACCGTCTGGGCTTCGATCTGGAGCGGGTGATGAAGACCCTCTATCGAATCGACGACTTCCAGCAGGTCTATTTCGTCATCGACAGCATCGAGAAGCTGAAGGAAGTCACCCTGCAGGACTTCGGGCCGATCTATGAGCGACTGCAGGGCGCCGAGGACCTGCCGATCGAGGCCATCCTGCCGAGCGACACCGTCTATACGCGCGGGACGCAGGCCTATGCATCCAAGGGCGGGCGGTTCGCGGCCTGATGAAGGCTGGCTGAAAAACAGAGTCCAATTCGTCTGAATCGTCTGAAATCTCCCCCTTGGCGTGGCTCGGGAGGGGATGGTGGCGCACGGCGAAGGGCAGGCGAGGAAAAGCGTGCCGGAAGCGCGCAACCCCTGTGATTTCGCGGGATTGCGGCACCGAGTTGTGATGGTTCGGCGATCCTCCCTTGCGAAGCGGGGGAGGGGGACCATTCGCAGCATGGTGGAGGGGGCGAAATCCAGCGCGACGAGTTGCCTTCAGGGGCGGGAAAACAGTTCTCGACGGTGAGCTTGTAATCCGCCCCCTCCACCGCTACGCGGTCCCCCTCTCCCGCGAACGGGGGAGGAGAGGTCTGTCAGACCCGCTGGAACGGGTAGAAGTCGGTTCCCAGCCCCAGAATGCCGGTCAGTTCGTCCAGAGCGCCGCGCGTTTCGTCCAGCAGGGCGGGATCGGCCAGATCCTGGGCGGTCAGGCTGTCGCGATACCAGCGCGCGCCCCAGACGCTGAGAGCGCCGTGCAGTTCGTCGGTCAGGCGCATGGACGGGTTGGTCGCGGCCAGTTCATCCTCGGTCAGGACGACGCGCAGGCGCAGGCAGGCGGGCCCGCCGCCGTTGCGCATCGACTGGCGCACGTCGACATATTCGACGCGGCCGATGGGACCGTTCGAGGCGGCAAGCGCTTGCGCGACCGCGTGGCTGCGGGCGTTGTCTCGGGTCTCGGTGGGGCAGATCAGGGTCAGGCGGTCCTCGCCCGGAACCTGGATCAGCATGGAGTTGAACAGGTAGGAGCTGATGGCGTCGGCCAGCGGCAGGTCGGCGTTTGAGACCTCGACGAACTGCGGTTCGAACAGGCCGTCGGCGGCGCGGCGGATGGCGGCCTTGGTCGCGTCCGTGTCCTCGAAGGCCAGTTCGTGGAAGAAGAGGGTGTCCAGTGCGCCGACGCAGACCACGTCGTTGTGGAAGGTCCCGCCGTCGATGGCCGCGCGCGACTGCTGGGCCAGAACCGGGCGGCCCGCTTCGTGGCGGCGGACGATGGCCTGGCTGGCCTCGCGCGTCTGGCGGGCGGGGAAGCGACCCTCCCACGGCTCGAAGGCTTCGCGGCCCCAGACCAGCAGATTGACCCCGCGACCGCCATGCGTGGCGCACAGGCGGACGTGGTTGGCGGCGCCTTCGTCGGCCAGATGGGCGACGGCGGGCAGGGCGTCATGGACGGCGAACTTCGCCTTGTCCGGGAAGAGGGCGTCCAGCGCGCGCTTCGTCTGTTGGTGCTCCAGCGAGCGGTGCAGGTTGGTGTGCAGGTTGGCGGGGGTGAAGTGAACCCGGCCGTCGGCGGCGTCGGCGCTGGGCGTCACCGTCGCGGCGTTGGCGGCCCACATGGGCGAGGCCGAACAGGCGGCGGCGGCGAAGGCGGGCGCGTCGCGCCAGGCCTTGGCCAGCACCGTCTTGTCATTCCCCGAGAAGCCGAGCGAACGCAGGAAGGGGATGTTGGGCCGCTCGTGCGGCGGCAGGACGAACTGGGGCAGGCCCAGATCGGCCAGGGTCTTCATCTTGTCGAGGCCCTGCAAGACCGCCGCGCGCGGGTTCGACGCCTCGCCCTTGTTCAGGCTGGAGGCGAGGTTGCCCGGCGACAGGCCCGCATAGGAGTGGGTCGGCCCGATCAGGCCGTCGGCGTTGGCTTCGATGGCGTAGGTCATGGTGACACCGGGATGATTACTACTGTCGGGTCCAGCCCAATGGCGGCCGCCACAGGTAAGGCGAAAAGCCACACGATGGTGACAATGGTTGCAGTGACGATGATGAGCCCGGCGAGTTCCCGCCATAGCCCGTTGCGCCAGGTAGCTTCACTGACGACCATCATCATTAACGTGAACGATGCGCACCACATCAAAACAATGCGGCGCGGCCCGAGCGCGGGAGGCCAACCGAACTTCACCACCAAGATGAAGGGCACGAGCAGCGCGGTAGCGACGAAAGCGATCAGCGGGAGCTTCCAATAGATCTCCAACCGCTGGATCAGCGGAGGAGGACCTATCCGACGATCTCCACGCCAGTCGGTGATCACCCCCGCAAGCCCTTGATCTCGCTATCGATATTCTTGACCGCGCCGGCCTCGAAACTGGCGACCGGGTAGGCGCAGTAGTCGGCGGCGTAGTAGGCGCTGGGGCGGTGGTTGCCGGAGGCGCCGAGACCGCCGAAGGGCATGTCGCCCGCCGCGCCCGTGGTCGGGCGGTTGAAGTTCACCACGCCCGCGCGGATGCGGTTGATGAAGCGGTCCCAGTTCTTCGCGTCGTCGCTGACCAGACCGGCGGACAGGCCATATTTGGTGGCGTTGGCGGCGGTGATGGCGGCGTCGAAAGTCGGCACGCGGATGACTTGCAGGAAGGGGGCGAACATCTCCTCGTCCTCGACCGCGACGCCAGTGACGTCGATGATGGCGGGCTTGACGAAGGCGCCCGGCAGGTTGTCGACGGGGCCGGAGGCGCGGATGATCTTAGCGCCCATGACGATGCGCTGTTGCAGGGCGGCCAGCGCATTGCTGGCGGCCTTTTCGGAGATCAGCGGCCCGGCGTAGGGCTCGGGATCGCTGTCCCAGGGGACGAAGTTCAGGCGGTCGGACATGGTGGCGACGGCCTCGACGATGGCGTCGCCCTGGGCGCCTTCCGGCACGATCAGGCGGCGCGCGCACGAGCAGCGCTGGCCGGTGGTGACGAAGGCGGACTGGACCACGATGCCCGCGACAGCCTCGGCGTCGGCGGCGTCCCAGACGACCAGCGGATTGTTGCCGCCCAGCTCCAGCGCCAGGATCACGTGCGGGTCATCGGCGAACTTGCGCCGGAAGTGGGCGCCCGCCGCGCCCGAGCCGGTGAACATCAGGGCGTCGATGGGCTGGTCCAGCAGGGCCGCGCCGGTGTCGCGCCCGCCCTGCACCATGTTGAACACGCCCTTGGGCAGGTCGGCGGCCTCGAGGCATTCGGCCATCAGCTGGCCGGTCAGGGGCGTTTCCTCGGACGGCTTGAACACCACGGTGTCGCCTGCCAGCAGGGCCGGGACGATGTGGCCGTTGGGCAGGTGGCCGGGGAAGTTGAACGGGCCGAGCACCGCCGAGACGCCGTGCGGGCGGTGGCGCAGGACGGCTCGGCCGAAGGCGGTGTCGCTGCTGCGCTCGCCGGTGCGCTCGTCATAGGCGCGGATCGAGATGTCCACCTTGCCCGCCATCGAGGCCAGTTCGGTTTTCGTCTCCCACAGGGCCTTGCCGGTCTCGCGGCTGATGGCCTCGGCCATTTCGGGGGCGCGTTCCTTGAGCACGGCCTGATAGCGCTTCACCGCGTCGATCCGGTCCTGACGCGGGCGGTCGGCCCAGTCGGGGAAGGCGGCGCGGGCGGCCTCGACGGCGGCGCCGACCTGTTCGACGGAGGCGGCTTCGCCTTCCCAGACGGTTTCGCCGGTGGCGGGGTTGGTGGAGGCGAAGTGGGTCATATCAGTATCCGCTCATCCCGGCGGACGCCGGGATCCAGTGCTTTGGCCGCATCTGAGCGACCGGATGGCAGGCAAAGTCAAATCGGCAGGCGTCGTGTGCGGGGCTCTCACTGGATCCCGGCGTCCGCCGGGATGAGCGGGAAACCCCGAGAGTCACGACTTCACCCGCACCGTGGCGCCGTCCTTGATCTTGAGGGCGGCGGCGACGTCGGGGGTCATGCGAGCGACATCGCCGTCGATCAGGACGCGGGCGCGGACGGCGCGGAAGGCCGAGACGCTGTCGGTCGAGACGAGGCTGGGCAGTTCGACCTCGACCTCCTTCTCGATGCGGGCCGTCAGGACGCGGGCGTCGCGCACGGTGCGGATGTTGTCGCGGCCGCAGGCCACGGTGGGGCCGGCGTCGAAGATGTCGACCAGACCGTTGGGGCGGAAGCCTTCGCTTTCCAGCAGGGCCATGGCGGGCACGCCCTGGGGGTGGACCTTGCCGATCACGGCGCGGGCCGGTTCGGGCAGCAGGTCGATGTAGATGGGGTGGCGCGGCGCCAGGTCGAGGATGAACTGCTTGTCGGTCGAGCCGCTCATGCGGTCGGCGTCGTCGAAGTCCATGGGGAAGAACTTGTGCGCCACATGGTCCCAGAAGGGGCAGTAGCCGTCGGGCGTGAAGACGCCGCGCAGTTCGGCCAGAACATTGTCGGCGAACAGGTCCGGCTGGGCGCCGATCAGCATGTAGCGCGACTGGCTGAGCAGGCGCCCGGCGCCGCCCTTGCGGCGGTCGGCCTTGAGGAAGAGCGAGCCGACCTCGGTCCAGCCGGTGCATTCGTTGACCAGAACGAGCGTCTGATGGTTCAGCTTCATGCCCAGCGAGGGGGACTGGACCGTGTTGTTGACCACGCGGAAGCTGAAGAAGGGTCGCTTCAGTCCCACGGTCGCCTTGACCGAGCCGATGCCGTCGATGTCGCCGGTGTCGCCATCTTCCAGCATCAGGGTGTACCAGGCCTCCTGGGGCGGGACGCGGCCTTCGAAGCTGGCCTGGCTCAGCTCCAGACGCTCGCTCAGGACGTCGGCGTCCTCGGGCAGGCTGGTGAAACCGGGGCCGGACAGAATGGCCAGTTCAAGCAGGTGATGGAGGTCGGCGGGGCCGGCGGGGCGAACAACGAGCATGCGGTTACATCGTCTCCAGTCGGAGCTGTTTCAGTTTCAACGCGTCAATCTCGCCCGAGGCGATCTTGCACAGGATCAGGGCGGACAACTGGGCCCGTTCGACGAAGCTGGCGGGCCAGGCGAATTCCTGATCCGAGTGAATCTCGCCGCCGACGACGCCCAGGGTGTCGACGTTGGGCAGACCCGCGGCGTGCAGGTTGTTGCCTTCGCAGACGCCGCCCGAGGGCTTCCAGGCGATGGTCTGGCCCAGCAGGTCGCCGGCGTCGCGCACGGCGTGGAAGAGGGCGGTCTGGCTGGCGTCCATCGGCTTGGGCGCGCGGGTCATGCCGCCGTGCAGGTCCAGCGTCAGGCCGGGGAAGGGGGGCTCGGCGGCGATGGCGCGCACGGTCTGGTCGATCCAGGCGGAGGCCTGGGCGTCCGGCACGCGGACGTTGAAGCGGACCACAGCGTTGTCGGCCACGACGTTCAGGGGGCCGCCGCCTGCGATCTTCGCCACATTGACGGTGACGCCCTCGCGCTGGCCGTTCAGGCCGTGCAGGCGGGCGGCGATCATGGCGGCGCCCGCGACGGCGTTGGCGCCCTCGTGGAAGGCGCGGCCCGCGTGGGCGGCCTTGCCGGTGACGATCAGGTGGAAGTTGCCGCTGCCCTTGCGTTCACCCGCCAGGGTCCCGTCGGACAGGGCCGGTTCATAGGTCAGGCCGACATGGCCGCGCGCGCCCAGTTCCGCCAGCAGGTGAGCCGAGGCGGGGGAGCCGATCTCTTCGTCGGGAGACAAAAGCACGGTCCAGCCGACGCGGGCCTTGTCCGGGTGGGTTTCGAAGGCCTCCAGCGCGGCCAGCATGACGCTGATCCCGCCCTTCATGTCGGCGACGCCGGGGCCGTTCAGGGCGCCGTCGGGGCGCGTGACGACGGTCTGGAAGGCGCTGTCGGCGGGAAAGACGGTGTCGTAGTGGCCGGTCAGGACGACCTGGATCGGCGCCTCGGGCCGGGCGGTGATGGTCAGGCAGTCGGCATAGGTCTCGGGGATCACGGCGCCGTTGTCGGCCACGGTGGTCGAGGCCTTGGTCGGCACGCGCACGACGGCGGCGGGCAGGCGGCGGGCCTCGGCCTCCAGCACGTCCAGCATGCGCGCCAGACCGGCGGCGTGGCGGCTGCCGGAGTTGATATGGGCCCAGTCGATGGTCCGCGCGACGATCACGTCGCCCTGGGCCGCGACATGGTCGAGCACGGCCTGGTCGTGGGGTTCAATCCGCATGGCGGCGACCCTAGACGGGGGCGAGGCAAAGGTGAAGGCGGGGCCGTTTCTCGCTCACGGACTTGGGAAAACGGCAGCGTGCGGGATAGGTTTGCCGCCGCTTTCGAGGAGTCGCGCATGAACCGTCGTTTCAGCTTTCCCAACCCGTTCGGTCCCGTCGATTCGGGGGCGACGGCGCAGGCGATGGCGCGTCTCAGCGCGCAAGCCTTCTGGCTGTGGGGCGCGGTCGGGCTGCTGCAGGCGGGGCTGGTCTGGTACGCCTCGGACGCCAGCTACGCCGAGTTCCGGGGCGCGACGACGGGGTTCGCGGTCTTCTTCGCCCTGATCGCCGGGATTCTGGGGTGGGCGCAATGGCGGCGGCCCAATCGCATCCTGCCGGTCTTCGGCCTGGCCTGGGCCCTGTATGAGCTGAGTTCCACGGGCGTCAGCCTGCTGGTCGGGGCGCCGATGGGCGTGGCGGGCGTGCCGGCCTGGGGCGGGATGATCGCGGCGGCGGCCATGCTGGCCTGCGCGGTTCTGCACGTCGGCGGCCTGCGCGGTGCGGCGGGGCGGGGGCGACTTGCCACGGCGCCGCTTGCCTCTAAGAGGTAGGGTCTGACAGCCGGGGGGCGATGATGAACCAGAATGTGAAACTGTGGCTGCGTGCGGCCAATCCCTTCACGCCTCCGCGCGGCTTGGCCGAGGCGCAGAGGGCGGCGCGAGTCGGGGCGGTGGCCTTGGGGATCGGCGTCGTGCAATTGTTCGTCGGCCTGCTGGCTATGCCGAAGACTGAGGCGCTGGCTCAGGTGCTGGCTGCTCAGCAAAAAGGGCAGGTCATGACGGCTCAGAAAGTCGCCATTCAGGACGCCATCGTGGGCATGATGCCTATGTTCACTCTTGCCATCACATTGGTGTTCTCTGTCGTCTATGTCGTTCTGGCGGTAGCGCAGTGGCGGCGCATGACCTGGGTGATCCCGACGATCATGCTCGCCTTCATGGCCTATGGCGTATTGGGCGGGGTCGGCACCCTGTTGAAGATCGGTTCGTCGATCGAGCTTGAGTTCGCCTTCGTCCGTGCGCTGATGTGGCTCGTCAATCTCGCGACTATAGCCATGTATGTCGCCGCCTTCCGAGGCGGGCGCATGCTTGAAAAACTGAAACGGACCTACTGATGACCGTCACCATCTTCCACAATCCGAAATGCTCGACCTCGCGCAAGGCGCTGGAGTTGCTGCAGGAGAAGGGCGTTCAGCCGGTGGTGGTCGAATATCTGAAGACGGGTTGGGATGCGGCGACGCTGGACCAGCTAGCCAGTGAGACGGGCGTCGGCCTGTCGGGCCTGCTGCGCAAGCGCGAGGCGAAGACGGGCGAACTGCTGGAAAGCGGGGCGTCCGACGACGTGATCCGCGCGGCCATGATCGCCGAGCCGGTGCTGGTGGAACGACCCATCGTCCTGAGCGACAAGGGCGCCCGTATCGGACGTCCGGTCGAGGCGGTGCTGGAAGTTCTATAGCCGCTCTTGCCGTCATCCCGGCCTAGCCTCTCCCAGAGAGCGAAGAGCCGGGACCCCTAAAGGCGCAAGTTGTGGTGTTCCTGGCGGTCCCGGATAGCGGCTGCGCCGCTTCCGGGATGACGAGGTGAGCTAGCGGCTGCGGTTCCGTCGCCGGTCGGTGCGATCGCCGCCGGGACGGTCGCTTTCGCGGCGCCAGCGGATGGACAGGCTGGCGTCGCCCTCGCCGCCGAACTTGGAGCTGACGGCCAGGTTGCGACGCACCTGCCATTCGACATTGACCGCCGCCCCGCCTTCGCCGCCGCCGATGACTTCCAGATAGACGTCGTCGGTGATGTAGCGGCCGCCGGCCACGGTCAGGCTGGAGGCCTCGCCGCCGAAGGACAGGCGGTCCAGACCGGCCAGTTCGCGCAGGTTGCCGATCACGTCGAAGCCGCCGCCGCCGGCCAGAGAGGCCACGGCTGAGGCCAGCTGGGCCGCCTCGAAGCCCGACAGTTGCGAGGCCGAGCGCCCGAACAGGACCTGTGACAGGATTTCGTCCTGGGGCAGGGAGGGCGTCGAGGTCAGCTCGATCTTGGGCTGGGCCGCCGTGCCTGTGACCTTGATGGCCGCGGTCAGGGTGGGGTCTTCACGCACCGCCTGCAGGTTCAGGCGGATGCGGGCCGGGTCCGTGGACAGGCTGACCGAGCCGCTTTCGTCAAAGACGAAGCGTTTGCCCGCGAACTCATAGTCGCCGCGCACGACGTTGGCCGTGCCGGTCAACTGGGGCTGGGCGATGGTGCCGCGCACGCGGGCGTCGGCCGTCAGTTCGACGTTCAGGCCACGTCCGCGCACATGGATCTCGCGTCCGGTCAGGTTCAGGTTCAGACCGATCTGGGGACCGCGCGCCTTGGCTTCGACCTCGACCGGATCGCCGCCGGGGCGGTTGATCTCGACCACGTCCATCTTCACCACCCCGTTCGAGCCGGGCAGGTTGGGCGAGATTTCAGCATTGTCGATGTTCAGGTCGCCGCTGAGCTGGATGTTGCCATCGGCGCCGCGAACCGCCGTCAGCACGCCGTTGGCGCGGGCCTCGGCGATGTCGTTGTCGATGACGCGGAAGCGGGTCAGCTCCAGCCGCAGGGTCGAGCCAGAGCCCTGGCGCAGGCCCAGATTGCCATTGCCCGTGACCGTGCCCTTGAGCCCGTCAGCCGCCTCGAAGCGCTCGATCACGGCCTGGCTGTCGTCGAAGCGGCTGGCCAGGGTCACGTTTTCGAGGCGCAGGCCCGTGGCGCTGTCGCGGAAGGCGCCCTGCGTCAGGTCCATGCGACCGTTCAGTCGCGGCTCGTTCAAGGTGCCGGCCAGGGTGGCGCGCGCAGCGACCTGACCGGACAGGGACTGGGCGCCGCCGAGGAAGAGGTCCCAGATGGGCTGGACCTGGCCGTTGATGGCGACCTGGCCGGACATGTCGCGGGTGCGGGCTACCGCCAGACGCAGCGGCGCGGCTGAAGCCTCGACCGGCAGGCGGACGTCGGCCGAGGCCTGAACCGCCGTGCCGTCGTTGGCCTGGGCGCGGATGCGCAGGACATTGTCGGTCAGGTCGGCGTTCAGCGTGCCGTCCACGGCCAGGCCGCGCGGCGCGTCGATGCTGCGGAGCTGTTTCAGGTCGATGTTGGCCGAGCCGTTCAGCGTATCGCCCGAGCCCTGCAACGAGACGCGGCCGGTGATCTGACCGCGCAGGTCGGGGGCCAGGGAGCCCATCTCGACATTGGTCATGTCGGCCTGGATGGCGCTGCCGGCCTTGTCCTGACGAAGCTCGCCGGTCAGGACGCCGCCGCCGACGCCGAGGTCGACGCGGACCACACGACCGTCGCCGTTCAGGGCGACGACGGCGGGGGCGCGGGTGGTGAAGGCGACCTCGCGCACGCGACCGCCGCCGCGCAGGGTGACGGACTGGGCGGGGCCTTGTCGGGAATACTCGCCCGATCCGTTGAACTGGACCGGGGTGGCGCCGCCGACGTCGGCGGACAGGGTGAAGGGCAGGCGGTCCAGCGTGCCCTGGCCTTTCAGCGACAGGTTGCGCACGACCCAGGTCGAACCGGCCAGGCGGACGTTGCGGCCGGTGACGTCGAGCACGGCGCTCTGATCGCCGCCGCCGTCGGTCAGGCGCACCCGGCCGTTGGCTTCGCCGGATGCGAGGAAGGCGCCCTGGCGCGCGGTGAAGGTCAGGTCGGCGCTGGAGGGGTAGTTGTTGGACAGGGCCACGGCGCCCTGGGCCGTCACGCCGCCGGCGTTGACGTCCACCTCTGTCAGGCGGATCTGCTTGCCGCCGAGGAAGAAGTTCCCCGAGGCTCGCGCCGGGCCGTAGTTCGAGCCCGCATTGACGACGACACGGCCGTCCGAGGCGTCCGTCCCCTTGCGGAAGCTGAGGATCAGGTCGGCGTTGGTCAGGATCAGGCCGCCCGCCGACACCTTGTCGAAGGCGGCGCGCAGGTCGGCGCGGGGTTGGGCCAGGGTGCCGGTCAGGGCGCCGTTTCCGCTCATGGCGCCGTCGATGGCGACGGGGCCGACGCCGAACGGACCGCGCGCGTCCCAGTCGAGCGCCAGACGCAGCTTGCCGCCCTCGATCAGGCCCTTGGCCCCCATGCGCCCGGCGGCGCCGGTCAGTTCGCCGTTGTCGATGGCCAGGACGCCATGGTTCCACGAGCCGGCGGCCTTGAGGCGCGGGGTCTGGCCCAGCAGGCGGTCCAGTTCGTCCATGCCGATGGTCATGCCCGAGCCGCGCCCGTCGAAACTGAGGGTCCAGGGGGCGTCGCCGCGCGCCTTGCCGGCCTGGATCGGTCCCTTGAAAGAGCCCTTGGCGCCGGGACGGATGCGCGAGATGTCGGTGATGTCGGCCTCGCCCCGGAAGCTGAGGCCGCCGGTGATGCTGCGCCCGCCCGAGCCGGTCAGGGTCAGGGCCTGGCCGCGCCCGTCGATCTTCTTCAGCACATAGGCGCCGTCGGTGGTGCGCGAACCCTGCAACTGGACGCGCGGCGTCGCGCCCAGAAGCGCGCCGATGATGCCGGCGGTCGAGCCGCCGACCGCGCGGGCGTCGGTGGTGATGTCGAACTGCCCCTTGTTCACGGCGATGTCGAGCGGACCCGAGATGCGGGCGGCCCGGTAGCTGGCCAGGTCGGCGTTCTGAAGGCTGGCCGAGCCCTGCAGCGTCCAGGCCTTGGCGTCGCCCTTGAAGACGCCGGTGTAGGTGGTGGCTTCGGCCAGGTTGAAACCGACCAGTCGGGTCAGAGACGGCGTGGTGATCGTCAGATTGATCCCGTCGGGCGCGTTACGATCCTTGAGCTGGATCAGGCCGCGGGCGTTGGACTGGATATTGTCGGCGCTCAGCGTCCAGGCCACGCCCTGGTAGCCTTCGCGAGTCTTGTCCGGCGTCGTGGCGAAGCCGAAGCGGGCGGTGCGGCCGATGCGCTCGACGAAGGGGGCCAGCAGATCGGAACCCGAGAAGTCGGCGGCGCCGCCGATGCGGGCGCCGTCCTCGCCATAGCGCCCCTTGACCGACAGGGGGATGAAGTCGCCGGTCTTGACCTCGATATCGACGATCTCGCCGTTGACCACGGCGACGGCCGAGAAGGGCTTGTCCGGGGAATAGCCCAGCGCCCCGGCGATGGGGCCGCCCTGGGCTTCGCCGGCGCGCAGGTTGACGCGCAGGTCCTCGGGCGTCTTGCCGATGACGGCCTTCAGCAGCAGGTGATCGCCCTTGCGGTTCAGGCTGAAGGCGTCGATGTTGACGATCTTGTCGCCCTTGCGCGGGATTTCGGCGTCGCCGCTCAGGGTCCAGCGACCATACTCCTTGGAGAAGTCCTCCATGAGTTCGACGTTGGCGCGGAACTTGTCGATGTCGACGGTGATGGCCTGGGGGCCGCCCGGCTCGGTGCGGGGCTCCAGCAGGGGACGACGGATGACCCGGATCTGATCAGCGCTGATCTCGCTGGCGTGGAAGCGGCGCATCAACAGCGGCCAGTAGGACCAGTCCACGCGGACATTGGTCGCCTCCAGCCAGACGCCGTTCTGGTCCGTGACCGTGACGCGCTCCAGAGAGAAGTCGTCGAACAGGTCGCCTTTCAAGCCCTCGACGTTGATGCGGCCATAGCGGCTGATCTTCTTGCCCGCGACGAAGCTGGTGATCAGCTCGCGGCCGGAATCCGAGACCAGATACATCCGCCCGCCCACCGCCAGGACGATGGTCAGGGCCAGCAGGGCCGCGACCACGATCCCGGAAACGAAGGCGATCAGCTGCAGGCGCGTGCGTTTGCGCTTCGCCGCCTTGGCGGGCGTGTCGGCGGCGGATTCCGCTTCGGGTTCGTGAGGCGGGGGAGTGTCGGTCAAAACGCCTGGCCGATGCTGATGTAGAGCTGGAACTCGGAATCGCCCTCACGCTTGTTCAGCGGAATGGCGATGTCGGCGCGGACCGGGCCGAACGGCAGCTTGTAGCGCACGCCGACGCCGGCGCCGTAGCGCATGTTGCTGAAGTTGGGCGTTTCCTGGAAGCCGACCGCGCCGGCGTCGAGGAAGGCGACGGCCTGGAACTTGGCGCCGATGTCGTGGCGGACTTCCAGCGAGGTTTCGAACAGCGAGAGGCCGCCACGCGGGGTGTTGTCGGGCAGGCGCGGGTTGATGCTCTGATAGGAATAGCCGCGCACCGAGCCGCCGCCGCCGGAATAGAAGAGGCGATCCGACGGCACGGTCAGTTCCTCGCCGCCGATGATGGAGCCGATACGCGCCCGCCCGGCCAGCACGGTCCTGGCGCCGTCCTGCAGCGGCAGATAGGCCGTGGCCTGACCCTCGGTCTTGAGGAACAGGACCGTGTCCTCGCCGGCCACGGCGGTCGGCTGGGCCGAGACGTAGAGGCGGTAGCCGCGGGTCGGGTCCAGCGGATCGTTCGACCGATCCATAAAGGCGGCGGCGCGGCCGGTGAAGATGGCCAGGTCGCGATCAAAGGTGATCGGCGCCTCGGTGACCGGGTCGAAGCGGTTTTCCGTATATTGGCCGGCGTCGATCCCCAGGCCGTAGGTGAAGAAGGAGGTCTTGCCGATACGCTGCGACAGGTCGGCGTTCAGGCTGATGGCGCTGCGGTCGTAGGCGTCGGTCTGTTCGTTGACGAGATAGGACGACAGGCGCAGCGTCCGACCCGGCTTGCGCCAGTGGGGCAGGCTGATCTCGCCGCCCAGGCGGCTGTCGATGCTGGCGTATCGGGCGCCGTACTTCACCGTCGCCGCGCGACCGAAACGGTTGAAACGGGTCTGGAAGACATCGACGCCGACGCCCTCGGCGGTCGAATAGGTGGCGCCGGCCTCCAGCAGGCTGCGCGCGCGGTCTGACAGACCGACGACGACGGGGCGCAGACCGTCGGGCGTGACCTGATCCGGGGCGGCCAGCGAGACGTTGACGCCGTCATAGACGCCGGTGTCCAGCAGGCGGCGCTCCAGTTCGGCCACGTCCTCGGGATCATAGCGGTCGCCCGCCTTCCAGGGGGCCAGGCCGGCGACCCATTCGGGATTGGTCGAGCCGCGTGTGCGCACCTGCAGCCCGTCCAGGCGCACCAGGGCGCCTGAGGCGATGTTGAAATTGGGCTGGACGGTGAAGGTAGCGTGATCGACCACGACGCGGCGCGGTTCGGCCCTGGCGTCGGCGTAGCCCTCGCGCGTCAGGCCGGCCACGATGCGGCCCTCGGCGGCCAGGACGTCCGCGGCGCGGCCCGGATCGCCCGAGGTCAGGCCCATGTCCCTGGTCACGACCTCTGCGGTCACGGCGTCGGGAACCGGGGCGACCCAGTTCACCTTGGCCTCGTCCAGGACAAAGCGACGGCCCGGCGTGACGGTGACGACGGCGACCGGCTTGTCCTCGCCCTCCACGTCGTCCTGCAGGGTCGGCTGGTAGTAGCCTTCGGAGCGCAGCAGGGCCTCGGCCGCTTCCATGGCGCTGCGGGCGCGGCGGCGCGCCTCGAACCGGTTGGCCGGGGCCGCGTCGACGACGCCGACAGCCTGTTCCAGCTGACGGCGCAGTTCGCCATCGACCTCGCCGCGAATCTGGGCCTTGGGCTCGGCCGCCAGGGCGGCGTGGCCGCACATGACCGAGAGCGCCACGCTGGCGAGAAGAAGATAGGGCCGCGACGTCAAACTGGAGCCTTGGTTCAGAGCACGACGGCGGAGAGCACAGGCTCGCCGGGCGGAATCAGTAGAACAGCGTATCGCTTTCCGGCTGCACCGTCTGTTCCGAGGTGCGCTGTTCGGGCGGCAGCGTATCAACCGGCGGCGGGGCGTCGGTCGGGATCGGGGCTTCGGCCACGACGGGGGCGGCCGATTCTTCGGCGGCCGGCGCGGTCGGCTCTTCGGTCTGGATTTCGACAGCCTCGTAGTCGTTATCCTGACGCGGTTCGTCGCAGGAGGCGAGGAAGGCGGCGGCGCCGAGGCTGGCCGCCAGCAGCAAATGTTTTACAATCAACTGGTTCATCTGAGTTTCTTCCCCCTGTCGGGGTGGCAAACGCCGTTGAGGGCGCCGGGTTCCTGTCCCCTTGTTGACCGAAGGAAAATGAACCGCAACTGAACCTTTTACGTCACGCGCGGCGATGTGGCTCCGGTCCAGCCGTTCAGGGCCTGATCCAGGGGGCGGACGGGGCGTTCGGGGCTGACTGAAGCGGCCGAGGCGGCAAAGCGGGGGGCCGGCGCGGGTTGGGTAATTCCGGCCTCGACAAAGGTCCCTCGCGCCCGATTGTGCGGGTGGTCAGCTGCTTCGGCCAGGGTCAGGACCGGGGTGACGCAGGCCTCGGTTCCGGCGAAACGGGCGGCCCAGTCATCGCGGTCGCGCGCGGCGAACAGGGCGGCGAAGCGAGCCTGAAGCGCGGGCCAGTTCTCGCGATCAAACTGCGGCGCCTCGTCCGGCGTCAGGCCCAGACCCTTGATGAGGGCCGCGTAGAAGCGGGGTTCCAGCGCCCCCACGGCGACGAAGCCGCCGTCCTTGCAGGCGTAGCAGCGATAGAAGGGCGCGCCGCCGTCCAGCAGGTTGGCCTCGCGCCGGTCGCTCCACAGGCCACGCGCGCGCAGGGCGTGGAACAGGCTGGTCAGCAGGGCCGAGCCGTCGGTCATGGCGGCGTCCACGACGCGTCCGCGCCCGGTGGTCCTGGCCTCCAGCAGGGCCGCCAGGACGCCGCTGACCAGCATCATGGCCCCGCCGCCGTAGTCGCCGACCAGGTTCAACGGGGGCGGGGGCGGCTGATCGCCAGCGCCCATCGGGTAGAGCGCGCCGGACAGGGCGATGTAATTGATGTCGTGGCCGACCTGATCCGCCATCAGGCCGGTCTGGCCCCAACCGGTGACGCGGCCATAGACCAGGCGCGGATTGCGCGCGGCGCAGACCTCGGGGCCGAGACCCAGCCGCTCCATGACGCCGGGACGGAAGCCCTCGATCAGGGCGTCGGCGCTTTCGATCAGGCTCAGGACCCGGTCACGATCCTCGGGCGATTTCAGATCGACCGGCACGGCGGTTCGGCCGCGATGCAGGATCTCGCCGCCGACGTCGTCGAACACGGCGGCGGGCGCGTTTCCGCCGCGCGTCAGGCGCAGCACCTCGGCCCCCATGTCGGCCAGCACCATGCCGGCGAAGGTGACGGGCCCCAAGCCGTCGATTTCGATAATGCGCAGTCCGGCCAGAGGTCCCATGGCGCGAAGCTAAGGCGGAACGGCGGGGCGACGCCAGCCTGTTTCAGGCGACGGGGATAACCAGGGTCCGTACGATTTCCTCACAAAATGCGCATCTACCCGCGCTGCGGCCCTTGACCTCCATCCACGAATGAACCAGAAACCGCCTCCGCAAACAGGCGCTGCGCTTGTTGGCGGGAAACCAATCCAAGTGGTTGATTTCAAAGAGTGTGCGCCCCTAGCTCAGTTGGTTAGAGCATCTGACTTTTAATCAGAGGGTCCTCGGTTCGAGCCCGAGGGGGCGTACCATCTCCCTTCTCCCCATTTTAGATCTCGACGCCTAAAGTCTCGGGTCGTGCGAATGCTTGTCGCGCAGGCTGTCTTCGAGGCGCGTCAGGTTTTCGTCCAGCAAGGTGACGTGGCGGGGTTTGACGCCGCGCCGGTAAAGCAGGCCGCTGATCCGCCAGGCCAGAATCGCGAAGACGGCCAGAACCGCGACGGCGATGATGACGTCTATGGAGGTCAGGGCGAAGCCCGCATTGTCTTCGATGGACATGGATGGAGCCTAGCCGCCGGGGCGCGTCGCGCAAGCCTACGGCTTGGCTTGGGCGGGGGGCTCGTGATCTAAGGGGGCATGCGTTCTCTTGCCCTTTCCATCGTCGCCGCGTCCCTGATCCTGGCTGGTTGCAACGCCGGCGCCTCGGCGCGCGGCGGGGCGGAACAGGTGGGGGCCGGCTTGGGCGATGCGGTGACGGCGCCGTTGGATGATCTGAACCTGCGCCGACAGATGATCCCGACGATCCTGCTTCAGGCGGAGAGCAATCCCTATGACCTGCGCAACCTGAATCACTGCCGCACCATCGCCGCCGAGATCGCGCGGCTGGACGAGGCTCTGGGGCCGGATACCGATGCGCCGCCGTCGCAGGACGGTTCCTATATGAGCGAACGGGCGGCGGATGCGGCGGCGGGCGCCACGCTGGACGCCGTGCGCGGGGCCGTGACCGACTTCATTCCCGCACGCAGCTGGGTGCGGCGTCTGAGCGGCGCCGAAGCGCATAGCAAGCATGTGCAGTCGGCCATTCAGGCGGGGCTGCGCCGGCGCTCCTTCCTCAAGGGCGTGGGGATGCAGCGCAACTGCGCCCCGCCTGCGGCGCCGGCGGGGTTCGTCCCCCGCCAGACCCGTAGTCAGGCCCGTAACTAGGCCTTCAGGTGACGGGCGCGGAAGTCGCGCCGGAACTGCTCGAACCGGCCTTCGCTGATGGCCTCGCGCATGGCGGCGGTCAGGGCCTGGAAGAAGGCGATGTTGTGCCAGCTGAGCAGCACCTTGCCGAGAATTTCGTCGGCGCGGATCAGGTGGTGCAGGTAGGCCTTTGAATAGTCGTTGGAGGCAGGGCAGGGCACGCCCATGTCCAGCGGGTCCTGATCCTCGGCGAAGCGGGCGTTCTTGATGTTGATCGGGCCGTCCCAGGTCCAGGCCTGACCGTGGCGCCCGGCGCGGGTCGGTAGGACGCAGTCGAACATGTCGACGCCGCGATACACCGCCTCGACCAGATCGATCGGCTTGCCGACGCCCATCAGATAGCGGGGGCGGTCCTTGGGCAGGAACTCGGGGGCGAAGTCGAGGACCTCGCACATGGCCTCATGGCCCTCGCCGACGGCCAGACCGCCGATGGCGTAGCCGTCGAAGCCGATCTCTTGCAGCCGGTCCGAGGACTCGCGGCGCAGGTTCTCATAGGTCGAACCCTGCTGGATGCCGAACAGGGCCTGAGCATCGCGCGTGCCGAAGGCGTTTTTCGACCGCAGGGCCCAGAGGGCCGACAGTTCCATGCCCTGGCGGGCGCGCTTTTCCTCTGCGGGCCAGGCGACGCATTCGTCCAACTGCATGACGATGTCCGAGCCGAGGCGGTCCGCCTGAATCTGGATCGAGCGTTCCGGTGTCAGGACGTGCTTGGAGCCGTCGATGTGGCTGGAGAAGGTCACGGCCTCCTCGGTCAGCTTGGAAATGCCCGACAGGCTCATGACCTGGAAGCCGCCCGAGTCCGTCAGGATCGGCTTGTCCCAGCGCATGAAGTTGTGCAGGCCGCCGAGGCGCTCCATCCGCTCTGGGCCGGGGCGCAGCATCAGGTGATAGGTATTGCCCAGGATGATGTCGGCGCCGGTCTGCTTGACCTGATCCACCGTCATCGCCTTGACCGTGGCGGCGGTGCCGACAGGCATGAAGGCGGGGGTGCGGATGTCGCCGCGCGTGGTTTTCAGCACGCCTGTGCGGGCGCGGCCTTCGGTGGCGGAAATTTCAAACGGGAAGGGCATCGACGTTCCTTGCAAGGAGGCGCGTCTTAGGCCGAACAGGTGGAGGCCGCCAGCCCTGCGCTGGAACCCGTCCGGCCGAGGCGGTTTTGTGGCGACAATCCGGCGTCTGCGCCTTTGTTTGAATAGCGACGGTTGTTTTGCAACCCGGAGATCACGCGGCTGTTAGTGCGGCGCACAAAGTCGTGAAAGTCGCCTGATTAATGCTGCTCCGTTCGGGAACCCTGGGTTCCGTTTCCCTGCTTGCGTTCGCCGTCGCCCACCCTGCCTGGTCTCAGGAGACCATCGAAGTCACGCCGCCGTCAGCCGCTTCCGACAGCCCTGTTCAGGTTGAGGACGTGGTGGTGACGGGGATGCGCGGCAGCCTGCGTTCGGCCCAGGCGCTCAAGCGCAACGCCGACGAGGTGATGGACGCCATTGTCGCCGAAGACATCGGCAAGTTGCCGGACGTGAACGCTTCGGAATCCCTGGCGCGCGTGACAGGCATTCAGGTCGAGCGGGGAGGCGGGGAGGCGTCGCGGGTGATCGTGCGCGGTCTGCCTGACGTGGCCACCACCTACAACGGCCGCGACATCTTCACGGACCAGGGACGTTCGGTCGCCATGCAGGACTTCCCGGCGGCGGCCATCGCCGCGCTGGAAGTCTATAAGTCCAGTTCGGCCTGGCGTCTGGAATCCGGCATCGCCGGTCTGATCAACGTGCGGTCGCGCAAGCCGTTCGATTTCGACGGCTTCGAGCTATCGGCGTCGGTGAAGGGCTCCTACGCCACCCAGTCGGAAAGCTATGATCCGAACGGCGACATCCTGATCAGCAATCGCTGGAGCACAGGGGCGGGCGAGGTCGGGGCCTTGCTGAACCTGTCCTATACGAGCCTGCGCTATCTCGACTCGGTGCGATGGGACAGCGGCGGCATCGTCGCCGTGGACGGGCAGTCATCTGATCCCGCAGTCCAGGGCGCCCGCTATCCCGACGCCGTGGGCATCTTCTACGGGACCGGCGACCGCTGGCGGCCGTCAGCCAACCTGGCGCTGCAATGGCGAGCGAACGATCAGTGGGAGTTCTACGTCGACGCCCTTTACCAGGGCTATCGCAACAAGATGTCCGATCGCCAGTTCATCGTGCCGCTGAACCACGAGACGACTCGGTTCGAGGATGTGGCGCTGCGTGACGGGCGGAACGAGATTCAAAGCCTGATGCAGGTCGCGGGGCGCCGTCCCGAGCAGTGGCAGGGTGCATCGACCGGCAAGACGAACACCTGGCAGGCGGCTGTGGGCGGCAGCTACAACGCCGGACCGCTTCAGATCGCCTTTGATCTGGCGCGCACCGACAGCACCTATGAGTTCTCGAACTACAGCTTCGACATGGCCTTCAGTCATGCGCCGGTGACGCTGATCGACTTCGATACGCCGGGCGAGGACGGCGGGGCGACCTTCGAGTTCCGCGACTTCGACGTCACGGATCCGAACAACTATGTCTATCGTGGCCTGTTCGACCGCCACTTCATCGGCGCGGGCGACGACTGGCAGGCGAAGATCGACCTGACCTATGATACGGGCAACAGCCTGATCCCGCAGTTGAAGTTCGGCGTGCGCTACGTCGACCGCAACGGCTCCTATCAGAACGGCGAGCGGTATCAGAACCAGGAAGACCTGGGCCTGCCGCTGACCGCTATCCCCATCGAACTGGCCCTGATCCCGGCCGGGTTCAACGGCAGCGATCTTCAGGCCATGCGCGCCTGGGTGTCGCCGACCTATGACAGCCTGCGTCAGAACATGGACGCCCTGCGCGCCCTGGCCGGGTTCGAACCGGGCCGCCCGCCGATCAACCCGGTCCAGACCTATGAGGCGTCGGAGAAGGCCTACACCGCCTATGGCCAGGCCGACTTCGCCATCAATACCCGTATTCCGATCGAGGGCGAGCTGGGGCTGAGGATCGTCGCCACCGACTTCACCGTGCGCGGGACCAGCCGCTCGGTCGAGGGGGAGCAAGAGGTCTTCACACCGGTCGATCAGGGCGGGCGCTACACGGACCTGCTGCCCAGTCTGGGTGTCCGCTTCATGCTGGACGACGGCCTGATCCTGCGCCTGGCGGCCAACCAGACGCGGACGCGCCCGGCATTCGGCCAGTTGAATCCCAGTCTGTTCGTCAGCCCCTCGGCCGATACTTCGGGACGGCAGACGGCCTCGGGCGGCAATCCCGATCTGAAGCCGATCGAATCGACCAACTACGACCTGACGCTGGAGCACTATTTCGCGGATACCGGCGCGGCGACCCTGGCCCTGTTCCGGCGCGAGATTTCAGGCTTCATCGCCGATCAGACGATGGACATGGACGATCCCGTCTATGGCGTCCTGCGCGTGACGAGGCCGGTCAATCTGAACGACGCCGTGCTGCAGGGCGTGGAGGCGTCCTTCACGACCTTCTTCGATTACGATTTCGTGCCGGAATGGGCGCGGTCGTTCGGGCTGCAGGCCAACGCCACCTATATCGACGGGGCGCTGCCCTATGTGTCGAAGTATTCCTACAACCTGACCGGCATGTATGAGAGCGGGCCGTGGACGGCGCGGCTGGCCTATAACTTGCGGACGAAGTTCGGCAACGGCGTCATCGGCGAGCATGTGGACGACGTGGCGCGGCTGGACTTCTCGGCGGGTTGGTCGCCGACCGAGCGGATCACCGTCAGCTTTGACGCGACCAATATACTGGGGCAGCCGTTCCGGTCGTTCTACGACTACGGCGAAGGCGTTTATCCGCGCGACGTACGCCACGAAGAGAGCCTCTACACCGTGGGGCTGCGCTTCCGTTACTGAGTCCCTCAGCGCAGGAGGGTTTCTAGGAACTCGGCGCGTTGAAGGTCCTTGGGGCGGCCGAACAGGCGGCAGGTCTCGATCTGCTCTTTGATCGAGGGGGTGAAGACGGTGAAGTCCTCCAGCACGATCGGCACGCGGGTCGAGAAGGTGACCGGGACCCAGTCGCCGCCGGCGCGCACGTCCATGTTCGCCATGACGTCCAGAGGCACGGGCGTGGTCAGGATCTGGCCGAAGACCTGAGAGCGGAACAGGCCTTCGCCGGGGTCAGGCGTGACCTGGCCGTGCAGGGCCTCGATCAGACGACGCGCGTCGCGCGGGCTGCACAGGACGTCGATGTCGGGCGCGCGCCAGTCGCGCAGGCCCCACAGCACCATGGCCGCGCCGCCGAAGATCCACCACGGGTCCTGCATCTCGCTCGCCGCCGAGGCGAGGATGTCCAGGGAGGCGGCGAAATCGTCGGGCAGGTCTTCGGTCATGCGTCCTTCCTGAACAGCAGGCTCCCGTCGCCATAAGAATAGAAGCGGTAGCCGCTGTCGATGGCGTGGGCGTAGGCGGCGCGCATGGTCTCCAGCTCGGCGAAGGCGCTGACCAGCATGAAGAGGGTCGACTTCGGCAGGTGGAAGTTGGTCATCAGCACGTCGCAGGCGCGAAAGCGGTAGCCGGGCGTGATGAAGATGGCGGTGTCGCCGTGGAAGGGCTGGACCACGCCGTCCTCGGTCGTGGCGCTTTCCAACAGGCGGAGCGAGGTGGTGCCGACGCAGACGATGCGGCCGCCCGCGGCGCGCACGGCGTTCAGGGCGGCGGCGGTCTCGGGCGAGACCTCGCCCCACTCGGAGTGCATCTTGTGGTCGGCGGTGTCGTCGGCCTTGACCGGCAGGAAGGTGCCGGCGCCGACGTGCAGCGTCACGGCGTGGGTCGAGACGCCGCGTGCGCGGATGGCCTCCAGCAGGGCGGGGGTGAAGTGCAGGCCCGCGGTAGGCGCGGCGACCGAACCGTCATAGGTCGCAAAGACCGTCTGATAGTCCTTGAGGTCGCGGTCGTCCTCGGGCCGCTTGGCCGCGATATAGGGGGGCAGGGGCATGACCCCGACGTCGCGGATGGCGTCGTCCAGCGCCGGGCCGGCCAGATCGAACCGCAGGGTGATCAGGCCGTCTTCGTTCTTCGCCTTGACCGTGGCGTCGAGGCGACCCAGTTCGCAGGCGGCGTCGTTGTTGCGGCCGAAATGGATGCGGTCGCCGGGCTTGATGCGCTTGCCCGGCTTCATGAAGGCGGACCAGACGTCGGGGGCGTCGCGGTGGTGCAAGGTGGCCTCGACCTCGACGGTCAGGGTCTCGCCCTCAGGTCCGACACGCTGGCGCATGCCCGACAGGCGGGCCGGGATCACGCGGGTGTCGTTGAACACCAGGGCGTCGCCCGGTTGCAGGAAGTCCGGCAGGTCGCGGACGATCCGGTCGTCCAGCGCACCATCCTTGACCACCAGCAGGCGCGCGGAATCGCGGGGCTCGGCGGGGCGCAGCGCGATGCAGTCATCGGGCAGGTCGAAGTCGAAATCTGAGGTCAGCATGAAGACGGGCAAAGGCCATGCCCGCGCCGCCGGGTCAAGGCGCACGGCGGTTGGCCACGCCGCGTGAAGCGACTATCTGGGCCTCGGTTTGCATGAGGACGACGACATGACCGATCGCTATCTGGACGACCTGACCGTCGGCGAAAGCTGGACGGGCGAACCCTTTGTCATGACGGAGGAGGAGATCGTCGCCTTCGCGACCCAGTTCGACCCCCAGCCCATGCACGTGGACAAGGCGGCGGCCGAGGCGGGGCGGTTCGGCGGTCTGATCGCCAGCGGCTGGCATGTCTGTTCTCGTGTCATGCGCCAGTTCGTGGACGAGGCCTATTTCGGCCAGACGCCGCTGCTGGGCATGAATGTCGACGCCCTGTGGTGGGTGCGGCCGGTGCGGCCCGGCGACGTCCTGACTGTCCGGCGCGAGATCATGGAAATCCGCCCGTCGAAGAACCAGCCCGACCGGGGCGTGGTGCGCACCAAGACCTGGGTCACCAATCAGGACGGCGACCTGGCCATGAGCTTCGAGAACCAGATGCAGTTGCCGAGAAACGCCGAAGCGCGGCTCTAGGCGTCCGGGCGCACGAACAGCGCCATGCCGATGGAGGCCGGCGCCGTGGGCCGGAATCCGTATTGGGCATAGAGGCGGTGCGCCTCGCCATCGGCGATCAGGCTGTTATAGGCCTCGGCGGGGACGGTGGCGCGCAGGTGCTCGACCAGGGCCGCCATGATCGCCTTTCCAAGACCCCGGCCCTGATGGGCGGGATCGACGGCGATGTCGACGATCTGGAAGAAGAGCCCGCCGTCGCCGATCACCCGACCCATGCCGACCGCTTCACCGGCCTGATCCTCGATCACAACGGCGAAGACAGTATTGGGGAGGCCGGCCGCCGCGGCTTCGGCGCTGCGCGGGGTCAGGCCCGAAATGGCTCTCAGCCGACGATAGTCCTCGATGGCGGGCGTGCGGGCGACGATGCGGTAATCAGGGCTCATGGCGCCTAGCTAGCCGATGATCCGGCCGGCTGACAGGGGAACAAAAGTTGACGTGATGCTGCGGAGCCTTCAAAGCCCGTGCATGCTTCAGAACCTTGAAACCCTGTCCCGTGAGGCCCGTTCGTGGCCGTTTGAGCAAGCGCGCAATCTTCTGGCCCACGTGCTCAAGAAACGGCTGTCGGACGCGGAGCGGGACGCGGCGAAACTGCTGATCGACGCGGGCAAGACGGACGAGGCTCTGGCGACCTTCGAGGCGCTGAACCGGCCGGTGATCCTGGAGACGGGTTACGGCCCGTCCGGCCTGCCGCACATGGGCACCTTCGGCGAGGTGGCGCGCACGACCATGGTGCGCAATGCGTTCCGCGCCCTGACCGGCGACCACTGGCGCACGCGCCTGATCGCCTTCAGCGACGATATGGACGGCCTGCGCAAAGTGCCGGAAGGCGTGCCGAACCCCGAGATGCTGCGCGAGGACCTGCACCTGCCGCTGACCAAGGTGCGCGACCCGTTCGGCACGCACGACAGCTTCGGCGCGCACAACAACGCCCGCCTGCGCGCCTTCCTCGACAGCTTTGGCTTCGACTACGAGTTCATGTCCTCGACCGAGACCTATCGGTCGGGCCGGTTCGACGCGACCTTGCTGACCCTGCTGGAGCGCTTCGACAAGGTCATGGGCATCATGCTGCCGACCCTGGGCGAAGAGCGCCGCGCCACCTATTCGCCCTTCCTGCCGATCAGCCCGATCACCGGCCACGTGCTGCAGGTGCCGACGCTGGAGCGCAACGTCGAGCGCGGCGCCATCGTCTTCGACGACCCCGCCGGCGGCCGCACCGAGGTCCCCGTCACCGGCGGCCATGTGAAGCTGCAGTGGAAGCCTGACTGGGCCATGCGCTGGACCGCGCTGGACGTCGACTATGAGATGTCGGGCAAGGACCTGATCGAGAGCGTGCGCGAGAGCGGCAAGATCTGTCGCGCCCTGGGCGGCACGCCGCCGGAAGGCTTCAACTACGAGCTCTTCCTCGACGTCGAGGGCAAGAAGATCTCCAAGTCCAAGGGCAACGGCCTGACGATGGAGGAGTGGCTGCGCTACGGCACGCCCGAGAGCCTGAGCTGGTACATGTTCCAGTCGCCGAAGTCGGCCAAGAGCCTGCACTTCAACGTCATTCCGCGCGCGACGGACGACTATCTGTCCTTCATCGAGCAGTTCAAGACGCAGGAGCCGGCCAAGCAGATCGACAACGCCGTCTGGCACATCCATTCGGGCCAACCGCCCGAGAGCGCCTCGCCGGTGTCCTTCGCCCTGCTGCTGAACCTGGTGGGGGTGGCCAACGCCTCCAGCAAGGATCAACTGTGGGCCTATTTCGCCAAATACCTGCCGGACGCCACGCCCGAGAATGAGCCGGTGCTGGACCGTCTGATGGGCTATGCGCTGAACTACTACGAGGACTTCGTGAAGCCCTCGAAGACCTATCGTCTGCCCGACGACAAGGAGAAGGCGGCGCTGCTGGATCTGGCGGAACGTCTGAAGGCCCTGCCGGCCGACACGACCGATGGCGAGATCATCCAGGGCGAGGTCTATGCGGTGGGCAAGGCGCATGAGTTCGAGCCGCTGCGGGCCTGGTTCCAGGCGCTCTACGAGGTGCTGCTGGGCGCATCCCAGGGGCCGCGCTTCGGGTCGTTCGCGGCCATTTATGGTCTGCCGCAAACCATCGCCCTGATCGAGGCCGGTGCGAACGGCGAACTGGCCGCCTGATTGAAAGCTGGATCGAGAAAGGAGCCGCCGCGGGAAACCCCGGCGGCTTTTTCTTTGGAACCTTGGCCCCAAGTAGCCCGAAGGGCGGTAGGCCAACGCCTCGGGGCCTCAAGTAGCGCGCAGCGCGGTAGGCCCCATGAAAGATGAACCGAAAATAACGGCGACGCCGGGGGAGCCTTCAGCTTCGCTGGCGCATTCTCCTCCCCACGACACTCGATGACAGGAGAGAGATATGTCGAAATTCTTCAAGGCGGGTCTGGCCGCCACCGCAATGTTCGCCGCCCTGGGTTCGGCCGCCGTGCCGATGACCGCCAGCGCCATGCCGCAAGCCAACGGCGTCACGAACTGTGATGCGCCGGGCGGCCGCCAACGCGCCGGCGCCGCGATCGGCGCCGTCCTGGGCGGCCTGGCCGGCAGCCAGGTGTCCAAGAACGAGCGCGCCCTCGGCGCCGTGGTCGGAGCGGGGGCCGGCGCCGCCGCCGGTTCCTATATCGGCTGCAACCAGCAGCGCGCGCGTTCGGCCAATCAGGCGGCCGCTAACTCGTACCGGGCCACCTCGAACCTGCGCATCCGCACGGGTCCGGGCACGAACTATCGTCAGGCAGGCACCCTGTCGGCCGGTCAGCCCTTCACGGCCGTCGGCTCGCAGGGCGAATGGGTCCAGATCGCCGGCGGCGGCTGGGTGAACGCCCACTATGTCGCGCCGAACTAAGCGACTGACAGTCTGAATGGAGAGAGCCGTCCCTGACCGGGGCGGCTTTCTTTTTCTGGCGCTATCGGCCGGTCGGCCTGCTTGAGCGGCTTCTTTGGTGCGCTATCGGCCAGAGGCCTGCTTGAGCGCTACTGGCTGACCCAGAGGATGCGGGCCATCCACAGGATGTCGCGGCGGGGCATGGCGCGGGGCGGATAGGCGGGGTTGATCGAGGCCAGGGTGACTTCGCGTGCGTTCATGGCCGCGATTTCTTTGGCCAAGGTCTCGCCGGAGGCTGTGCGCACCGCCACCCGGTCGCCACGTCGCACGTCCGAGGCTTCCAGGTCCACGATCACCCGGTCGCCGGGGCGATAGAGAGGCGTCATTGAATCGCCGTCGATGGTCAGGCTGAACAGGCTGTCTTTGCGGGTCGGCAGATCGGTCTGGTCCCAGCCCTCGGCCAAGGGCAGGCCGGCGTCGTCGAAGAAGCCGTCGGCGCCCGCCTTGGCCAGACCCAGCAAGGGGATGGAGCGTCTTTCGGCCGGGGCGTCGTCGGCCAGGGCGGCGAAGGCGCCGAGGGAAATCCCCGTCGCCTCCAGCACGCGGGTCAGGCTCTCGGTCGAGGGCCAGCGCGGGCGCGGCGGGTCGCCGGGCCCGAAGCGCTTGGAGGGGTTGAAGCTGGTGGCGTCCAGGCCTGCGCGGCGCGCCAGCCCCGACGGCGATGTGCCCTCACGATGCGCCAAGGCGTCGAGGGCCTTCCAGAGCTTGGCGTGGGAGAGGGGCATGGCCCTGCATGCTATCGCAAGGTGATAGGAATATCCACCTAATCGGCGTCCTGGCCGATGGCGCGGCGTTCCTGCCAGGCCCAGAAGGTGCCGATGGCGATCGCCAGCATGATGCCGTAGCCGGTCATGTTGACCACGGTGTAGAAGGCCGAGATCGGCGTGCGCAGGTTCAGCATGACCATGACGTGGCTGGTGACGACCAGCAGTTGCAGCGCGCAGGCCCAGACCGGCCAGGAGCGCGGCGCCTTCCAGACCATGGCGACGAAGACCAGCAGCATGGCCACGTCGATGGCGAACATGGCCCATTGAACGCCGAAAAGCCCGGCATTGCTCTGGACCAGCACTGACGCGAACCAGCCGAAGGCGAAGGTGCCGGCGCCGATCTTTTCCGGCTGGCCCCCTTTAAGGAAGGCGAACAGCGCTATCGCGCCTACGAAAACCGCACCGACATAGCCAGCAATGGTCTCGAACAACGAACGCCCCCATCGTCAGATGACAATGGGGGCGAACATACAGCAAAGTTCCTAGGAACCGGAGAGCCGATCCCCAAGGTTACGGGAATTTCACGCGACGCGCAGGTGGTCGCCCTTGCGGGTCATCGGACGGTCATCCCACTCGTCCGGCTTGTTGACCGGGCCCACGGCGTAGGTGCCGTAGCCGAGGCGACGGTGGTCCTTTTGCAGCTCGGCGTGGCAGGCCACGACGGCGTCGCGGGCGGTGCTGAGCGCCATGATGGCCTCGACAGCCTTGGCCTGCGAGCCAGCGGCCGACACCGGCGAGAGCGACAGAGCGGCGCGAGCGCCGATCATGGCCTGAACCAGGGTGGTGGCGTGGGTGATGGCGTCATCCACCGCCTTTTCGGTGGCGTACAGTTCGCCGGCTACGCCAGCGATCACTTCAGTGCGGTCCATGGCTTTACCCCTCAATAAAGAAACACCGTCATTTCTTAACGCGTATTAAGGGTGTTTGATAGGGGTTTGTTTACCAAGGGTTACATTTCAACCTATGATTAATGTTTGTGCCCTAAGGTTGAATCATCGTCGCCGTCGAGCAGGAAGTGCGCGGTCAGGGCGGCGATGGGCTGGTCGCGGCCCTGTTGCCAGGCTTCGGCGGTGACGTGGGCGACGCGCCGTCCGGCCTTGTTGATCCGGGCCTGGGCGAAAACGTCCGTTGGACGGCCCGAGCGCAGATAGGCCACCGTGACATTGATCGGGCGGGGCAGGCGCAGACGAGGATAGCTGAGCGAGACCTGGGCCACGGCCGTCATTTCCAGCAAGGCGGCGGTCGATCCGCCGTGCAGGGCCGGAAGCATGGGATTGCCGATCAGGCGGTCGGCGAAGGGCATGACGACTGTCAGTTCGTCGCCGTTCAACTGGGTCTTCAGGCCGAGGAAGCGGGCGTAGGGCAGGCTGTCGAGCAGGGGAGCGGTCATGCGACGTCTCCGGCGCCGGTCTTGGCGCGCAGGTTGGCGCCGGCGCGGTGGTCGCCCTCGGCGCTGATGACATAGGCGGACTGGGCGGCGGCGACCGGATCGGCGGGGTCGTCCTCGAAGGCCCAGGCGCGGACGAAGCCGATGCTGCGCGTCAGGCGATAGCAGCGC
>Ga0247823_10000660_pt1 | contig 29026 bp, 25 predicted proteins | sample 13C_PalmiticAcid_2_FD_192426 | JGI IMG/M metagenome (GOLD analysis project Ga0247823, IMG submission 192426) | Soil microbial communities from agricultural site in Penn Yan, New York, United States - 13C_PalmiticAcid_Day30 | ecosystem: Environmental > Terrestrial > Soil > Agricultural land...
CGGAGGAAGCGCGCCGCACCTCGCTCGCCGCGATGACCAACCTCATGTGCCGCGGCCGCAAGCGCGGGCTTGCCGGAGTCATCGCCACCCAGCGCCTCGCCAAGCTCGCCAAGAACGTCGCGGCCGAAGCGTCGAACTTCCTGATGGGCCGCACCTTCCTCGATATCGACATGGCCCGCGCCGCCGACCTGCTCGGCATGGAGCGTCGTCAGGCCGATACGATCCGCGACCTCGCCCGCGGCGAGTTCCTCGCGCTCGGCCCCGCCATCACCCGCCGGCCCATTTCGGTGAAGATCGGCGAAGTGAAGACCGGGTCGAAAGCCGTCAGCCCCAAGCTGATGCCGCTCCCCACTGCCGCGACCGAGGATATGCGCGACATGTTGTTCGCCCCGGGCGCGGAGGATGAGGTTCCGCCCCCGCCGCCGCCCGCCCCGGTGCCGATGTCGGATCTGATGCGCAGCATCGCGACGCCCGCGCCCGCGCCGGTCCCCGACATGCCGGTGCTGGAGGAAGGCGAGCAGGAAGAGGTCCGCCGCGCGATCCTCGCCGAGATCGCGGGCGAAGAGAACCGCCAGCCGCTCCCGACCGTATTCCAGGATTACACGGTCCGCTGCCGGATGCGCGGCGTCGAGCCGGGTAAGGACCTTGCCGCCTTCCGTTCCGCGCTCGCGCTCGCGCGTGCCGGCATCACCGATGCCGAGGGCTGGGACGAAGCCCTCACCCTCGCCGCCTCGCTGCCTGAGGAAATGCTGACGCCCTTCCTCGGCATCGCCCGCGCCGCCCGCGCGAACGACGCCTGCCCGTCCGACGCCCAGCTCGCCGCGCTCTACGGCACCAGCTCGCTCGGCCGCGCCAAGCGGATGATGGCCTTTATCGAGGAAAAGGGACTGATCGTCGCCCGCACCGATCTGTCGGGCAAGCGCAGCGTCAGCCTGCCGCATCTCGGCTGGACGACGGCGCCCTCATGGCCTGACCCGGCCAAGCCGCCGCCCGTGGGACGAACGGTGGTCCGTGCGGCCGAGCGGGCGCGCCTGCTCTAGGCTCAGGAGCCGAAAAGCGAAATACCTGCATAGACCAGCAGGCCACAGGCGGCGATCGCTTCGATGTAACAGAACAGCCGGCGCGGTGCGTGCGGCTTTGCCGCATCGTGAAACGTCTCGGCTGCGTTATGATTCAGTGCGTTACGCATTCCAGCTCCCCCCAGAGTGAGGAGGATGCTGCCCCCGGGCGTCACGCATGTCGAGTCATTGTTTCGTCATGTGACGGCCTGATTGTGCCGCTTACGGGCGTTCGACCAGTTCGCCCGCTTTCCCGGCGCGCGCGGCGACCAGAAACTCGACATTCCCCTCCGGCCCCGTGATCGGGCTGCGCGTCACGCCTTCGACCGTCCAGCCCGCGCCTTCCAACCACGCCACAACCTCGCCGCACACGCGTTCGTGCACCGCCGGGTCGCGCACCACACCACCCTTGCCGACTTCGTCGCGCCCGGCCTCGAATTGCGGCTTGATCAGCGCCACCACCCATGCGCCCTCGCGCACAAAGGCAAACGGGCGCTCCAGCACCTTGGCCAGCCCGATGAAGCTCGCATCACACACCACGATGTCGATCGGCTCGCGGATATGCCCGGCGGTCAGCACCCGCGCGCTGGTCTGCTCATGCACTACGACGCGTTCGTCCTGCCGCAGCTTCCACGCCAGCTGGTTGGTCCCGCTATCAACCGCATAGACGCGCATCGCCCCGCGCGTCAGCAGGACATCGGTGAAGCCGCCGGTCGAGGAACCCACGTCGATCGCCACCATGCCGGTGGGATCGATCCCGAAATGGTCGAGGCCGTGCGCGAGCTTGACCCCGCCCCGCGAGACCCAGGGATGGTCGCGGCCCTTCACCTCCAGCGGTGCATCGGGCGCGATCGGCTGGCCGGGCTTGTCCACGCGCCTGTCGCCGCTGAACACCAGGCCGGCCAGGATCAACGCTTGTGCGCGTGTCCGGCTCTCCGCCAGCCCGCGTTCGACAAGCAGTTGATCGGGACGTGTCTTGGCCATGCGCCGCCCTGTAGCGCAACGGAATCCATTTTCCTACAACGAACCATATAGGTTATATCGAGTCGCGTAACAGGAGCGATTCGAACATGACCATCGATGAACTGATCGAAGAGGTGATCGCCCGCGAGGGCGGTTATTCCAACCACCCAGCCGACCGCGGCGGACCGACGCGCTGGGGCATCACCCAGGCGGTCGCGCGCCAGCATGGCTTCACCGGCGACATGCGCGTTTTCCCGCGGGACGAGGCCACCGCGATCTACCGCCGCCTCTACTGGCTCCGCCCGCGCCTCGCAGAGGTTGCGGACCGCGCTCCAGCACTCGCCGCCGAGCTGTTCGACACCGGAATCAACATGGGGCCGGCGGTCGCGGCGAGATTCCTCCAGCGCGCGCTCAACGCCCTCAACCGCAACGAAAAGGACTATCCCGACATGACGGTGGATGGCGCGGTCGGCCCCGTCACCCTCGCCGCACTCGATGCCTTTCTCGGCCATCGCGGCGCGTCCGGCGAGACCGTGCTGATCAAGGCAGTCGAGGCACTCCAGGGCGAACGCTACCTTGCCCTCGCCGAGCGCCGTCCCGCGAATGAGGCCTTTCTCTACGGCTGGCTTGCAAACCGGATTGGTTCGTGAAGCACGTCAATCATGTCAACTTCGTCAACTTGCACAGGAATCCGGACATGAGCATCATCGAAAGCATCATCGGCCCCATTGCGGGCCTGATCGACAAGATCATCCCCGACCCCAAGGTGCGCGACGCCGCCAAGCTCGAGCTGCTCAAGCTTGAGGGCACGCAGGAGATGGAGTCGGTCCGCACCCAGCTCTCGGCGATCGTCGCCGAGGCGCAGTCGTCCGATCCCTGGACCAGCCGCGCGCGACCGAGCTTCCTCTACGTCATGTATGTGCTGCTGCTCTGGGCGATCCCGATGGGACTGATCGGTGCGGTCCAGCCCGAAATGGCGAAGGGCATCGCGACCGGCATGAACGCCTATCTCGCGGGCATCCCCGAGCCGCTCTACGCGCTCTTCGGCACCGGCTATCTCGGCTACACCGCCGCGCGCCAATGGGGAAAGATCAAGGGCGTCGAAAGGTGACGTCGCTGACAGAATGAAGCGCGTTTCGCGTCGTTTCGTCAACCTTGTCGGGGAGCGCCAGACCGCTCCCCGACGCGATCCCGTTCAGTTGGCCCCGTTCAATTGGCCAGCGCTTCGAGCTTGCCCGCATCGATCGCACTGACCAGCGCCTTGAGCGTGCCGATGTCAGGGGCATTGCCCTCGGCCTCGATCAGGAACCGGTCGGACAGCAGCACGCCATAGCTGCCGCGCCCTTCCTTGTTCCATTTCTCCATCGTGTAGCGGCCGTCGATCAGACCCGATTTCTCATAGCCCTGATCATTCTCGCTGCTGGTCTCGACCTTGAACGCGCTCGCCATCGCCGCGAACGCGCCCGCCGCGGCGAGATCCGCCACCTTCAGGCGCACGCTCTGGCCGCTCGCCTCATACCGCGCCTCGGCCTGCGAGCCGCCCATGCCGCCCGCGCTGGCACTCGAGCTTTCGATCGCGGTGCGCGTCCAGCCGCCTGCCGATGCCGGAAGCAGCGCTGCCAGCGCCTGCCGGTCGACCGGCGTCGCGGTCCTGGCGCGCTCCGCCACCGCCTCCATCTTCTTGGACGCTTCCTCAAGTTTGTTCAGATCGACCTTGCCGACGCCGGGCAGCTCGACGCTGCCGCCGCTGGTGGCCGAGCCATAGGTCAGCGCGCGCGGCGCCAGCGCGCCCGTCACCGCCGTGGTGACCACGCCGACCACCGCGAACAGCACGATCGCGACGATCACCGTCACCACCGTATAGCCCACCGCCTTGTCCTCCGGCGCCTTCATCAACCGCGGCAGGCCCAGATAGAGGAGATAGAGGCTGTAGAGACCCAGAATGCCGAGAATCCCCAGCGCGGGAATGATCTGGAAGATCCCTGCCAGATAGGCTGCGGTGCCGCTGTACGCGGCCACCTTCATCGCCTGGACCGGGTTCTTCTGCCCGCCGAAACTGGGCGCGAGCGCATCGATGATCTTGGAGAACAGCCAGGCGCAGAGCAGTGCCAGCGCATAGCCGATCACCGCGCCAGTGACGGCGGTCGTAATGCTCGGGCGGATGGTGATCCCGAATCCGCCATAGCCGAACACCAGCCCGCCGACCAGCCCCGCGACCGTCGGCGGGCTGATGACCGGCTGGGTCGTGCCGTTGGCGGCGATCGGGCCGGTCGCGGGCTCGGTATCGATCCGCTCCCATTCTTCCTTCGGTTTCAAAAGGATATTCTTGCAACGCTCGATCAGACTGCTCGAAGTTTCGCCGGTCATGCCGTGGCCCTCCCTGTTCGTGCTGGCCCGCTATACACGAAAAATCGCGATTGAACCCGGAAGACACACCCCCAATATGCGGCGCCATGAGTGACAAGATGACGTGGCACGGCACAACCATCCTTTCCGTGCGCCGCAATGGCCGGGTGATCATCGTCGGTGACGGCCAGGTGAGCCAGGGCAGCACCGTGATGAAGCCCAATGCGCGGAAGGTCCGCCCGCTTGGCGACGGCAAGGTGATCGCCGGTTTCGCGGGCGCCACCGCTGATGCCTTCACCCTGTTCGAACGGCTCGAAGCCAAGCTTGAGCGCCATCAAGGCCAACTGATGCGCGCCGCGGTCGAGCTCGCCAAGGACTGGCGCACCGACAAGTATCTCCGCAACCTGGAGGCGATGCTGATCGTCGCCGACAAGGACACGACCCTCATCATTACCGGCAATGGCGACGTCCTCGAACCCGAAGCGGGGATCGCGGCGATCGGGTCCGGCGGGAACTTCGCGCTGGCTGCTGCGCGCGCGCTGGTGGAATATGAGCAGGATGCCGAGACGATCTGCCGCAAGGCGATGCAGATCGCCGCGGACCTGTGCGTCTACACCAACGACCGGCTGACCATCGAAGCGCTCGACACGGCCGCATAAGGAAGTTCGCGATGCTCTATTCCCGCCTCGGCGACAGCGGCCTTATCGTCTCGCGCCTGTCGCTCGGCACCATGACCTTCACCCGCGGCAGCGGCCCCGCCGCGATCGCCAAGAGCGACCTCAAGGACGCCGCGGCACTGGTCGAGCGCGCACTGGAGGCCGGGATCAACTTCTTCGACACCGCCGATGTCTATTCGGACCTCGAGTCGGAGGAGATGCTGGGCAAGATCGTCGCGGGCCGCCGCGACGATCTGGTGATCGCGACCAAGGCCGGCTGGCGCACCGGCCAGCCGCTCAACCGCTCGGGACTCTCCGCCGCGCATCTCCACTGGTCGATCGACCATAGCCTCAAGCGGCTCGGCACCGACTATGTCGATGTCTACATCGCGCACCGCGACGACGTGAACACGCCGCTCGAGGAAACGCTGCAGGCGCTCGACGCGATCGTCCGCGCGGGCAAGGCGCGCTATCTCGGCGTGTCCAACTGGCCGGCCTGGAAGGTCGCCGCGGCGATGGAGCTGCAGCGCGCCAATGGCTGGGCGCCCTTCACCCATGCCCAGATGCTCTATTCGCTGATGCACCGCGATATCGAGCAGGAATTCCTGCCGATGGCGCGCCGCTATGGCCTGGGCGTCACGCCGTGGAGCCCGCTCGGCGGCGGCTTCCTGACCGGCAAGTATACGCGCGACAATGCAGGCGCCGCCGATGATCGCCTCGCCAGCCATGACGGCCTCCCGCTCGACCGGGAGATGGGCTATCGCCTGATCGAGGTGATGCGCGACATCGCCGGCGGCCATGGCGTCAGCATCGCGCAAATCGCGCTCGCCTGGCTGCTGAGCAAGGACCAGGTGTCGAGCATCCTGCTCGGCGCCACCAAGATGCACCAGCTCGACGACAATCTCGCCGCGGTCAACGTCAGGCTGAGCGACGAAGAGATCACCGCGATGGAAAGCGTCAGTGCACAGCGCCGCGCCTATCCCGGCTTTTTCGTCGACCGGATCGACCAGCCGATCGCGCAAGCGCTCGCCGCCAGCCCCGGCACCAACTGACATCCCTCAATAAAGAAACGAAATGAACGACAATCTGACCCCCAAAGCCATCGTCGCCGCGCTCGATGCGCACATCATCGGCCAGAAGGAAGCCAAGCGCGCGGTCGCCGTCGCGATGCGCAACCGCTGGCGCCGCCAGCAACTCAAGGCCGATCTGCGCGACGAGGTGACGCCGAAGAACATCCTGATGATCGGCCCGACCGGCTGCGGCAAGACCGAGATCAGCCGTCGCCTCGCCAAGCTCGCCGACGCGCCCTTCGTGAAGGTCGAGGCGACCAAGTTCACAGAGGTCGGCTATGTCGGCCGCGATGTCGAGCAGATCGCCCGCGATCTGGTCGAGGAAGCGATCCGGCTCGAGAAGGAGCGCCGCCGCACCGCGGTCAAGGACAAGGCCGAAGCCGCGGCGATGACCCGCCTGCTCGACGCGCTCACCGGCAAGGACAGCTCGCAAGCAACCCGTGAAGCGTTCCGCGAGCGCCTCAATGCCGGCCATCTGGACAACACGGAGATCGAGATCGAGGTCGAGGCGACCGGCGGCATGCCGTTCGAGATCCCCGGCGCCGGTCCGCAGATGATCAACCTCGGCGAGATGATGAAGGGCTTTGGCGGCCCGCAATTGAAGCGCCGCAAGATGAACGTCCACGCCGCCTGGGCCAAGCTGGTCGAGGAAGAAGCCGACAAGCGCCTCGACCAGGACGATGTCGCCCGTGTCGCGCTGGCGGATGCCGAAGCCAATGGCATCGTCTTCCTCGACGAGATCGACAAGATCGCGGTCAGCGACGTGCGCGGCGGATCGGTCAGCCGCGAAGGCGTGCAGCGCGACCTGCTGCCGCTGATCGAGGGCACCACGGTCTCGACCAAATACGGCCCGATGAAGACCGACCATATCCTGTTCATCGCCTCGGGCGCGTTCCACGTCGCCAAGCCCAGCGACCTGCTGCCCGAACTGCAGGGCCGCCTGCCGATCCGCGTCGAATTGAAGGGCCTGACCGAGGACGATTTCGTTTCGATCCTCTCCGACACCAAGGCGTCGCTGCCCGAACAGTATAAAGCGCTGATCGGCACCGAGGGCGTCGACATCAGTTTCACCGACGACGGCATCCGCGCGATTGCGCGGATCGCGGCGGAGGTGAATGCGGAGATCGAGAATATCGGCGCCCGCCGTCTCCAGACGGTGATGGAAAAGCTGCTCGAGGAAGTCAGCTTCGACGCCGAGGACCGCAGCGGCGCCTCGCTGGTGGTCGATGCCGCCTATGTCGACGGCCAGCTCGCCAGCATCGCGCGCAACACGGACCTCAGCCGCTACGTGCTCTGACCTCGCTTGCCGCCGCCCCGCCCAGACGGCAGGGTGGCGGCATGTACAGGGGGTTCATCACGCTCGCGGTGCTGCTGCTCGGCTGGACCGGCACTGCCACCGCGCAGGATCGTCCGCCGTGCCGCGAGGTCGGTGACCTCTCCCACATCACCATCGACCCGCAAGCCGCCACGCAGCTCGCCCAGATCGGCCTCGACCGTGCGGAAATCTTCCGCCGGATGCGCGAAACCTCGATCCCCGAGACGATGGGCTGCTGGGCGATGCCGGTGGGCAATTTCGACAGCCAGCTGGTCTCGGTCGGCATGTCGCAATGGAATTACGGCACCGGCAGCCTCCAGCCCGTCCTCAAGGCATGGCGCGACAGCTTCCGAAGCCGCGGCCGCTTCAAGCGCGAATTGAGGGCGCTCGCCCCGACCTATGGCAAGCTGCTCTTCTCCAAGGACTGCCTCGACAACCCGGTCCGCGACAAATGCCGCGCCGCGATCCTCGCCGCGCACGGCCCCGACGGCAAGCTCAACCCCGTCGCGCTCGCTGAGCTCACCCGCATCTTCGAGCATGATGCGATGCTTCAGGTGCAGACCGACACCTATGTCGCGCTGCTGCTCGAGGTCCGCGGCGAGCTGTTCCGCCTCTGGCCCGCCGGCGCGGTCACCCCGCGCAAAGTCCGCTGGGCGATCGACACGCGCGTCCAGCAGAAGACGTTGCCCAATGACGAGGACGCCGCCCGCCTGCGCCGCAAGCTCGCCGCCCTGCCCATCGCCGAGCGCCCGGCGCGGCTCAAGGCGATGCTCGCCTGGTACAAGGGGCTGAGCGAAGCGGTCGATCAGGACGGCGTATCGCGCGACTATCAGTGGAATGTCGATCAATGGACCTGCCTGATCGACACCGGCCGGATCGATGACGAGGAGGTCGAGCTGCTTCACCTGACTTTCCTGCGCAGCCGCACCGCGACGGGAAATTCGGGTCGCTGGCAGGCGCTCACCTTCTCGCGCCGCGCCAAGATCATCCTGGGCGTCGGCAGCGTCAGCGGAGTCCGGGACGGAAGTTGCGCTGCGCCCCCACCCCGCTAAAGGGTCCCGCAAAACAGACATGCAGGGACATGCTATGACCGTCACGATCAAGGCCGCCGATCTGATCGACAGCGTCGCCGACGCGCTTCAGTTCATCAGCTACTATCACCCGATGGACTATATCCGCGCGCTGGGCGTGGCGTATGAGGCCGAACAGTCGCCCGCCGCCAAGGACGCGATCGCGCAGATCCTGACCAACAGCCGCATGTGCGCCGAGGGGCACCGCCCGATCTGTCAGGACACCGGCATCGTCAACGTGTTCGTCAAATGGGGCATGGACTGCCGCCTCGACGACACCTCGCGCTCGCTCCAGGAGGTGATCGATGAGGGCGTGCGCCGCGCCTATCTCCACCCCGAGAACAAGCTGCGCGCCTCGGTCCTCGCCGACCCGGCCTTCACCCGCCGCAACACTCGCGACAACACGCCGTGCGTGCTGCACGTCGAGATGGTCGCGGGCGACCATGTCCATGTCGACGTCGCGGCCAAGGGCGGCGGGTCGGAGAACAAGTCCAAGTTCAAGATGATGAACCCCAGCGACTCGATCGTCGACTGGGTGATCGAGATGCTGCCGCAGATGGGCGCCGGCTGGTGCCCGCCGGGCATGCTCGGCATCGGCATCGGCGGCACCGCCGAGCATTGCGTGCTCCTCGCCAAAAAGGCGCTGATGGAGCAGATCGACATGGCGAGCCTCAAGCAGCGCGGCCCGCAAAACGATATCGAGGCGCTACGCATCGAGATCTTCGACAAGGTCAACGCGCTTGGTATCGGCGCGCAGGGGCTGGGCGGCCTCGCCACCATCCTCGACGTCAAGATCATGAACGCGCCGTGCCACGCCGCAGGCAAGCCCGTGGCGATGATCCCCAACTGCGCCGCCACCCGCCACGCGCATTTCAGCCTCGACGGCTCGGGTCCGGCGTATCTGGAAGCGCCCAAGCTCGACGAATGGCCCGACGTCAACTGGACGCCGGACAAGGCCGCGATCCGCGTCGACCTCGACACGCTGACGCCCGAGGTTGTGCAGAGCTGGAAGCAGGGCGACCGCCTGCTGCTCAACGGCAAGATGCTCACCGGCCGCGACGCCGCGCACAAGCGCATCGCCGACATGCTGGCAGCGGGTCAGGAACTCCCCGTCGAGTTCAAGGGCCGCGTCATCTATTATGTCGGCCCGGTCGATCCGGTGGGTGAGGAAGTGGTCGGCCCCGCCGGCCCCACCACGGCCACCCGCATGGACAAGTTCACGCGCATGATGCTCGACCAGGGCCTACTCGCGATGGTCGGCAAGGCCGAGCGCGGCCCGGCAGCGACCGATGCGATCCGCGACGCCAATAGCGCCTATCTGATGGCCGTCGGCGGCGCCGCCTATCTCGTCGCCCGCGCAATCAAGGGCAGCAAGGTCGTCGGGTTCGAGGATCTCGGCATGGAAGCGATCTACGAGTTCGAGGTCCAGGACTTCCCGGTCACCGTCGCGGTGGATGCCGAGGGCAACAATGTCCACCAGCTCGCTCCGCTCGTCTGGAAGGAAAAGATCGCGAAGGAACGGCTGCTCGAAGGCGCCTGAAGGTCACGCCGCAAACGCGGCCTTGACCATCTCGCGATAGAGCCGGACCTGCCTGCCCAGCAGCGCCGGCTCGCCGAGCGCGCGGGCAAGGATGATCGCGCCCTCGACCATCACGGTGAAGCCATCGGCCAGCGCCTCGCGATCGATGGGACGCGCGGGCACGCGGCCCGCCTCGATCTCCTCCAGCCACGCGGTGAAGCGCCCGCGCCATTCGCGCACTGCATTGGCGTTCATCCGCCGCACCTGCGGGTCGAACATCTGGTCCTGATAGGTGATCGCTGCGACCAGGCAGCCGGGATGCTGGTCGGGCATCGCGTCGAGCATCTCGGCATAGAGGTTGAGGAAGATCAGCAGGCTGTGCAGCGGATCGTCGCTCAACGCGCGGGCGCGCGCGGTCATCGCGTCCATGATCTCGCGATCCTCGGCCACGAAGCGGTCGAGCAGGGTGCGGGCAAGCTCGTTCTTGTCGCGGAAATGGTAGAAAAAGCCACTCTTGGTGATCTGCGCAGCTTCGACCAACTCCTCGATCGAGGTGCTGGCAAAGCCCTTCCGGACGATCGAGTCATAGGCGATGTCGAGCAGCCGCTCGCGGGTCCGTGCGCCCTTGCCCGCGGCATCCGGCTTCGTCAGCGGTTGCTGTACCGCCGGTACGGTTTTTCCCGTCACTGCCTCCGCCATGACCCGCCCTTCCAGCGATCAACCCCGCGAAAATCCCGGCAAAATATCGAATCGTCAAAACAGACCGCGATCCCGCTATAGTGACCGCATTTAGAACCGTAGCAATATGCCGCACAGAGGAGCGCATATGATCGGCATCTATCACTATATCGCATTCGGGATGTTCGCCGCCTTCTGCCTGCTGGATGGACTGGCGCACGCCCGTGCTTTCCCCAAGGTCGATCGCTGGAAGCTCAAGGGCGCCGCCTTTACCGCGCTCTATTTCGCGATCGCGACCTATGCGCCGCTGATGTGGGACGGGTTTCTCGGCCAGTATCAGCTCTTCAACGCCGCCGCCCTGCCCTATTGGGCACAGGTCGTCATCGGCTTCTTCGTGATCGAGGCGCTGATCTATGCCTGGCATCGTACGATGCATAATGTTCAGCCACTGTGGCGCTGGTTCCACCAGATGCATCACAGCGCCGAGCGCGTGGACATCTGGGGCGCCTTTTTCTTCCACCCGTTCGACATGATCGGCTGGGCGCTGCTGGGCAGCTTCGCGCTGGTGCTGGGCGTCGGACTGACCGCAGAGGCGGCGATCGCAGTGGCGGTGCTCTCGACCTTCTGCACCATGTTCCAGCACACCAATATCAAGACGCCGCAATGGCTGGGCTATCTCATCACCCGGCCGGAAAGCCATTCGGTGCATCATGAGCGCGGCCATCACGCGCATAATTACGGCGACATCCCGATCTTCGACATCCTGCTCGGCACCTTCCGCAACCCGAAAAGCTGGGAGGGTCAGGCGGGGTTCTTCGAGGGCAGCTCGAAGCAGGTCGGCCCGATGCTGATCGGTCGCGAGATCGCCTGACTTGCATTCGCCCCGCCCTTCGCGGATGGGGCGGGCAGATGATCACCTCCCCCATCTGGCTTCCCGCCACGCTGATCGCCGCGGTGTTCCAGCCGTGGCGCACCGCGGTGCAGCGGCGGGTGAGCAAGGATCTCTCGATCAACGCTGCCGGACTGGTGCGCTATCTCTACGGCCTGCCCTTCGCGCTGGCGATGATGGCCGCCTATCAGTTCGCCCTGTTCCCCGCCGCATTCCCGGCGCTCGGCCCGTGGTTCCTGGTCTATTGCCTCGCCGGCGGCCTCGCGCAGATTATCGCGACCAATTTGCTGCTGATGGCGTTCGACCACCGCAACTTCGTCGTCGGCACGGCGTACTCGAAGACCGAGGCGGTTCAGGGCGCGCTTCTGTCGATCGCGCTGCTCGGCGAGCGGCTCAACCTCTTGAGCTGGATCGGCATCGCGCTTGGCGTCGCCGGGGTGATGATCCTCTCGGCCGACAACAAGCGGATGAGCCCCGGCGAGCTCATCCGCGCGCTCGGCCAGCCCGGCGCGCGCTATGGCATCGCCTCGGGCTTCTTCTTCGCGCTCACCGCCATCGCGATCCGCAGCGCCACGGTCCAGGTGGAGACCGGCGATCCGATCCGCGCTGCGCTGATCGTGCTCGCAGTCACTGTCGCGCTCCAGACGCTGATGCAGGGCGGGCTTCTCGTCCTGCGCGAGCGCGATCAGGTCGCCGCGGTGTTCCGCACCTGGCGCGTCTCGGGCCAGGTCGGCCTGCTCTCCGCGCTGGGATCGGCCTGCTGGTTCACCGGCTTCGCCACCGCACCCGTCGCGCTGGTCCGTGTCGTCGGCCAGATCGAAGTCGCCTTCACCATGGCGTTCGGCCATTTCTACCTTGGCGAGCGCGTGTCGCGCGGCGAGATCGCCGGCCTCGTCCTCGTCACCGCGGGTGTGGTCGCCGCGCTCGCCGGAAATCTGTGACCTTGAGTTCAGCCCCGGCAATCCGCATCTAGGCTCGCGATGTCATTCGTTCGCCCGGTCCTGCGCTGGACTTCAATCCTCCTGCTCTGGATCGTGGTTGTCGCCTGCCTCGCGGTGACGATCGTCCCGAGCTTCCTCGACCGCATCTATTATCATGGCCCCGACAGCGGCCATTATGACGGTGAGCGCTTCTTCAATCCCGATGGCGAGGACACGGTGCGCGTGCCCGGCAACCGCCGCGGCGGACGCGCCGGATTCCTGTGGCGTCAGGCGACCGGCGCCGACGGCCGCCCCGAATGGCCCGATCGCATCGCGGTGCACAAGGACACGCCCCCCGCCCGCGTCGATGGCGGTGCGATGCGCGCCATTTGGGTCGGCCATGCCACGGTGCTGGTGCAGGCAAACGGCCTCAACATCCTGACCGATCCGATGTGGAGCGAGGTCGCCGGCCCCTTCGGTCTTGCCGGTCCGCGCCGTACCACCGCGCCAGGCATCGATCTGGACAAGCTGCCGAAGATCGACCTCATCGTCGTCAGCCACAATCACTACGACCATCTCGACCTGCCCACGCTCAGGAAGCTGGCGGCCCGCGACAAGCCGCTGATCGTCACCAGCCTCGGCAACGACGCGATCCTGCGCTCGGCGGGGGTCTCGGCGCGCGGCCTCGACTGGGGCGAGCGGGTGACGCTGCGTCCCGGCGTCGACGTGATCGTCAACCGCAACCATCACTGGGGCAGCCGCTGGTTCACCGACCGCAACCGCGCGCTCTGGTCCAGCTTCGTGGTGACGCTCCCCGGCGGAAACCTGTTCTTCGCGGGCGACACCGGGGCGGGTGATTATAGATGGGCCGATCAGGCAGCATCCTATGGCCCGATCCGCCTCGCGATCATGCCGATCGGTGCCTTCCGCTTCCAGGAGGGCGAGATGCGCACCGGCAGCCATATCGGCCCGGGTGAGGCAATCAAATTGTGGAACCGCATGGGCCGCCCGGTGACGCTCCCCGTCCACTGGGGCACCTTCCGCCTGTCCTGGGAAGGTTACTGGACCCCGCCGCGCATGCTCCGCGCGATCCAGGCGTGCGCGAGCGAAACCTCGGGCCGCTTCGCGCCGCAATCGATCGGCCGCCCCTGGGATATTCCCGCGCTGGGCACCGCGCCGCCACCGGTCGACGACAAGCGCGTCGACGCCTGCATGAAGGACCCCGCCGTCACCGCATTGCGCTGACGACGGGGCGCTTGGGTCAGTTGACGAAGCTGGTCGTGGTCACGCGGCTCAGCACCGCGACCTTGCCGGCCGGAAGCGTGAAGTCTCCCTCATCCTTGACCGAAGCCTTGAGGATGTAACGGCCCTTCTCAAGCAACGTCGGCAGCGCGACCTCGCCCTTGTCGTCGGTCTTGAGCGCCAGTTGCCAGCGGCCCGGCGACACCAGCGATACCTCGCTCGCCGCCACCGGTTTGCCGTCGCGGGTCAGCACGAAGCGGTTGCCGTTCGCGCTCACCGGCGCCAGCTCGAGCGGCATCACCGCCTTCGCCTCACTACGACCCGAACGCGCATAGTAGATCACGCCGGCCTTCTTGCCGTCCTCGTCCCACGGCTTGAACACATCGTCGTCCCAGGCGCGCACGTCGCCCGCGGGCAACGAAACCTCGATATAGCCCGGCCCGCGTGTCTGCGCGGCGGTGGCGCCGATCAGCTTGGGCGCCTTGAGCGAGGGAAAGGCCGGATCGCCGCCCGCCGGGAGCGGCAGCTCCGGCTCGCCCAGCCAGATCTGCGCCGCGCCGTTCGCGCCACGCTCGATCCACACTTCATGTGCCTGCGCGATACTCGCCGTACCCAGCGCCAGCGCGGCGATCAGCAGCTTCTTCATCGTCATTCCTCCCGGTTCATTTGCGGCCCGCGGGTGCGGGGATCAGGTTGAGCGCAAGGAACACCAGTCCCGCACCCAGCATCAACAGGGCTACCCAAAGGATCGGCCCGAATACCCATCCCTGCGCGCCGATCGCGAAGGGGAAAGCCGCGGCGACGGCGGCCCAGGCGCCGCCGCGCATCCGCAACACCGTCACCGGATCGGGCCTGGCGCCCAGCCGCTTGCGATGATGCTCATCGGTCGAAAGCCCGAACAGCGCGAAGGCCAGCGTCGCGAGGATAAAGGCGAGCGCGGTCATTCCGCAGGCTCCATCTGCGCGTCGGCAGACACCGCCGCCGGAGCGGCTGCCCTACGACGGACCCGCGGTACCGCCGGCTTGTGCCGCGCCACCCGCCGCGCGAGCGCGAGGAAGGCGGCACCGAACACCAGCATCGCGATGTCGATCCCGGCCAGCATCATGTCCCCGCTCCACAGGCTGGCGATCAGCCCGCGCTCGGTTCCGAACAGGTTGAATACCGGCAGCGCCGCCAGCAGCACGCCGGTCAGCCCCAGCAGCGCCACCCAGTTATGCTGCGGCTTGCGCACGATCGACAGGATCAACGCCGCGCCCCAGGCGAGGAACAGGCAATGCACCTCCCACGCCGCGCGCCCCGCCATCTCGACCGGCAGCAGCCGGTTGGCCCAGAACATCACCGCGACACCCAGCGGGAAGCCGCCGATCGCCGCGACGTTGAGCCTCTCGACCAGCCGGAAGCCGAAATGCGGCCGCGCAGGATCGGGCAGCTTCTCGCGCCGCTTCACGGTCCACAACACCATCCCGCTCGCGACCATCACCGAACCGGCGACCCCGCACAGGAAATAGAGGAAGCGCAGCCAGTCGCTCGAATAGCGGCCAGCATGCAGCCCGATCATGCTCCCCGCAGTCACTACCGCCGCACCGGTCTCGGGTGAGCGCCGGAGCGCTTTCCCGGTCACGCCGTCATAGGTGATCTGCGGGGTACGCGACGACAGCATCGTCGATCCCGAGCGGATCACGGTCACCCGCGCCGCGGCGTCACCCGGTTCGACCACCTCGACATAGCCCGCCTTGCCGCCCAGTTGCGCCTCGGCATCGCGGACGATCGCCGTCAGGTCAACCAACGGCGCCGGCCGCCCGGTGCGCTCGACGGCGGGCCCCTCGGGATAGAGCGCCTCGAAGAATGCTCCCTCCTTGGGGAAGGTCACCGCCGTCGCCCAGGGCAGCAGCATCACCGCCAGCGTGACCAGCCCGGTATAGGTGATCATCAGGTGGAACGGCAGCGCCAGCACCGCGGTGGCGTTGTGCCCGTCCAGCCATGAGCGCTGCCCCTTGCTCCGGCGCAAGGTGAAGAAGTCGCGGAAGATCTTCTTGTGCGTGACGATGCCCGACAGGATCGCGACCAGCATGAACAACGCGGCGATGCTGACCAGCCAGCGCGCGTAGATCACCGGCATGTAATAGAGGTCGAAATGGAAGCGGTAGAAGAACTCGCCGCCGCGCGTCTCGCGCGCCGTGGCGGGTTGGCCGTCGGCCCCGATCGTCGCCTGATTGTCGCTGCGGCGGCGGCGACGCGTCTCGCCTTCCTTGGGCTGCGGCACCCAGAAGGCGGTCGCGCCATGCGATGTCGCGCCGGGCATGGTGATGAACCAGCTCTTGGCGTCCGGCGCCTTGCCCTCGAGAAAGCGCTGCGCCCCGGCGAGCACCTTCTCCGGCTGCTCGACCCTTGCGAGTTCGGGCCGCATCCAGCGGTTCAGTCCCTCGCGATAATAGGCGATCGTCCCCGCGGCGAAGACCGCGAACAGCACCCAGCCGAGCAGCAGCCCCGACCAGGTGTGCAGGAATGCCTGCGACTGCCGAAACCCCTTATCTCCAAGGTCACTCATGCCACGCCTCCCCCGCGCGTCATCATCCAGGTGAGCGCTGCGGCCACGCCGCCCGCCACCGCCAATACCCAAATGGCCTTCCAGCCACTCTTCGCGGCGAAGGACCACATCGCCGCCACCGCGCAGATCGCGAAGGCAACCAGCATCCCCACCGTCGTCGCTTGCTCCGGGCGCATGGGCAGGGTCACCGACAGCGCGATCGCCCAGAGCGTCGCCGCCGCATAGCCGACCGGCAACGCGGCGAGGATGCGGAGGATCATGTCCCCGCGCTTCCGCCACGGCGAACCCGCCGCCGCATTGCCGCGCCCGCTCACGGGTAGCTCACCCGCAGCGTCGCGAACACGGTGCGCGGGCTGCCATAGTAATTGCCGCGGCCGGTGGACGAGATGCGCGCATAGTAAGTGCGGTCCAGCAGATTGTTGACGTTGACCGACAGCGAGATCTGATCGTTGACCTTATACCCCGCGCGCAGATCGACCACCGCATAGCTGCCCTGGCGCACGATCGTCGAGAGCGTCGTCACCGTGCCGGCCGCATTGCGCACCGCCGGGTTGCCGCCCCAGGTCTCGCTGAACCACGTCACCCCGCCGCCAATGCTCGCGCCGTCCAGCACGCCGCCCTGTGCGACGTAGTTGGTGAACAGCTTGACCATATGCTCGGGGATGATCGGCACCAGCGGCAGCCCCTCGAACGAGGCATTCTGGTCCTCCAGATATTTGGTCTTGGTGTAGCTGTAGCCGCCATTGACCCGCCAGCCGGGCAGCACCTCGCCCGCCGCCTCGACCTCGATGCCGCGCGCGCGGACCTTGCCGATCTGCAGCACCACCGTCTGGTCGTCAGGGTCGTTGAACAACCGCCCGCTCTGCTCGATCTGGTATCCGGCGAGCGAGAGCAGCAGCTTGTCGCCCGCGAGCGACAGCTTTGTCCCCGCCTCGAACTGCTTGCCGGTCATCGGGCTGACCGGCTCGCCGTCCGGGCGGCGGCGGCCCGACGGCGCGGTCTGCGGCGTGAAGCTGTCGGCATAGCTCACATAGAAATTGAGGTTGTCCGTCGCGTCCCAGACGATCCCGCCATAGGGGGTGAAGCGCCCTTCGACGCTCGATCCGGTGACATTGCCCACCGCCGGCAGCAGCACCTGATTGTTGGTGTCCCACCAGGTGAAGCGCCCGCCGCCGACCAGCGTCAGGCCCGCGAGCGGCGACAGCCGCATCTGGCCATAGATGCCGTATTGCTCGGTCTTGGTGTTGGTCGCGCCATAGACCTGCCGCAGACAGTTCGTGGTCGGAACCGTGACGCCCGCACAATTGGCGTTCGATCCCTGCAGCGGATAGAGCGGCGACGGGCCATAGGGATTGAGCGGCGGCTCGATGGGCGAGCGCGGGTTGAACACGTCGATCTTCGCGTAGTTCGACAGGCGCGTATAATAGCTGTCGTAATCCATCGCCTGATAATCGACACCGACGATCAGCGTCTGATCGCGCCCGAACAGCGGGAAGGTGCCGACCCCGTTGAAGTCGAACGCCTTGGTCGTCGCGAAGCTGTCGCCGCGATAGGCGATATGGTTGGTCACGCCGTTGTTGGGAGCACCGGTCAGCGGCGGATTGGCGGGCATGGTGACCGCTTGGTTGCCGATATAGGAGTAGATGTCGATACGCTCGACATCGGTGTAGAGGCCGCTCGCGCGCAGCGTCCAGCGATCGCTGACCTTGTGCGACAGCTCGGCCCAGGCGGTCCAGGTTTCAGACCTGAAGCGGTTCCAGTCGGCGCCCAGATAGGTCGAACGATCCACGGTCAGCAGCTGCCCTTCGCTGCCGTCGGCCTTGCCCAGATAGCCGGGCAGGCCCGACTGGATCGCCGGCTTGAACCGGTCGTAGCTGCCGCCGAAGGTCAGCGTCGTGCGGTCGCCGATCTCGACCTTGGCGGTCGCGAACCCGGCGACGCGGTTGCGGTGGCCGACATCGAAGAACTGGTCCTGGTCCTGCACCATCGCGCCGACGCGCAGTGCGACGCCATTCGCGACCGGCGCCGACAGGTCGAACTCGCCGCGGACATTCTGGTAGCTGCCATAGCCGATCGAGGCCTTGGCCTTGAACGCGTCGATCGGGCGCTTGCGCACCAAATTGATGCTGCCCGCGGGATTGCCCGATCCGCTGAACAGCCCGGCCGGGCCGCGCAACACCTCGATCCGGTCGTAGAAGAACAGGTCGGGCACCACCGCCGGAAAGGCGAACGCCATCGTCGCGACGCCGTCGACCAGATAGTTGTTGATCGTGAAGCCGCGCGACATGAACGACGGGTCTTCGCTGCCGACACCCGTCACGGTGATGCCCGGGGTGGCGGTGATCGCATCCTCCAGCGTGAACAGGTTCTGCGCCTCGATCTGGAGGCCGTCGATCACGGTGATGGTGTTGGGCACGTCCTTGAGCGGGGTGACGGTCTTGCCGACCTCCTGGCCATAGCTCTTGCCGAGGATCACGACGTCGTCGTCATTGCTGGCAACGGGCTCGCCTTCGGCACCCGCAGCGTCCTTCGCGTGCGCTGCCGCGGGAATCCACAGACCCGCAGCTGCGACACTCACCAGCAACGCCCCGAACTTACGCATGATTCACAACCCCTTGAATGATTCGGGGGCGCGATAGCCGTTGCGTTGTTGCGAGTCACTAGCATTAGCGTCTTTTTATTGCGAATGACCCGCAGTGTATCACGGATTACCCGTTTAGCCAGTTGCCGAACGACCCTCCTGTGGAGTCGTCGGTGCGCTCAGGCGGATCACCGTCAGATAGGCTGCGGTCGCGATGATCGTCGCGTCGATCATCGGCACCGTGGTCAGCGTCAGCCCCAGCCGCTCCATCCCCAGCGCCACCGCCAGCGACCCTAGCCAGGTGAGTATCGCGGGCCAGCGCACCGGCGGCAGCGTCGCGATCGTCTCACCCGCGTCGCGCCCGCGGAAGGTGATGAAGGCGTCGATCACATAGATGGCTGCGATCGGCGGGATCAGGATGCCGAGGAACAGCAGGAACGGGACGAAGGAATCGATGATCCCCATCACGGCAAAGCTGCCGCCCACCGCGCCGCCGATGCAGATGAACACCCATTCGCGCACCTTGGGGAAGGTCGCGCTCATCGACAGGCTGGCCGAATAGAGATTGGCCGCGTTGATCGTCCAGATCGACAGGATCAGGATCAGCAGCACCGGCAGGCCGAAGCCCAGCATCGTCACCAGCTTCATGATGTCGGTCTCCCCCGTCGCCAGCGCTGGCAGCGCCGCGGCGATCAGCAGCAACGGGGTGGCGACCGGGAAGGACAGGATCATCGACGAGATCGCCCCGCGCGCGGTGCGGATATAGCGCGACAGGTCGGGCATCGCCGCGACGGTCAGCATATTGCCCCCGACGATCGCGGAGAGCGCGATCCCGAAGCTCATCGGAACCGGCGGCTTCGCGGACGGCTCCACCACCAGCCCGTAGCGCCGCACCGCCAGGATCGCGACGGTGGCAAGGATCACCCCCAGCAGCGGCACCGCGACCAGCGCCAGCCGGTCGAGCGCGCGAAAGCCGTAGATGGTCGAGACGATCATCAGCACGCTGCCCGCGATGACGAACGCGGTGAAGTCGCCGGGGATCGCATAGCCCTGCCCCACCAAAGCGACGATCGCCCCGGCGAAGAAGGACACGTTCACCCCGAACCAGCAATAATGGACGATCGCGACGACGATGTTGACCAGTGCCGCGCCCCATCGCCCGAACGAGCGCTGGATCAGGAGGTAGGTGGTGAGCCGCGTGCGCACGCTGGTCCAGGCGGTCAGGCACGCACCCGCGCACAGGATCAGCCCCGCCAGCAACGCCGCGAGCGCCGCTGGCCAGAAGCCCAGCGCCATGCCGGTCTGCGCGCCGTTGAGGAAGCCGGGCAGCGCGATGTTGAAGCTCGCAACGATCAGCGCGACGCGCCATCCAGCGACGGTCAGATGCTCCGGAAGCGGCGCGTTCGCATATTGTCCGCCCGGTGCGCCTGAACTCATCCCTTGTCCCACCCGTTCAATGTTTCGATCGGTTGATAGGCCTCGCCGAACCCGAACGCAGCGGGCCCCACGAACGCCAGCGCCCGCGCCTCGCGTAGCATGGCGGGTGCCGCCGCGCCGACCACCTTCACGCGCTGGCCGTATTTCAGCCGCTCGGTGGTGATCGAGTCCGCGGTCTCGAGGTCCATCACGGTGATGAGGTCGGGCACCAGCGCCAGCACCTCACCGTCGCGCCGGGCGATGAGGTTCTCGTTCTGGAATTCGAGCTCCATGCGCCCCATTCCGCCAAACCCCTCGATCACGACCCGCCCGACGGAGAACCCGCCGCGCGTCTCGCGCTCCAGATCAACGATCTTGCCGTCGAACAGCCCGCCCGCAAACGGATAGAGGCCTGACGCCGCAAGCGCCGCGTAGAGCGCCTCGAACGGATCCTCGCCCTTCTCGCGCGCGACGCGGATCGCCGCACCCGCCGCAATCGCCGCCGACACGCTCCCGCCGATCGCATGCGCCTTGGCCTGCGCGCCGGTCAGCGGATACTCTACCATGTGCGCGATCCCGCCCAGCGCCACCGACAGCGCGCGAGCGACGCGCTCATGCACCAGATTGTCGTCGGTCTCGATCACGTTGAGCGACCCGCACGCCGCGGTCAGCACCGACGGGCAGGCGGAAAGCCCGTGGATGTTGAAGATCGCCATCTGCGATTCGGGGAAGGCCCGGCCCATGCCGTCGGCATCGACTACCGGCACGCCCAGCCGCGCCGCGCTCATCAGCGGGGCAAGGCCATTGCCCCCACCGATCTCGATCGGCAGCACCGCATCGATCCTGCGTCCCAGTTCCTTCTCCAGCCGGACGAGCCCAGCCAGCGCCTCGCGCCCGCTCGGCAGTTTCTCGACCGACACGGTCGGCGCGCCGATCCAGCCGCACGGCACGACCAGCGCGTCGTCGGCAAGGCTGTCGAGCGGCACCAGATCGAACGCTGCGCCGCGTGCCAGCTCGGCCTCACCCAGCAACAGGCTGTAATAGGGATCGCCGCCGCCGCCCGATCCCAGGAAGGCGGCGCCGCGGGCAAGGTCGGCGAGCGCCGTGCGATCAATGCGCATGCTGGACCGATCGCGTGCTCGCGGTTTCGCCCTGTGGCTCGGCAAGGTCGCCGACGGCGCGCACGCGCAGCTGGGCCGCGCGGCCGGGTAGGTAGCTCAGAAACACTTCGTCCACTTCCACGATCTGAATGGTCTTCGGGTCGCCGCCCGCCGCCGCGACCCGCGCGGTGACGTCGGCGCGCATCTGCTCGATGGCGGTCGCGCGGGGCGTCTGGTCATAGGCGACGATCTGCTCGACCTGCGCACCCACCTGCGCGATCGCCGCGCCCACGGCATTGGCGACCGCGGCATGCGGCGGGCGAACCACCTTCGCCGCGCCCTTCAAATTGTCGGCGATCAGGAAATTGCCGCCCCCCACCGCCAAAATGGTGACGTCGCCACGCGTAGTCTTCATCCGGTCGACGCCATCCTCCAGCATCGCCTGGAACCGGTCCCACACGGCAGCGACCGTCGCGGCGCTGAGGCCGGGCAGCTTGCCGGCATCACCGAACGCCGCCTTGCCCGCCGCCACAGCGACATCGCTCGCGGTCAGCGTATCGCCGCCGAACAACATCGCATCCTCGGCGATGCGATAGCCGACCGAATCCGGCCCCACGCGCAATGCATCGCCGGGCAGCGCCCGCGCGCCATACAGCGCCGGATCGAGATGCACCCGCGTGCCCCCGCCCAGCCCGATCGCCAGGATGTCGGGCATGCGGAAGTTGGTGCGCACCCCACCGATATCGACCGCGACCGAGGATTCGCGGGGAAAGCCGTTGGCGAGCACGCCGATATCGGTGGTGGTCCCGCCGACATCCATCACGATCCCGTCCTGCACCCCGGTCAGGAACGCCGCGCCGCGCATCGAATTGGTCGGCCCCGATCCGATGGTCAGCACCGGATGCGCCGCCGCCTGGCTCGCCGAGATCAATGTCCCGTCATTCTGCGAGATATAGAGCGGCGCCGCGATCCCCAGATCCTTGAGCGCCGCCTCGAACGCAGCGACGACCGACGCCGCCAGCGTCGACAGCGCCGCGTTGAGAATCGCCGCATTCTCGCGCTCGATGAAGCCGATCCGGCCGATCGCGTTCGATCGTGTCACCGCTGCTTCCGGATGCACCGCGCGGACGATCTCCGCCGCCTGCTCCTCCATCGTCGCGTTGACCGGCGCGAAGGCGCTGGTGATCGCCACCGCCCTGATCCCGCGCGCCTTCAGCGCCTCCGCCGCCGCACGCACCGCCGCGGCATCGAACGGCGCAATCTCGCGCCCGTCGACCTCATAGCCACCGGGCAGCAGGAACACGTTCCCGCCCACGCACTCCGCCAGATCCGCCGGCCAGCCGGTCAGCGGCGGCAACGCCTCGCCCGAGGGGCTGGCGAGCCGCAGCACGCCGACCGGTTCCAGCCGCTTGCGCTCGACCAGCGCATTGGTGAAATGGGTGGTGCCGACCATCACCGATCGGACCGCCTTCGCCGCGATCCCGCCCTGCGCCAGCACCGCGGCGATCGCCGCAGCTACGCCCGAACTGACATCGGCAGTCGTCGGCTGCTTGGTGGAAGCGAGGATTTCGCGACCGTCCATCAGCACGGCATCGGTGTTCGTCCCGCCCACATCGACACCAATCCGCACGCAACACTCCCGGCCTGTTCGAAATTCCTGGCCTAAAGGGTGCGGAGCCAAGCCTTTGACCGCAACGCGTAAAACGGGTGCCGGGCCTTGCCGAACGGGTAACGGGGGATGGTTTCCGGGTAATCATCGAACCGCCGCTTGAGCGACATGATCGTGTAACATACCCTGTCCGGGCAAATCGCGGATTGCGATGGGCAAAGGACGGAGGCCGCAACGGGAAACGCCCGATGGATGCGCTGATCCATACCAAGCTCGCGCCGCCCATGTGGATGGGGAACCAGATCAGGCGCGATCTGCTGCTCGCCCGCCTCGACGCGGCGCTGGCGCGGCGGCTCACGCTCGTCCAGGCGCCGGCCGGCTATGGCAAGACCAGCCTGTTGTCGCAGTGGAAGGACCGGCTCGATCCCGATGCGGTGCGCGTCGCCTGGCTGACGCTGGAGCGCGACGACTCCGACCTGCGCCGGCTCACCCGCTACATCGTCCGCGCGCTCGAAGGCGCCGGGCCGCACGACGGCGAGGAGGGCGAGTTGCTCGCCACTGCCCTGCCCCCGCGCGCCGCGGTCTCGGCGATCGTCAACCGGCTGGCGCAGGAGAGCCGCCGGGTGGTGCTGATCCTCGACGATTTCCACCGCGCCGAAAGCCCGGAGGTCGATGCCTTTGTCCGCACGCTGATCCAGCTCGCGCCCGAACATTGCCATTTCATCATCGCCTCGCGCGATTATCCTTGGCTCGGCCAGTCGATCCTCGCCGCCGAGGAGCAGCTGGTCGAACTGACCGCCGACGATCTCAAGTTCGAGACGCACGAGGCCGAGGCGTTGTTGTCGCGCTTCCAGGGGCTGGGCGAAGCGGACGTGCGCAGCATCGTCGAGCGGACCGAAGGCTGGGCGATCGCGCTCCAGCTCGCTTCGCTCTCGCTCAAGCGCGGCGCCGACCACCGCCGGCTGGTCGAGGAGTTTCACGGCCCGAGCTCGGACCTCGCCCGCTACCTCTCCGAACAGGTGCTGATGACGATGCCCGCGGAAACGCAGGAGATCGTGCTGCGCACCGCATTGCTCGACCGGCTGACCGGCGACCTCGTCAACCTGCTGTGCGACCGGCAGGACGGGTGGATGATCCTCGAACGGCTCGAGGAACAGGGCGTGTTCCTCACCCCGCTCAGCGCCGAGCGAAAGGCCTATCGCTACCACCAGCTTGTCGCCGAGCATCTGCGCGACCGGCTCGCCCGGCGTGACGCGGCGCAGTTCCGCGCGCTCCACCGCCGCGCCGCGATCTGGTTCGCCGAGCGTGGCGAGACCGCCGAGGCGGTGAACCATGCGATCCAGTCCGACGACGATGCGATGCTCGCGACGATCCTCGAGGATGCGGGCGGCTGGCGGCTGATCCCGCTGGGGCATCAGGCGATGGTCGAGCGGGGCCTGGGCAAGCTCCCCGCCGCACTGATCGCCGCGCGCCCGCGGCTGGCGCTTGCGCGCGTCTATCTGGAGATCAAGCGCGGCGAGATGGCGACCGCGCGCGCCGACTATGACCGCTTCGTCGCCGAAGCCGAGGCCGCGAGCCCCTCCGCCGATCAATGGACCGAGATCCGCGTCGTCGGCGATGTGCTGGCGGACTATGAGAATGAGCCGGTCACGCTCGACGTCCTGCTCGAACGCGAATCCCTGCTGCGCACCTTGCCCGCCAACGACCATCTCGTCCTCGCCAACATCAGCGAGACGCTGGGCGCCAAATATTTCGAGGGCGGCTGGCTCGAGCGCGCGCTGGAGCCGACGGTCGCCGCGCGCGACCATTATCTGGCGATGGGCTCGCTCTACAGCGACGTCTTCACCCGCTTCCTCGAAGCGCGCATTCGTCAGGCGCAGGCGCGGATGAAGGATGCCGCCGGGATCCTCGCCGCGACGCGCGAACAGATCGAAGCGAATTTCGGCCCACGCTCCGACCTCGCCGCCAATTGCGCGGCGTTCGAAGCGGAGCTGCTCTACGAGCAGGATCAGCCCGCCGCCGCGCTCGCTTTGCTCGACTGGGCGGTGCCGCATATGGAGCTGTCCGACGGCTGGACCGACGTCTATGCCGCCGCCTACCTGACCGCCGCGCGCGCGGAAGCGTCGGAGGGGACGCTCGACGCAGCGCAGGCGATGATCGCGCGGGCACGACGTCTGGCCGGACGCCGCCGCCTCCGCCAGCTCGATCTGCGCGCGGCGTTGTGCGAGCTCGACCTGCTCATCCAATATGGCGGCGATCCGGCGGAAGCCCTTGCGGCGGCGAAGGCGCTCGATCTCGATGCGCTCGCCGACCGGGACGAGGAGGATTCGACCGTCCACCGTCCCGTCGTCATTGCCGCGCGCCTGTGCCGCGCCCGGATGGCGCTGGCCGGTGGCGATCATGCCGCCGCGCTCGCCGACCTCCAGAAGCTCAAGCGCTGGGCTGCGCAGCATGGCGCAGGCCGGCTGCTGGTCGATGCCAACATCCTGCTCGCCTATGGCCATCGCGCGGCGGGTGACGCCGCCAGGGCGCGCGCCTGTTTCGACGATGCGGTCGGCACCGCGATGTTCCAGAACATCGCCCGCCCCTTCATCGACCAGCGCCTCTTCGCCGAGCCGCTGCTGAGCGAGACGCTCAGCGGCACCGCACAGCTCGACCGCTTCCGCGCACAGTTCCTCAAAGGCATCGCCCGCTCGCTCGCAGCCCGCCCCATTGCCGGCCCCGCACCGGGGCTTCTCAGCGACGCCGAGGCGGAGATCCTCGAGCATCTCGGCTTCGGCTATTCGAACAAGGAAATCGCGCGGCTGATCGGCATGTCGCCCGATACGGTCAAATACCGGCTCAAATCGGTGTTCCGGAAGATCGGCGTGCACAAGCGCCGCGATGCTGTGCGCGTGCTCCGCGAACGCGGACTCATCTCCGGCAGCGCGGGTCAATCGGCCGCCTGAAGCGGCTTTCCCCGTTGCCGCCTACCCGCTTACCCGTCTTGCCCTTCTCTTACCCTGATAAACGCGTGGCTCGGCGGCCGATCCGGGTTTCAATGCAGTGGGAGGATCGAACCGCGCAACTTAGATGCGGCGAGCGATCCGGCCAGACATAAAAATTTCGGGGAAGGGTTTTTGATCATGACCAAGCGGATCGGACTTATCGGCTCCAGGCACAGGCTGCGCGGTGCGCTGCTCGCGGCATGCTGCCTCGCGGCGCTGCCCGTGGCGGCGCAGGAAGCGGAGCCCGCCGTCGAGAATGACGACGTCACCGTGATCGGCACCCGCGCGCAGACCGGCACCAAGACCGACGCCGCGCTCACCGAAATCCCCCAGTCGATCAGCATCATCACCGCGCAGGAGTTCAACGATCGCGCCGCGGTCAACCTGCAGGACGTGATCCGCTACAGCGCCGGCGCGGCGAGCGAGTTGAACGGCGTCGACACCCGCGGCGACTTCCTCGCAGTGCGCGGCACCGGCGCCGAGCAGTATCTCGACGGCCTCAACCGCATGCCGGGCTTCATCTATGGCGGACGGCTGGAGATCTTCACGGTCGAGCGCGCCGAGCTGCTCCGCGGCCCCTCCTCGACCCTCTATGGCGGCGGCGGCGCGGGCGGCATCCTCAACTCGGTGAGCAAGCGCCCGAAGACCGTCTTCGGCGGCGAGGTCGGGCTGATGTACGGCTCGGACGACCTGAAGCAGCTTCAATTCGACATCACCGGGCCGCTGGCCGATGGTCTTTCGGCGCGCTTCGTCGGCCTCGTCCGCGACGGCAATCTCCAGCAGGAATCGCAGCGGAACGACCGCATCACGGTGATGCCCGCGATCACCTTCAAGCCCGGACCCGACACCGAAGTCACCTTCATCGGCGTCTATCAGCGCGACCGCCTCGGCAGCCAGACCTACCTGCCGACCAGCAAGACGGTCGATGCGGCGAGCGACGCAGTGCGCATCTCGAACGACTTCTACCTCGGCGAGCCGGGCTTCAACCACACCTTCGCCGACTATTATGCCGCGACGATCCTGCTGACGCATAATTTCAGCGACCGGTTCAGCTTCAACAGCCGCAACCGCTTCTTCGAGCAGGATGTCGATTACCAGGAGGTGTTCGGCTATACGGGCTTCGGCGGCGCCTATGCCGATGCCGGGCGCACCATCGCCAACCGCGCCTGGTACCTCAACCGCGCCCAGTATAACGGCTTCAACAGCGACAATAACCTGGTGCTGAGCTTCGACACCGGGCCGCTGACCCACCAGATCCTTGCCGGCTTCGACTATACTTCGTTCCGCGAGGACAAGATGGAGGGCTTCGGTCAGGCGCCGGGCCTCAACCTCTATAACCCGGTCTATGGCGTACCCTTTACCAGCGGCGTCGGCTGGACGACCGATACCAAGAATTCGCAGATGGGCTTCTATTTCCAGAACCAGATCCGCGCCTGGGATCGCGTCTCGCTCGTCTTTGGCGCGCGGCACGACAAGGTGCGGTCGAACGTCAACGGCGTCCAGCTCGAGGACAACAAGGCGTGGAGCTTCCGCGGCGGCATCATCGCCGATCTGGTCAAGGGCGTGTCGCCCTATTTCAACTATTCGGAATCCTTCCTGCCGGTGTTCGGCTCCAACTTCTTCGGAATCCCCTATGTGCCGCGGACCGGCCGCCAGTATGAAGCGGGTATCAAGTTCCAGCCCAGCCCGCGCATGCTGTTCACCGTCGCCGCGTACGACATCAAGGAACAGAATGTCCTGATCGCCGACCCGAACGAGCTGCAGAACTTCATCCAGGGCGGTTCGACCCGGTCGCGCGGCATCGAGGCGGAGGCGAATATCCGCCTGCCCGGCGACTTCAACCTCACCGCCGCGTACAGCTATACCCGCGCCGAATATCTTGTGGTCGACGGCCGCAGGCGCGGCGACCGGCGCGAGAATCTGCCCGAGCATCAGGCATCAGCCTGGGCGAGCAAGGGCTTCGACCTCGGCGGCGACCTCAGTGCCAAGGTCGGCGCAGGCGTGCGCTACCAGAGCGACAAGGTGAGCTTCGACCAGACCTACCGCATCGCCCCCGTCACCTTGGCCGATGCGATGATCGAGCTTGGCTACCAGGACTGGACGCTGTCGGTGAACGGCGCGAACATCTTCGACAAGAAGGTCTACACCAACTGCAGCTACACCGGTGCCCCGGTCAACGAGGGTTATTGCTACATGGGCAAGGACCGCACGATCATGGCCTCGCTCCGCCGCAAATTCTGATCCGCGCCTCCCGGGCCGGCCGCCGCGCCGGCCCGATTTCCGTCAGCGTACCCGGAGAGACCATGTCGAACTTGACCCGCCCTGCCCGCCTCGCCGCGCTCGCGTTGCTGATGGCGGGGACCGCGCAGGCACGCGAGTCCGTGACCGCAGACACGATACTGACCAACGCCCGCATCTACACCGTCGACAAGAAACAGCCCTGGGCGCAGTCGGTGGCGATCAGGGACGGCAAGATCGTCGCCGTCGGTCCCGCAGCGGCGGTGGCCAAGACCAAGGGGCCGGCAACGAAGATCGTCGATCTCGGCGGCCGCCTCGTCCTCCCTGCCTTCGGCGACGCGCACGCGCACCCGCTGTTCGGCGCGCTTTCGAAGACGCGCTGCTCGCTCCACGACGGCAAGTCGATCGACGACTACAAGCGCATCATCGCCAAATGCGTCGCCGATACGCCGGGTACCGGCACCGTCTATGGCGTGGGCTGGGAGGATTCGCTGTTCCCGCCCAACGGCGTGCCGAACAAGGCGATCCTCGACGCCATCTCCACCACCCGCCCGCTCATCTTCGATTCGGTCGGCGGCCATACCAATTGGGTGAACTCGAAAGCGCTCGAACTGGCCGGGATCACCAGGGATACGCCCGATCCGGTCAACGGCACGATCGACCGCGATCCCGCGACGGGTGAGCCCGTCGGTAGTCTTCAGGAATCGGCACAGGGCCTGATCGCGAAGCTGGTGCCGCCGCCGACCGATGCCGACTACCAGAACTCGATCCTTTACACCGCGAAGCTGTTCAACAGCCTCGCGGTGTAAAGGATCGAGTTC
>Ga0247823_10000662_pt1 | contig 28982 bp, 27 predicted proteins | sample 13C_PalmiticAcid_2_FD_192426 | JGI IMG/M metagenome (GOLD analysis project Ga0247823, IMG submission 192426) | Soil microbial communities from agricultural site in Penn Yan, New York, United States - 13C_PalmiticAcid_Day30 | ecosystem: Environmental > Terrestrial > Soil > Agricultural land...
CAGGCCATGGTGCCGGAAGGCCGTGGCGTGTTCACCCGCATGAGCATCACCGAGAACCTGCAGATGGGCGCCTACATCCGCAAGGACAAGGCCGGCATCGCGCAGGACATCGAGAAGATGTTCGGCATCTTCCCGCGCCTGCGCGAGCGCAAGGACCAGCTGGCCGGCACCATGAGCGGCGGTGAGCAGCAGATGCTGGCGATGGCGCGCGCGCTGATGAGCCAGCCCAAGGTGCTTTTGCTCGACGAGCCATCCATGGGCTTGTCCCCGATCATGGTGGACAAGATTTTCGAGGTCGTGCGCGACGTCTCCGCTCAGGGCGTGACCATCCTGCTGGTGGAGCAGAACGCCCGCCGCGCGCTGCAGATCGCCGACCGCGGCTACGTGATGGATTCGGGTGAGATCATCATGACCGGCGTGGGCCGCGAGATGCTCGACGACCCCAAGGTGCGCGCCGCCTACCTCGGCGAGTAAAGTGCCCCCACGCTCCACCGCTTCGCGGGTCGCTGCCCCCCGAGGGGGCTGATTCGCCTTGGGGCGGCCCGGCGGCGAATCGCGTTTCGGACTCCGAGCGGGCTGAAAACTACAATCATGGGTTGCGCACCTCGGTGCCCAACCCATTTTTCATTCATGACCCAAGCCCAAACCCCCCCCACCGCCGAGACCGGTGCGCCTGCGGCGCACGACGACAACCAGCTCATCGCCGAACGCCGCGAGAAGCTCAAGGCGCTGCGCGAGGCGCAGAAACAGGGCCAGGGGGTGGCGTTTCCCAACGACTTCAAACCCGCTGACAAGGCGGCCGATCTGTTCGCCCGCTATGGCGAAACCACCAAGGAAGCGCTGGAAGCCGCGCCGGTGCGCGCCAGCGTGGCCGGCCGCATGATGCTCAAGCGCGTCATGGGCAAGGCCAGCTTCGCCACGCTGCAGGACGCGTCCTTCGGCCCGTCGGCTGGCCGCATCCAGATCTACGTCAACAACGACGGCGTGGGCGAGGCACAGCACGGTGCCTTCAAGCACTGGGACCTGGGCGACATCATCGCGGTCGAGGGCGTGCTCATGCGCACCCGCACCGGCGAACTCACCATCCAGGCTGATCGCATCCGCCTGATCACCAAGAGCCTGCGCCCGCTGCCCGACAAATTCCACGGCATCGCCGACCAGGAGATCAAGTACCGCCAGCGCTACGTGGACCTGATGACCGACGAAACCGCCCGCAGGCGTTTCGTCGCGCGCAGCCAGGCCCTGGCCAGCATCCGCGACTTCATGGTGAGCCACGGCTTCCTGGAAGTGGAAACGCCCATGCTGCACCCGATCCCGGGCGGCGCCAACGCCAAGCCGTTCAAGACCCACCACAACGCGCTGGACCAGGAAATGTTCCTGCGCATCGCGCCCGAGCTTTACCTCAAGCGCCTGCTGGTCGGGGGCTTCGACCGCGTGTTCGAGATCAACCGCAACTTCCGCAACGAAGGCATCAGCGTCCGCCACAACCCCGAATTCACCATGATGGAGTTCTACGCGGCGTACTGGAATTACCAGGACCTGATGGACTTCAACGAGCAGCTCATCCGCCACGTGGTGCGCCAGGTGCGCGGCGACGAGCCGTTGACCTACCAGGGCCAGCCGGTGGACATCCTGTCGCCCTTCGAGCGCCTGACGATCCGCGAAGCGATCGTCAAGTACACCGAGGCGGGCGACAGCGTGGACGATGCCGCCTGGCTGCAGGCGCAGCTCAAGAAGCTGGGCCTGAGCGAGGAAAAGCACCAGCTCTCCGGCCGCAGCCTGCCCAGCCTGCAGGTGCTGTACTTCGAAGAGAAGGTCGAGGACAAGCTCTGGAACCCGACCTTCATCATGGACCACCCGACCGAGATCTCGCCGCTGGCGCGCGCCAACGACGCGAATCCCGCGGTCACCGAGCGCTTCGAGCTGTACATCACCGGGCGCGAGTTCGGCAACGCCTTCTCGGAGCTGAACGACGCCGAGGACCAGGCTGCGCGCTTCCAGGCCCAGGCCTCGGCCAAGGACGGTGGCGACGAAGAGGCCATGTACTACGACGCCGACTACATCCGCGCGCTCGAGTACGGCATGCCCCCGGCCGGCGGCTGCGGCATCGGCATCGACCGCCTGATGATGCTGCTGACCGACAGCCCCAGCATCCGCGACGTGATCCTCTTCCCCGCGCTGCGCCGCGAGGCTTGAAGAGGGCACCCCCTGCGCCGCTTCGCGGCTTCCTCCTCTCTGGCGCCTTCGGCTGGGAGGGGGGCGGCATCTTGGGCCGGCGGAGCCGGACCCTGGATGCCCCTGGTGGGCGTTGTTGGCGCTCCGAAGCTGTCAGGAACGATCAGAAATTCAGTTTGAGGATCGCCTTGCGCGGGTCCTTGCGCAAGGCGTCCAGCGCCTGGCGCAGCCAGTCCAGGTGCGCCTGGGCGTCCTGCTGAAGTTCGGGCGTGGGGTCGGGCAGCAGCGCCACGACGACCTTGAACTTCAAGGTGGTGCCCACCGGAAGCTGCACCGAGGGCCTCAGACCGCCGGCCACGATGCTGGTGGCCGCCGCCAGGGCCTGCGCCTCCCGCACCGGGCCTTCCATGAGCAGCGCCAGGGTGCTGTCGTCGACCCGGCTGGCCGTGTCCACATCGCGCGCCACCGAGCGCAGCAGCGAGCCGGTGATCACCAGCGCGCGGTCGGCCACTTCGCGGCCGTGTTGCTCGACAAACCAGCTGTGGTTGTCCAGGCCGATCAACAGCAGCGCGCTTTGATGTTCGTAGCGCTGGGCCCGCACCACGCTGTCGTGCAGCCGCAGCATGAAGTTGTGCCGGTTGGTCAGGCCGGTGAGCGGCTCGGTCAGCGCCAGTGCGCGGGCGCGGGCCTGGGCCTCGTGCTGCAGGGAGGAGCGTTGCAGCAGGCCGTAGATCAGCAAGGGCGCTTCGAGCGCGGCGGCGATCACCATGCCGTATTGCGACAGGAAGCCCGATGAGATCAGGCCGAAGTTGCGCATCACCGGCAGTGCCCCGGCCAGCAGGACGGGCAGCATGCCCAGCGCGATCCAGCGCACCCAGCGGTCCCCCGTGCGCCAGGCAGCCCAGAGCATGGCGTAGACCAGCGCCAGGGTGGCGGCGGAGGCGGCCGTGACCGCCTGCAGCGTCCAGCCGTCGGGGGCCATCGTGTCCAGCGCGATGAGACCCACGAGCACGGCGGGCATGGCCAGGGCCGAGCGGTCCAGCCAGCGGCCGATGCGCCGGGGCTGCACCACCTGCCTCACGAACAGCAGGCCGCAGACCGCCGTCATTGGCATCAGCACGAACTCGGCCAGGCCGTTCCAGCGCGCCGAGCCTGGCCAGAGAAACTGCCCCGCCACGCCCAGCGACGAGGCCATCGCCAGCCCCAGCACCGTGATGTAGATGGCGTAGGCGGCAAAGCTGGTGTCCCGGAACACCAGGGCATTGGCCAGGGCCGTGGCCGTCAGCAACAGCGTCATGCCGAAGTACGCCCCGAGCAGGAACTGCTGGTGGATGCGCAGTTCGCGAAGCGTGTTGTGGTTGTGGATCTGCAGCGTGCCGGAGAAGGGCACGCGCGCGTGCTCGATCCGCACCCAGTAGGTCACCACGGCATCGGTGCGTGGGTCGAGCGAGAACACCGGGTAGCGGTCGGGGAAGGCCCAGTCCCGCACCGCCAGGCGGTCGCCGGCGTGCTGGGCTTTCCATTCGCCGTTGGCCAGCTGGTGGTAGAGGGTGATGCTGTCGGTCCCGGAACGCGCCAGCTCCAGTTCCCAGCGGGCGTGGTCATCGAGGGCCTGGGCGTCGAAGCGCACCCACAGCGCGTCGCCGTCGGCCAGTTTCAGGCGGTGTTCGGCGCTGCGCACGGCAAAAGGCAGTTCGTGCTGCTGGGCCTGCACCTCCTGCACCGTGAGCCGGCCGCCGGGGTCGACCCAGTACAGGCTGCGCTGGGCCAGGGGCACACTGGGCTGTGAACCGTCCAGCACCACCGGCGGCAGGGCGGTGGCCAGGGCGTGAAGGAACGGGAAAAAGGAGAAGAACAGCAGTGCCAGCCCAATGGCCAGCCTGCGAGCGCGACGAACTCCGGGCGTCGCGCCCTTCCACAAGACATCAGGCATCCCCCGATTGTGTCGCCTGTGGCGCCCGCCGCGCGTGACGCAGGTCCGGTGTCGGGCACCGTTGGTAAAAAAAGAAGCCCCGGGGTGGAGAAACCGCCGGGGCCGTGGTGGCAACTGGGAGAAGCGGGGTCAGGCGTAGGCGGCCAGCGCCTTGCGCATCTTCTTCATGGCCGCGACCTCGATCTGGCGCACGCGCTCGGCGCTCACGCCGTACTCGGCCGCCAGTTCGTGCAGCGTCATGCCGCCGGAGCCGTCGTCGTTCACCTTGAGCCAGCGCTCGCTCACGATGCGGCGCGAGCGCTCGTCGAGTTCGCTCATGGCGCGGGCCACGCCTTCGGTGGCCAGCGCATCGCGCTGGGCCGACTCGAGCACCGCCGTGGGTTCGTGGGTGGCATCGGCCAGGTAGGCGATTGGGCCGAAGCTGTCCTCGCCGTCGTCGCCCGGCGCGGGGTCGAGCACCACGTCGCCGCCGGAGAGGCGCGTTTCCATTTCGCGCACTTCCTCCGGTTTCACGTTGAGCTCGCGCGCCATCACGCCCACCTCGTTGTCCGACAGCACCTCGCGGTGGGTGTCGCCGTCGAGCGCGTCGGCGCGGAAGCCTTGTTTGCGCGAGCGCAGGTTGAAGAACAGCTTGCGCTGGGCCTTGGTGGTGGCCAGTTTGACCATGCGCCAGTTCTTCAGGATGTATTCGTGGATCTCGGCCTTGATCCAGTGCATGGCGTAGCTCACCAGGCGCACGCCCTGGTCGGGGTCGAAGCGCTTGACGGCTTTCATCAGGCCGACGTTGCCTTCCTGGATCAGGTCACCGTGGGGCAGGCCGTAGCCCAGGTACTGGCGCGAGATCGACACCACCAGGCGCAGGTGGGACATCACTAGCTGGCCGGCGGCGTCCAGGTCGTTGTCGTCGCGCAGGCGGCGGGCGGCCTGCTGCTCCTGCTCCAGCGTGAGCAGCGGCAGGCGGTTGACCGCGGAAATGTAGGCGTCCAGGTTGCCCAGGGGCGGTACGAGCGCCCAGGGATTCGCCACGGCGATCGAGCCGGTGGTGGCGGTGGCAACAGGAGCAAGCGTGTGGGACATGTGAACCCTCCTCAGGTGTCTGCGAAGCATGTTAGCACTCTCTATGAGTGAGTGCTAAAGCCAAAGTTCCATGCCCTGTCCGGTCCGTGGTTTCTGGCTTTCACGGGTCGAAAAGCCCAGAAGGGTGTGTCAATTGAAAACTTTTGAGTCAAAAATGGGTTGTTTTCATGGTGTTTTCCCACTTCGGAGCACGCCCGCCCTCTACCATGGCGCGCCCGCCCGAAGACTGAAAGGACCCAGCAATGACCCCGCGACAGCTCACGTACTTTTTGCGCATCGCTGAGCTGGGCAGCTTCAGCCGGGCCGCGGCGGTCCTGTTCGTGGCGCAGCCCGCGCTCTCGCGCCAGATCAAGCAGCTGGAGGAGGAGCTGGGGGTGACCCTGTTCGTGCGCTCGGACAGCGGGGCCCGGCTGACCGAGGCCGGTGAGCTGATGGCGAGCCGCTCGCGCGAGCTGCTGCAGTACATGGAGAACCTCCGAAGCGACGTCGGCGCGCTGGCCGTCAGCGTGCAGGGCCAGTTCTGCTTCGGCATGCCGCCTTCGCTGTGCGATCTGATGACGGTGCCGCTGATGGAGCAGTACCACCACCAGTACCCGGCGGTCCGCCTGTCGATCACCGAAGGCATCAGCTCTTCCATCTACCAGCAGGTGCTGGCGGGCGATCTGGACGCCGGCATCGTGTCGTCCACCGAATCCATGCGCGGCCTGGAATCCCGGTCGCTGATCACCGAGCCGCTGGTCCTGGCGCATCCGAAGGGGATGGACATCGAGAAGCGGCCCGACGGTGCTGTCGAACTCGAACAGCTGGTCCACCACCCCCTTGCGCTGACGCGCTCGCCCAACGCCATGCGCGTCATCCTGGACGAAGAGCTCAAACGCAGCGGCTTGAAGGTCAAGCTGCTGTTCGAGAGCAATTCGACGCGGCTGCTGGTGAAGACGGTCTCGCGCGGCCTGGGGTGCACCGTGAATCCGTACAGCGCCATGCACGACGAGCACCGGTCCGGGACGATCTCGCTCGCGCCGGTGCACGGCCTGCATGTCACCTGGTCGCTGATCTACTCGCGCGAGCGCAGCATGCCGGCGGCCGGGCAGAAGCTGGTCGAACTCTTCCAGGGCATCGCGCAGCGGCACATTGCCGCAGGCGACTGGCCGGGCGCGGTTCAGGTTTAGGTCCGATGCCTATTTGATATTGGTGATCGCGGGGCAAACCCAATAGTCTCCGGGGCCTGCACCGCCGCTCCCGACGGTGCGGTTCGACCACAGGAGACTTGATGAACACGAAAACGAAACCCGCGCCCAGCGTGGTGCCCTCCAACACGCCGTCGCGCCACCTCAAGCGGGCCGACCTCGATGCCATGGCCGCCAAGGTGTCCAACTGGGGGCGTTGGGGCCCCGACGACGAGATCGGCACCCTCAACCATGTGAAGCCGTCCGACCTGGTGGGTGCCGCAGGGCTGATCAAAAAGGGCAAGGCCATCTCGCTGGGCCTGGACTTCAACTTCCGGGGCCCGCAATCGGGCTGGGGCGGCCGCTTCAACCCGATCCACTCCATGCTCGCCACGGGGACCGACGCCGTCGCCGGCAACCAGGACCACCTGGGGCTGCGCTACGCCGACGACATGGTCACCATGCCCCTGCAGTGCGGCACCCAATGGGATGCACTCGGCCACATCTTCTACGGCGACAAGATGTGGAACGGCTATGAGGCCACGCTGGTCGATGCCACCGGCGCGAAGAAGAACGGCATCGAGAAGACGCGCGACAAGATGGTCGGCCGGGGCGTGCTGCTCGACGTGGCCCGGTTCAAGGGCGGCGACTCGCTCGCGCCCGGCTACGGCATCGGCAGCCAGGACCTGGACGACTGCGCGAAGGCCCAGGGGGTCGAGATCCGCCCGGGCGATTTCGTCATCGTGCGGACCGGCCACATGGAGCACTGCCTGGACGCCGGCGACTGGGGCGGCTACGCCGGTGGCGATGCCCCCGGCCTGCGGTTCGAGACCTGCGAATGGATCCACCGCCAGGACATCGCCGCCATCTGCTTCGACACCTGGGGCTGCGAAGTCCGCCCGAACGAAAGCATGGAAATCGGCCAGCCCTGGCACTGGGTGGTGATCCCCATGATCGGCATCACCATGGGCGAGATCTTCAACGTGCGCGAACTGGCCGAGGACTGCCTGGCCGACGGCGTCTACGAGTTCTTCTTCTGCGCGCCGCCGCTGCCGATCACCGGCGCGGTGGGCTCCCCCATCAACCCCATTGCCATCAAGTAAAGGACGAAGCCCCATGGCCGCTCCACAGAACAAAGTCATCGTCACCTGCGCGGTGACGGGTTCGATCCACACGCCGTCGATGTCGCCGCACCTGCCGGTCACCGCGTCGGAGATCGAAGAAGCCGCCGTCGGCGCCGCCGAAGCCGGCGCCTCCATCGTGCACCTGCACGCGCGCCACCCGGTCGACGGGCGCCCCTCGCAGGACCCGGACCTGTTCATGAAATTCCTGCCGGCGATCCGCGAACGCTCGAATGTGGTGATCAACCTCACCACCGGCGGCGCGCCCAACATGCTGGTGGAAGAGCGCCTTCAACCCGCGCTCAAGCTCAAGCCCGAAGTGGCCTCGCTGAACATGGGTTCGATGAACTTCGGCCTGTACCCGATGCTGAACCGGTTCAAGGAGTTCAAGCACGACTGGGAGCGCCCCTACCTGGAGGGGTCGGACGACCGGGTGTTCAAGAACACCTTCCGCGACATCCAGTACATCCTCGAGTCCTGCGCCGACAACCACACGCGTTTCGAGATCGAGTGCTACGACATCGGCCACCTGTACACCGCCGCCCACTTCATGGACCGCGGCATCGTCAAGGGTCCGCTGCTGATCCAGTCGGTGTTCGGCCTGCTGGGCGGCATCGGCCCGCACCCCGAAGACGTGATGCAGATGAAGCGCACGGCCGACCGCCTGTTCGGCACGGACTACTACTGGTCGGTGCTGGGTGCGGGGCGCAACCAGATGCCGATTGCGACCATGGCCGCCGCCATGGGCGGCAACGTGCGCGTGGGTCTGGAGGATTCGCTGTGGGAAGGGCGAGGTCAGCTCTCGCGCAGCAACGCCGATCAGGTCAAGCGCATCGTCACGGTCCTGCACGCGCTGAACCTCGAGGTGGCGACGCCCGACGAGACGCGGCAGATGCTGCAGCTCAAGGGCGCGGACAAAGTCGGCTTCTGATTTCCCGGGGCGCGCCGTGCGCGCGCCCACCCCCAAAGAATGGAGACCAACATGTTCAAGATTTCAAGGCTGCGGCCGTGGCTGATCGCCCCCGTGCTGCTCGTCGCGGCGGCGCAGGCCCTGGCGCAAGGCGCGCCAACCTACCCCAACAAGCCGATCCGCATCATCGTGCCCTTCGCGGCCGGCATCTCGCCCGACGTCGTGGCCCGCATCCTGGGCGACAAGCTGGCCCAGACCTGGGGACAGCCGGTGGTTATCGACAACAAGCCCGGCGCGTCCGGCATGATCGGCGCCGAAGCGGCGGCCAAGAGCGCGCCGGACGGCTACACCCTGCTGATGTCGGTGACCGCCATCATGTCGATGAACCCGCACATCTACTCGAAGATGGGCTACGACCCGCTGAAGGACTTCAAGCCGGTCTCGCACATCCTCAACGTGCCCTTCGTCGTGATCGCAGCGCCCAACAAGCCGCTCTCCAGCATGGCGGACCTGATCAGCGCGGCCAAGAAGGACCCCGGCGCGATCGACTACGCCAGCCTGGGCGCCGGCTCGCATTCGCACGTGGCGGTGGAGTGGCTCATGAACCAGACCGGCATCAAGCTCAACCACGTTCCCTACAAGGCCAGTCCCTCGGCCGACGTCATGAGCGGCATGGTGTCCTTGTACTTCGACCCCATCGTCACCGCCATTCCGCTGGTGGCCGCGCAGAAGGTGAAGGCGCTGGCCATCTCGACCCTGCAGCGCTCGCCGGCCTTGCCCAACGTGCCGGCGATCTCGGAGACCGTGCCGGGCTTCGACACCTACGCCTTCCAGGGCATCTACGCCCCGGCGGGCACGCCGGACGCGATCATCAACAAGCTCAATGCCGAGCTGGTCCGGATCGTCCGGCTGCCCGACGTGCAGAAGAAGCTCACCGACTTCGGCTACCTGCCCGTGGGCAGCAGCGTCGAGGCGTTCAAGAAGCTGGGCGAAGAGGACCATGCGCGTTACGGCAAGGTGATCCGCGACAACGGCATCCGCCTGGACTGAGCCCGGCGCCGGCGGCAGGCAAGGGCAAAGGCGACGACAATCGCCCCATGCCCATTGCCATCAATTCCGACGAAGTGCTCACCCCGCCCGTGGCCGCGGCCACCGTGATGGTGGTCCGGGACGGGCCCACTGGCTTGGAGATCTTGCTCGTGCGCCGGCACGGCAACTCGGGCGTGCTCGGCGGCGTGCACGTCTTCCCCGGCGGCAAGCTGGACGCCGCCGACCGGCAGGCCGATCCGGCGGCGCTGGACCGGTCCGCTGCGGCCTGCCGGGACGGCCTGTGCGAACCCGCGCTGGACGCCGACACCGCGCTGGGCCTGCACGTGGCGGCCCTGCGCGAGACCTTCGAAGAGTGCGGCCTGCTGCTGGGCCAGGCGAACGCGGCCCGCCACGTGCAGCCCGTGCGCGAGCAGACGGCCGCCGGCACCGCCTTCGCCGATGCGCTGCGGGCCCAGGGCCTGCCCATCCCCACCGCCGCGGTGCTGCCGTGGTCGCGCTGGGTGACGCCCCGCGTGCCTTCCGTGACCAACAAGCGCTTCGACACGCGCTTCTTCGTGGCCCCGGCCCCGGACGACCAGGCGGTGGAGCACTGCGCCCGCGAGGCCACGGAAGCCGTGTGGCTGTCGCCGCGCCACGGGCTGGAACGCTACTGGGCTGGCGAGATCGACCTGGCCCCGCCGCAGATCATGAGCCTGAGCGAACTCAGCCGGCTGACCGACGTGGCGCAGGTGCTGGCCGCCGCGCGCAGCCGCCCACCCTCGCTGATCGAGCCCGAGCCCTTCGATGAAGACGGTCGGCGCGTGATCTGCTACCCCGGCGACCCCCGACACAGCATCGCCGCCCGGGTCTGGCCCGGCCCGACGCGCTTGCTGCACCGCAACCAGCGCTTCGAACCCGAGGGCGGCCTGGCCGCGCTGCTGGGTTGAAGCGACCGGAACTCCCCTCCCTGAAACCCGTCCAAGGGGCTTGTGCCCTCAACAGGAGCCGACCATGCGCTTGCCTTTGTGGTGTTTGACCAGTGTCTGCCTGCTGTCCGCCTGCAGCGGCTATGCCCCGACGGCCGACATGGCCGGTCTGAACCGGGATCAGGTCGTGGCGCGCATGGGCCCGCCGGAGACCACGCGCCAGATCAACGGCGGAAGCCGGCTGGAATTCCCCCGTGGGCCTTATGGCCGCCACACCTGGTTCGTGGACCTCGATGCGGCCGGTCGCGTGGTCCGCTCGGAGCAAGTGCTCACCGAGCAGCATTTCACCCAGATCCTGCCCGGCATGAGCGCCGACCAGGTGCGTGAAAAGCTGGGGCGTCCCGGCGAGGTGCAAGGCCTCGGGCGCGATCGGGGCAGCTACTGGGCCTACCGCTACGAGAACCCGTTCTGCCGCTGGTTCGAGGTCGAGATCTCCCGCGAGCAGCAGGTGCGCTCGGCGGGTTTCGGCGAGCCGCCCGAATGCCGCAAGCAGGATCAGACCTTCTCGCCCGGCGGGTGAGGGTCGCGGCGGTTCAGATCACGCCGAAACGGTAGACCGTGGTGGCCTGGTAGGGCCGCCCGGGCGCCACGATGTTCTGCGGCAGCGCCGGGCAATTGGGGGCATTCGGGAAATGCTGGGGCTCCAGGCAGACGGCGGAGCGCGGCCGGTGCCGCACGCCCCACTTGCCGAGGTCGGGGCGCTCGGCCACCCCGAGCTGACCGGCGGTGTACACCTGCAGCAGCGGTTCCGTGGTCCACACGGCCAGGCTTCGACCGCTGGCCTCGCTGTGCAGTTGCGCACAGCAGCGCAACGGCGCGGTGGGCTGGGCGTCCAGCACGTAACTCAGGTCGATGTCGGGCAGGCCGCCCAGCACCTGGGCCGTGCGCAGGTCCTGCGGATGGCCGTCGAGCGGCACGCGGGCCCCGGTGGCGATGCCGTCGGCGCCGGTGGCCAGCACCTCGCGTGACAAGGGCACCTGCAGCACGTGGCCATCGATGCGCTGGCCCTGGCCCACGCCGTCCAGGTTGAAGTAGATGTGGCTGGTGAAGCTCGCGGGGCCCGGGTCATCGAGCGCGGTGGCCGTGTGCTCCAGGATCAGCGCGTTGTCGTCATCGAGGCGGTAGGTCAGCTGCAGGTCCAGCGTGCCGGGGAAGTCGTCTTCGGCGGTGAGGAAGCGGTGGTGCAGCTGCAGCGTCTGTGCGTCGGGCTGCGTGGCATCGAAGGCGCGGTGGCGCGAACCGCGCGGCCCGCCGTGGATGCAGTGCGCACCCGCGTTGGGCGTGAGGCGGTGTTCGCGGCCGTCGAGCGTGAAGCGCGCACCGCCGATGCGCCCGGCATAGCGGCCCACGAAAGCACCCATGGAAGGCGAACCGGTGATCACGTCGGCCAGCTGGTCGTAGCCCAGCGCCACGTCGTCCAGCGCGCCGGTGCGGTCGGGCACCACGATCTGCAGCACCTTGGCGCCGAGGTTGGTGATGGCCACCACCATGCCCCGCGCGTTGCGCAGGAAGAAGAGGGCGGTGGGCCGGCCGTCCACTTCACCTTGGAAGCGCGCCGGGTCGAGCAGATGGGGGTAGGGCGGGGTGCTCATCGGCCCTATTGTGGGCCGAGCGCGTGAATCAGCTCGCCCAGGCGCTCCCGCTCGGCCGGCCGCAGGTCGGTGAGCGGCGCGCGCACCGGGCCGGCGCCATGGCCCACCAGCTGCGCACCGGCCTTCACGATGCTCACCGCGTAGCCCGGGCCCTGGTTGCGGATGTCGAGGTAGGGCATGAAGAAGGACTTCAGCAAGCGGTGCTGTGTGGCGTGGTCGTCGCTGCGCACCGCCTCGTAGAAGTCCATCGCCGTCTTCGGGATGAAGTTGAACACCGCCGACGAGTACACCGGCGTGCCCAGCGCCTTGTAGGCCGCCGCATACACCTCGGCCGTGGGCAGGCCGCCCAGGTAGGAGAAGCGCTCGCCCAGCTTCAGGTGGATCGACATCATGAGCTCGATGTCGCCGATGCCGTCCTTGAAGCCGATCAGGTTGGGGCAGCGATCGGCCAGCGTGGCCAGCGACTCCGGCGTGAGCTTGCAGACGTTGCGGTTGTAGACGATCACGCCGAAGTCCACGCTCTTGCAGACCTGTTCCACGTGGGCCATCAGGCCGGCCTGGCCGGCCTCGGTGAGGTAGTGCGGCAGCAGCAGCACGCCGTGCGCACCCTGTCGCTCGGCCTCCTGCGCGTGCGCGACGGCGGTGCGGGTGGGCCCGCCGGCGCCGGCGATGATGGGCACCTTGCCCCGGCAGGTGGTCACGGCGGTGCGCACCACCTCGCTGTACTCGGTGCCCGAGAGCGAGAAGTACTCGCCCGTGCCGCCGGCCGCGAACAGCGCGCTGGCACCGTAGGGAGCGAGCCACTCCAGGCGCGCGGCGTAGCCCTTGGGATCGAAATCGCCCTGCGCGTCGAAGTCGGTCACCGGGAACGACAGCAGGCCGCTGCCGACGATGGATTTGAGTTCCTGAGGGTTCACAGGCCGACTCAGTCCAGTTTGATGTTGGCCTCGGCGACCACCGCGCCCCAGCGCTTGCGCTCGGCGTCGAAGAAGCGGTCCTGCTCGGCCGACTGCATGGTCACCACCTCGGCGCCCTGGCCGGTCAGCCGGGCGCGCACGTCGGGGCTGCGGATGGCCTTGATCAGCTCGGCGTTCAGGCGCGCGATCAGGGGGGCCGGTGTGCCGTTGGCGACCAGCACCCCTTGCCAGGTGCCGGACTCGAAGTCCTTGACACCTTGCTCGGCCAGCGTGGGCACCTCGCCCACCAGTGGCATGCGGGTCTTCTTGGAGATGCCCAGCACCTTGAGCCGGCCGCTCTGCACGTGCGGCAGCGTGGCCAGCATGCCGTTCATGATCACCTGGGTCTGGCCGGCCACCGTGTCGGTCACGGCCTGCGAGCCGCCCTTGTAGGGCACGTAGGTCCATTTGGCGCCGGTGGCGCGCTCCACCGCCACGCCGGCCACGTGCGGTGCGCTGCCCACGGCCGTCACCGCGAAGTTCAGGTCGGTGGTCTTGGACAGGGCCACCAGCTCCTTGAGGTTGTTGGCTTTCACCGAGGGGTGCACGGCCAGCATGTGCGGCGAGTACGCCAGCATGGTCACGCCGCGCAGGTCCTTGCCCGGGTCGAACGAGAGCTTGGTGTAGACCGAGGGGCTGATGGCCAGCGCGCCCACGTCGCACAGCAGCACGGTGTGGCCGTCGGGGGCGGATTTCGCCACCAGGTCGGCCCCCAGGTTGCCGTTGGCGCCGGGCCGGTTCTCCACGATGACCGGCTGGCCCAGGCTGTCGGAGAGCGGCTGGCTGATGGCACGGGCGATGATGTCCGAGGAGCCACCCGGCGGGTAGGGCACGATGATCTTCAGCGGCTTGTTCGGGAAACTCTGGGCGTGCGCGGGCAGGCCTGCGGTGGCGATGGCGGCGGCGGACGACGCCAGCAGTTGTCGGCGGTTCAGTGACATGGTGGTGTTCCCTTTCGTGGTCGCGGTGGAGGCCGCTCAGAAGCGCGGCTGACGGCCGGTGAAGCCCGGATCGATCTTTTGCATCTGTGCCAGGTCGTTGCGGTTGCGGATGCCGCAATGCTGGTAGTTGTCGTGCAGGCGGGCGAGGGCCTCGCGGTCGAGCGTCACGCCCAGCCCGGGGGTGGTCGGCACGGTCAGGGCGCCGGCCTCGAAACGCAGGCGCCCGCCGGTGACCACCTCGTCGTCCTGCCACGGGTAGTGGGTGTCGCAGGCGTAGGACAGCAGTGGCACCGAGGCGGCCAGGTGGGTCATCGCCACCAGGCTGATGCCCAGGTGCGAGTTGGAGTGCATCGACAGGCCCAGGCCGAAGGTCTGGCACATCGTCGAGAGGCGCTGCGTCGCGCGCAGGCCGCCCCAGTAGTGGTGGTCGCTGAGCACGATCTTCACCGGGCAGCCTTGTTCGGCGTTGCGGCGGAATTCGTCGAAGTCGGTCACGACCATGTTGGTGGCGAGCGGCACGTCGCTGGCTTTCGCCACGGCGGCCATGCCGTCCAGCCCGGGCGCCGGGTCTTCGTAGTACTCCAGCACGCCGCGCAGGCGGTCGAGGACGCGCAGGCTGGTGGCCACTGTCCAGTTGCCGTTGGGGTCGATGCGCAAGGGCGCACCAGGGAAGGCCCGCGCCAGCGCGAGGATGCCCTCGGCTTCCTGATCGGGCGGCAGGGCGCCGGCCTTGAGTTTGATGCTCTGGAAACCGTGTTCACCGATCATGCGGCGCGCCTGCGCCACCAGTTGCTCGGGCGTGAGCGCCTCGCCCCAGGGGTCGGCGGCATAGGGGCGGTCGATGTGTTCGGCGTGCTTGTAGAACAGGTAGGCGCTGAACGGCACGGCCGCGCGCGCCGCGCCGCCCAGCAGGTCCACCACCGGCGCCTGGGCGAGCTGGCCTTGCAGGTCCATCATCGCCACCTCGAAGGCGCTGACCACCTTGGCCACGGTCTTGGAGACGTGGGTGCCCGGCGCCAGCGACACCTGCGTGCCCAGGAACTCCGAGGCGGTGGCCTTGGGCGTGACCAGCGCGGCCACGCGCAGCTCCATCTCGTTGAGCGCCCAGGGCGACAGGCCCGTGAGCGCCGGTGCGGCCTTGGCCATCGCCTCGAGCATGGGCAGGTCGCCGTAGCTCTCGTTGATGCCGACCAGGCCCGAATCGGTCTCGATCTCGATGATCGAGCGCAGGGCCCAGGGCTCGTGGATGCCGGCCGCATTGAGCAGCGGCGGATCGCGAAACGCGATGGGCGTCACGCGCACATGGCGGATGGCGTGCGAGGTCATGGCCGTGGGCGCCGGTGGCTTATTTGGCGAACACGCTGGGCAGCCACAGCGAGAACGCGGGCACGTAGGTCACCAGCATCAGGCACACGGTGAGCGCGCCGTAGAAGGGCAGGATGGATCGCATCACCTGCCCGACCGATATGCCCCCGATCGCACAGCCGACGAACTGGGTCACGCCCACCGGCGGCGTGTTCAGGCCGAGCGCGCAGTTGATCAGCATGACGATGCCGAACTGCGCCGGGTCCATGCCGTAGTGCATGGCGATCGGCAGGAAGATCGGCGTGCACACCAGGATGGTGGCGGCCATGTCGAGGAAGGTGCCGAGGATGAACAGCAGCAGGTTGATCATCAGGAAGATGACCCACGGGTTGTCCGACACCGAGGTCATCAGCTCGCCGGTCTTCTGCGGCACTTCGTACAGCGCCATGAAGTAGCCGAAGGCCGAGGAGATGCCGATCAGCAGCAGCACCACGCCGGTGGTCTTGCTGGCCTTGGCGCAGGCCTTGAGGAAGTCCTTCCAGGACAGCGAGCGGTAGACCAGCACGGTCACCACCAGCGCCCACAGCACGGCGGTGGCCGCCGACTCGGCGGCGGTGAACACGCCGGAGAGGATGCCCACGAGGATGATGACCACGATCAGCAAGCCCGGCAGCGCGCCCAGCCAGGCCGACAGCACCTCGCCCCAGCCCGGGAACTTGCCGCGCGTGGGGTAGCCGCGCTTGACCGCCACGTAGTAGGCGGCGGCCAGGTTGCATATCGTGAGCAGCACCGCCGGCACGATGGCGGCGAGGATCAGGTTGAGCACGCTCACCGAGGCGATGCCGGTGGTGGCCAGCGTGAAGATGATCAGGTTGTGCGAGGTCGGCATGAGCACGCCGACCAGCGCGGCGTGGGTGGTGACGTTGACCGCGTAGTCGGCGTCGTACCCCTCTTTCTTCATCAGCGGGATCATCACCGAGCCCATGGCGGAGACGTCGGCCAGCGCCGAGCCGGCCACGCCGCCGAACAGCGTGCAACCCACCACGTTGCTCATGCCCAGGCCGCCGCGCACGTGGCCGACCAGGCTGTTGGCGAAGCGCACGATGCGGTCGGCGATGCCGCCGTAGAGCATGAGCTCGCCGGCGAACACGAAGAAGGGGATGGCCATGAAGGAGAACACCTGCATGCCGCCGACCATCTTCTGGAAGACGATGGGCACCGGCACGCCCGCATAGAGCACGGTGGCGACCGACGCCAGGCCGATGGAGAACGCCACCGGCACGCCGATCAGCAGCAGGATGAGAAAGGTGACGGAGAGGACAGCCAGTTCCATGATGGGTATTTCGTGTGGGGGTCAGGGACAGGCGTCAGTGCCAGGCAGGCACCACTTCTTCATCGCGCAGCAGTGCGACGATGTGCTCGAAGGAGAACAGCACGATGAGGACTCCCGCGATCACGAGGGCGAGGTAGTCCAGGCCGGCGGGCAGGCCGAGCATGGGATCGAGTTCGTCCCACTTGAGCTTCGTCCAGATCCAGCCGCTCCAGGTCATGATGCCGCCGAAGAGCGCGACCAGGGCGTGGATCAGAATTTCCACCTTCAGGCGCATCCACTCAGGCAGCAGCGAGACCAGCGACTCCAGGCCGATGTGGCCGGCGTCGCGCACGCCCACCGCCACACCCAGGGCGGTGATGTAGAGCACCAGCTGCAGCGCCAGGGCCTCGGTCCAGGTCGGGGTGTCGTTGAACACGTAGCGGCCAACCACCTGGGTTTGCACCGACAGGATCAGCACGATCAGGCCCACGATGGCCAGCACCAGGCAGGCCTTGCTCAGGCGCGCGCACAGGCGGTTGAACCAGAGGCTGGCGGGCAGGCGGTGGAAGACGGGGTCGACGGGCAACGGTGCGGTCATGGGCACATCCGGAAAACGGGCGGTGAACCGGCCCACGCGGTCGGCGACCGCATGGGCGATGGGGGTGCAGGCTTACTTGGCGTCCTGCACGGCTTTCACGAGGCGCTGCAGGTCCGGCGTGGTCATGAACTTGTCGTACACCGGCTTCATGGCGGTCTGGAACTCGGCCTTGTTCACGTCCTTGACCATCTCGGCGCCGGCCTTGGTGACGATGTCGATCGCCTTGGCGGTCTGTTCGTCCCACTTCTGGCGCTGGAAGGTCACCGACTCTTTCGCGGCGGCGCGGAACAGGGCCTGGTCGGCGGGCGACATCTTGTCGAACACGGCCTTGGAGATGACCAGCATCTCGGGCGCCATCGAGTGCTGGGTGTACGAGTACACCTTCACCGCTTCGTAGTGCTTGAAGCCTTCGTACGACGGTTCGTTGTTCTCGGCGGCGTCGATCACGCCGGTCTTCAGACCGGTGTAGACCTCGGCGGTGGCCATGGGCGTGGCGTTGGCGCCCATGGCGGTGGCCACGGCTACCCACAGGTCGGACTGCTGCACGCGGATCTTCATGCCCTTGACGTCGGCCAGGGTGCGCACCGGCTTCTTGGCGTAGATCGAGCGCGCGCCGCTGTCGTAGAAGGCCAGGCCGACCAGGCCCTGGTGTTCACAACCCTTGAGGATCTCTTCACCGATCGGGCCGTCCAGCACCGCGCGCATGTGCTCCGTCGAGCGGAACAGGAAGGGCATGGTGGGCACCAGGCTCTTGGGGCAGATCGCGTTGAGCGAGCTGATGTTGACGCGGTTCATGTCCAGCGCGCCGATCTTCACCTGGTCCAGGGTTTCCTTCTCGGAGCCCAGCGCGCTCTTGTTGAAGACCTTGATCTTGTACTTGCCGCCGCTGCGCTGGTCCAGCAGCTGGCTCATGTGGCGCACGGCGGCGACCGTGGGGTAGTCGTCGCTGTTGTGCACGTCGGCCGATCGCAGCTCGGCGGCCTGGGTGGACAGCGCCAGCAGGCCGACGGCCAGGGCGAAGAGGTGGCGTTGCAGTTTCATTCGTGTCTCCGTTGGGTGGTTGGGTCGAGGTGAAGAAAACCATGCCGCCGCATCAGACGATGCAGTGCGGCTCGTCCAGGCCCCTCACGCCAGGACGAAGTGCAAAAACGCCACCGGCCAGCGGCTGGTCGGCGAGATCGCCGCCAGGCCGGATGGAGGTGACAAAAAGGGTGTCGAGCCCGCTGCCGCCGAAGGCGCACATGGCGGGCTTCTTCACCGGCACGGCCAGCGAGCGGTCGAGCCGGCCGTCGGGGGTGAAGCGGTGCACCAGGCCGGCGTCGTTGCCGCAGATCCAGTAGCCACCGTCTTCGTCCACCGCCGCGCCGTCGGGCCGGCCGGGCAGGGCCTTCATGTCGACCCAGGCGCGCGGGTGGTGCGGCGTGCCGCTGTCGGTGTCGTAGTCGTAGGCCCAGATGGTCTGCACGCTGGGGTGCGAGTCCGACAGGTACATGGTCTTGCCGTCGGGGCTGAAGGCCATGCCGTTGGGCGTGATGAAGCCGCCCTGCAGCGCGCGCAGCGCACCGCCGTCGAAGGCGTACAGGCTGCCCGCAGGCGCGGCCAGCGACATGTCCATCACCATGGTGCCGGCACGCAGCCGGCCCTGGCGGTCGCAGCGGCCGTCGTTGAAGCGCATGCCGCCCTGCGGGTGCTGCACGGTGGTGAGGGGTGCCTGGGTCAGCGTGCCGTCGTCCTGCGGTGTGAGCACCGCCACGCCGGTTTCCATCGCGGCCACCCAGCGGCCATGCGGTGTGGTTTCGCTGCCGGCGGCCAGCGCCATGCAGCCGGCCATCTCGGGCGTGGCCCACTGGCGCGCGCGACCGGTGGCGGCATTCCAGCACCAGAGCGCGCGGCCGGGAATGTCCAGCCAGAACAGGGACTGGCGCTGTGCGTCCCACACCGGGCTCTCGCCCACGCCGTTGCGCGCGTCGAGCACCAGTTCGGCCTGCGAGGTCATGGTGGGCGTGTCGTTCGGTTCAGAACAGCGGGCCGACCTTGACGAAGCCGCCGCCCTGGTAGATGGCGGCCGGGTCGTTCAGATCGGGTGCGCTGGTGCGCGCGAAGACGGCTTCGCGGAACACGTCCGAGGTGTCCCGGGGCACGTAGCCCACGTGGCGCGCGCGGCTGTTGTCCCACCAGGTCACGGCGTTGTCCGACATGCCGAACACGATGCTGTGGCCCAGCACCGGCGTGCTCAGGCAGGCGCTGATGAGGCGGTGCAGGTCGTCGAAGCTCAGCCAGGTGGCGAGCATGCGGCGGTCCTTGGGTTCGGGGAACGAGGAGCCGATGCGCACGCAGGCGGTCTCGATGCCATGGCGGTCGAAGTACAGGCGCGCCAGGTCTTCGCCGAAGGCCTTGCTCAGGCCGTAGAAACCGTCGGGCCGGGCGGGGTGGTCGGCGTGGATGGTCTCGCTCTGCTTGTAGAAGCCGGTCACGTGGTTGGAGCTGGCGAACACGATGCGCTTGACGCCGTGCCGCCGCGCGGCCTCGTACAGGTGGTACGCACCGAGGATGTTGGCCTGCAGGATGGCGGCGAAGGGCGCCTCCACCGAGATGCCGCCCAGGTGCACGATGGCGTCGCAGCCCTGCACCATGGCATCGACCTCGTCCGCGTTGGCCAGGTCGGCCAGCGCGATCTCCTCGCCGGCTTTCGCGCTGCCCAGGTCGGCGCGGTCCGAGAGGCGCAGCACCTCGCAATTGCGCTTGAGGCGCTCGCGCAGCGCGGTGCCCAGTCCGCCGGCGGCGCCGGTGAGCAACAAGCGGTGGTGGGTCTTGAGGATGGCGTCCATGGTGTGTGCGGTCTTGTCTCGAAGGGCTTGGACTTTCACGAGTGGTTTGCTACAGTCCGGCCATCTTGTTGTCTGTTGTCGGTTGTCAGACAACTTGGGCGAATTGTGTGAACGCCACAATGGCGTGTCAAGGAAAAAACAATGCTCCCCGTGAAAACCCTAGGAGACGAGGCGATGCCGCTGGCAGCGCCGCCCCCACGCCCCCGCCGCCAGCGCGGCCTGGTGCCCGAAATCGTCGACACACTGACCGCCGACGTGCGCGAAGGCCGCCTGCAGACCGGCGACAAACTGCCGACCGAATCCGAGCTGATGGCCCGCTTCGCCGTCAGCCGCACCGTGGTGCGCGAGGCCATCTCGCGCCTGCAGGCCTCGGGCCAGGTGGAGACGCGCCACGGCATCGGCACCTTCGTGATGGCGCCGCCCGAACAGAGCAACTTCCGCGTCGCGCCCGAGGACTTCGCCACCGTGGCCGACGTCATCTCGCTGCTGGAGCTGCGCATCAGCCTGGAGAGCGAGGCCGCCAGCCTGGCCGCACAGCGCCGCGACGAGCACCACCTGCAGAACATGGCCACCGCGCTGGCTGCCTTCGAGGCCTCCATCGACGACGTGTCGGACGCCGTGCCCTCGGACTTCCAGTTCCACATGGAGGTCGCGCGCGCCACCGGCAACCGCCACTTCGCCGATCTCATGACCTACCTGGGCACGATGATCATTCCGCGCACCCGCCTCAACACCGCCAGCAGCGCGCCCGAAGGCCGCCTGGCCTACCTGCGGCGCGTGCACGGCGAGCACCAGAGCATCTACAACGCGATCCGGCTGCGCGACCCCGAAGCCGCGCGCCAGGCGATGCGCTTCCACCTCTCCAACAGCCGCGAACGACTGCGCCGCGCCCAACCCGACACACCCGCATGACACACGCCATCGGCGGCGCGGCCTTCTTCAGCCGGCCGCGCAACGTGGTCCTGCTCGCCACCCTGTGCTGCCTGCTGTGGGGCAGTGCCTACCCGGCGATCAAGAGCGGCTACGCGCTGCTGGCGATCGGCCGCGACGACACCGCCTCGCAGCTCGTGTTCGCGGGCTGGCGCTTCCTGCTGGCCGGCGTGCTGCTGCTGGGCATCGCGCGCGTGCTCGGGCGCCCGGTGTTCGCGCTGCCACGCGCCAGCCTGGGTCAGGTGGCCTTGCTCGGCTTGACGCAGACCTCGCTGCAGTACGTGTTCTTCTACGTCGGCCTGGCCCACACCACCGGCGTCAAGGGCTCCATCCTGAACGCCACCGGCACCTTCTTCAGCGTGCTGCTGGCGCATTTCATCTACCACAACGACCGGCTCGACCACCGCAAGGCGCTGGGCTGCCTGGTCGGCTTCGCGGGCGTGATGGTGGTCAACCTGCGCGGTGGGGCCCAGGGGCTGGATGCGGGTTTCACGCTGCTGGGCGAGGGCTTCATCGTCATTGCCGCCTTCGTGCTCTCGGCCGCCAGCATCTACGGCAAGCGGCTGTCGCAGCGCATCGACGCCATGGTCATGACCGGTTACCAGCTCGCCATCGGCGGCCTGGCGCTGCTGCTGGCGGGCCATGCCTTCGGCGGTGCGCTGCACGGCATCTCGCTCGCACCGGCCGTGCTGCTGCTCTACATGGCCGTGCTCTCGGCGGTGGCGTTCACCCTGTGGGCTGCGCTGCTGAAATACAACCGCGTCGGCATGGTCTCGGTGTTCAACTTCCTCATTCCGGTGTTCGGCGCGCTGCTCTCGGCGCTGTTCCTGGGCGAGCAGATCCTGGCCTGGCGCAACGCCGTGGCCTTGCTGCTGGTGTGCGGCGGCATCTGGCTCGTCACCACCGACCGGCGCCCGCCGCCCAGCGCCGCCAACCCGGCGGGTTGACCGCCGCGCCAGCGGCGCTACAGTGCCCTTTCGCCAACGCGTTGCCGGCCGAGCCGGCAACGCACCAGCCAAAGGGGTTGTCATGACGTGGTTGATCGTCGGCCTGGTGTTGTTCCTGGGTGTGCACTCGGTGTCCATCGTCTCGCCGCCGGGCCGCGACGCGCTGGCGCGGCGCATGGGCGAAGGCGGCTACAAGGGCGCGTACACGCTGATCTCCTTCGTCGGTCTGGCGCTGATCGTCTGGGGCTACGGCCTGGCGCGCCAGGCCCCGGTGCTGCTCTACACACCGCCCGCCGGCCTGCGCCACTTGGCCTTGCTGCTCATGCTGCCGGTCTTCGTGCTGCTGTTCGCTGCCTACCTGCCCGGGCGCATCCAGCGCGCGGCCCAACACCCCATGCTGCTGGCCGTGAAGTGCTGGGCGCTGGCCCACCTGCTGGCCAACGGCACGCTGGCCGACGTGCTGCTGTTCGGCGGCTTCCTGGCCTGGGCCGTGGCCGACCGCATCTCGGTCAAGCGCCGCGCGGCCGCCGGCCTGATGCGCCGCCCGCCCGCCTTGCCCGGCAGCGCAGCCAACGACGCGATCGCCCTCGTCGGCGGGCTCGCGGTCTATGTTCTTTTTGTCTTCTGGGCGCACGCCTGGCTGTTCGGCGTGAGCCCCATGGGGGGCTGACGGGAACCCTGAGCGGTTCGTGCGCACCAACCGCCTTGCCGCTCTTTTTTCCGCCATCCCTTCCACACCACCATGACACGTTCCATCACCGCTCCCCTGCTGCCCCTGTTCGCCGCCATGGGCACGCTGTTTGCCCCTGTCCTTCATGCGCAAGCACCTGCCGTCACCACCGAACTCGTCGCACGCGGCCTGCACAACCCCTGGGCAGTGGCCTTCATCGGCGAGGGCCGCATGCTGGTGACCGAGCGGCCCGGCCGCATGCGCGTGATCGGCGCCGACGGCCGCGTCGGTGAGCCCCTGAAGGGCGTGCCCGACGTGGACGCCGTGGGGCAGGGTGGTCTGCTCGATCTGGTGACCGACCGCGACTTCGCGCGCAACCGCACGGTGCACTTCTGCTACGCCGAACCCGGTGCCATGGGCATGCGCAACTCCACCGCGCTGGCCTCGGCGCGCCTCTCGGCCGATGCCCGTTCGCTGGAGAACGTGAAGGTCATCTTCAGCCAGCAGCCCAAGGTCAGCAGCCGGCTGCACTTCGGTTGCCGCATCGCGCAGGCCGACGACGGCAGCCTGTTCCTCGCGCTGGGCGACCGCTTCCAGCGCATGGCCGATGCCCAGACGCTGGACAACCACCACGGCAAGGTGGTGCGCGTGCGCCCCGATGGCCGTGCCCACCCCGACAACCCCTTCGTGGGCCGGGCCGGCGCCTTGCCCGAGATCTGGAGCCTGGGCCACCGCAACGTGCAGGGCGCGGCGATCGGCCCCGACGGCCGCCTCTGGACCATCGAGCACGGCCCGCAGGGCGGCGACGAACTCAACCGAACCGACGCCGGCAAGAACTATGGCTGGCCCGTCATCACCTACGGCGAGAACTACGGCGGCGGCCAGATCGGCGAGGGCCTCACCAGCAAGGACGGCATGGAGCAGCCCCTGCTGTACTGGAAGCCCTCCATCGCGCCCTCGGGCATGGCCTTCGTCAAAGGCGGCCCCTACGGCCAGGACTGGCAGGGCAACCTGCTGGTGGGCTCGCTCAAGTTCCAGTACCTCGTGCGCCTCGTGATGGACGGCGACCGCGTGGTGCGCGAAGAAAAACTGCTGCCGAAGCTGGCCCAGCGCGTGCGCGACGTGCGCCAGGGCCCGGACGGCTTCATCTACCTCCTCACCGACGACCGCGACGGCCAGCTGTTGCGGCTCAAGCCCGGAAGCTGACACCATGAACCCCACGCCCCGCCCGGTTGACCCCCAGCGTGCCACAGACACACGGCCCAACCGCGCGGGGCTCGCGCGCCACTACACCGCGGTGCGCGAGCGCAGCCGCACCCTGGCCGCGCCGCTCTCGCCCGAGGACTGCCAGGCCCAGTCCATGCCCGATGCCAGCCCGACCAAGTGGCACCTCGCGCACGTCACCTGGTTCTTCGAGACTTTCGTGCTCGAGCGCTTCGAGCCCGGCTTCAAGCCGTTCGATCCCGCGTTCCGCGTGCTCTTCAACAGCTACTACCAGGGCGTGGGCGAACCGTTCTCGCGTCCCCAGCGCGGCCTGCTCACGCGGCCCGACCTTGCCACCGTGTGGCAGTGGCGCGATCAGGTGGACGCGCGCATCGCCCACCTGATCGAGCACACCGACAGCGACGACGCGCTGCGCCTGATCGAACTCGGCCTGCACCACGAACAGCAGCACCAGGAACTGCTGCTCACCGACGTGAAGCACCTGCTGTCCATCAACCCCTTGCGCCCGGTCTACCAGCGCCACTGGCCCCTGGTGCCGGTGACCACGGTGGCGGCGCGCTGGGTCGAGCAGCCTGGTGGCCTGGTCGAGGTGGGGCACGCGGGCGAAGGCTTCGCGTTCGACAACGAACTGCCGCGCCACCGCCAGTGGCTCGAACCCCACGCCCTGATGAACCGGCTGGTGACGCACGGCGAGTGGTGGGCCTTCGTGCAGGACGGTGGCTACACCGAACCGCGCTGGTGGCTCGCGTCCGGCTGGGACTGGGTGCGCGCCCAGGGTCTGCGCGCACCGCTGTACTGGACGCTGCCGTTGGAGGCCGCTGCCTTGCCCACCGTGTTCACGCTGCACGGCGAAGCGCCGCTGGACCCGCACACCCCGGTCACGCACATCAGCCACTTCGAAGCCGACGCCTTCGCGCGCTGGGCCGCCGCCACGCACACCGAGTGGCAGGGTGCGCGCATGCCCACCGAGGCCGAGTGGGAGGCCGCCGCAACCGGGCTGCCCGTGCAGGGCAACCTGCAGGAAGGCAACGCGCTGCACCCCTTGCCGGCGCGCGCCGCGGGCGACGGCCTGCTGCAGATGTACGGCGACGTGTGGGAATGGACCAGCAGCAGCTACAACGCCTACCCCGGCTACCAGCCCGCCGAAGGCGCGGTCGGCGAATACAACGGCAAATTCATGATCAACCAGTACGTGCTGCGCGGCGGCTCGTGCGCCACGCCGGCGTCGCACCTGCGCGCCAGTTACCGCAACTTCTTCCCCACCGATGCGCGCTGGCAGTTCAGCGGCCTGCGGCTGGCGCGAAGCGCTTAGGAGCCCCCCATGCGATACATCGACCAGGCCCCGCATTTCGTTCAGCTGCACCACCCGCGCCCCGGTGCCACGCACCCCGAACTGATCGCCGGCCTGCTGGGCACACCGGCGCGCATCGCGCCCAAATTCTTCTACGACGCGCTGGGCTCGCGCCTGTTCGATGCCATCACCGAACTGCCCGAGTACTACCCCACGCGCACAGAGGCTGCTGTGTTCGCGCAGCACGGTGCCGACATGGCGCGTCACGTGCCCGAGGGCGCGGTGCTGGTCGATCTGGGCGCGGGCAGCTGCGCCAAGGCCGCGCGCCTGTTCCCGCTGCTGCAGCCCTCGGCCTATGTGCCCGTGGACATCTCGGTGGACTACTTGCGCGACACCCTGGCCGCGCTGCAGCAACGCCACGCCGACCTGCCCATGCTCGGCCTGGGCATGGACTTCTCCACGCGCTTCGCGCTCGGTGTCGACGCCACCAGCTGGCTGAGCGAGCGCGCCTTGGCGCAGCAGCCGCGCGTGGTGTTCTACCCCGGCTCCAGCATCGGCAACTTCCTGCCCGACGAGGCCCTGGCCCTGCTGTGCCAGGCACACGCCGTGTGCGAAGCCGGAGGGACCGGGGGCGGCTTGCTGATCGGCGTGGACCGTGTCAAGCCTCGCGCCGTGCTCGAACCCGCCTACGACGACGCGCTGGGTGTGACGGCGGCCTTCAACCGCAACCTGCTGCGGCACGTCAACCGGTTGCTCGACGCCGACTTCGCCCCCGCCGCGTGGCAGCACGTGGGGCTGTACAACGCCGACGAGTCGCGCATCGAGATGCACCTGCAATCCATGGGTGAGCAGACCGTGTCCTGGCCCGGCGGCGAGCGCCACTTCGCCGACGGCGAGCGCCTGCACACCGAGAACTCCTACAAGTGGGCGCCCGAGGACTTCGAGACGCTGCTGCGCGAAGCCGGCTTCGGCGCGCCGCGCCACTGGACGGACGCCAAGGGGTGGTTCAGTGTGTTCTGGGCGCCGGCGTAACGATTCGCCCCTGTTTTGATGAGGCAGGCGGCTGCCCGCACAATGGTGGGCATGACCGCTTCTACCGCCTCACCCCCCCGCACAGAACCCCGCCTCACCAGCCTCTCGCACGGCGGGGGCTGTGGCTGCAAGATCGCGCCCGGCGTGCTCAGCGACATCCTCAAGGGCACGAGCGCCATGCCCATTCCCAAGGAGCTGCTGGTGGGCATCGAGACCGCCGATGACGCGGCGGTCTACCGGCTCAACGACGAACAGGCGCTGATCGCCACCACCGATTTCTTCATGCCCATCGTCGACGACCCCTTCGACTTCGGGCGCATCGCGGCCACCAACGCGATCAGCGACGTGTACGCCATGGGTGGCACGCCCATCATGGCGCTGGCACTGGTGGGCATGCCGATCAACGTGCTCTCCACCGAGACCATCGGCCGCATCCTCGCCGGTGGCCAGAGCGTGTGCCAGGCGGCCGGCATCCCGATCGCGGGCGGCCACACCATCGATTCCGTCGAGCCGATCTACGGCCTGGTCGCACTCGGCCTGGTGCACCCCCAGCGCGTCAAGCGCAACGCCGATGCGCGCGTGGGCGACCGCCTGGTGCTGGGCAAGCCGCTGGGTGTGGGCGTGCTCTCGGCCGCACTCAAAAAGGATTCGCTGCCGGCCGTGGGCTACACGCAGATGATCGACCACACCACGAAGCTCAACACGGCCGGCCCCGACCTGGCCGCGCTGGAGAGCGTGCACGCCCTCACCGACGTGACGGGCTTCGGCCTGGCCGGCCATGCGCTGGAGATGGCGCGCGGCTCGAACACCACGGTGCGCCTCGACATGGCCCGCGTGCCGCTGATCGAAGGGGTGCGCGGTCTGGCCTCGGCCGGCATGGTCACCGGCGCCTCGGGGCGCAACTGGGCGGCCTACGGCCACGAGGTGCGGCTGGGTGCCGGCCTGGAGCCGGTGGACCAGGCGCTGCTGAGCGACCCGCAGACCAGCGGTGGCCTGCTGGTGGCCTGTTCGCCCGAGGCGGTGGCCGATGTGCTGGCGGTGTTCCACCGCCACGGCTTCGGCTCGGCGGCCGAGATCGGCGAAGTCGTGGCGGCCAGCGACGACGGCGCGCGCCTGCGGGTGGATTGAATGACCAAGGAAGCTCACACCATGCAACGACAGCACATCAGCTCCGGCTCACCCTTCGAGGAACAGATCGGCTATTCGCGCGCCGTGGTCGCGGGCGATTGGGTCTTCGTCTCGGGCACCACCGGTTTCGACTACACCACCATGGGCATCTCGGACGACGTGGTGCAACAGGCCGAACAGTGTTTCCTGAACATCCAGGCCGCGCTGCAGCAGGCCGGTGCGAGCCTGGACGACGTGGTGCGCGTCAACTACGTGCTGCCCGACGCCTCGCTGTTCGAGGCCTGCTGGCCGGTGCTGCGCAAATACCTGGGCCGCGCGCGCCCGGCGGCCATGATGGTGTCGGCCGGCCTGCTGGACCCGCGCATGAAGATCGAGGTCGAGGTCACGGCCCTCAAGACACGCTGAACACCATGTCCTCTTTGTCCACCACCACCCCCGTTCTGATCTTCGACGTCTTCGGCACCGTGGTCGACTGGCACGGCAGCATCGTGCGCGAGGTGCAGGTGCTCTACCCGCAGGTGGATGCCGATGCCTTCGCCACCGCCTGGCGCGCGGGCTACCAGCCCGCCATGCAGCGCGTGCGCTCGGGCGAGCTGGGCTGGACGCTGATCGACGACCTGCACCGCATGGTGCTGGAAGAACTGCTGCCGCGCTTCGGCCTGTCGCACCTGAGCGAGGCCGAGCGCGATCACCTCAACCGCGTGTGGCACCGGCTCGACCCCTGGCCCGACGCGGTGGCCGGGCTGCAACGCTTGAAGACGCGGCACACGATCTGCACGCTGTCCAACGGCAACATTGGCCTGCTCACGAACATGGCCAAGCGCGCCGGCCTGCCCTGGGACTGCGTGCTGTCGGCCGAGGTCTTTCGTGCCTACAAGCCCGACCCGCGAGCCTACCTGGGCGCCGTGGAAGTGTTCCGCCTGCGGCCCGAGCAGGTGATGCTGGTGGCCGCGCACCACGACGACCTGGCCGCCGCGCGCGCCTGCGGCCTGGCCACGGCCTATGTGGAGCGCCCGCTGGAATTCGGCCCCGAGCGGCCCAAGGACGTGTCGCCGGTGGCGGCCAACACCTGGCACGCCCGCGACTTCGGGCACCTGGCCGATCAGCTCGGCTGCTAGGGCCTTATTCGACGCGCACGCTGGCGCTGGCCGCGTCGGTGAGGGGCTTGCCGGGCGCGATGTTGTCCAGCAGCTCCAGCTTGAGGCTGTAGCTGCCGGCCGGTGGCGAGAGCCAGACCTCGGTCTGCCCTTCGACGAAATCCATGACGGCCGGGGCGCCGGAGGCGGGCGAGACGGTCAGGCGGAAGTGGCCGGTCTCGGCCAGTTTCTGCGACTGGTGGGCCACGTTGAGCGCCGAGGCGTGGAACTGCACGCGGAACGGCCGCTTGACCACCGGTCCCTCCAGCTGAAGGGCCACGCCCTTGACCGACAAGGTCTTGGGATCGGTCGGGTTCTTCTTCGTCACCGTGATGGTGGCGGGCTTGCTGTAGACAAAGTGGGGCAGGTGGTTCTGGTCGGCCAGCAGCATGCGCAGGGTGTAGGTGCCGGGCTCCAGGGTGAGCACGGTTTCCATCTGGCCTTTGCCGAAGTGGATGTACTGGTCGTTGAAGGGCAGCGCCTGCTTGAAGTTCAGCGGCAGGTCGCGGTTGACCAGCAGGTGGTGGTGCCCGCTCTTGGCCCGCCCCGGCTGCGCGATGGGGGCCAGGCCCCAGCCGCCGGACAGGCCGAACTTGAGCAGGTAGGGCGTCTCGATGCGGTCGCCGTCCTTGAGGTTGGTGAAGTAAGCCTCGGCCGTCAGGCGGGGAGGGGCGGCCTGCCAGGGATGCGTGGTG
>Ga0247823_10000663_pt1 | contig 28943 bp, 35 predicted proteins | sample 13C_PalmiticAcid_2_FD_192426 | JGI IMG/M metagenome (GOLD analysis project Ga0247823, IMG submission 192426) | Soil microbial communities from agricultural site in Penn Yan, New York, United States - 13C_PalmiticAcid_Day30 | ecosystem: Environmental > Terrestrial > Soil > Agricultural land...
TTTTTGCACATAGTGTACCTACCCAGTTAGGCCCCTGAGTGGCTTTCAATCGGGACCAACGGCGAGAGCACAACAACGAGCAGCGGAAGGCGGAACGCGACATCCAGCTTCCCGAGGTCTCGGACCCGAAGTTGCGCCGCGAACTGGAGCAAGACCCGGAGCGATGGTTGGGGACGCTTTTCCCCCACTACTTCTCATCGTGGCTACCAATTCAGCGGCAAATCCGCGAGTCGATCGATTTCATCGTTTCGAACGGTGGCGATCAGGCGAACGCCTACCCCCGCGGGATTGGGAAGACGGCAATCACAGAGGGGGAGATTGGCGTTCGTTTGCCAGTCATAGGGGCGTTCAAGTTTGCCGTGCTGGTGTCCGCCAACGCGGATCGGTGCTCGGAGATCCTGGACAACATCCAAGAGCTGTACGACGTTCCGATCGAGGAAACAGACGACCTCTTTTTCAGGCTGTACCCAGAGGTTGTCGGGCCGATCCGGGCGCTTGAGCGGTCACCGCAGAGAGCTGAGAAGCAAACGTATCGTGGAGAGTTCACTTACGGGATGTGGACATCTGGCGCGATCAGGTTGCCACGGGTGCGGTTCTGCGAATCGTGCCTGTGTCTGGCTGCCGAGATGGTTGATGAGGTGTGGATCTGCGAATCCTGTAACCAGCCGATGGGTTACTCGCGGGCTTCGGGGTGCATGATTCGATCCTTTGGCCTACACGAGCCGATCCGCGGTCTCCGAAAGGGCGCACAGCGACCACAAGTCGTAGTGATCGACGACCCAGACACCCCCGAGAGCGCGGTAAGCGATACCGAGACAAAGAAGCGAGTCAAGACCATCGAGAAGGACCTCGGCGGCCTCGGTGGGCGGCGACGCGTTGGTCGACTGATCAACACCACGCTTCAAAACGATACCTGCACCTCGGCGATCTTTACTGACCCCAAGCGAAAGCCTTCTTGGAAGGCCAAGCGGGTGGGAATGGTCGAGCGCTGGCCTACGCAGAAAGGGCTTTGGGACCAGTACATCGAACTGCGGCAGGAGGGCATGCAGTATCGCGACGACAAGTTGGGACGAGAGGCACATGCCTTCTACTTGGCGAACCGCGAGGCGATGGATGAAGGCGCGATCGTCATTGATCCCTTCTGGTTCGACGGTGAGGTACTTCCGGATGGAAGCCAAAAGCAGGTCTCTACGATTCAGGCCGTTCACGACGCGGCGGCCGACAGCGGCTGGGACTACGTTCTGACAGAGCTGCAGAACAACCCGCCTGAGATCATCGATTCGGGCGACGAGGGGATCAACGAAGGCATCGTTCGTGGCATCGCCGAAGGCTACGGCGGCCGGCTGACTGGTCTCCCCAAGGGTATCTGCCCTGAAGCCAGCCTCGGCATCACGGTGTTCATTGACTGCGGCAAGCGCCGCTTGACCTACAACGCCGATGCCTGGTTCGACGGTGAGCAGTCCGTCACGATCGACTACGAGCACGTTCCTACGATCGATCCGGACGTTGTTGGAGAGGACGCGGCCGTTGCCAAGGCCCTTATCGATCTGCGGGACTGGTTTCGACTCAACCCGTACAAGACTGAGGCAGGCGATCGGGCCCCGGAGCCGTTCTTCGCGGTCGACTCCGGGGACTTCACGAAGACGGTGTACGAGACGATTCGTGGGTTCGGTTCTCGGTGGTATGTGACCAAGGGTTCCTCTCGCCCCCTGAAGGGTGGGAAGCGGTTCGAAAAGTCGCGAATCGAGGGTTGCCAGTTCGTCCTCATGGATGCGGACTACTGGAAGGACGAGACCCACAAGGCGTTCATGATCTGCCCGCTCAATGGCAGCGGGAATCAGACTCGGGGATCAACGCGACTGTTTGGGAAGGATCACCGGGACCACAAGGAGTACGCGGCCGAGATGGTCGCGGAAAAGCTGGTCACCGAGTTCGTGGACGGCAAAGGCGTGAAAGCGGAGTGGAAGAAGTTCTCCCGAGACAACCACTTTTTCGACGCCAAGTACGGCTGTCGGTGTCTCGCAGCGGTTCGGAAGTACCTGTCCGGGCGACAGGAACCTGTGCAGCAACAGGCACCGCCGCCCCTGGCGTCGAAGACGCCGGCCACGCAATCGGACGTTCTGTTTGACCCCGCGAGTCTTGGGCGCCTTGGCTTCGGCGCTCAGCCGCGTCTCACCCCTGGAGGAAACGGATGAAGGAGGGAACGAGTTTGATGGTTACGGCTGGTCCTTGCCCCGTGAATCCCGCCCATAGCCCGACCCGGGTGACTTCGACCCAGGGGCGGGTGCGGTACTGCGTCTGCGATCAGTGCGGGGAGCGGTGGCAGAAGGTGGGGGAACGCGCCGAGGCTGTCGGACAATTCCTCAACAACCTCGCAAAAGCGTTCCGTGATGCCCCCAAGGTCGAGAACGGCGGGCGAAAGGTGTGCGTCTTCGATGCTGCGGAGATCGAGGCCGCTGCAGACCAGTGCGACTACCACGCGGAGCTGAAGCCGCGCCGGGAAACACGGAACACGGATGTCGCCCTGAGTCACCCATCGCTCAATGACACCCCCACGGACAAGACGCTTGCCTCGCTGAAAAAACGCCGCAACTTGTAAACCGTCTTGTAAAAGCCATCTGTGTGCATGAACGCTGCCGTTGCAACATGGCGGCATGGCTTCAATCTCTCTGCAGGAACAGTACGACAAGGCTTGTACGCGTCTTGACGAGTACGAGGCGTGGAAGTACGGCGTCCAGGACAAGCAGTGGGAAGGCCCCCCGTACGAAGCCCTGCTCCAAGATAAGCAGTGGTGCTACGAGCAGCTGCAGAAACAGAATGCCAGCCGAAGCCGCGGGCTGTTTAAGTCCTACGTTGGCCACCCTGGGGGCCGCGGATGAGTGGCGATTTCTCCACTTGGGGTAGCCTGCGGGATGGTAGTGCGGCGGTTCGGCGACCGTTGACGTCGTCTTCTGTCCCTTCGTGGCTTCGACGTGAGGAATCGGCTTCGTCCTGGGGTGGCGGCTGGCAGGGCGGTAAGACGGACCGCATGACGGACGGTTGGCGGCCGGGAAGCATCGGTCCGAACCGCGTGTTCTCCCAGAACGGGAAGCTCTTGCGGGAGCGGACCCGCGACCTGGCTGACAACAATCCGTTCGCCTCGTCTGCGATTGACGCCTACATCGCCAACGTGATCGAAACGGGGATTCACCCGGAGCGAGATCCGACGTGGGAGAAGGCGTGGCGGCGCTGGGGTGGCCTTTCTGGTCATGCGACCCGCGAAAGCGACCTTCAACGCGATCTGACCATTCTTGAGCAGCAAGCCCTGTGGCTCCGGGAGATCATCGTCGGCGGTGGATGTCTGACGCATTACGTCACGCTCTCGCGGCGGTCCCAGCGTGTCCCCCTCGCCCTCGAATTCATCTCCGAAGACCAGTTCGACGACACACTCCAGTGGTTTGGGGTGAATCCGAAAACCCGAAACAGGGTGTTCAACGGGGTTGAGGTCGACAATTTCGGCCGAACGGTGGCCTACCACGTCTATTCGACCCACCCGAACGACCTCGATTGGGCTCCGGAACGACCCATTCGGCTGTCCGCGGAGCAGTGTGAATACGCCTATTTCAAGGACCGAATTGGGTCAAAGCGGGGTAGTTCCCTGCTCAAGCCGGTCGTTTTGTGGCTCTGGGCGCTCGGTTTCTACACGGACAACGAGCTTTCCGCGTCGCGAATCAAGTCGGCGTGGGCCCTGATCATCAAGACGGACAGTGAACTGACGGATTTGACTCAGGAGTCGCAGCTCTACGACCTCGCCGGCAACCCGATCACGAAGTACGAAGCCGGGATGGTCTGGAAGGGGTCGCCGGAAGACTCAATCACGACTGTTGGACCGAACACGCCAACCGCTGAGTCGATGCCGTGGCTGGAACTGATCCAACGGGCCATTGCCATCGGCATGCGGCTGTCTCACGAAGAGACCTTCCGTCAATACGGCAAGGCAAACCTTGCTTCGGCGCGGATGGTTCGCAATCAGGACATCAAGCGATTCAAGCCGCTGCAGTTGTTCGCGGGGAATCACTTCATCCTGCCAACGATCAGCCGCTTCGACATGGCTGCGGTGGGGGCTGGGATCGACGGATTCCCGAGCCCAGAGGCGTACCTCGAACAGAGAGACGAGCTGCTCGACAACCAGGAACTTCGCTTCCCCGGTTGGGCGTCCGCGAACCCTGTTGATGACGCCAAAGCGGACGACATGAACCTCAAGAACCTGACGGACACACGTCAGGCGATCGTTTCCCGTGGCGGCGGATCGTACCTGCAGGTCATCAGCCAGCGCGGCTTCGAAAAGCAAAAGATCGAAGAGGCTGGCCTCCAGGATCTCTCCCAGATGGCTGCTCCGGGAACTGACACCGGAAAGGCTGAGAACACGGCCCCTGAACCTACGGAACCGGAGGCCGACGAATGAAGCGGCGACGAGCAACTAAGCGGCTGCAGCAGTCGGCCCGCATCGCATGGGCTATGGAATCCGGCGCCCTGGCGTCCCTTGCCCACCAGATGGCCCATGTTGCCGTTGGCGGTGCCTACGACACGCGAAATCGCCGCATTGGCGGAGAGGCCGCAACCTCGGGGCAGATTGGCGTTATCAACATCGCCGGTCCGATCCAGAAGAAGCCGGATTTCTGGATGGAGGTGTTCGGCGGAACGTCGACTGATCAGGTCGCCCGGGCCTTTGACCGCCTCCTGAATGATCAGTCGGTGTCCGCAATCGTCCTGAACGTTGACTCCCCCGGTGGAACGGTCTCCGGGGTGCCTGAACTTGCGGCCAAGATCTTCGCGGCCCGCGGAACGAAACCGGTTATTGCGGTGGCGAATGGGATGATGGCGTCTGCTGCCCTGTGGATCGCCTCTGCGGCCGACGAGATCGTTGCCGCCCCCTCAACGCCTGGGGTTGGTTCGATTGGAGTGCTCCAACTGCACTTCGATGAGTCCAAGGCGATGGAGAAGGCCGGTGTTACGCCAACCTTCATCACTTCGGCGAAGTTCAAGGCAGAGGGAAACCCCTACGAGCCGCTTTCAGATGAGGCCAAGGCCCATTTGCAGGCTCGGGTGGACGCGATTCACACGCAGTTTGTGGCTGCGATTTCTCGGCACCGTGGAGTTTCTGTCGACACCGTCGAGTCGAAATTCGGGCAGGGTCGAACCCTTCTAGCCGAGCAAGCCAAGGCGGTCGGTCTCGTGGACCGGATTGCCACTCTTGAAGACGTGTTGCGTGAACTCGGTGGCAGTGCCAGCGCCAGTTCCGTTGTTGCCCAGATTCCTGGCACGCTCAAAGGAGGGTCCGCGATGACTCCGAAAGTGAAGTGGGCTCTCGTTGAGCGCGGGAATGTTGCCGCGACCGATGACGACGCCAAGTGCAAGGCGACCCTTGACCTGTTCTACGCAGCGCAGGGGAAGGCCACGCCGGCCGATGAAGCTGCGATCCTCGCCGACCTGAAGCCTGTTGCTTCTACGCCAGCAGTGAGCAACACCAACTTCACGGCCTCTCAGTTCCGCGATCTCTCCGCAGACGCCAATGCGGTCAGCAAGACCGATGGCCTCAAGACCGAAGAGATCATCAGCCTTGTGGCGACGGCCGGTGCTGGGATTCCCCCTGCTGAACGGCTCAGCCTGCAGTCGGAACTGCTCAAGGACCAAAAGGGGCTCACGCTCACCACGGCCCTGGATCGGATCAACTCGGCCGCGACCGCGGCGACTCCGGTTGTCGGTTCGGGTGGAATCCGCGTCACGGGCGAGGAGCGGGACAAGATCCGCACCGCCGCCCGCGATGCGATCGTTGCCCGTGCCTACAACGGCTCGAACCCGGAACAGATCTGGGACCGGAACACCGAGTCCTACGTTGCCTTCAAGCCCGATCCGTCGGCCCGTGGACTCGGGAGCCTGCCTCGGCTGGCCTCTCGGCTCCTCGAAACCGCTGGTGTTCCTCGCGCGAAGGTGGAGGCTCTGGCCCCCGCTCAGATCGCGAGCATCATCTGTGGCGGCAACCCGTCCGACCACGGCCTCGGGATGTACGCCTCGGACATGCTGTACAACACGAGCGGGATGTTCTCCAACATCCTTCTCGATGCCCAGAACGTCATGCTCCGCCGGTCCTACGACGACAGCCGGACCACGTTCCAGATTTGGGCGCGCCAGGGCGAAAGCATCGCCGACTTCCGCGACATCAACAAGGTAATCGGAGGCGAAGTCGGTGACCCGAAGGCCATCGGCGAGAACGGCGAGTTTGAAGAGACGACCTTCGCTGACGGCAAGGAAAAGTATCGCCTCGTGATCTGGGGCGAACGCTTTTCCGTGACGTGGCAGACGATCGTTAATGATCGTCTCGGATCGTTCTCTGAAGTTCCAACGAAACTCGGCCGTGCGATGCGGCGGAAGCAGAATCGTCTGGTCTACGGCATCCTCAAGGACAATGCGGCCCTGGCGGATACCGGAGCGCTGTTCAACGCCACGGCAATCACGTCGGCTGGCGGCCACGCCAACCTGACGACTGGTTCCATCTCTGACTACTCCGCGGCGCTTGCGACGATGGAAAAGCAGTTGGCGGAGCAGAAGGGTCTTAATACGACCGACGGCGCCACCTTGAACCTGACGGGGCGCTACCTTGTTCATCCGCCTAACCTGAAGAACAAACTCGGCACTCTCATGCAGAGTGCTGTCGTTCCGGGCGGAACGAACGGTACGACCAACATCTATGCCGGGCAGTACCAACTGATCCAGGACGCGGAACTCGCGGCCTCGGCGAGCGGTGGTTCGGATACGGCGTTCTACATGATGTGCGATCCGATGGACATCGACACCGTCGAGTACGCCTACTTGACCGGCTACGAGACGCCGCGGCTCGAATCCGCGACCAGTTTCGACACGCTCGGCATCAAGTATCGGATCTTCCAGCCGTTCGCCGCCAAGGCGCTCGACTACCGCGGGATGCAGAAGCACGCCGGGGCCTAGTCGCCCTGAGACACAGGCCGGGGCCGTGTTGGCCCTGGCCCTCTTTGCACACTCACTCCCACGGGAGAAGGAACTATGGCAGACGCCAATTTCATCAAGTTTTGCGATGACTTCCTGGGTCATCGTGTTTACTCGGCGACGGCCGGGTCGAATGTTGGACACGCCTGGCTAGTCGTGGACACGTCCTCGGGCGGAACGCCGACCTACGCTCCGGTCGCCGACAGCGGCTGTGGCGAAGTCGCCCTCACTCTGGACAACACGAACGAAGTCCAGAACGTGTGCCTCGCCCACGGCGACAAGCTCACGATCCCCGCGGCGAAACTCAAGCGGTACAAGGCCCGGGTCAAGCTGAGCGGAACGTTGAACGCCGCCGAGATGATCGCGTTCGGTGTGTGCTCGGCACGCAACGACACGATTGATTCCCTGGCGGTCCACGCTTCGTTCCGGGTCATCGGCGCGTCGACCACGGTCCTCCTGGAGACCGACGACGCGACCACGGACAAGGATGATGTCAGTTCGGGCGTTGCTCTCAGCAGCACCTACAAGACGTTCGAGATCGACTTTTCCGACATGGCAAACGTCCGGTTCACGATCGATGGACAGCCTGTCGGACGGTCCACGACCTTCGACATGTCGGCCGCGTCCGGAAACGTTCAGCCGTACTTCCAGATCCAGAAGTCGGCGGCAACGAGCACGGGGTCGATCACGGCCGACTACGTGGATATCGAAGCCCGTCGGTAACCGTTCATGGATGAGGGGGTGCCGCGATGTCTCTTCGTGACCTCATGCAGAGCCACGCGGCATCCGTCTTCCTGAACACGGATCACTTTGCGGAAGCGGTGGAGCACCGGCCGGGCGGGTCGTCTCAGTCTGAGACTGTGACCGCTGTCGTGACCATCGATCCCCCAACCGTGAGCCGAGAGCGAGGGGATGCCCGGGTCTTCACACCGTCGATTCAGGTGCTTGGCTCGGTGAACGTCAACGCTGCGAGCGTGTGGGTGATTCGCGGGGACCAGTACGGAACAGAGCGGATCGCGCCGGTTGATGAAGCCGGAATGCGAATGGTTGAACTCAAGCGAAACGCAACGAATCAGGGGGGTAAGCGGTGAGCGGGGGGTGGCTCTATCAACCGATCATGAACGACTGGAAGGAGATGCTGGCTGCGTCTTCTGCGGTCCGTTCATTCCTGCAGGTGCCGAACAGCACGCAGGACACGATGCGGGCCATCTTCCAGAAGACCGCCAACGAAGCGGCGGTTCCGGTGCAGTCGGTGACTGACGGAGCCGCTGGCTCGGCCTCGTTCACGATCGCCGGCAATCACAGTCGGGTGTTCGTGCCCGGAAGCCACTGCCGGTTCATCGACCAGCTCGACTTCGACGGTCTCGTGACGGTCTCTGCTGTCGCTTTCGACGCTGGTGTCACGACGGTCTCGGTCCGGGAGGCATTGGCCGCAGTCGAGATCGCAACCCTGAAGGTGAAGCCTCAGGAGTGCCCGCGGATCATCATCAGTTCTGAGGGGTTGTCGGCGACCAAGAACTCTCAGTCCAACGGAGACTTCTTTGTCACCGACGGAACTCTCTGGGCGATGTTCGAGTGGGAGCCGGACGCGACCTACTACGACCCTTCAGTGAATCTTGACGACCCGCAGGGGGCGGCAATCGCCTTCGGTGAATTGGTCAGCGAAGCCCTGTGCGATCTGAAGGGGATGGCTGGCAGCGGGAAGCGATCGGGTCCCTCGGGGCGATCCTGGCTCGACTTCGGACAGTTCACGGTCTCGATTGAGCCAGAGGAAGTCTGGCGCCCCTGCGACAACAACGGGCGGCCGTTCTGGGTAGCCGAAATCTCCTGCCAACTCGGGGGAGGTGACTGATGCCGGGCAACCTCTCTTGGATGGTCGAAGCGTACGAACTGCGTCCTCGGGACCACGGACGAATTGTCCGTGAGATGTTCCGCGAGCGCGGCGACTACCACATGAATAAGCGGGTGCCGCGGCACTTCAACCGCAACCGCTGGACCTCACCGAGCGGCCCCTACGGCTATCGCGCCCGCAGTCAACAGACGATCCGTCGCAAGAAGAAGAAAGGCGTCGACGCGTACCGCCCGAACGTCATGACGGGGGAGATGTACGGCCTTGTCCAGAGCAACGGAAAGGTCACCGCGACCCAGAACCGTTGGACCTGGCGTTCTCGCGGGAGTGCAAAGCGTCCTCTTCCGGACTGGCAGCGTCGGGAACTTGAGGCGTTGGCCGAAGACGAGCGTCGCGAAGACATCAACAACTACTTCCGGACCTATTCCCGGGAGGCGATGAAACCTGAGAACCGACGCCTTCGCCGGCGGAAAGTGAGTGCGTCATGAGATTCATTGCGGGCGACGTGATTCTGGGTGGTACCACCGTCCGTCAGATCACCAGTTCTGGGGTTGGGCCTGGTGCCGGGATCATGACGCAGTACGGCTCCACCGACGTGGACCCGAAGGCGTTCTTCTCGCACATGTTCGAGCCGGTCGTGAACTTCACGACCGAGGACATCGTCGGCTACCTGACTGGTGTCAGTGCGACTGCTGGGCTCCTGATCGCGGCCTCCACGGCGGTGACGGTTCCGTTCCGCAAGGGATCTTCTGGCGGCACGTTCCAGTCCAACGGCAACCACTTCACCATCAGCGGGAACGAAGGGGCTCTGGTCATTCCGGAGTCCATCTCCGCGCGGCAGGGTGGCCAGAACATCACCCTGACCTCGTCCGTTCACTACCTGTCGGACGACGGTGAGAGCCCGCTCTCGGAATCGGCCGCGGCAAACTATGCCTCGGAAACGGCCAACGCTCCCTACGGCTTCGGCGGTGGCAGCCTGACCTACTCCGGTCCGACGGTCATCACGCCGGACATGATCGCGTGGCAGGTCAACTTCGGGATCACGGTCGAGAAGCAGTGGGAGGGGAGCGGAAAGGCCCCGAAGGAGATCTACATCACCTCTCGCGCTCCGTCGATCGACCTTACGTTTCGCTCCAACAGCGATCTGACGGCGCTCACTGCGGGCGTCAAAACCCTCACGGCGGTCAATGTCTACGGCCGCCGGCGTACAGACCTCGGTGGATACGTCGCAGACGATCAGTCGAGCCATCTGTCCCTGTCCTTCGGAGACGCCATCGGCAGTCTGCAGCAGGTCCAGGGCTCCGGCCGCGGTGCCAGCGAAGTGACCTACCGCGTGCAGGGAAAGACGCTGACCGCTTCCGTCACCACGGCTCTTGCTTGAGACATGCACTTTCGCCTGTTCGTGCCCTCCGATCGCCCGTTGCCTGAGGCGTCACCGGCCCCGCTTGAAAACGTGGGTCTCGGATACCTCGCGCTCGGCTTCATTGCGAAGTTCGACCGCGTCGATGGTAAGCCGGGAATGGTCTACCACTGGCCGCAGCCGGCGGATCATCTCATTGACGGCGATGGGCTGAAGTGGGAATCCGCGATTGCATATGACGGTCTTGACGAGGGTCGCTACCTGATCGGCATGAACCCGGACAAGTTGCCGCGGCCCGCTGAACTGCAGGCGAAAATGAGGGTGCCCGGGTATCACCTGCAACTCGGCCGGACCACCGATCACTGGCTGATCCCGGAAGTCGTTCGGCTCCCGACGAAGATGCTGATGGGCTCCGCGGGTCTGCGGGAGGAGCGGATCAATCGGTACAACGAGCTGACGATTTCGGCTGACTGGGTACGGCAGTCGGAAACGCTCTTGGACCAGATCAACTCTGGTCGCGCCAACGATCCGATTGCGTGGGAAGTCGCGTGGCGGTTCTGCCTTCAGTCTCTCCAGATCAACTACCGGGTGACTCCTGAGGTGGCGAACGCCCTCGAACTCGTCACGTCGGACAAAGCCAGCAAGATCATCCTTTCCGCTATTGGCTTGATGTCTTCGTACGACAAGCAGCAGGAGGATGCCGGTGGCGGGTAACACAATCTCGCTGACCCAGTCCATCGACGATCGCCAGGTTGTTGAGGCATGGAACAAGCAACTCGCGCTCCAAGAGAAGATCGTCAAGCAGTTGGCGAACATCGGCAAGGAGTCGAAGAAGGCCGGGGATGACGTCAAGAGGACCACGGACGTTGGTGCTCAGGGTTTCATGTCGATGGCCAAGGCGACCGCCAGTTATCTCGGCGGGATCACCGCGGTAACCGGTGGCCTGAAGCTGATGATCTCCCTGGAGGAGGAGGCCCAGAAGAAAGCGGCACAGACCGGGAAGGAATTCGACAGCCTCCAGCGGAGTTGGCGTGTCCTGTCCGGGCTCCGTGGGCTCGAGGCCAAGTCATCTCAGGGTGCTATCGAGAAGATCGCCATCGCCAATTCCTTCACGAAGGAGCAGGCGTACGGCGGGGCAAAAGGACTCGTGTCGGCAGGCTTTTCGCCCGGTGAGGCGAGCGGTGGAGCCCTCAACGAACTCCTCTATGGGATGGCAGCGGCCGGTGAGATCGAGGGGAACCCGGAAGAACTGGCCCCTGCGATTGCCGGTTACCTGTTCTCGACTGGAAAGAAGAAGGACGCCGCCGGGATTCGGGACGTGATCTCCCGTATCCAGGCCCTTGGAACCACGAACTTCACCCTGAAAAACCTGCCCGCCCTCGCATCGGAAGCGGGATCTCTAAAGGAACTCTCAAGCGAGGAGCAATTCGCGGGGATGGCGGTCCTTCAAGAAGCCGTTCCGGGAACCACTGCCTCAACGGTCATGCGAAACGCAGTGACCGCCCTGACCGCCCAGAAAACCAACAAACAGGCAATGAAGTCTTTGAAGGGGCTCGGCGTGGACGCCGACTCTATTGACCTCATCGGTGAGGACTTCATGACGGCGATGTCGACGATCAAATCGGCATACGACAAAGCCGACCCGGAGATGAGGAAGTCTTACCTGGCGACCTTTGCCGGAAAGGAAAACACCTCGTCGTTTGTGGCGGTCCTCGACAACCTGAAAACCTTGCAGGACAACATCAACTACCAGAAGGATCTATCGGGCTACGAACCTGCTTTTAAAGAGGCGACCAGCGGTCCGAACGCCATGCGCCGCCGCGTCGGCACCCGAATTGAACAGCTCCGCAACGGTCGAAACGAGAACGTCGACATCGGCGAGCAGATGATCGAACTTCAGGGACTTGAGCAGGGCAAGTCGGAGGTTGGGATCTCGATGGCGAAGGCCATCTACCGCGGTGGCATGGCGACCATTGGCACGTTCAACCCGAAGGCGGGTGAGAACCCTGGCAAAGACATTCCAGAACTCGTGAAGGGGTTGCAAGAAAATACGGCGGTCATGAAGGAGAACAACAACCTCATGCGCCAGCAGAACAACGGCGGTAAGGCCCCTGCCTCTCCTGTCATGCAGCAGGGGAGGGCCCCCTGATGTCGCAGACGCTGTCGCACTCGGCAATCGACCTTATCACGACGTACGGAATCCACGAGGGGGAAGACCCGCAAGAGTGGCAGTTCAACCTCTACAGCGGTCAGTTCCCTGGCGTCCGAGGGGAGACGCACCTCAAGGACAAGATGAAGGGGCGCGACATCCCCATTGTCGTTCGCTACCGCGGCTTTGAAACCCGAGCGTTGCTCGAAGCCGCGATGGACGAACTTGAAGACTACAAGGGCAACGACGGCAGTCTCGTGGTTGATGACCGGACCTACGAGAGCTGCACCTTTGCCAGTATGCGGCGAGTCGAACGCACGTTTCCTGATGGGTCTGGCCTGCATGGCTGGACCGTGAAAGTCCTACTCGTTTTCCGACAGAGGGAACCCAATGCCGAACCAGAACCCGAGCCCTGAGAAGACCGCCGCAGAGCGGATGGAGGAGGCCATCAAGGGTGTCGACTTCACCGCAGTCAACTTCTCGATGGACACGCTCTACGACGCGAGGTTTCCCAGTGAGGTGACCCGCCATGAGTTCCGCCAGTTCTGTCAGCGGAAGGCCAAAGAACTGGCAGCGGAGCGAGAGGCCCAGAAGCGAGCGGAAGAACTCGCCGCCAAGAAGACCGCCCCGAAGGAGTAAGCGTTGCCGCCTGTTGTCTCTGTCACCGAACTCCGAGCCTTCGTCGGCGACGAAGAGGGGGGAGAACCGGACTACGAGGAGCATGATCCCTCGTGGCAAGTGGTGACGGTGCGGCTAGCAATCAACGGCGTTGCTGAGGCCGCGCTCCTGTTCGATCTCGGTCGCGAAGGGCGACTGGAAGACACGGCCCTGACCTCAATCTCGAACAACATCGTTGAGGTGTGGGCGTTTCAGGACAACGAACCGCTGGGACCGATCTTCCGGGGGGAGATTGTCGGGCGAAACGACTCCATCGATTCGCAGGAGTCTCGTGGCTACACGGCTTCGCTTCGGCCGCACCACTTTGGGCAACTGCCGCCTGGGGCTCGTGTCTGGGAACCGTTCAGCGACAAGCCATTGGACACCTGGCAGAAGTTCTACTTCAACCCTGTCGTTGATGGAAAAGCTCGGGGCAATCGGGACGCGACACATGACGAGGCAAGCGAATCCGCCCCCTACGAGACCGCCCGTCACTTCTATCTCCTCGACCCCGAGCAAGGTCTTTCTACCGCCGCGCTCGAATACATGGGGACCGAGGCTGCGTCATGGACGTTGCCGCAGGTCGTGGCCTACTTCCTGTGGACCATCAACGAAGACGAATGGTGGATCAAGAATCCCGCGACGATCGGGACCACTGCCGAGGAAATAGCGGACGAACTTGGGGAGGTGATGCTCACGCCTCCGGACGTGAAGGACTTGACGTACCCGATCACCAAATCGCTCCCGCAGTACCTGTCGGCTGTGCTCGATCCTCACGGTTTTCAATGGGCCGTGGTTTTCGAAGGAACGTCGGTCATCGAAGACGGCATGACGCCTCGCATCCGCATCTTCACCCGCGGGCGGCCGAACGACGAAGCGTCGGAATGGGAACTCCCGCTAGATGCAATCGGCGAGGTGGTTGATCAGTCCCGGACGGAGCGGGCACAGTTCAACGTGTCCCTTCTGGCTCTTCCCAAGGCGATTGCCGGCTACGGTTCCTTCACTGAAGAGGAACTGACGATCCCGCTTTATAAGTGCTGGGACCCGCCGGCCGACTCGATCATCCCCGATGACTCGGACTCGTTCATTGGGCGGGCGTGGGTGGCCAATGAAGGACTCGACTACACCGACCTGCGACCGGAGATTCCCCCGGTTGACCTCAACGACGGACTCAGTTCGCCCGACTATCTGCCACGTCGTCGAAAGGCCGAGGACTGCCTGACGACCTACAAGGATGTTGTCACAGACAAGCGAATCCGTCGACCTCCGTTCCTGCAGTATCGGCTCGCATCCACACAGGAGTGGCTACCCGCCCCCGAGGAGTGGGGCTACCGCGTCCTGCCCGATCAGATCGGAATCAAGTTCCACACGCCGCCACCGGATCTTCAGAACCCCGGCTTGGAGTTTCGTCTCACCTGTGGGGTCCAGTCCGACACCCGGATCAACACCGGAGTGTACGTCAGCGATCTGCAACATGACGTTTCGATCGTTCACCCGATCTACGAAATACTCGATCTGTCTGACAGGTTCCATTTCCGTCGGCGCCGAACGGGGGGCGACTTCGCATCCGCGCTCACGGGCGACGCTGATCTTGCCAACGACAACGCTGCCCTGCAGACCTACCTCGAAAAGCTGGCCCAAACACTTCAGATCCTGCCCACGAGTGGGACGGCCCAACTCTTCGGGATCCTGACGGGCTTCAAGGTCGGGGACGTAATCACCAAAGTCGGCGGTCGAGAGATCAGCCTGAAGTTGAACACGTACAACCTTGACGACGAGGAGGCTGTTCCCCGCTACGTCCAGATCACGGGCGTCACGCTGGACAATATGAACCAGCGGACCTACCTCGAATACACCTCCGGTTCTCAGGAGGTGGCGTGATGGTGTTTGAACGCTCTCCCAGCACTTCACGTCATGACGTTCCACGACGCCCAACGCCGCAGGAGCGTCCCCGTACTCTCACCGCCGAAGAGGTCAACGGCCTCCCGCGCGGCACGCCTTCCGCTACCTGTGCCTGCGGTAACTGCTGGCCCGGTGTTCCGCTTTTGGAGGATGATCCGTTCGCGGCGAAGTGCGGTTGTGTCAACCGGACCCGGGTTGCGGTTCACCCCTACCTCACGGTTCGATTCCCGGGCGGGGAACGGAAGCTGTGGGAGGAGTCGGGCAACCAGAAGGTCTACCAGTATCAGGGCGATGGGATTTGGAAAACTCGCCTGTTCGACGGTCCCCCGTGCAACGAGCCGGTTGAGGGCGAGGAGTACATCCCGCTCAAGGATGAGCTGAAGTATTACTACAAGCTCTCGTTCCCGAACATCGACACCGATCCTCTCGCGACTCCGATTGTCACGCTGGAGTTCGACGGCGATCCCGAGAGTGCCAACTGCCCGATCATCGAGGCGACGTGGTGCTTCGCGGACGCGTGCGGGCTCAAGTGCCTTTGCCCGTGGATCTTCAAGACCACGATGCCGTTCGAGTGGGCAGAGGTGCCGGACGACTGCAATCTTTGCGTCACGCCAGTTCGCCGGCTCCGCTACCAGATTTGCACGGACAGTTGCCAGACGACGCCGTTCATGGCGATCACGATTCCGAACTTCGGGTTCGGGACCTCCTCGCAGATCGGACACGAAGGCGAGATGGAGGTCTTGCTCTCGGGGTATCTGGGGCAGGAGGAATGGCCCGACGAGATTGAACTCCCGCAGTGTGTCTTGGATACGGACGGTGAGACCGACATCGTCTCGCTGGAAGACACGAACACGAAGGGGTACGCCGCGCGAGTCCTGATCCCCTTTCAGGACGTTGATGCACCACTGACCCGCTACGCCGCGTGGCTGACAAACGACAACTGCCCGAGCGGCGACCTTGCTCAGATCCGGGTAAGCCTGTCGTGCGGCTTCAATGAGGGTGGCGACCGCATCGTTGAAGTGATCGTCCTGATCAACTTCTGGTATCGCGTGAAGGACGGGGCCCTGGGCTCTCAAAACGGCTGTCGCATCGCACGGTATGACGGCGAATTTCTGATCACGGACTACTGCAACCAGGAACCGCAGGAGCTTCTGAGAGAGACCGACTTCACTGCGTCCCCAAGTTACGCCTGTGGTGATGACAACCTGATCGAAGGCGATGCCAAGGTTCCCGACCGAATCTACATTCAGGCGTACGACCCGCTTCCCCCGAACACGAGCGGCCAGAACGCGGAGAACTGCGGCGGCGAGGTGAACGCCCCGGACTGTGCCATTGAGGCGTGTGTTCTGAAGGCGACCAACCTCGGCGAAGGTCTTGGCAAGCGATGGGTACTCGACGCCGAGTCCACAACTTGCGACGCGTGCGGGAGCTGCTACCCGACCGGGTGTAGCGGGACTCAGGACAGCGTCTGCGGTGAAGCTGCCGACTACCCCGACGACTACAAGTGCTTCAAGCGGTGCGAGAGCGGAGACCCGCCGACGGAAGACACGGTTACGGTCACGTTCGACTATGACGGGAGCGGCGGCTGTGGTTGCGGTGAGACAACCACAGAACTGTGCCTTGGCGGTGAAGGGCTCTACGAAGGCGTCGTAACGCTTTGCGGGTCTCTGTTCACGTTCTCGTATTACGAAGACGGCGGAACGTGGCATCTCGACGGTGGCCCGATCAACGCCTCGTCCGCAAGTCCATCTGGTCCATTCGTGGTCGCTGGCCCGAGCGATCTGCCCGGATGCGACGGCTTGAACAACGTAACGGTTTCATGATCCAACCAAACCTCAAGCCTCTGACCGACGAGCAGCGCGCCCAGATCGATGGGTACACGGAGCGATTCCGCATTGTGACCCTGAAGCAATGGCGGGCGCAGGGATACGACGTGTCCCAGTATCAAGACCTTCTCGTCGGACCGTCGCTTGCGCGAAAGGCTGTCAACTTCACCAAGGCGGTCACGAAGCACGTCAGCACTGGCCGGAAGAAGGCACCGCCAGAAGTTCAGGCCGAGCGACTGAAGACATGCCAAGGGTGCGAATACTTCGGCCTGTCGACTCCCGGCGAGTGCGGTCACAAGCAGTGCGGCTGTGTACTCAAAACCAAAATCGAATGGGCCACGTCATTCTGCCCCGACAGCCTTTGGGGGGCGTTCGTCGAGGGGAACAAACCCGTTGATGATCCCGCTGGGGATCTTCCCGTACTGGGTGGCGACGTCGTAGGCGAAGGGGGGGGGGTACAGGAAGTTCCCGAACAGCCAGACGGAAACCCACACCGTCGGGTAGACGGCGAGGTGGCAACAAACGTCGATGACCCGGCAGATGAGACCCATGGCGCTGGCCCCGTTGATGGATTTGGCTCGATCCATAACGTGGCCTTATCTGTCTCAGATCACAGAAACTTCGTCAACCCAGAAGAAAAACTTATGAATCCCCCGCCCCCGGAGACGGCTTCTCCCGCCGGTCCTCCCCTGCCGGTGTCTCCGGGGGCTCTTGTGCCTGAGGTGTTGCGATGAGTTGTGACGACGGAATCTTCGAAGAGTGGGACAGCGAGCGCGGCGGCGTGATCGACCTGGAGTTCTACGAAGACGAAGCCCACACAATCCCCGAAAATCTGTCAGGAAGAACGTTCTCCGTGGTCGTCTTCAACCCGAACGATCCGACGGATGTTTACGCCACCGCGATTGGCGATGCAGTTGAGTTGCTGGAGATCCAGTCCGTTGAGGCTCGGATCAAGGCTTCGTTCCCGGCCGATGAGATCGACGACGAGGACAACTGGGACATTGCGACCTACATCATCGACGACATCACTGACCCAGAGAACCCGCTGAAGTTCCACGACGGGCAGGTCCGTCGAAACATCGTCGCTTCCCCTGTTCTTCCCACGCCATGACAACTGCTGTCGTTCATCGACCGAACGTCGTCGTTCGCCAGAACGTGCGGAGTGCCGTTTGCGCGCCCCGTCCGCGAGCGATTGTTCAGCGGTCTGATGCGAGGGTGGTCAGCAGGCGGCCGGGGGCAACCCGAACGGTCGTGACGTACCGTGGGATGCCCGGTCGGGACGGCATTGGAGTCAACCCCTACACCCATACCCAGTCATCGGCGTCCGCCACTTGGACCGTAGCTCACAACCTCGGCTACCACCCTTCCGTTTCCATCGAAACCCCGGGTGGCCTCGAAATGATCGGGGAAGTCCTTCACCAGTCGAACAACCTTTTGACCATCAGTTTCGCCTCGGCTCGGGCCGGTACGGCGCGTTGCCTGTAAGGAGGCTTTATGGCCACTCTCGTTGCGCAAGACCTCGACTTCGATAGCGTTTCCCGGATCAACAATCTTCCGGACGCAGCCTCAGCCCAGCAGCCAGTGACGCTGGCCCAGCTCAACGCAGCCGTTGAGGGCCTGGCGTGGAAGGACAACGTCCGCGCGGCCTCAACCGCAAACGTGAACCTTTCGTCGCCCGGTTCCTCGATGGACGGGATCTCCCTGTCGACGAGCGACCGGATCCTGGTGAAGGACCAGTCCACAGCGTCACAGAACGGCATCTACATCTGGAACGGGGCATCGACGGCGGCGACCCGAGCGACCGACGCCAGCACCTTCGATGAGCTTGAATCCGCAGTCGTGACCGTCGATGAAGGGACGGCCAACGGGGGGTCGACGTGGCGCCAGACCGCGGTCAACGGGACCATCGGCTCGAACGATGTCACCTGGACCTCCTTCGGGGCGACGGTCGGAGCGGCCACCGAAACGTCCGCCGGCAAAGCGGAACTCGCGACGCAGGCGGAGACGAACGCTGGATCGGACGACGCCCGCATCGTCACCCCGTTGAAACTCGCCAACTACACGGGCTTCGTCAAGAAGTATTCGGCCAGCATCGGCGATGGATCGAACACCAGCCTGACGGTCACGCACAACCTTGGCACGCGAGACGTGGTCGTTGAGGTGTTTCGGAACTCGGGGAACTACGACAAGATCATCGTCGAGACCCGCCACGCCACCACGAACACGGTCGATGTCGTCTTCGCTTCGGCCCCGACCTCAAATCAGTTCCGCGTTGTGGTGACCGGGTAATGACCATCGAAGTCCACTCAGCGCTGAGCCCCTTGTCGGTTCCACTCGCCGCATCCAACGGCGGAACCGGTCTGACCTCGCTCCCGCTTCATCAGTGCGGCCGACTCACGCTTGAGACTGGCGTTCCGGTTTCCACGTCGGACCAATCGGCAAAGTCGACGGTCTACTTCACGCCAGACGGCGGCGACATCGTTTCGGTCTACGACGGAACGCGGTTCGTCCCCCGGTCCTTTTCTGAGCTCAGTCGTTCCATCTCCGGTCTGACCTCCGGCAAGAACTACGACGTTGTCGCCTACTGGTCGGGCTCGGCGGTCGTGATCGACCTGGCCCTGGCGTGGACGAGCGACACGGCTCGAAACACGGCGTTCTCTCTGCTGAACGGGATCTGGGTCAATACGTCGAGCTTCACGACCGTCATGGGTGGGGTGTCGATCTCGGCGAGCCAAGCGACGCTCCTCGGGACGATCCGGACAACCGGGACCAGTACGACCGAGGATTCGCAGACAAAGCGGTTCGTGTCGAACTTGTGGCGCCCGGTGTTTCGCCCGTTCAACCGCACTGATGCGACGAACCACACCTACAGTTCCACGACCGTGCGCGGCTGGAACAACGCCAGCACGCATTGCCTGGAGTGGGTGACGTGCATCCCGCGGAACTCGGCAACCCTGACGCTGAACGCCGCCTTCAACGCGAGCGGGGCTGGGTCTCAGGGGGCGCGAGTCGGCGTGGGGAGCGTCACGACGGCGCACATTCAGTGGCTTGACTGGAACAGCACGATCATTCCCGGCATGGCGATCCCTTTGGTCGTCGCCCCGGCGACCGGCTACAACATTTACTACGTCACGGAATCCGCGACCGGGTCTGGGAACTCGAACTACTACTACTACACATTCGGCGGGCAGGTGCTTGGATGATGGACCGAGACGGAGTGCTCGCGCTGCACAACCGGCTGTCCCGGATGGGGCTCCCGGTCATCGGCGTCTCACGGTCCCGGCTCGACTTTGCGGACGAGGCGACCGCACAGGAGCGGCTCGACGCCCAGGCCGTGTTCGATGCCTGGGACTGGAACGCTCCGCCGGTGCCGGCCAAGGTCACGGCGACACAAGCGAAACTCGCCCTGATCGACGCCGGGCTCTATGAGGCGGTCGACTGGTGGATCGTAGGGGCGGAGGCCACGCCGGCCGGCTATCGCTACCGCGTGGTCTGGGACGCGACCAACTGGTACCGAAACAGCGTTGAGCTCAACGAGATCGCCGCAGACATGGGGCTGAACGATGCCCAGGTGGACGACCTGTTCCGCCTCGCCGCCACGAAGTGAAAGGCTGGGCGTGCGGTTCATCGTCACGCCGTAAAAGAACAACGCCCGGGGACAGGATCAGAGGGGAGGCGGGCCAGCACTGCCCCTCCGCTCAACCGTCCCCGGGGCGTATTTCACGTCGCTCTCCGGAGGGCCGCCAGCACGCTGCCGGCTCGGCCAGCCCAGTAGGCCGTCAGCAGGGCCACCACGGCGTACTGGTTTCGATCGTCCAGGGCCGGCCCCTCACAGATCGCCCGCACGTGCTCCAGGGCAGCGCGGCCGGCGTCAGACTGCAGGAGCTGCCGCACGTCGGCCGCCGGGTCGAGATCGTCTGGAGTCGCTGGTCCTTGCGGAGCCGGTTGCGAGCCGGCACGACGCGGGAGAGGAGATTTATTCGCGTCCGATGATTCCATCGAATGTCTCGAAGTTCCCGTCTCCCATGTCGATTCCGCCGTCGTCGTGAAAGAACAGGACGAGGTCTTCGCTCGGGAGTGGGATCTCCACGGCTTCGCCGCTGTGGTGCGACACGAGCCGCGTGCCTTCCGCCTCACTCCAGCGAAGATGGCAACCGTCTTTCTTCACCAGAGCCGACCCTTCGAAGATCTCAGCGAGAAGACGTTCCGTTGCCTCGTGGTACATCGTCTCATAGGTCCAGGCTCCGTCGCCCGTCCTCGCGTGGTGCGGTTCGCTGCCGGCGTACTTCGGCGTTCCGATCACATACCCGCGGCTCTGGCAGTCCTGGAAGTTGGCGGAACCGTTCATCGCTCATCTCCCGCGGGCTCGCGACCCGCACCTTGTGAAAGAAAACCTCGCCGGGCTTAGGCCCCCGGCTGGCCCCGCATCTTACACCCACTCGACGTGGACTGTCAGGACTCGCGTCCGACCCTTCCGGTCTTCGTAGGTCTTCACATGGTTGACCACCCCGATCGCGGTCCCGTTCGTTACGAACTCCCCATGCTTCAGGTTCAGTTTCGTCTGCTCGCTGGCCGTCGTCACGTTCGTCATTTCTGTCTCCTGTGTTTGTGTCCCGATGGATGAAGAATACCCACTTGAATTCGTCTTGCAATATCAACAGGCGTGATGCGGGAAAGAATTTGCAAGATTTATTCAACCGGCTACAATCGGTGCATGAACGCCAAGAAAAAAGCTGCTCGCGGTGGATCTCGTCCCGGTGCTGGTCGTCCTCGAAAGTACGAGGAGGGCCGTTCCGTGACGTACCGATTCCCTCAGTCTCTGGTTGACCAGATCGAGGCTGAGAGGGGTGATTTCAGCGCGAATGAGTGGGTCGTGAAGAAGCTGACCGCGGCGCCGAAGAGTCGGCCCAAGAAGGGGGAGTAAATCTATGTGGCAGCCATCACAGGAATGTGGCCATCTTGCTGCGCAGGTTGTTCGGCGCCTGCATTCGTTCCATGGCATTCTGCCCTACAAGATCACGACCTCCGGAGAGGCGATCTACTTCGCGTATGAAAATCCCAAGATCGATGCGGTTCTTCGAGTCGAAGTCGACAACGACTTGGACGTTGTCTCGACGCTTTCCATCGGTCGGCAAGTTGCTGAATCCGCGATACTCGACGGAGGCGCAGAGGAGCTTCATATCTGCTGTCGCTTCAACGCAGGCTGACACCTTTTCCACGCTGGAAACTGTCAAGGCCCCGCGCTCGTGCGGCAAAAATCAGGGCCGCAGAAATCCTCTGGAGATGTTCTTGCGTTCAGTTCTGTGGACGCTTATCGTCGGCCCTCACAGAACTATGAACTGAGCGATGGACGCTCGCCGTGGCCCCCGGACGGAGTGGGGCCAATCTGGGCAACAAGACGTGGCTACTTTCATCATCCTGCCGGAGTGTGATCCGCGGCTCTGCCGTGGCCTCGCGTTTCTCCGCTCGCATGCCGTGATGCTTCAGGCTCGGCAGCTCTTGCCCAACGCCTAGTCCCTCTCGGATCGCGCTGATCCAACCCTGACTGACGCGCCGGTCACAATGCGAGATTCTCGCACCTGATCGCAGTTGCCGTCGCTTGTCCGTGGCAGGACACTCCCGTCCCTCGCTCAGGGCCCGGGCTTGCTGCCTGTCACACGTATCTCACCGCCTGCCGGCAAAGGGGGCCTCGTGCGCAGCGTACTCATCATCGTTTGGCTCGGCTTCAACCGCCTCGATCTGGCGGACGTGCCGGTGTCATTTGTCCGCTTCTTCGCGGATCCGCTTCTTGTGGGCGGCGATGATCGCTTGCCCGTCCGGGATCTGCGCCGCCAGGAACACCGACAGAAGAGCGGCGACGTTCTTCATGGTGCCGGCCTCTGGCTTCTTGTCGACGAACTCATCGCGCCCTCGAAAGCGAATCACAATCGGGTCGAGTCTCCTTCTGGTCGACAGAGCCAAGATCAGGGGACCATTCGCGGAGATGTTCACCGCGGCCGTTTCAACAACGTAACCACTCTTCGACTTCATCGACGAGTCTTCCAAGGGGAACTCCTCGCTGTAGTCGCCAACCACCAGTTTCGCGCTCCGCACGCCCAGATAATCGCGGTTCCGGCAGCTAAGCCGCATCACAAGCGCCGGCGCCTCTCCCGCAGGCGTGTGCAAGTAGAGCTCGATCGGGTCGTCATAGGTGCGAGCCGAGTCGCTGGTTTGGATCCGGTGGTAGTTGTCGATCGGGTCTCGACCAACCACCAACAGCGAGTCCGGGTCCGTCTCGCGGATGATCTCCAGGCACGCCATCAGGGCGGCTCGCATGCCCGTGATCGCGGGAGTTTCCTTGGGCTCCTCAATAACTGGCTCCGGTTCGGGAGGCGGTTCTGGCTTTGGCTCTTCCTTCACCACGACCGGAGCGGGCTTTGGCGGCGCCGGTGGCTGCTCCAGATACCAGATGGTGCCGACGAAGATCGAGCCAGCCGTCACGACGAAAGCGATCACGAACTTTGTCGGATCCATCTTCAGGCCCTCCTGTCACTTCTTCGGTTTCTTCTTCGGGACTCGCTCCTTTGCGAACGCGTTCCGAACGTTCATGGACCAATCCACAAGTTTCGACGACTGACTCATCAGGGTCCTGGCCTCGCAGTCGAAGCCGTCAACCTCGGCCTCGCGCATGGCGCGCAAGAGGCTGTCGAGCTGCTCTTGCGCGAGTTTCAGCATCTCCGCGCAGTGCTCGAACTCTTCGACCGTCGTGTATTCCTTGCCCCGGGAAGCCATGTCGGGAGGCTACTTCCACGAACGTCAACGTGTCAAAACGTCTTCACATCTGACCTTGACGGTTGTGAAACAAATCGTAGTATCCGTTCGTCGTTCGTTGATAGCAGCATCGATCGGCACCCTTCATCAGAACTCACCGGGTCTTCCCGGACACCGCCCCCGCATACGTGCTGCTATCACGTATGCGGGGGCAACTCTTTTTCTGTCTCTGATGAGTCGCTTGCTAAACAACACCGGGCTGGGATCGCGGGAGGGGAATGCGACCCTCCGCGCGATCATGGGTTCCCGGTTGCCCCTCTGGCGACAGGACGCGGCCACATGCTGCCGCGGTGGTGTGACTGGCGGAGGAGCCGAACTCCGCACGATGGCAAAACGAGCCGGCTCGCTGCCGGTGTCAACAGTCCCTTCTCTTCCCAATCCAGGCTCCGACCAACCTGTCGACCTGGGGATGCCCTTGAGGGACTGACCTTCACCCGTCAGAGACGCAAGACAGCCAGAAGCCGGAATAGCACTAGGGCATCCGTAATGGATAGCGGTGTGCGCAGGGAAGGCGCAGCGGGAGTAACAGCGGCGGGCTAGCCGCATCTACAAGGGGAAGTCACGGGCACATCATGCCCAAAAGGAGCCGCAGCGGGCGGCACGCGTTTGCCCACGCGCAAAAAAAGCCCCAGTCGAGCCTAGGAACTCTTCTGGGGCGGGGTTGGTCAAAACCGTCGAAGGAATTGGACCCATGAAAAAGGGTAAAGGGGACGATCTGCGCCGTCAAGGCGATTCCAATGGCGATGAGAGTGTTTCGCAGGGACTTAACACGAATGACCTGAACGAGTCATCGAACGTGTTGAGCGAGCTGCGGAGGCAAACGATCGCTCTGGAGAATCTGGTGGAACTGATCCGGGCGTATTCGCAGATTGAGGAGCGGACGCGGCCGGCAGGAAAGGAGAAGCGGGTCCGCCGTTCGGAACTCGAGATCACCCGGATCGTGGCCGACGCGATCAAGATGGTGGAGCAGACCGGCTGGTCCGATTCCCGGATTGCCCGTGAGATCGGCGTTGAGCGCCGCGTGTTTTGCTCGAGGACGCCTTACCTCGAGGCTCGCGAGCGGGCTGACGAGTATTTTGCGAAGCGGGATCCTGAGGCGGGGTTGGAGTAGCGGACTGTAGGAGCAGCGTGGAGTAGGCCGCGAGGGCATTACGAACAGCCGTGTCCTCGGTTGGGGTGTACACCTCGGCCGTCGTCTGGATGCTCGAGTGCCCAAGTCCCTGCTGGATTACCCTCAAGGGAACGCCGGCTGCATTCTGCCAGGCACCGACCGTTCTTCGAAGGTCGTGGATCCGGATCTCGAGGCCAGTCGCCTTTTGGATTCGCTCCATTGCCGTCTGGGGGTACACGTAGTGACCACTTTTGCCGCGACCAGGGAACACGTAAGCCCCTCCATTCGATAGTCGTCTTGTGATGATCGCCATTGCCTCAGGGACAAGGGGAACGACTTGGGCTCGTTTCCCCTTGAACTTCTCGGTGGGAATCGTCCACAGGGCTCGCGCGAAATCGATCTCACTTCGTGCCATGCTGGCAACGTTGTTCCGACGAGCGCCGGTCAACAGGAGCATCACGAAGTAGTCTCGAGCTTTCTCACTCTTCAACTGCGAGAGCGCCGTGAAGAACCTGCTTGCGTCGGCGGGGGCGAGGTACGAGCTTCGGCGGCCGTATGTGGGCCGATGAGTCTTGTAGACCGGGTTCGCCTCGCACCAACCCTGCTTGATGGCGAAGCTGAAAAGTGACGACAGGAGGTCTCGAGTCTTTGCGGCCGCACTCTTCTTCTTGGGCTGTTTTGCGATTCCGATGACCAGCTCACTCACCGCCGCTCGAGTGATCCATGCCATCGCCGTGTTTCGCCACGGGGCCAGGTAAGTGTCGAATGTGATGACGTCTCGCTGCCAGGTTCTCTTCGACGGCTTGGCGTGGATCTCGAGGTAGTCGTCAAACACCTCCCCCAGCGTCTTGCCCCCTTTCTTCCGGGGCCCGGGATCGTGCACGCCCTTGGCAATGTCTCCGACGATCCCCCGGCAAACATTCCTCGCGTGGTTGACATTGATGTCAGGGTATTTGCCGATGTGGATTCGTTTCGGTCGCCCCTGGATTCGCCCGTAGAAGTAAAACGACTTCGCCCCAGTCTTGCTCACCACGACGCAGAAGCCGCGGCACTCCTCGTCATGCACCAGAAGTGGCTTGCTGCTGGTAGTGGCCAACTTCTCAACCGATGCGTTCGAAAGGCGGAGTTTCATGGTTTGGCGCTACGGCTGCGCTACGGTGGAGTGGTTTTTGCCAGTGACGAACCATCATAAGCACGAACGAGCCATGACGTAAAATCAGGGCGATGTTTCAGCATTTCCCCTGCGATTTCGTGCGATTGCCGGCGATTACCACGTCCCACAAAACACAAAAACCCCGGGGAACGGTTCCCCGGGGTTCGTCGTTTTTCGCCCTGTGTTTTGATTGACGGAAACGATCAGGATCCAGCATTGCGCTACGCCCGCGCTACTCTCCTATGGGGCGACTCTCTCGCACGACTCGATTCTGGCAATGTCTGGCAATGCCATTTTACCGCCAGTTTCAGAATGTTCGCTCGTTGTCCCCCAAGGACTTACGTCAATCCATCGCTCTCCAGTTCCTCTTAGGTTGAGAGGTGTTCAACGGAGACGAGGGATAGCGAGCCATGCCAACAGAAATTGCCGGTCCGGTGCTGCTCACGACCGAGGAGGCAGCGAAGTACATCGACGTTCCGGCGTCCACTCTCGTGGGCTGGCGGTCGAACGGTCGGGCTGACGGTGGCCCGGTTCCCGAGCCAACGCCCGTGAGCAAGCGGCGCATGCGGTATCAGCAGGTCGACTTGGACGCCTATCTCGTAGCTGTCAAAGAGTGGGCTCGAGCCAACAAGGCCAAGTCTTCTTCCCAGACCCGCTAGCCCCCGTCCGTTGAGGGGGCTTTTTGAACACCTTTCTTGGAGACGTCATGCCCGAACCAGTCCTCGACACCACGATTCAAGCCCGCGTTCTCGCCCTCTCGGTCGTGCATGCCGCGATGTGTGACGTGATCCGCTACGCCAGTCGCAAGATCGCGTACGGCATCACGGCTCGCAGCGGTGGCGACAAGTCGGCCGCTATCAACGCCTCGCGCCGGGCGGCCGTCCACAGCTACGCATGGCTGCACGGCTGGACCGCTGGTCGCATCACCATCGGCGACATCTGCGACGGCATCGGACGAGACGCGGAGTCGATCTCGCTGGCCCTCCAGTTCAAGGCTCGTGAGGCGAAGGTGACCAAGCGACTCGACCACATCCGCGAATTGGCGGAGGAACAGTATCGGAGGCGGGCAGCATGACCCCGCTCCTCGACTCTCTGTTGTGGTTTCTGGCCTGCTGCGCGATCGCGGCAGTGATGGTGGCAATGGGGTGTCGGCAGGTGAAAGCGAGGGGTGAGTGAACACCTTCCAGAAGGGCGATCGGGTCTGGCTCTACGGAGAGGACCGGCGGGCGCATCGGGCGACGGTTGATGAACCAGGGCATCGCTTCATCGGCATTCAGGTCGAGGGGCAGACGGTCATCGCGACTGAGGACGCCGACAACGTATTTCCGAGGACAAGCGACGGCCGAGCAAGGCTGATCGACGTGATGATCTCGGATCACCGTCAGGCGGTCATGGAGGTGGACGAGGAGCCGCTTGATGAGGAGGTGGCGGATTGAGCCTGCACGACATCCTCATGAACCAACGCGGCTGGTCTCACACCGGCCACGCATTCACGACAGACCCGCACCTACCCGGGCGAGAACCAACGGCACGACGGGTTCGAGGTTTGGGGCGATACAGCGAACCAGAGGTGAGCAATGGAAACGGGACTGACAGCACAACCGATGGTCATGGCCCAGCCGATGGCGCCGATGAGCATCATCGAACTGGCGATCACGAAGGGGACCGACCCGGACAGTCTGGCGAAACTGGTGGACCTTCAGGAGCGGATCCGGAAGGCGGAAGCAGAGAAGGCGTTCAACGAGGCGATTCAGGCGTTTCAGTCTGAGTGCCCGCCGATCCCTCACGACTGCGAGGGCTACAAGGGGGAGTACACCTACGCCAGCCTGCCGCGGATCATTGAGACCATCAAGCCTCACCTTCGGTCGCACCGTCTGTCCTACTCGTTCGACTCGGAAACGAACGGCCAAACGATGCTGATCAAGTGCACGATCCATCATGTGGATGGGCACTCCCGAACATCGCAAACTCAGATGGCGATCCAGGGAACCAAGATGATGAACTCGCCTCAGATGTCGGCGAGCGCTCTGACCTACGGCCGTCGTCACACGCTCTGTGCCGCTCTTGGCCTGGTCACGGCGGACTCAGATGACGATGGGCGAAACGCGGAGCCAAGGCCCCGCCCCGATGCACGCGGCGACGCGCCGCAGCAGGCCCCGCGAGATCAGCGCGTAACGGTCGCTGAGATGAAGGAACTCACCAACCTCTGGACGAAGGAGCGGGGGGGCGAGGTCCCAAAGGCTGATCAACAGGCGAAGTTTTCCGAATGGGCGGTGGCAGCAACACAGGGGTCGATCAAGGCTGAGGACGCGCTCAAGCAGTCGAAGTGGACCCGCGACCTGTGGGAGCAGTGCATGGATCGGCTGGAGAGTGAGGAGGTGCCCTTCTAATGGAAATCATCGAAGACGACATCCACGTTGCTGACCGCAGCGACCTCGAAACAGCCCGCGACTGCCCGCAAAAGCTGGCCTACGAGCAGGGCCAGACGCGCATCCCGTCGCATGCCGCAGAGGTTGGAACACAGGCCCATGCGGCAATATCAGCGACCATCGAAGCGTTCATTCGCGAAGGGCTGTCCAAGCGGGACATCGCGGAGTTTCTGCAACGAGAGGTGCTGGCAACCCGACCCGATCTTGTTGGCGACACATGGGACGCGGTCAGCCCGAGCGTCTGGAAGATTGCTGAACTTCTGGCGGATCGATCCCCCGGCGAGGTGCTGCGGTATGACGGTGGACGCGGCGAATACAGCGGGCAACTTGCGTCAGACATCACGGTTGGCGGGGAGATCGTTCGCGTCACGAGCGAGTTGGACCTGCTGCTGATGACAAAGTCGGACGAAGTCTTCGAGGACATCGACTGGAAGACCGGCCACACGCCATACGACATCGACAACATCAAGCGGTCGTTTCAGTTCCGGCTCCACGCCTCGCTGATCTTCGATACCTACCCTGCATGCAAGGAAGTGCGGGTGCGGGTGATGCGGACGCAGTATCGGGACCTGTCCCGGCCGGTGAAGTTCACCCGCGATGAGATGCCGGTGATCTTCGCCGAGACCTACTCCGCGGCGGTCCGGTGGCTCGACATCAAGAAGCGATCGAAGCCGGACAGGCCACTCGTTACCGAC
>Ga0247823_10000664_pt1 | contig 28928 bp, 30 predicted proteins | sample 13C_PalmiticAcid_2_FD_192426 | JGI IMG/M metagenome (GOLD analysis project Ga0247823, IMG submission 192426) | Soil microbial communities from agricultural site in Penn Yan, New York, United States - 13C_PalmiticAcid_Day30 | ecosystem: Environmental > Terrestrial > Soil > Agricultural land...
ACCCGCAAGAACTGATTTCCTTCAGTTCCGGTCCAAAAACCGCGCTTCGGCGCGGTTTTTTTATTGTGCTGGCGATAATCAACGCATGAATCCGAACGTCAATGCCGATCCGGCCGAGCTGGCCAAGTTTTCCGATCTCGCCCATCGCTGGTGGGATCCCGACAGCGAATTCCGCCCTTTGCACCAGATCAACCCGCTTCGGCTGGGCTGGATCGATGGATTGGCCGCATTGGCCGGCAAGCGGGTGCTGGACATTGGCTGCGGTGGCGGCATCCTGTCCGATTCCATGGCCCGCAAAGGGGCCAACGTGACGGGCATCGATTTGTCGGTGAAGGCCCTGCGGGTGGCGCAGTTGCACGCGCTGGAGGCGGGCACCACCAACGTCAGTTACCAGGAGATCAGCGCGGAAGCCATGGCGCTGGAGCAGCCCTGTGAGTTCGACGTGGTCACCTGCATGGAGATGCTGGAGCATGTGCCCGACCCCGCTTCGGTGGTGCGCGCGTGTTCGACCCTTGTGAAACCCGGGGGCTGGGTGTTTTTCTCCACCCTCAATCGCAATGCCAAGGCGTTTCTGTTCGCCGTGCTGGGGGCCGAGTACGTGCTGCAGTTGTTGCCCAAGGGCACGCACGAGTACGCCAAGTTCATCCGCCCCAGCGAGCTGGCCAGCTACTGCCGCGCCGCCGGGCTGGAACTCGACCAGACCCGGGGCATGGAATACAACCCGTTCACGCAGCGCTACTGGCTCAGTGGCGACACCAGCGTCAACTACCTGTTCGCGACGCGCAAGCCATGACGGTTTTCCAGGGTGTGCACGCCGTCCTGTTCGACCTGGACGGGACCTTGATCGACAGCGCATCGGACCTCGGCGCTTCCGCCGACGGCATGCGCGTGCGCCGGGGCATGGCCTCGTTGCCGCTGGAGCAATACCGGCCCCACGCAGGATCGGGGGCCCGGGGCATGCTGCACGTGGCGTTCGGCATCACGCCCGAACACGAGGACTACCCCGCTCTGAAGGAGGAGTTCTTCGGCGCCTACGAGGGTTGCATGACCCAGCGCACCCGGCCGTTCGACGGCGTGAACGACCTGCTCGCCCGCATCGTGGGCGGGGGATTGCGCTGGGGTGTGGTGACCAACAAGTCGCAGCGCTTCACCCACCCCCTCTCGCAGGCCATGGCGCTCTTCGAGACCGCTTCCGTGGTCATCAGCGGCGACACCACGCCGCATGCCAAGCCGCACCCCGAGCCTTTGCTGGAGGCGGCGCGCCGGTTGCAGTTGCAGCCAAGCCAATGCGTCTACGTGGGCGATGACGAGCGCGACATCCGCGCAGGCAGGGCCGCCGGCATGCCGACCGTGGCTGCGCGCTACGGTTACCTCGGCTTTGGTGCCGATGTGACGAGCTGGGGCGCGGATGCCGAGGTTTCTTCTCCCCTGCAGCTCTTGAAATTGCTGGAACTGCCTTAAACTCTGTCCTCCTGGGGCTGTACTGGTTTCGACGTGGGTTCGGACGCGCAGCAGGGCATGTCGAGGTTCTGTCACCTCGTTAATCCGCAGAAAAAAACCAACTGCAAACGACGAACGTTTCGCACTCGCCGCTTAAACACCGGTGAGCCTCGCAACAGCAGGCCGATGGGCTGGGCAAGGGGGTCGCAAGACCTCCCGGCTGCGAGGTAATTTACATGGGCTGGCTCTGCGTCGGGCACCTTGGCGCAGGGTGAGATTCAAGGATGCTGGCTTCCCGTTTAGCGTGCCACTGCGCGACTCGGGCGGCGAGACTCAAAACAGACGGCTACACATGTAGAACTGCTCGAAGAAGGCTTGCGGACGGGGGTTCAAATCCCCCCAGCTCCACCATCTCATTGAAAAGCCCGCCCGGCACTTGCCTGGTGGGCTTTTTTCCGACCTCGCGCCATGATGCAACTGCAGGACATTCTTTTCTCCCAGGGCTTCGGCACCCGCCGCATCTGCAGCGGTCTTGTGCAGCAAGGCCTGGTGTCGGTGGGTGAAGACACCCAGCCCTGCACCGATCCCACCGCGCTTTTCGAAGAGGAAGGGCTGGCGTTCGGCGTTCAGGGTGAGCCTTGGCATTACCACGCCCGCGCCTACCTGCTGTTGAACAAGCCCGCGGGTTACGAGTGTTCGCAGAAGCCCAGCACCTACCCCAGTGTCTACACGCTGCTGCCCGGTCCCCTGCGCCAGCGCGGCGGTGGGGCAGCCGCAGGTGTGCAGGCCGTCGGGCGGCTGGACCAGGACACCACCGGGCTGTTGCTGCTGTCGGATGACGGCAAGTTCATCCACCGCATGACCTCACCGCGCCACCACGTGCCCAAGGTGTACGAGGCCCAGGTCAAGCACCCGCTGGATGCGCGGCAGATCGGCCGCTTGCTGGAAGGGGTGGTGCTGGACGACGATCCCCAGCCGGTGAAGGCCCAGGCCTGTGAAGCGGTCAGCGAGCTGCACCTGCGACTGACCCTGACCGAGGGCAAATACCACCAGGTCAAGCGCATGGTGGCGGCCGTGGGGAACCGGGTGGAAGGCTTGCACCGGTCGTCCATCGGCGGCCTGGTGTTGTCGCCCGAGCTGAAGCCCGGTCAGTGGCGCTGGCTCACTGCGGCGGAAGTGCAGGCCCTGACGCAGAAGCAGGCGGCCGCCGCCTAGGCGGTCGCTTCAGAGCAGGTCGCCCTTGCGGCTGTCCAGCGGCATGAGGAAGGAGTTTTCCTGCCACTGCGAGTTGAAGTCGCTGCGCGGATCGCCGGTGGTGCTGTTGGGCCAGTTCGACAGCGGGCTGAAGTCGCTGTTGCGGTTGCTGCGCTGGCGCGTGAGGGCGGTGCGCAGGTTGGCCTGTGCGGCAATGATGGCGCGCTCCTCCATCTCGCGTTCGCGCATGGCGTGGTTGAGCGAGGACTCACCCAGGAACTCGGCCCGGATCTCGGCCACCGTCGGCAGGCTGTTGGAGCGCACCACCCAATAGGGCAGGCCGCACTGGGTCAGCAGCGAGTGTTTGAGGGTGCGGGTACTGCGCGGCAGGCCGGCGCTGCCCGGCACGTCCAGGCAGCCGAGCACGCGCCCGTCCGAGCGGCACACGGTGAAGGTGCAATACACGCCCCCGAGCAGTTTGTACCAGTCCATGCCTTGCTCCTTGTCGCGCGGCAGGGTGAAGCGCGTGACCGGCAGCTTGATCATGACGTGGTGGTCATAGAAGGCGCGGGCCAGCCAGTGCCAGACGCGGGCTTCTTCGCTGTTGGCCAGCGCGCGGGTGCTCAGCGGCCAATGCTTGGGGATGCGGCGACGCTCCCGTGCCTGCTTGTCCACCCAGACGCGGTGCAGGAACGCTCCCACGGCCAGCAGAGCGGGCGCAAGGACGGCGAGCAGCCATGGGTTGTTCCAAGTATTCATGTGTGGCGAGGGGTGGCGTCGATTTGTATCAAAGTGTAGAGGTTTGCCGGACTTCCGGCGGGATTTGTGGCTTGGCGTGTACGCGGTTGGTGTGAATTTCTTGGGGTTTGTTCACCGTTTGACGCCCCAAAGTGAGGTCCTTAGCCCACGCCGGCCAGAAAGTTCACCAGGGCGGCGGTCAGCGCCTCGGGCTGATCGCGGTGGGGGCTGTGGCCGCAGTCGGGCAGCTCGAGGCGCTGCGCATGGGGCGCTGCCCGGGCGATCTCATCGAGCTGGGCCAGCGTGCCGTATTCGTCGCCCACGCCTTGCGCGAGGAGCAGGGGGGCGGTGATGGATTTGCATTCGGAGCGGATGTCGAAGGAGCGGAAAGCCTCGCTGAGCCAGACGTCGTTCCATTGCCAGAAGGCGTTGTCCACGTCGGCGTGGTAGCGCGAGAGGCGCTGGCGCAGCCCTTCGGGATCGCCCTCGTACAAGGTCTTGGCCTGGGCGATCGCGTTGAGCGCGATGTCTTCGATGAACACGTGGGGTGCCATGGCCACGCAGGCGGTCACCGGATGGCGGCTGGCGTACAGCAGGGCGATGGTGGCGCCATCCGAATGGCCCACGAGCACGGGCTCGGGCACGCCCAGGGCTTGCAGCAGCGCCGGCAGCACTTGCCAAGCTTCATGGTGCATGTAGTCGGGTTCGTGGCGGCCGATGTGCCAGGGGCCCTGCCACCGGGAGGGACCGCGCACGTCGGCCACCGGGTCGGACTGTCCATAGCCCCGGCGCGAGTACAGCCACCCGGCGCGCCCGCTGGCCGCGCACAGCTCGGCGGGCCAGTGCCGGCCCCGCAGCTGCCACATGGCCACGCTGCCCAGGCCCTCGTGCAGGAAGACCAGGGGCGCACGTTCCGCCGGCCCGGGGATGTGGGCCACTTCGAGGCCGACGCCCGCGATGTCGATGTGATTCATGGCACCGATCCTAGCGCGGCGGTGGGGGCCTGCCGTGACATGGATTGGATGTATTCTTGCCGCCATGTCCCTGCTGTTCGATTCCTTCTGGCGCGCCATCGCCTATTGCATGCATCCGCGGGTGATCGCACTGTCGTTTCTCCCGCTGATCCTGATGGTGGTGCTGTCGTTCGGCCTGGGTTACTTCTTCTGGGAAAACGCGGTGACCTCGGTGACGGCCTGGCTGGAGGCGTTCGACCTCATCCAGATGTTTCTGGGCTGGTTGGAGCGCCTGGGCCTGGGCTCGTTGCGCACCGTGTTTGCGCCGCTGCTGGTGCTGGTGCTGGCCACACCGGTGATCGTGCTGCTGTGCCTGTTGCTGGTGGCGATGTTCATGACGCCTGCCATGGTCGAGCTGGTCGGCCAGCGCCGCTTTCCCAGCCTGGAGCGCAAGCACGGCGGGTCGTTGCTGGTGAGCGTGCTGTGGTCGCTCGGCTCCACGCTGCTGGCGGTGCTGGCCTTGATCGTTTCCATGCCGCTGTGGCTGGTGCCGCCGCTGGTGCTCATTCTTCCGCCTGTGATCTGGGGCTGGCTGACCTACCGGGTGTTTGCCTTCGACGCGCTCGCCACGCACGCCAGCGCCGACGAGCGCAAGGCCATCCTGCGCCAGCACCGTGGCAGCCTGTTGGTCATGGGCGTGCTCAGCGGCTACCTGGGCGCCGCGCCCAGCCTGCTGTGGGCGTCGGGCGCGATGTTCATCGCGCTGGCCCCCTTGCTGGTGCCTGTGGCGATCTGGATCTACACGCTGGTGTTCGCCTTTGCCTCGCTCTGGTTCGCCCACTTCTGCCTGACGGTGCTGCAGCGCCAGCGAGCGCAGGCGGCTACGGTGGAGGTGCGGGAGGCCGAACCTCCCACCGCACCAGCCCCTTTGACCCTGCCTGCCCAGGAACCAGGGCCTTCGTTCAACCAGCCACCCACTCTTTCATGACACCCACCTTCGGCCTGATCATCGTTGGTGACGAGATCCTCTCCGGCAAGCGCAGCGACAAACACCTTCCCAAGATCATCGAGCTGCTGGCGCAGCGCGGCCTGTCCCTTTCCTGGGCCAAGCTGGTCGGCGACGACCGCGACCGCATCACGGCCACGCTGAGCGAGGCCTTTGCGGGCAGCGACGCGGTGTTCTGCTGCGGTGGCATCGGCGCCACACCCGACGACCACACGCGCCAGTGCGCGGCCGCGGCGCTGGGCGTGGACCTGGCCTTGCACCCGCAGGCCAAGGAACTGATCGAGTCGCGCATGCGCGACACGGCCGCCGAGCGCGGCGAGGTGTTCGACCCCGAGCGGCCGGACAACATTCACCGCTACAACATGGGCGTGTTTCCCGTGGGCGCGCGCCTCATCCTCAACCCCTACAACAAGATCCCCGGCTTCAGCTGCAACGGGGCAGGGGGTGGCAGCGTGCACTTCGTGCCCGGCTTCCCCGTCATGGCCTGGCCCATGATCGAAGGCGTGCTGGACGCCGAGTACGCGCAGTGGCATCGCCAGGGGGCCTGGCAGGAGCGGTCGGTGATCGTCTTCGGCGCCATGGAAGCCACGCTGACCCCGCTCATGGAGCAGATCGAGCGCGCGCACGCGGTGAAGGTCTTCAGCCTGCCCAGTGTCGATCACCCGGAATTCGGCCGGCACATCGAGCTGGGTGTGAAGGGCGCCACCGAGGCGGTGGCGCCGGCGTATGCCGAATTGCTGGCCGGCCTGCATCGGCATGACGCCAAATTGGGCCCTGAAATGGTGCGAAACTGATTTGCACCAGATTGGTGCAATCGATTGGTGCACTTAATGGGTGCGGATCCGACCGGTCTGCGCCCGACTCGGTGCAATTCCCCCGTTTCTCATGGCCCTCGGTGCCCGTCGGCCGACCCTTTGTGGCGCACGGGCCTGGGCCATAATTCCCGCTGCCCCGTGAAGCCGCTCCCGCGTGAACCACTTTGTGGCACAAATTCTGCTTATCAGCAGCGTCGTTTTCAATTTTTCCACTCACCCAGCTACAGGAGTATTTGATGGCCAAGACCGTCGCAGACGTGATGCAAATGGTGAAAGACAACGAAGTGAAGTTCGTTGACTTCCGCTTCACTGACACCCGGGGCAAAGAACAGCACGTCACCGTGCCCGTGTCTCACTTCGATGAAGACAAGTTCAGCTCGGGCCATGCGTTCGACGGTTCGTCGGTGGCTGGCTGGAAGGGCATTGAAGCCTCGGACATGCAGCTCATGCCCGACCCCAACACCGCCAACATCGACCCCTTCTTCGAAGAAACCACGCTGTTCCTGCAGTGCGACGTGATCGAACCCGGTGACGGCAAGGCCTACGACCGCGACCCGCGTTCCATCGCCAAGCGCGCCGAGGCTTACCTCAAGGCCTCCGGCCTGGGCGACACCGCCTTCTTCGGACCGGAACCCGAATTCTTCATCTTCGACGGCGTGCGCTGGAGCAACGAACCCGGTCGCGTCATGTGCGAGATCGAGGAATACGAAGCCCCCTGGAACAGCGGCGCCAAGCTCGAAGGCGGCAACCGCGGCCACCGTCCCACCGTCAAGGGCGGCTACTTCCCCGTGCCCCCCGTCGACAGCACGCAGGACATGCGCGCCGAGATGTCCCTGATCCTCGAATCGCTGGGCATCCCTGTCGAAGTGTTCCACCACGAAGTGGCGGGCGCTGGCCAGAACGAAATCGGCACCAAGTTCAGCACGCTCGTCGAGCGCGCCGACTGGACGCAGGTGCTCAAGTACGTGGTGTGGAACGTGGCCAATGCCTACGGCAAGACCGCGACCTTCATGCCCAAGCCCTACGCTGGCGACAACGGCTCCGGCATGCACGTGCACCAGTCCATCTGGAAAGACGGCAAGAACCTGTTCGCCGGTGACGGCTACGCCGGCTTGAGCGATTTCGCCCTGTACTACGTCGGCGGCATCATCAAGCACGCCCGCGCGCTCAACGCCATCACCAACCCCGGCACGAACTCGTACAAGCGCCTGGTGCCTGGCTTCGAAGCCCCGGTGAAGCTGGCCTACTCGGCCCGCAACCGCTCCGCCTCGATCCGCATTCCTTACGTGGCGAACCCCAAGGGCCGCCGCATCGAGGCGCGCTTCCCCGATCCTTCGGCCAACCCCTACCTGGCCTTCTCGGCCCTGATGATGGCCGGTCTGGACGGCGTGGAAAACAAGATCCACCCGGGCGAAGCCGCCACCAAGGACCTGTACCACCTGCCGCCCGAAGAGGACAAGCTGGTGCCGACCGTGTGCCACAGCCTCGACCAGGCGCTGGAGTACCTCGACAAGGACCGCAGCTTCCTGACCAAGGGCGGCGTGTTCACCGACTCCATGCTCGACGCCTACATCGAACTCAAGATGAGCGAAGTCACGCGTTTCCGCATGGCGCCGCACCCCGTCGAGTTCGACATGTACTACAGCCTGTGATAGCTTGCCCGGCGTCGCCGGGCTGTCTCACCGACCTGAAAAGGGGCCATGCAAGTGGCCCCTTTTTTGTTGCTCGGGCGGTCAATCACGACCGCTCGCACGCTGGTGCGGCACTTTTGAAACAGTTTTCGGTCATACTGAAAAACGCATATCGGTGCGCCCGCCCATACCCCAACCGCCTCCTGGAGTCGATGTCACCTTGAACCCGATGCCTTCACTCACGATCTGGTCGCTGGCCGTGGCCACGCTCGCGCTGAGCGCCCTGGATGCCCACGCCCAGGGGCGCATCTACCGCTGCGGCAACGAATACACCAACGACGCGCAGGTGGCCAAGTCCAAGGGGTGCAGCCCGATGGAGGGCGGCAACATCACCATCATCGAGGGCACGAAGCCCACGCCGTCGCGCACCCCGCCTGCGGCTGCCGCGCCCACGCGCAGCGGCAGCGGGTCCGAGCGCGTCGATGCCTCCGCCCAGCGCGCGCGCGACAGCGATGCGCGCGCCATCCTCGAAGCCGAACTGCGCAAGGCGCAGGAGCGCCTGGCGCAGGCGCGCAAGGACTACGCGAACGGCGAGCCCGAGAAGCAGGGCATCGAGTCGCGCAACTACCAGCGCTACCTCGATCGTGTCGCCGAACTCAAGTCCGCCGTGGCACGCGCCGAGAGCGACGTGGCGGGCCTGCAGCGCGAGCTGGGCCGACTGCCGGCATCCGCCAACGCCGTGGGTTCTGCCGCAAAATGAGTGGCTTGAAAAAGCCTGGCTTCCCCTCCCTCCTTCCCTCGTCCCGGCGCCGCGCCGCGGCCGCTCCGAACGACGAGCCGCCCGCCGAGCGAAAAGCCCCTTCGGTGTCTGCCCGTTTCCAGTCCCTCGATCTCCTGGCCACGCTGGTGGCCGTGGTGGATCAGCACGGCGGTGTGCTCTACGCCAATGCCGCGCTGGAGGATGCGCTGGGCATGTCCCGCCGCAGCATCACCGGCGCGCGGCTGCAGGACTGTTTCACCGAGCCTCCGCTGCTGGAGAACGCCTTGCAGGGCGCCAGCGGCAACCAGTTCGCGGCGCTGCGCTACGACGCCTGGCTCAAGCGGATCAACCACGAAGCCCTGCCGGTGCACGTGGTGGTGGCGCAGACCGACAACCCGGGCGAGGTGATCGTCGAACTGCTGCCGCTGGAACAGCAGGCGCGCCAGGAGCGTGAAGAGCGGCTGATCGATCAGGCACAGGCGAACAAGGAACTCATCCGCAACCTCGCGCACGAAATCAAGAACCCGCTGGGCGGCATTCGGGGTGCGGCCCAGCTGCTGCAGATGGAGCTGGAGTCGCGCGAGCTCATCGAGTACACCCAGGTCATCATCCACGAGGCCGACCGCCTGCAATCGCTGGTCGACCGCCTGCTCGCGCCGCACCGCCGGCCGCACGTGGTGGGCGACGTGAACATCCACGAGGTGTGCGAGCGCGTGCGCTCGCTCATCCTGGCCGAGTTCCCCAAGGGTTTGAAGGTCGTGCGCGACTACGACACCTCCATTCCCGAGTTCCGTGGCGATCGCGAGCAGCTCATTCAGGCCGTGCTCAACATCGCGCACAACGCCGCGCAGGCGCTGAGCGAGCGCATCGCGGCGGGCGACGCGCGCATCGTGTTCCGCACGCGCGTGGGCCGACAGGTGACGTTTGGTAAGCAGCGCTATCGGCTGGCACTGGAATTGCATGTGATCGACAACGGGCCTGGCGTTCCAGACTCGATCAAGGACCGCATCTTTTTCCCGCTGGTGTCGGGACGGGATGGCGGCTCCGGCCTGGGGCTCACGCTGGCGCAAACCTTTGTCCAGCAGCACCACGGTCTGATCGAGTGTGAGAGCGTGCCGAACGAAACGGACTTCAAGATTCTGATTCCGTTGCCCTAGTGACTTAACGACCGTCGAACGCCGCGCCACAAGAAGGGAAGACAACTCAATGAAGCCGATCTGGATAGTGGACGACGATCAATCGATCCGCTTCGTGCTCGAAAAGGCGCTGCTGCGCGAGAACCTGCCCACGCGCAGTTTCACCAACCCGCAGGACGTGCTCAAGGCCCTGGCCGACACGCCCGAACACGAAGGCCCCCAGATTCTGGTGAGCGACATCCGCATGCCCGGCGGCTCGGGGCTGGAGCTGCTGGAGAAGGTCAAGGAAAAGCTGCCCGGCCTGCCGGTCATCATCATGACCGCGTTCTCCGATCTGGACAGCGCCGTCTCGGCCTTCCAGGGCGGCGCCTTCGAATACCTGCCCAAGCCTTTCGATCTGCCCAAGGCGGTCGAGCTGATCCGCCGCGCGGTGGACGAGAGCCTGCGCGAGGAAGTGGCGGAAGAGCGCATGAGCGCCGCCCCTGAAATGCTCGGCCAGGCCCCCGCCATGCAGGACGTGTTCCGCGCCATCGGGCGGCTGAGCCAGAGCCAGGTCACGGTGCTGATCACCGGCGAATCCGGTTCAGGCAAGGAGCTGGTGGCGCGCGCGCTGCACAAGCATTCGCCGCGCGCGGCCGGGCCCTTCGTGGCCATCAACACCGCGGCCATTCCGAAGGACCTGCTGGAGTCCGAGCTGTTCGGCCATGAGCGCGGCGCGTTCACCGGCGCGCAGACCATGCGCCGGGGCCGCTTCGAGCAGGCCGACGGCGGCACGCTGTTCCTCGACGAAATCGGCGACATGCCGTTCGACCTGCAGACGCGCCTGCTGCGCGTGCTGTCCGACGGCCACTTCTACCGCGTTGGCGGCCACAGCGCCGTGCGCGCCAATGTGCGCGTGATCGCCGCCACCCACCAGAACCTGGAGCAACGCGTCAAGGAAGGCGTGTTCCGCGAGGACTTGTTCCACCGCCTCAACGTGATCCGCCTGCGCCTGCCGGCGCTGCGCGAGCGGCGCGAAGACGTGCCCATGCTCACGCGCTTCTTCCTGCAGCAAAGCGCCAAGCAGCTCGGCGTGGAGCCCAAGCGCATTTCCGAGGCGGCCCTGAAGCTGCTGGGCACCTTCGACTTTCCCGGCAACGTGCGCCAGCTGGAGAACGTCTGCCACTGGCTCACGGTGATGGCACCGGCCCAGGTGATCGAACTCAAGGACCTGCCGCCCGAGGTGCTGTCCATGACCGGCACGCCGTCGGCGGTGCTTTCGGAGGCCCCGGTGGTGCCTGCGGCACCGGCCGTCTTCTCAATGCCGGCCGTCGTGTCCGAGCCTGTCCACGTCGCCAGCGCGGTGACCATCGCCCCGGCCGAACCGGTGACCGCCTTGCTGGAGGCCGAGTACGCGCGGTCCGGCCCCCCGGCCTGGGAGAGCGGCCTGCAGGCCGAGGCTCAGGCCCTGCTCGAAGACGGCCGCACCGACGTGTGGGACGTGCTGACCCGCCGCTTCGAAACGCGGCTGATCCAGACGGCGCTGGCCAACACGCGGGGGCGCCGCATCGAAGCCGCGCACAAGCTCGGCATCGGGCGCAACACCATCACCCGCAAGATCCAGGAACTGAACCTGGAGTAGGGCGCAGCCCTCGCTCAGCCGCCCAGCGTGACCACCACCGGTGCGTGGTCGCTGGGCTGCGGGTTCTTGCGCGGCAGGCGGTCGATGTGGCAGGCCGTCACGCTCTCGCGCAGCGCGTCGCTCACCAGGATGTGGTCGATGCGCAGGCCCCGGTTCTTCTGGAAGCCCAGCATGCGGTAGTCCCACCACGAGTAGCTTTTCTCCGGCTGCTCGAACATTCGGTAAGCGTCCGTCAGGCCGAGCTTCAGCAGGTCCTGGAAGTGCTGGCGCTCTTCCACCGTGTGGTGGATGGTGTCTTTGAGGCCGACGGGGTCGAACGAGTCCCGGTCTTCCGGCGCGACGTTGAAGTCGCCCATCAGCACGAGGCGCGGGTGGGTTTTCATTTCCTCGCCCAGCCAGCGGTGCAGCGCTTCCAGCCAGAGCATCTTGTAGGCGAACTTCTCGGAGCCGGGCGCCTGCCCGTTGACGAAGTAGCAGTTCACCAGGCGCAGCGGGCCATCGGGCGTGTCCAGCGTCGCGGCGATCACGCGCGACTGCTCGTCTGCGTGGTGGGGGATGTTGCGCACCACGTCGTTGAGTGGCGTGCGGCTCAGGATGGCCACGCCGTTGTAGGTCTTCTGGCCGAAGACGGCGGCGTGGTAACCCGCTTCCTTGAGTGCGTCGTACGGGAACTTCTCGTCCACGAGCTTGAGTTCCTGCAGTCCCAGCGCATCGACGGGATTGGCGGCCAGCCAGTCCAGCACCTGGGGCAGGCGCACGGAAAGGGAGTTGATGTTCCAGGTGGCGAATTTCATGATGGACCCATCGTGTTGTTGTTGGTGCTTGCCGGCCCTGCGGCCGGAAGTGCCAAGTATGCGATGAACCGAGGCCCAACCGGTGGCCTGTCACCCCGGTGCGGGCCGCCGCAGGCGTTTGAGGAAGACCGTCATCTCCTTGACCGACTGGTGGTCGCCTTGCTGTTCGGCCACCACCAGGCCCTGCGTCCAGGCGGCCTCGGCCGCGTCCAGGCGCTCGAGCCGGCGAAGTGCCACGCCCAGCAGTTTCCAGGCGGCGGAATGACGGGGGTTCTGAACCGTCGCCTGCGTCAGGTGCCGCACGGCGGCTTCGGCGTCCTCGTCCTTGAGGCAGGCCTGGCCCAGGCCGAAACGCAGCAGGGCGCTGTCACGGCCCTCGGCCAGCATCTTCTCGAGCCGTTCGCGCATGGCGTCTCCTCACGTGCCCGGTGTGCGCGTGATGCGGCGGGCCAACAGGGTCGCCAGCGCCGGCGCCAGGGCGAAGCTCGCGAACAGCCAGACCGCGGCGGCGCGCGCGCCGGCCGCACCGCCCGGGTCGCTGAGGCCCGCGGCGTTCGCCACCAGGCCCGCGACCGCCGCACCCACGGCCATGCCGTAGAGCTGGATGGTGGTGATGGCGGCCGATGCCATGCCACCTTCCCCGGCCGGCGCGAGGCTCAGCACGCGGTTCAGCAGATGGGGCCAGCCGATGCCCACGCCCGCCCCCGCGCCGGCCAGGGGCAGGCAGGACAGCAGCAGGCGCACGCCGGGCTGCAGGTCCCCACCGACCGGTATCACCACCGCCAGCGCCAGCAGGCTAAGGGTGGTCAGCAGCGGGCCAGCCCGCAGCAGGCGCGCGGCCGCCGCGCCACTGCGCCCCGACGACAGCAGCGAGCCCGCGCTCCAGCCGGCCGCCATCGCGGCGGTGAGGTAACCCGCCGCCAGCGGGGTCTGGCCGTGCAGCACCTGCAGGAAATAGGGCACGTAGATTTCGGTCGTCATGCCCACCAGCAGCAGCGCCACGATGGCGTACACCGAGCCCAGCGGCGAGCCCAGGGCCGTCGCGCCCGACGGCAGCAGGCGCACCGCCGCCTGGCGGTCCACCCCGATGGCGGCGGCGCCCAGGGCCAGGCCGCCGGCCAGACCCAGGCCTTGCCACAGCAACTGCGGCGACAGGCTGCCTGCCGCGATCAGCAGCACGGAGCCGGCGAGCAGCCCCACCTGCACCAAGGGCACCGGCGGTTTGGGTCCACGGGTCGGCGCGGCGCCGGTCGCGGGGCGCAACTGCACCATCACCACCAACGCCTGCAGCAGCGAGATCGGCAGCAGGATCCAGAAGGCCCAGCGCCAGTGGCCGGCCTCGGCGAACAGCCCACCCGCGGCCGGGCCGCACAGCGTGGCGATGCCCCACATGCCGGAGACCAGGGCCACCGCGCGCAACCACAGGGCGGGTTCGAACACGACGCGGATCAGCGCGTAGCTCAGGGCCGCCAGGGTGCCCCCGCCCAGGCCTTGCACGCTGCGCCCGAGCAGCATCACGCCCATGGAGCCCGCGCTGGCGCACACAGCCGAGCCCAGGGCGAAGAGGCCCAGCGCCGCAAGGCAGGCGCCGCGTGGCCCGAGCGAGGACAGCACGCGCACCGACAGCGCGGCGCCGATGATGGACGCCACCACGAACAAGGTGGTGTTCCAGGCGTACCAGTCCAGTCCGCCGATGTCCCGCACCACGGAAGGCAGCACGGTGGTGACGATGTGCACGTTGATGGCGTGCAGGGCCACGCCACCGGTCAGGGCCAGCGCGAGCCAGCCGTTCTTGCCTTTGAGCAGATCGCCCCAGGAAGCCGTTGCAGGGAGAGGGGCGGTGAGGGACGACATGGGCGATTCTCGACAGTGCGCAGTGGCGCGGTTATTATCCAAGCTATTGTTTGCATATTAGGAGTACCCCATGGTTGATGCAAGCAAAGACCTGGATATTCAGGGTGCATCGCCAACGGCGGACCGCATCCTGTTCCTCATCAAGTCCCGGGGGCCGACCTCCACCGCGCGCCTGGCGCTGGCGCTGGACCTCACGCCCGAAGCGGCGCGCCAGCAGGTGCAGAAGCTGGTCGCGGCGGGTTGGCTCGAGGGGCTGCAGGAAGCCGCTGCCGGCGTGGGCCGGCCGCGCCAGAACTGGGCGCTGACCGAGGCCGGCCACCGCCGTTTTCCCGACACCCACGCGCAGCTGACGGTGCAGCTGATCGGCTCGGTGCGGCAGTTGTTTGGCGAAGAGGGGCTGGAGCGGTTGATCTCGCAGCGCGAGGCCGATGCCCGCACGGTGTACCGCCAGCGTTGCAACGGCAAGACCGTGGCGAAGCGCCTGGCGCAGCTCGCGGTGGTGCGCAGCGAAGAAGGCTACATGGCGCGCGTCGAGCGAGACGGCAAGGACTGGCTGCTGATCGAGGACCATTGCCCGATCTGTGCCGCGGCGCGCAGCTGCCAGGGCTTCTGCCGCTCGGAGCTGCAGCTGTTCCAGGACATCGTCGGTGGCGACAGCCGCATCACGCGCGAACAGCACGTGCTCGCTGGTGCGTCGCGCTGCGTCTACCGCGTCGCGGCGCGGGTGTAGGTGACGAACGCGAAGGGCAGGCCACTGGCGGCCGTGTGGCTTTCGCGCGCGCTCTCCTGCCATTCGGGGCCGAACACCGGCGCGTGCGCATCGCCCTCGAAATCCCGCGCGATCTCGGTGATCACGGCGGTGTCGGCCAGCGGCAGGGCGGCGGCGTAGATCTGCGCGCCGCCGATCACCCAGGCGTCCGAACCCGCTGGGCACAGCGACACGGCTTGCGACAACGAGTTCGCACGGGAAGCGCCTTCGGCCTGCCAGGCGGTGTCGCGCGTGACGACGATGTTGAGCCGGCCCGGCAGCGGGCGGAATTTCGGTGGCAGCGAATCCCAGGTCTTGCGGCCCATGATCACGGGGTGGCCGAGCGTGGTGCGCTTGAAGTGCGCCATGTCTTCCGGCAGGTGCCAGGGCAGGGCGTTCTCCTTGCCGATCACGCCGTTGGCGGCGCGCGCGAGAATCAGGTGCAGTCGGGTGGTGGGCTGGGGCATGCGCCTATTGTGCCGCCGGCAGGGCAGGCCGGGCGGGCCAGAGCACGCTGGCAATGGCCATCATCACGAAGCCGATGGCGGCCCAGTCCTGCCAGTGCGGCACCTCACCCACGATGAAGGTGGCGCTCAGCGTGCCCACCAGCGGGATCGCCATGACGCTCATGGCGCTGGTGGCCGGTGGCAGGTCGCGCGCCATGCCGAACCAGATCAGCTGCGCCACGCCGTAGTTGATGAACACGCCATAGGCCAGGCTGATCCACATCGGCGTCGAGAAGCCGGCCAGCCGGGGCATGGGTTCCAGCGCGAGGGCCAGCACCGCCACCACAGCGCTGCCCAGCAGCAGCATCCAGACGGTGACCACCATGGGGGAGAGCGTGAGGTGGGCGCGGCGGAACTGCAGCGTGCCCACGCCCCAGCAAAAGGCGGCGCCCAGCATCCAGGCGATGCCGGTGGGCCGCCCGCTCAGGCTTTGCAGCTCGTGCCATAGCAGCAGCGCGATGGCGATGCCCGCGCACACCACGGCCATGCGCACGCGCGGCGTGATGCGCTCGCCGAAGAAGGCCGCGCCGATCAGCACGGTGAAGATCGGCATGGTGAAGCCCAGGATGGCCGCGCGGCCCGAGGCGAGCTCCTGCACGCCGAAGATGGAGAGCGTGTGCCAGCCCAGCACGTTGGGCAGGCCGAGCCAGGCGATGGCGGCCCATTCGGCGCCCGTGGGGCGCATGCGCTCGCCCCGGCGGGCGACGTAGATGAACAGGCCGAGCGCGCCCAGCATCATGGTGCTGGCGCGGAAGTACAGCGGCGTGAGCTCCTGCAGCGAGAGCTTCATCATGGGCCAGTTCACGCCCCACATGAGCGTGAGGGCGAGCAGCGCCCAGAGCTGGCGGCGGGAGATCACGCGCGCGGTGCCGGGCGCGGGCTCAGACCGCCACCGGTGCCTTGATGGCCGGGTGGTGCTGGTAGTCCAGGATCTCGAAGTCGTCGAGCTCGTAGTCGAAGATCGATGCGGGGCGGCGCTTGATGCGCAGCGTGGGGTAGGGGTGCGGCGCGCGCGCGAGCTGCGTCTGCACCTGCTCGTGGTGGTTGCTGTAGATGTGGCAGTCGCCGCCGGTCCAGATGAACTCGCCCACTTCCAGGTCGCACTGCTGCGCCAGCATGTGGGTGAGCAGCGCGTAGCTGGCGATGTTGAACGGCACGCCCAGGAAGATGTCCGCGCTGCGCTGGTAGAGCTGGCAGCTCAGCTTGCCGTCGGCCACGTAGAACTGGAAGAACGCGTGGCAGGGCATCAGGGCCATCTTGTCGAGATCGGCCACGTTCCAGGCGCTGACGATGATGCGGCGCGAATCGGGGTTGCTCTTGAGCTGCTTGACCACCTCGCTGATCTGGTCGATGTGGCGCCCGTCCGGCGCGGGCCAGTTGCGCCACTGCACGCCGTACACCGGGCCGAGGTCGCCGTCGTCGCGCGCCCATTCGTCCCAGATGGTGCAGCCGCGCTCCTGCAGCCACTTCACGTTGCTGTCACCGCGCAGGAACCACAGCAGCTCGACGATGATGGCCTTGGTGAAGACCTTCTTGGTGGTCACCAGCGGGAAACCCTCGTTCAGGTCGAAGCGCATCTGGTGGCCGAACACGCTGGTGGTGCCGGTGCCGGTGCGGTCGGTTTTCTGCACGCCCGTGGTGAACACGTGGCGCATGAAATCTTCGTACTGTGAGCGGATGGGGCGGTCGGTCATGGACCGAATTGTGCCTGTTTCGGCCCGCCCCCGAGCCAGCGCCACGCCGAACCCCTGCGCCATAATGGCCCATCACCCCCACGCCCGATGACGCCCAAGACCCTGTCTGAATCCATTGCCGAACCCGAAATGATTTTCGAGTTCGCGCCGGTGGGCCTGATGGTGACCCGCCAGCGCATCATCGAGCGCTGCAACCGCGCGATGTCGCAGATGTTCGGTTACCCGGTGAGCGCCCTGGTCGGGCAGTCCACCGAGATGCTCTACCCCTCGCACGAGGAGTTCGAGCACATTGGCGAGACCTGGGTGGTCAGCATGCGGCAGAACGGCAACCACCGCGACCAGCGCATCATGCGGCACGCCAACGGGCGCATGTTCTGGTGCGCGGTGTCCGGGCGCTCCTTCACGCCGGAATCGCCCTTCGCTTCCGTGATCTGGGTGTTCGACGACATCAGCGAGGCCCGGCCGGTGAATGCGCCGCTCACGGCCCGCGAGCGCGAGATCGCGGCCCGCGTCATCACCGGCCTGACCAGCAAGCAGATCGCCAAGGACCTCAACGTCAGCCACCGCACGGTGGAGGCGCACCGCCTGCGCCTGATGCGCAAGCTGGATGTGAACTCCACCGGCGAGCTGATCGCGCGCATCCTGGGCATGCCGCCCTCGCCCTGAGCGGGCGACGGGCGCGGCTCAGGCGTGCGGCGTGGCGCCGATCAGGATGGCCGCCACGATGCAGGGCTCGGTGCCGCGCACGCTCCAGGAATGCATGGTCCCGCGCTGGACCAGGATGTCCCCGGCCTTGAGCAAGGTCTCGCCCGTGTCCAGGATGGCGTAGATCTCGCCCTTGAGCACCACGATGTAGTCGATGGTGCTGGTCTTGTGCCGCATCGGGTCGTCTGAATGCGCGTCGGGCGCGTGGCCGGCCCCGATGGACTCGAAGGCCTTGGCGGCATCGGCACCCTGCCACATGGTGTCGGGCGGGAACTCCACGATGCGCAGGATGCTGCCCACCTGCGGCGGCTCCAGCTTGACCGGGCGCGCGGCGGCGTCCGCCGTGCCGGTGTTGTCGGCCGGGGCGGTGGTGGTCTCCCACAGGTCGGTCAAGGCCACGCCCGGCATGGACGCCATTTCCTTGATGTTGGGCGCGAGGCCGTCCATGATGAAAGTCGAGCGACCCTGGGCGTCGTGCCCGGTCACAACGCGGCGGATTCTCCAGGCCATGGGTGTGTCTCCTTGAGGTGGGATCAGTGGTTGGCGTGGTTGCAGTTGGGACCGCAACCGATGATGTTGCCGTGCAGCTTGCGCTGGCGCTCTTCGTAGTGCGCCATCAGGCCGAACAGCTTCACGGTGTCCGGCGGCGAGGTGTCGCCGCTGAACTCCTGGTACAGGTTGTTGACGGTGACGTAGATGCGCTCGGCGTCGGTCCACGAGTTGAACTCGCGCAGCGAGATGTCGTCCACCGCCTGTTCCAGCGTCATGCCCTGGTCGTAGCGCTTGCGCGCCTCGGCCTTGACGTACTCCAGGTAGTGCTTGAGCGCGCGCACGCCCGCCTTGTCGGTGATCGGGCCATGGCCGGGCACCACCACGTCCACGTCCCAGCCCAGCATCAGGTCGCAGGCGCGGATCCAGTTGTCCACCGGGCCGGCCCAGACGATGGGGTGGCCGCCGTTGAACAGGATGTCGCCGGTGTAGACGATCTTGTCTTCGGGGATGTAGGCCAGCACGTCGCCCTTGGTGTGGGCCGGGCCGACTTCGACCAGCTTGACCGTCTTGTTGCCGACCTTGAGGTCGATCTCGCCGCTGAAGGTCTTGGTGGGCGGGGTGTAGACGATGCCGCGGAAGTCGAACACGCGGCCCATGGCCTTCATGAGGAACTCACCGCCGTCGCCCAGTTCCTTGTAGTTGCGGAAGCGGTCGATCAGGGCCTGGGGCGGGTGCGCGAGCATCTCCTCGGCGCAGGCCTGCGAGACGATGATCTCCGAGTCGGCCACCAGCTGGTTGCCGAAGTAGTGGTCGCCGTTGGCGTGGGTGTTGACCACCTGCGCGATCTCTTTCGCCTCGGGCACCGCGTTGCGCATGGCGTGCAGCATCTCGCGCGTGAGCTTGAGGTCGAACAGGGTGTCCACCAGCAGCGACTCGCCGCTGTCGGTCACCAGGCCGGCGTTGCTCCAGCCCCAGGTGCCGTCGGGCAGCAGCCAGGCGTAGTTGCCGTTGCCGATGTCGTGCAGTCCCTTGGTGTATTGCCATTTCATGGGTTGTCTCCTGTGGTTGGGGTGGGGGATGCCGGGTTCAGGGCGTGCGCCAGCGCAGCAGGTGCTGTTCGGCGCGTTGAAGCAGGATGTTGGATACGTAGCCGACCGCGCCGAGCACGATGATCCCGGCGTACAGGTCGGCGCTGCGGAACGAGCGCGCAGCCAGGGTGATGTTCTGGCCCAGGCCGATGGTGCCGGCCAGCATCTCGGCCACCACCGCGAGGATGAGCGAGACCGTCAGCGCCAGCCGCAGGCCGGCGAAGATATCGGGCAGCGCATTGGGCAGGGCGATCTTCCAGACCATCTCCAGCCGAGAGAGGTGCAGGATGCGCGCCACCTCCAGCAGCCGAGGCTCGATGGTCTTGAAGCCGTGCACCGTGTTGAGCAGCACGGGCCAGAGCGAGGAGAACGCGATCGCCGTCACGATCATGCGGTCGTTCAGGCCGATCAGCAGCACGAAGACCGGGATCATGGCCGAGGCGGGCAGCGGGCGGATCAGCTCCAGCGTGGGCTCCACATAGGCGCGCAGCCGGGGCGAGAGGCCGATCGCCGCGCCCAGCGCGACGCCCGCGACCGAGGCAGTCACGAAGCCCAGCACCATGCGCGTGAGGGTTTCGCGAAAGGCCAACCAGAAGTCCGCCGTGCCCATCTGGTCCCAGAGCGACTCGAAGCTGCGCAGCGGCGCGGGAAAGAACACCGGCGACACCAGTTCCAGGTGCGCGGCGAGCTGCCACAGGCCGACCAGGGCGGCGAGCACACCCAGGCTGGCGAACCACATCAGGACACCGTGCTGTTTTTTCATGACGATTGCTCCGCCCAGTTGCCCATGCGCCCGAACCAGCGCTGCTGCGCGCGCAGCAGCGAGGCGTTGAGGGCCCAGCCGATCAGGCCGATCCAGCCGATGAAGGCAAACACGCGGTCGGGCCGCATGCTTTCCTGCGCGACGATGAGCGCATAGCCCAGGCCCATCGGGTTGGCGGTGATCTCCACCGTGACCGCCACCACCAGCGACACCGCGGCCGCCAGCCGCAGGCCGACGAAGATGCGCGGCAGCGCCGCCGGCAGCACGATCTTGGTCACGCGCTCGCGCAAGCTGAAGTTGAGCATGCGCGCCACCTCCAGCAGGCGCGGCTCGATGCCGCGCACCGCACTCTCGGTGATGATCAGCAGCGGCCAGAAACACGAGAAGGCCACGATGCTGCTCTCCATCTTGAAGCCGTAGCCGTGGATCAGCAGCGCCAGCGGGATCAGCGCCACCGACGGGATGGGCCGCAGCGCCTCGGTGGACACGCGCATCAGCTGCGACAGGTGGCGCGAGAGGCCGAAGGCCACACCGACCAGGATGCCCGCCGTGGCGCCCACCACCAGCCCGCCGACCGCGCCACCGAAAGTCTCCAGCGCCGCCTTGAACAGGCTGCCGTCGACGACCACGCCCACCGCCGCGCGGAAGATCGCGATCGGGGACGACAGGCTCTCGGCCTTGAGCAGCCCGGAGCGGGCCGCGAACTCCCAGAAGACCAGGACCGCCGCCGGGAACAGCACCCCCTTGAACACGCGCGCCATGGATGCATTCATCTCAGTGCCCCGGTGGCAGGAGGTTGAACAGGCGGTGGCGGTAGGCCAGGAAGCGCGCATCCTCCCGCGTGGTGAGCTGGTCGCGCGGCCGCTCCAGGTCGATCGTCAGCGTCTCCGACAGACGCCCCGGGTGCTTGTCCATGGAGATCACCCGGTCGCCCAGGTAGATCGCTTCCTCCAGGTCGTGGGTGATGAAGACCACCGTCACGCCGGCGTCGGCGCACAGGCGGGCCACCTCGTCCTGCAGCGTCTGGCGCGTCATCGCATCGAGCGCGCCGAAGGGCTCGTCCATCAGCAGCACCTGCGGCGCCTGCGCCATGCAGCGCGCGATCTGCAGGCGCTGCTGCATGCCGCCGGAGAGCTGGATCGGGTAGGCATCGGCCCGCTCGGCCAGGCCCACCCGTTCCAGCATGTCGCGGATGATGGGCGCGCGCTCGTTCTTGGGCACGCGGCGCGCCTCCAGCGCCAGCTCCACGTTGCCGGCCACGGTGCGCCAGGGCAGCAGGGCGCGCCCGTAGTCCTGGAACACCACCGCGAGCTCGGGGTCGGGCCCGTCGATCGCGCGACCCCGGTACAGCACCTGGCCCTGGGTAGGGCTCAGCAGGCCGCCCATCAGGCGCAGCAGCGTGGTCTTGCCGCAGCCCGAGGCGCCGACGATGCAGACGAACTCCTTCTCATGCACCGTGAGCGAGATGTCGTTCAGGATGTTGAGGGAACCGACGGTGAAGTCCAGCCCGGTGACGGACAGGACGGGGGAGGTGGCTTGGCTCATGCGTGGTGGAGGTCTTGTGATGCGGGTGGAGGAGAAGGGCGCGTCACTTGTAGAGCAGCCTGGCCGGATCGACCGGCTTCTTGAGCATGTCCTGCTCCATCAGGATGGTGTTCCATTTGGTCACGACGTCGGGCGTGATGACCGCCTTGAACTTCGGATCGATGAACTGCGCCTGCACTTCGGGAGGCACGGGGATGTACACCAGCATCGCCTTGCGCACCACGGAGGGGTCCTTGGCCGCGAGCGCCGTGGCTTCGTCGATGGACTTCTTGAAGGCGGCCGCCTGCGCGGGGTTGTCGTTCACCCACTTGCGCGTGGCGACGTGCCAGCCCGACTGCGTGTCGCCTTCGAGTTCGCTGATGTAGTACGACACCACGCGCCCGATCTTCGTTTCGACGGCGCGGCCCAGGTAAGGGCTGCCGGTGAGCACGGCGTCCACCTGGCCGGAGCGCAGCACGTCCAGCGAGGTGGCGAACGCGTTCTCGGTGTAGACCACCTTCTTCGGGTCACCACCGTTTTCGCTCATCCACTTGCGGAACAGCACGTGCAGGAAGGCGTTCAGGCCGGGCGTGGAGACGCGCTTGCCCTCGAAGTCCTTGGCGGTCTTGATCGGGCCGTCGGGCTTGACGATCACGCCGATGTCCTCCATGCCCTTGGTGTAGTAGCCGCCGCCGGCCAGCACCACCAGATCGATGCCCGAGTCCACGGCCTGCAGGGTGTTGGGGGCCGTGGGGGTGGCGATCTGAAGGCTGCCGGCCATGAGGGCGGCCGGCGTGGTGGCCGAATTGGGCACCAGCTTCATCTCCACATCGAGGCCGTTGCGTTTGAAGATGCCTTCGTTGGCGGCCACGAAGGCGTTGCCGAAGACGGCGGCACCCGAATAGCCGTAGACGATCTTCTGGGCCAGGGCGGGCGCCGCACCGGCCGCGCCGATCAGCAGGGCCAGGAGCAGGCGCGGCCAGGCGCGCTGAGGATGGAATCGCGACATGGTGGTTCTCCTATGCGATGGATGGGCTGGAGGACGCCGGTGTCACTTGTAGATCAGCTTGGCCGGGTCGATCGGCTTCTTCAGCATGTCCTGGTCCATCATGATCTTGTTCCAGTTCTGCACCACCTCGGGCGTGATCACCGGGCGGAACTTCGGGTCGGGGAACTTGGCCTGCACCTCGGCCGGGAAGGGGATGTAGACCAGGTTGGCCTTGCGCACCACGCCCGGGTCCTTCAGGGCCATGGCCGAGGCTTCCTGAATGGCGGCACGGAAGGCCTCGACCTGCTTGGGATTCGCATCGGCCCACTTGCGGTTGGCGACGTGCCAGCCCGACTGCACTTCGCCTTCCAGCGCGGCGATGTAGTAGGCGACCACGCGGCCGGCGCCCGTCTCTTCGGCGCGCGAGAGGAAGGGCTGCACCGCGAGGATGCCGTCGACCTGGCCGTTGCGCAGCACGTCCACCGACTGCGCGAACGCGTTCTCGGTGAAGGTCACCTTCTTGTAGTCACCACCGTTCTCGGCCATCCATTTGCGGAACAGCACGTGCAGGAAGGCGTTGAGGCCCGGGGTGGACACGCGCTTGCCCTCGAAGTCCTTGGCGGTCTTGATGGGGCTGTCGGGGCGGACCATGATGGCCACGTCTTCCATGCCCTTGGTGTAGTAGCCGCCGCCAGCCAGCACCACGAGATCGAGCCCCTGTTCGACCGCCTGCATGGTGTTGGGCGCGGTGGGCGTGGCGATCTGCAGGCTGCCGGCCATCAGGGCCGCCGGCGTGGTGGCCGAGTTGGGCACCAGCTTCATCTCCACGTCCAGGCCGTGCTTCTTGAAGAGGCCTTCGTTGGCCGCGACGAAGGCGTTGGCGAACGCGGTGGACGCCGAGAAACCGAACACGATCTTCTGGGCCCAGACGGGGGCCGCCGCCGCACTCAGCAGCGTGGCCACCGCCAGGGGGCGCACAAGGGAACGCAGGGTCGCGATAAAGGTGTGCATGGCTTGTCTCCAGATGGTTTTAGGGAAGGAACGCAGTCACCGGCTGGCGGGACGGAACACCACACGGTTCTTCAGCACGCCGAGCTTCTCCACCTCCAGCTCGACGACATCGCCGTGTTTCAGGAACCGGCCCAGTTCCAGTCCGCATCCGCTGCCGACCGTGCCTGAGCCGAAGAACTCACCGGGGTACAGCGTCTCGTCGCGCGATGCGTGGACCAGCACGTCCTCGAAACGGTGGTGCATCTCGCCGCTGTTGCCGCGCGACCATTCTTCGCCGTTGACGCGCGCGACCATGGTCAGGTCGTAGGGGTTGCCGACCTCGTCGGCCGTGACCAGCCAGGGGCCGAGCACGTTGCCGGTGTCGAAGTCCTTGCCCTTGGTGGGTCCGAGCGTGCCGCCCATCTCGCGCATCTGCTGGTCGCGCGCGCTCACGTCGTTGAAGATGAGGTAGCCGAAGATGTGCGAGCGCGCGTCTTCCTTGCGGATGTTCTTGCCGCCCTTGCCCAGGATGGCGGCGAATTCCAGTTCGTAGTCCAGCATCTGGCAGTAAGCCGGGTTGACGATGTCCGCGCCCGTGCCCACCACCGAGAAGCGGTTGCACTTGTAGTAGATCGGCTCCTCGTACCAGATCGGCGGAATCTCCACCTTGGCCGGGTCGCGCTCGCTGTCGGTGGCACCGAACAGGTGGCGGTTGGCGCGCGCCTGCCGGAAGTGTTTTTCGAAGCACAGGAAGTCGCGCATCTGGCGCGGCTCGGGCAGCGGCGCGACCAGCGTCACGTCGGCCAGCGCGTGGGTGACGGCGGCTTTGTCCAGCAGTTGCCGGGCTTCCTTGAGCGCGGCCTCGCCGCCGTCGATCAGGGCCAGCATGTCGCGCATGGCGGACGAGGTGGACGACGCGGTGAAGTCCGCCACGCGCTGTTCGCCGGCGAGCAGGGCGCCGATGTGGCGTTGGCCGCCGGGCAGATCGAATGTGACCAGTTTCATGGATTGTGTCTCCTGTCGTTGGGGGATTCGCCCAGGTCCCGCAGAGCGGTCTTGAGCACCTTGCCGTAACTGTTCTTGGGCAATTCGTCGAGCACCAGGTAGCGGCGCGGGCGCTTGAAGCGCGCGATGCTGGCGAGGCAGAGCGCATCGAGTTCGCCGGTGTCCAGCGCGTGGCCGGGGCGCGCGACCACGCAGGCCAGCACCTCTTCGCCCCACTCGCTGTGCGGGCGCCCGATCACGGCCACTTCGCGCACGCCGGGGTGGCGCAGCAGCACCTCTTCGACCTCGCGCGGGTAGATGTTGGAGCCGCCGCTGATGATCAGGTCCTTGGAGCGGTCCTTGAGCGAGAGGAAGCCGTCGGCATCGAGTTCGCCGATGTCGCCGGTGTGCAGCCAGCCATCGCGCAGGGTCTGGGCGGTGGCTTGCGTGTTGCCCCAGTAGCCCGGCATCACCGGGTCACCGCGCACCAGGATCTCCCCGGTCTCGCCGCAGGGCAGGGTGCTGCCGTCGGGCAGTGCGATGCGGATCTCCACGCTGCTCTGCGCCACGCCCACCGAGCCCATGCGTTGCGCGTGGCGCGGATGTCCGAGGTTGCCCAGGTGTTCCCGCGAGAGCGCGGTGATGGCCATCGGGCACTCGCCCTGGCCGTAGATCTGCACGAAGCGCGGGCCCATCACGGCGATGGCCTGCTGGATGTCGGCCGTGTACATGGGGCCGCCGCCATAGACGATGGTCTTGATGCCGTCGCCGTCCGCGCCTCGCGCCAGCGCGCTCTCGACCAGGCGCTTGACCATGGTGGGCGCGGCGAACATCGAGACGTCGCGCAGCTCGCCAGCCAGCGCGAGGATTTCGTCGGCATCGAAGCCGCCGGACTCGGGCACCACATGGCGCGCACCGGCCAGCACGTGCGGCAGGTTGTACAGGCCGGCGCCGTGCGACATGGGCGCTGCGTACAGGCTCGCGTCGCCGGGGCGCACCGTGTCCACGTCCGAGAAATAGCAGAGCGTCATCGACAGCAGGTTGCGGTGCGTCAGCATCACGCCCTTGGGGCGGCCGGTGGTGCCCGAGGTGTAGAACAGCCAGGCGATGTCCTCGGGCGCGCGGTGCACCGGTGCCGCCGCATCGCCCGTGAGCAGGGAGGCGTAGTCGGCGCTCTCCACGTCGATCGCGGTGGCCGGGTCGGGTCGCAGGTCCGCGCCCAGGTCGGGCGAGGTGAACAGCGCGCGCGCACCGCTGTCGGCCAGGATGTACTCCACCTCGCGCGCATGCAGCTTGTGGTTGATCGGCACCACCACCAGGCCGGCGAACCAGGCGCCGTACAGGATCTCCAGGTACTGCGGGCAGTTGTGCAGCAGCAGGGCGACGCGCTCACCCGGTCGCAGGCCCAGGCGCTGCGTCAGGTCGGTGGCCAGTGCCCCGGCCCGGCGCGCCAGCTCGCGGTAGTCGCAGCACACACGCGCACCCAGCAGCACGGCATCCCGGTCGGGGAAGGTTCGGGCCGAACGCACGAGCAGCTGCGCGATGTTCATGAAGCTTCGTCTCCTGTGACCATGCCCGGGTGCTGGGGCGCATGGCTTGTGATACGAAAATTCTAGGAACGCGCACCCCCGCCTGATAGTCGTAGGACTACCTCATGGGGTTACTACTGAGTCGGGTGCGTGCCGCGCTCAGGGGCGCGCGGCCGCGATGCCGGGCAAGGCCGGCGACGGCGCGGTGATGCGCTCGTCGAAGGGGTGCTGCTGCAGGGCGAAGATCTGCTGGATGCGCTTGATGTAGCCCTGCGTCTCGGGGTAGGGCGGCACGCCGCGGAAGCGGTCCACCGTGCCTTCGCCCGCGTTGTAGGCGGCCAGCACCAGCGGCACATTGCCCTTGAAGTAGGCCAGCAGCCACTGCAGGTAGGACAGACCGCCCCGGATGTTCTGCTCGGCGTCGAAGGGCTTGTTCACCCGGAAGCGCGCGGCGGTCTCGGGGATGAGCTGCATCAGGCCCTGCGCGTTCTTGTCCGACAGGGCGTGCACGTTGAAATTCGATTCGGCCTTGATCACCGCGTAGGCCAGGCCCGGTTCGATGCCGAACTGCGGCGCGAGCTTGTAGACGATCTTCATGATGCGCTGCTGCTCGGGCGTGTTGACCCAGTCGCGGTAGCGCGTCACCACCGCGTTGGCTTCGGCGGTCAGGCGCTCCTGTTCGGCGAGCTGGTCGGTGCGTTGTTGCTCGACGCGTTCGGCTTGCTGCACGCACTCGGGCTTTTCGGCCGGCGTGTCCAGGCGCTTGAACATGGCCTCAGCCTGGGTGTCGCCCAGCAGCGCGGCGCGGGCGAACCAGTGCGCGGCGTAGCCGTCGTGGCGCGGCGTGCCTCTGCCGTTCGCGTAGAGCCAGCCCAGGTTGTAGGCCGAGGCCGCATCCCCCGCCAGCGCGGCGCGGCAGTACAGCGCGATGGCCGCATTCGTGTCGCGCGCCACGCCTTCCCCGTGTTCGTACGCCAGCGCCTGCTCGCGCCAGGCCTGGCGCTGGCCGGCCTCGACCGCGTGCGCCAACCCGGTGGCGGCGAGCGCACACACGAGCAGCAGGCGGGCGGGACGGCGGAGGTTCATGGAAGGGTGAGCACGCGGCCAGGGTTCATCAGTTGTTGGGGGTCGAGCGCCTGTTTGATGGCGCGCATCAGGCCCAGGGCAACCGGGTCCTTGTAGTGGGGCAGGTGGGCGGCCTTGAGGCTGCCCACGCCGTGTTCGGCGCTGATCGATCCATCGTAGCGCGCCACCGCATCGAAAACCAGGGTGTTCACGCGCGTTTCCTGCTCAACCAGGAACTTTTTGGCATCTGCGCCGGCCGGTGCCTGCACGTTGTAGTGCAGGTTGCCGTCGCCCAGGTGGCCGAAGTTCACCAGCCGCACGCCGGGCATCTCGCGCTGCAGCAAAGCGTCGGTCTCGGCGCAGAAGGCCGGGATGCGCGAGACCGGGATGCTGATGTCGTGCTTGATGTTCAGGCCTTCCTCGGCCTGCGCCAGCGGAATGCTCTCGCGGATGTGCCACAGGCCACGCGCCTGCGCCAGGCTCTCGGCCACCACCGCGTCGCTCACCAGGCCTTGCTCGAAGGCGGTTTCCAGCAGCCGCTCGAACTGCCCCCGCGCGTGTTCTTCCGATTCGCTGTCGCTGTTCTCCAGCAGCACGCAGTAGGGGCTGTCTTTCCAGAGTGGCACGCGCAGGTCGGGGAAATGCCGGTCGACCAGGCTCAAGGCGAACTGGCCCATCACCTCGAAGCCGGTCAGGCCCGCGCCCAGGTGCTGGTGCGCCAGGCCCAGCAGCGCCACGGCCGCATCCAGCGTGGGCACGGCGGCCCAGGCGGTGAGCTGCGCGGCGGGCAGCGGGTAGAGCTTGAGCGTGGCAGCGGTGATCACGCCCAGCGAGCCCTCGCTGCCGATGAACAGGTCGCGCAGGTCGTAGCCGGTGTTGTCCTTGCGCAGGCCGGTGAGGCCTTGCCACACCTCGCCCTGCGCGGTCACCACCTCCAGGCCCAGGCAGAGTTCGCGCGCGTTGCCGTAGCGCACGACCTGCGTGCCGCCGGCGTTGGTGGCGAGGTTGCCGCCGATCGTGCAGCTGCCCTCGGCCGCCAGGCTCAGGGGGAACAGGAAGCCCGCGTTCTCGGCCGCGTCCTGCAGCGACTGCAGCACGCAGCCGGCTTCCACCGTCATGGTAAGGTTGGCGCCATCGATCTCGCGCACAGCGTTCATGCGCGTGAGGCTCAGCACCACCTGCGTGCCGGAATCGTCGGGCACCGAGCCGACCACCAGGCCGGTGTTGCCGCCCTGAGGCACGATGGACGCACCGGCCTGCGCGCAGGCGCGCACCACGGCGGCCACCTCGGCGGTGCTGCCTGGGCGCACCACGGCCAGCGCGCGGCCCTGCGCGCGCTTGCGCCAGTCGTTTTCCCAGGCCGAGAGGTCGGCGGCGGGGTCTTCGTGGGTCAGCACCTGCGCCGGCCCCACGGCTTCGCGCAGCGCCTGCAGCAGGGTCGAGCTCATGGTTTGGCCACGCGGGATTCGGCGGCCGCGCTGGCGCTGGCCACGTCGGCGGCCACGGCTTCCTTGCCGGCCGCGCGCAGGCGCATGCGCACGTGCAGCGCGCAGGCGGCGAAGAGGGTGACGCACAGCAGCACCTGCAGCCAGGCCAGCCACATCGAGGTGCCCGACTCGCTGGTGGCGCGCACCGCGCCCTCGGTGAAATACAGCCACACCAGCAGGCTCACCCAGCGGTAGGTGTACATGCGGTTCTTCAGCAGACCGGCCAGCGGCACGGTCAGCGGCAGCACCTTGATCGCCCACCAGGAACCGCCTTCGCGCAGGGGCGCGAGCCACAGTTCCCAGGCCAGCCCGAGCACGATCAGGCCCAGCAGGCTGCCGACGGCGAGCCAGCGGGTGCCGCGCACGGCGAAAGGGGTGTCCAGGGCGCTGGAGGGCGAGGGGGAAGAGGGCATGGGGAAAGGA